>Ga0209066_10002970_pt1 | contig 19891 bp, 15 predicted proteins | sample All_14_2_FD_187198 | JGI IMG/M metagenome (GOLD analysis project Ga0209066, IMG submission 187198) | Freshwater microbial communities in response to fracking from Pennsylvania, USA - Allegheny Zone_MetaG_DW_15 (SPAdes) (version 2) ... | reverse complement strand
GCGCTATCGTCTGGCGTTGTATATCTTCCTCGAAACCGCTGCGCGTTATTTGAATTTACTGCGTGAGATCAACCGCGCCACTGAAGCCGTGGAAGACCGTTTGCAAAAATCCACACAGAACCGCGAATTGCTTGAACTCCTTAAATATCAAAAGAGCCTCACCTATTTCGCCACCGCGCTTCGCTCCAACGAAGTGATGATGGAGCGCGTGCAGCGCACTCAACTTTTTAATTACTATGAAGAAGATCAAGACCTGCTTGAGGATGTGCTCACTGAAAACCAGCAAGCCATTCAAATGACCAGCATCAACACCGAGATCCTTTCGAGCATGATGGATGCCTTCGCTTCGATCATCTCCAACAATCTCAACGTGGTCATGAAAGCGCTCGCTGCGCTCACGATCATCCTCAACATGCCCGCCATTGTTGCGGCGTTTTATGGAATGAACGTCGCCCTGCCTGGCGAGGGGCATCCGCTCGCGTTCCTGACCGTCATTGGCATTTCGCTTGGCCTGACCGCCGTTGCAACCTATGTCTTTTACAAACGGAATTGGTTTTAACATGCAAACTGAATTGCTTCTCGATGCAAAAGCCACGCTGGGCGAAGGTCCCGCGTGGGATGCGAAGACCCAAACTTTATATTGGGTCGATATTCTTGAAAAAAGAATTTATGCGGGCGTTGAACTCCTTGCCCAGTTGGATGATCTCATTGGATGCCTTGCCCCGTGCAAAAACGGGCATCTCATCCTTGGCTTGAGCGGCATCGTCCCCGAAGGGGAAAACGAAAGCCGCGCCTCATTCGTGGACTTTGCGCCTGATTCGTCCCAGCAGACAGTTCTCGCCGCTTTGAAAGAATCGGCCACCAACCGCGTCAACGACGGCAAATGTGACCCCGCTGGCCGCTTCCTCGCCGGCACAATGGACATGAACGAGAAAGACCCCAATGGCTCGTTCTATTCGTTTGATGGGAAAACGACGCAGACCCTCTTCAGCGGCGTGACCATCTCCAACGGCCTCGCGTGGAGTCCCGACCATAAAACTTTTTACTACATTGATACGCCCACGCGCGAAGTAAAAGCCTTTGACTACGATGTGAGCACAGGTCAAATTGCGAACCCGCGTGCTGTGATCCATTTCACCGAATCCCTTGGCTGGCCTGACGGCATGACCTCCGACATGGACGGCAATCTCTGGGTTGCCATGTGGGGTGGGGCGCAGGTTACGAAATGGAATCCGAACTCAGGCAAATTGCTGGAGCAGGTTTCTATCCCGGCCTTGCAATCCTCCGCCTGTGTCTTTGGCGGGAAAGACAGGAATGAGTTATACGTCACATCCGCACGAAAAGGCATGAGCGAAGCGGACCTAAAAAAGTACCCGCTCTCAGGCGGGTTGTTCAAAGTAGTGACGAAGGTTGAGGGGATGCCAACGTTTGAGTTTGGATAGGATGAAGTAAGAAGAAAAAAGAGGAAAGAGGAAAGAAGAATAGTGAAAATCTTTCTTCTTTCCTCTTTTATTATTACCAAAGAGTTTTCGTTAACTCTACAACTTCCCTGCATTGATTTTCCGATAGCGGTACAAAGGGAGAATTCTCCACCACCGTATCACGATTCTCCACGATCAGCACACGGGCATCTTCACTGAAAGTGTGCGAATGCCAAACGCCTCTCTTCACGTTGTAAAGCTTGTATGGCTCCATATCCACCGCGTGGACTTTGGTAACTGCTTCTTCCCCTTCACCAATAAATAAAATACATCGCCCTGTCATTAATACAAAGACCTCATCGGTCTCTGTATGTTTTTGCATGCGGTTGATCTTATCCGGCGTGAGGTCGGAGGTGTAATTGATGATCGCCACACGCCAGTTTTGATAATCTACTAATGGTTTGTAATCGGGTCCGTTGTGTTCGCGGATTTCAATGAGAGATTCAGGAAGTGGATTCATGAGCAAATTTTATCAGGATTCATTCTCCACCATCTTGAGGAATTGCTCCACAACGTAAGGGTCAAAATGTTTGCCGGATTGATCCTTGATATATTCCAATACCTTCTCTTTATTCCAGGCAGGGCGGTAGGGTCGGTCAGAGGTCAATGCATCCCAGACATCTACGATCGAGAAGATGCGTGCAGGAAGAGGGATTTCTTCGCCTTTCAAGTGGCGTGGATACCCGCTACCGTCCCATTTTTCATGGTGAGCGTAGGGGATGTCCAATGCGGGGCGCAGATACTCGATAGGCTGTATCATGTCATAGGCATATTGTGGATGCTGGCGCATAATTCCCCACTCGTCACTTGTCAATTGGTCAGGCTTCAAAAGAATTGCATCTGGTACGCCGAGTTTCCCAATATCGTGAAGGAGAGCCCCGCGTCGCATGTAGACAAGGTCTTCTTCACTGATCCCCATGATTCGGCCAAGTTTTTCTGAGAGTTCGGTGACGCGCAGGGTATGACCTTCAGTTTCCTTGTCTCGCAAATCCATGGCGCGTGACCAGCCTTCAATGGTTGCGTCATAGGCGGATAATAACTTCTCGTGGGCTGCTTCAATATTTGCCCGTTCATCCAGTAATTTTCTGTAACGATTCAAGCGGGTAATCCCAAGCAGGCGAGCACGCAGTTCATACCGGTCATATGGTTTGGTGATGTAATCATCAGCACCGGCTTCCAACCCGTTTAGCAGGGATTTCCTATCATCCAAGGCGGTGATCATGATGATCGGTATTTCAGCAAGAACAGGGTCATTTCTAATCTGTCGGCAAACTTCAAAGCCATCCATGCCTGGCATCATCACATCCAGCAACACTACATCTGGCAGTAGTTGGCGGGTCTTTTCCAGCGCTTCAGGCCCATTTTGGGCCATGACGATTTGATAACCTTGTCCATCCAAAATGGATTCCAGAGTATGCAGACCGGCGATTTCATCATCCACGATTAAGATTGTGCTTGACATGATTGCTCCTTGAACGTCAAAGTATATTTTTGCACATCAAATTACACCATACGGGGAAACCCCCATCAATTCAACGATCTTTATCGATTAGTCCATATTTAATGGCGAGACGCACCACGCCTGCAAGGTTGCGCACATGTAATTTTTCCATTAAGTTGGCGCGGTGCTTTTCAACGGTCTTCTCACTAATCGTGAGCAAATTAGCAATTTCAATACTGGTGTATTCCTCTGCGATCAATTGCAGTATCTCTTTTTCGCGTGGGGAGAGATTATCCAGTGGGTTATTGCTTTGTGAAGTGCTAGGGTGAAATGCGCTCTCTACAAGAATAGTGGAAACCGCTGTACTAAGATAAGTTTCGCCGCGTGCTACGATGCGAACGGCTTCCAATAATTCCTCACTGACCGATGTCTTTAGCACATATCCCTTTGCACCACTTTGCAATGCCTGATGGACAAGCCCCTCCTCTGAGTACATGGAGAGAAGCAGAACATTAGCGGGTAGTTTTAAGTTCTGAATATGTTCAGCAGCCTGAATGCCATTCAGCCGCGGCATCATAATATCCATGATGACAACATCAGGCTTAAGGCTTTTTGTCATTTCCACGCCTTCCTGCCCATTGGATGCTTCTCCGAGGACATGGATATCCCCTGCACGTTCCAAGAGTGCCCGCAGGCCTGCGCGTACGAGAGCGTGGTCTTCCACCAGAATTACACGGATCATGGCTGTTCCTTTGCCGTGTTTTCAGCAATGGGCAGGTGTGCTGCAATAATAGTTCCCTTGGCTGGTGCGGAGGTGATGACAAGGTTTCCACCAACCAGCAATAGTCGTTCACGCAGACCCGTTAGGCCGATCCCTTTTTGAGTAGTTGGATCAACAGGCGAAATACCTTTGCCATTGTCCTGCACCGTGAGTACGATCTCCTGATCGTCCAAAGCTAGATCTACCCAGACCTGATTTGCTTTTGCGTGTTTGATCACGTTCGTTAGCGCCTCCTGTAAAAAACGATAAAGTGTGATTGAGTATATATCAGAAAGCTCGGGAAGTTTTTCGTCTATTTCCAGTGTAACAGGCAGACCTGTACGAATACTGTACTCGCGGCAATGGTTTTGTAGTGTTGTCTTGAGCCCAAGTGTATCAAGCATGGTAGGGCGAATACCTTGGGCAAGTTGGCGCATCTTGTTGATGGTCTGGTTTGTGTCTGCGATAAGTTCATCCAATTCCCTTGTGATGGCTGGATTCTGCATGGGAATTTCTGTGCGCAGGTTTTGTAGGCGCAGCATGTGAGCTATTAACGCCTGTCCAAGGTCATCGTGCAGTTCACGGGAGAGGCGTTTGCGTTCCTGCTCCTGTGCATTGACAACACGCTCTGCCATTTTACGCAAATTTTCACGTTGGATGGAAAGTGTGCGGTATCGATCCAACCGTAAAATTGTACGGACGCGGAGGCGCAATTCCTGGCGATCCACAGGTTTGATGAGGAAATCATCTGCGCCTGCTTCGATGCCTTGCAGACGGGAAGAGCGGTCATCCAAAGCGGTGAGAATGATGATCGGGACTTCAGCAAGTTTCGGTGTGGAGCGGAGGCGGCGGCAGACTTCGAAACCATTCATACCTGGCATCATCACATCCAGTAGGATCAGATCCGGTAAATGCTGCTCCGCTTTTTCCAGCGCAATGCTTCCGCTCTGTGCATATTCCAGTTGGTATCCATCCCCGGAGAGGATGGCCTCTAATGTAGCAAGCGCTGAAGGTTCATCATCAACGAGCAAAACCTTGCTATTCAAGTTATGCTCCTTTTCCACCAGCATATTCATCCAGTAATCCGTGTAATTCTTTTAGATTGATGGGTTTGCTCATGTAATAGTTCATTCCGGCTTGCAAGCATTTTTCTCGATCTCCCGGCATGGCACGTGCAGTTAGGGCAATGATCGGGATATTTTTTAGGGCTTTTTCCATTCGGATTTTTCTAGTTGCCTCAAAACCATCCATATTGGGCATTTGGATGTCCATCAAGATAATATCTGGGGTCAGGTTCTTTGCAAAGATAATCCCTTCGCTGCCATTGCGCGCTACAATGATTTTATATCCTTTGGATTCAAGATAATCCTTTAGGAATAGGATCACAGCTTCTGTATCTTCAACTAATAATATTGTAGTGGCTTTTGATGATACAGACTGGGCAGAAATCGGTGCCGCTTTGCTGTTTTCCGATGTTTGATTTGTTTCATTTTCGTTATTAACTTGCCAAGGTAAGCTGACTATGAACTTGCTGCCTTTACCTGGCTCACTTTGTACATCTACATTTCCACCATGCAGACGTGTTAACTGTGAGACAAGCATCAACCCTAACCCAGTGCCGCCTGCTTCGCGTGAGAGCCTGCTATCCAATTGCACAAAAGGTTTGAAGAGCCGTGTAAGGTCATGTTTGTTAATGCCAATGCCGGTGTCCCATACGGTAAAGGTGACTCGGGCTCTTTCTTCATCGCCTGTTACCTCAAGTCCCAGGCTTTCACCTTCTGGTGTGAATTTAACGGCATTGCTCAATAGATTAACAATGATTTGTTTGAGACGTCTTTCATCGCCTTGAATCACTTTTACATTTTCATCCAAATGGTAAGAGACATTCAATTTCTTCTTGAGGGCAAGTTCCTTGATCATGCGCACGCTGGACTGACAAAACGCCTCTGTCGAAATCTGAGTGATGTTCAGTTCCAAACGATCTGCGCCTATCTTTGAAAGATCAAGGATGTCGTTGATTAAATTTAGCAGGTGATGGCCGCTCTCACTGATAATGTGAAGGTATTTATTTTGCTTCTCGTTGATCTGCCCTGCCACCTGTTCTTCCAGACTTTCAGATATTCCTAAAATAGAATTAAGAGGTGTGCGTAACTCGTGGCTCATGTTTGCAAGGAATTCATCCTTCACACGCATGGCGCGTTCCAATTCCAGATTGGCAAGCCGCAGGGTTTCCTCGGCTTCCTTATCTTGCGTGACGTCCAACATTACTCCTGTGATGCGTTCGGGTTGATTGTGTTGGTCGAAGAGGATCGAGCCAAATGCTTTGATATGTCGTATTGAATGATCTGGGCGGATAATTCGATATTGTGACTGCGCGTGAGTATCTCCATTTATTAATGATTGTGCCATTAATAACAGGTTGCCAGCATCATCAGGGTGCGCATATTTTGTCAGTTCTTCCAGCTGCCCATTGAAAGATTGGGCAGATATGCCATAAATGGCCTTTGCCTGCTCATCAATGGTGACCAGGCCAGTGTGGATGTTCCAATCCCAAATGCCTAATTCGGCAGCTTTGGTTGCCACTTCCAGGCGATGCTGTACGCTTTTTATTTCGTTTGTTCTGTCGGCTATGATCTGCTCAAGTTTTGCGGTTAGATTGCGATACTTTTCCTCACTCTCTCGCAGGGCGAACTCAACCTGTTTTTGTACTGTAATATCTTGTACTGCGCCTATAAATCTTTTTGCTTTGCTGAGATAGTCTCCGGGTAAATGTTTCATGCTGTCGTGCAGCCAGCGAATACTTCCATCCTTCCTGCGAATACGATACTCAACGCCAAGGTGTTCATTCATTTGCGGACTTTGCTTGAGGATATTTCCGAGATACTGAGGCAGGAGTATGTCGCTAAAACCATGAGGCAGGGCATTTATTTCTTGCATCGTGTACCCTGTAATGTTCTCTAGTGCGCCAGAGATCCATTCTATTTTTACTGTATTATCTGGAAATAACAGGCCGCTGTAAACATAATCTGAGGTCAGTTCTGAAATATGTCGGTGGCGTTCCTCGCTTTCAAGAAGCGCCTGTTGAGCTTGTTTATGTTCAATTGCTATACTGGCGAGATTGACAACAGCCTTTAATGCTTTGATTTCTTCTTCTTGTGGAGTGCGTGGAGATGTGTAATACATGGCAAATGTACCCAGCACATTTCCTTTGGATGAAAAGATCGGCTCAGACCAACAGGCTTTTAATCCGGCTTTCTCAGTCAAATTATGATATTTTTCCGAAAAAGGGTACGTTTTAATATCTTTTATTACCACTCGTTCGCGCCGGTAGGCTGCTGTTCCACAGGGTCCAATACCTTCTTCAACTTTGATACCGTCAATAGCCTGATTGAAGAACTCCGGTAGGTTTTGAGCCGCCCCCTTCAATAAATGCTTTCCTTCCTTATCTATTAGGAGAATAGAGCAGATGGATTCTGGAAGTTCATCTTCCATTATGTTTATAAGCTTTTCAAGCAAGGTTTGTAATGATGCGTTTTTGGCGATCAATTCTAAAATTGTATGTTGTTTTTGTTCGCGTCTCTCATTTAATTTGCGTTCGGTGATATCCAGCGCTGTTACCAGGCGGGCAGGCTTCCCCTGATATTCCACTTGATAGGAAATAATCTCCACAGGGAAAACCTTGCCGCTTTTGTCTTTATGTTTCCAATCCCCGGAACGCTGATAGAGATCCTTGTTTGATTGAACATTCTTGATGACTTTTTCTTTTTCTTCGGCAGGACGAATATCCAGAATGGTCATGTGCAGGAATTCATCTCGTGTGTATTGATAATTTATGCAAGCAGCCTTGTTGACTTCTAAAAAAAACAGAGTATTCGTATCATAGACCCACATGGGAAGCGGGTTATGTTCAAATCCCATATCGTATAGTTCATCTGCCTCTCTTCTATAAGCACGAGACTCAAACTTTTCGATTTTTTTCTGGATGTAACCTGTTCTTCTTCTAAATTTTCTATCATCTTTTTACCCATAGTAAAGCTCCAATCGGGTTTTTAGAAGTCATAAATTTCTGTGTATTGTCGGGTTGTGAATGCTTTTGAAACTGCATTAGGCCAAATTTAAGTGGGAGGCGTTGCCTATTTTTTTATTTTCTGGAGGTGCTTTGCGATCAAGGTCTCCAGATCCTTCATTTGGACCGGTTTGCTGAGGTAGTCGTTCATGCCAGCTTGAAGGCATCTTTCCTTGTCCCCGGTCATAGCCAGTGCGGTTAGAGCAATGATCGGGGTTTCCTTTAAATCTTTTTCCATACGAATCTGTTTCGTCGCTTCCACCCCATCCATGATCGGCATCATTACATCCATGAGAATTAAATCTGGCTTTTCCTTGCTTGCAAGCATCACACCTTCCATGCCATTATGCGCTGCAATTACTTGATATCCTTTGTACCGTAAATATTCGCTCAAAAGTAGGATGATGGAATCTGTATCTTCCACGATAAGGATTTTTCCACTGCGCTTCTCTTCAGTGGTTGAGCCTGCTTCTGTTTTCTGAAGCATTTCCTTCGCTAATAGAGATCCTTCCACATCCACCCATGGTAGGGTAAACGAGAATCTACTCCCCTGCTCTTCCTTGCTTTCCACACTCACGCTTCCACCGTGTAAGCGGATCATTTGTGCGACCAGCACCAGACCCAGGCCTGTCCCCGAAAATTCACGTGCCAGCCCGGCGTCCAATTGCACAAATGGTTTGAATATCATATTAAGATCTTCTGGTGACATGCCTATGCCCTCATCCCACACAGCGAAGGTGACGGTCTGGTTGCGGACATTCCCTATTACTTCCACACCCACCTGGCGGTCATTCGGAGTGAATTTAACCGCGTTGCTTAATAAGTTTACGAGAGATTGTTTGAGACGGCGTTCATCCCCCATGATGATCTTTACAGCAGGGTCTATATGCAGGGAAACTTTCTGATTCTTCTTTTGGGCTTGTTCCTTCACCATGCGCAGGCTCGCTTCACATAGTGATGAAACAGATACCTGTGATACATTCAGTTCCAGACGGCCTGCTTCGATCTTTGATAGATCAAGGATGTCGTTGATGAGATCCAGCAGATGTTTCCCGCTTTCTCTGATGGTACGGATGTATCTAAGTTGTTTTTCGTTGAGTGGGCCAGCGATCTGTTCTTCCAAACTTTCAGACATGCCTAAAACGGCATTGAGCGGTGTGCGCAGTTCATGACTCATGTTGGCCAGGAATTCATCCTTTACACGGAGCGCACGCTCCATTTCGGAGTTTGAAAGCCGTAAGGCTTCTTCCGCCTTTTTGTGAATGGTGATATCACGGCTAGTACTCAAGATAAGCCGCCTACCTTTTACTTCGATGGGATAGGAGTGCATTTCCAGGGTATGTATGCCTTCATCAGGGCTATAGAAATCTAACTCCACAGGGGGGACTTCTCTCCCTGCTACAATGGCAACGATGTAGTCACTTGCTTTTTCCAGCTGCCCGGGGGGGAAGATATTCAATTCTGAAATATGCCTGCCGCGTACATCCGCACGTTGAACTTGATGCTGTTGCTCGAACAGTCTGTTGACATCCACCATTATTCCATCTACTTCGGCCACAGAGACAGGGTCTGGCGCGGCATCGAATAGTAGATGTGCATAGGCCTCGCTTTCGCGCAAGTCTTGCTCTGCTTGTCGTTGCGGAGTTACATCATTCACAATGCCAATAATACGTTCGAGGAAACCGTGATCATCGAAAACCGCCACGCCCTGTTCAAAAAGAGAGAGTACATCCCCGTTCTTTCGAACGATGCGGTGTTCGATACGGAAATTGGTCTCTTTGTTCTCTATGATCTGTTGGGCTCTTTCCAGCAGAATATTTTGATCTTCAGGATGGAATGCCTTTAACAACGTGTCTATATTGCCTTCAAATTCTTCAGGGGATACATCGTAGATTTTGTACATTTGTGAATCCCATATCAGGTTCCCGGTTGAAATATCCCATTCCCAAATCCCCAACCCGGCTGCGTCAGCGGCAAGTTCCAATCGCTTGCGGGTAACTTCGATCTCGGCAGTGCGTTCCTTTACGCGGCGTTCCAGTTCATTGTTTAACTCGAGCAGTTCTTCAGTTTGAGCTTGAAGCGCATTTTCTGCTTGCTGCCTTTCGATAATCTCTCGCTGTGTCAGCATAAAGAGATTCGCGTTTTCGATGGCGATTGCAGCCTGTCCGGCTAATGTTTCTAGCAGGCGCTCATCACTTTCGTTGAAGGCATTTTCAATTTCACTTTCCACAGAGATGGACCCCGTGACACGTTCACCGATCTTGATCGGTACATACAGCCCGGAATGTATCTCAGAAAATACTCCTATATATCTCTCATCCTCTTGTATGTTCGGCACACGCACGGACTTTCCATGCAGGGTTACCCATCCACTTAAACCTTGATTTGGGGTGGAGATGATCTGGTTCATTTTGGTAATGAACTCTTCTGCTTCATCCACATTGACACCGGGACGGTTAAATGCAATTAATTTCACCGTATTCGTTTCCGGTTCGTATTGGCGAATCGCAATATGATGCCAATTCATTTTACGGTCAAGGATCTCAATTACTTTTTGGGCGATCTCTTTTGGGGTAAGCAAGCGGCTGATGGCAAGTCCGCTTTCGTACAATGTCTCCAATTCAGAAAGCTGACGGTTGATCTCTGATTCTGCCTGTTTGCGGTCAGAAATATCAATGATGGATATGATTACCTTGGATAGGTCATTTTCATGCCCCGGAGCTACTGACCAGCTAAGTTTGATGTTCATTAACTCGCCGCTTAGCTTTTTGTTGACCCCTTCCCATTCAAAACGGGTGATACCATTTGCAATATTAACGAGTTCCTGGCTGTCAATATAGTTGGTCCCTAAAAAGGAATTTGCGTTCCTGAGCAGTTCTTCCTTGTTCTTTGCATTAAATAACGTTATAGAATATTGGTTGGCATCGATAATTCTAATAAGTGAGGCACATTCGACTACTATTTCGGGGTGCTCTGCAAAATATGCTTCGAAATCAGCCACGCCTTGGCGTTTTAATTCGTCTATTTTTTGTTTTACTGCTGAATAGTCATCCTCCCATAGCGAGATGGGAGAGTCTTCGAATAAGCTTCTGTAGCGTTTCTCACTTTCTTTAAGAGTTTCATTTGCCAATTTTGTTTCGGTAATATCCCGGATCTGACCAATTAAGTAAAGGGGAATGTTCTCATTGCTTTTTACCAAAGAGACATGTAATGCCCCCCAAACATAATGTCCTAGTTTGTGCAGGTAGCGCTTTTCCATTTGGTACGATTGAATTTTGCCTGCCAGTAGTTGAGTAAGCAGTTTTAAATCAGTATCCAGGTCATCTGGGTTAGTGATCTCCTGGAAGGCTTTTGACGTTAATTCATTTTCTGAGTATCCAGTAAATTTGCAAAATGCCTGGTTAGCTTTCAATATTCTTCCGTTTGTTTCAACCAAAGCCATCCCAATGGGAGCGTTTTCATAGGCAGTTGCGAAGCGCTTTTCACTTTCGTGCAATCGTTCTTCGGCTAGTTTCCGCTCCATGGCAGAGGCAACCTGCCCTGAAATGGATGCGAGGAAGGCTAGATCCTTTTCAGAATACAGATTTGCTGTTTCATAATCCTGTATTGCCATTACGCCGATGGTTTTTCCAACAGTTTTAAGTGGGACCCCAATCCAGGATTTAGAATCTGCCCCAACCAATTTCACTTCCTCATTGGCGATTAGCTCTTTAAACTTCTCATCGGTTACGAGCAGGGGATTTCCGGTGCGGAAAATATAAGAAGTGAGTGTCCCTTCACGGCTGGATGGTTCAAATACTTCATCATATTGATCTACAGAATAGACATCTTCGAAAAAGCCAGTAGATGGATTGTACAGACTAACGAAGAGATTATTTGCCTGAAGAACGCGGCCAATCGAATAATGTACCAAGCCAAGGAATTCACCGAGGTCTTTTGAAAAAGCCAGCCCTTGCATGATCTCATATAGAACTTGCCTTTCCAATTCGGCGCGCCTTTGTTCGGTTATATCGCGAATGTTTATGAGAATGCCCCTGATTGCCGGATCATTCAGGAGATTGGTTCCCAACGCTTCCACATACCGCCAGGCACCATCCTTGTGGAGACCGCGCACCTTTATGCTTTGAGCGGGGCTTCCGGGGGACTGTTTACGGCTTTGCAATGCTTCTAAGGCTTCTGCGAGATCGTCCGGGTGTATCCATTCTGCAAAATTTCTGCCTACAGATTCCTCAGGCTTGTACCCAAAGAGCTGTTCAGAAGATGGGCTGGCAAATGTGATATTCCCCCACTCATCTATCACAATGATCAGGTCGCCCGTATTTGATATTAATGTGCGGATGCGCGATTCACTTTCCGCCAATTGTTGTTCTGCCATCTTTCTTTCTGTAATATCCTCCCCAATGGATTGATATTCCACTAATTCACCTTGCTCATTGAACAGGGCGCGGTCAGTCCATTTTTGCCAACAATCTTTTCCATCTGCATCAAATGCTTTGTATTCGTATGTGATAAATGGCTTTTTTCGATCCAGAGATAGATAGTTGTTTCTTACAAATTCCCTCTCGTTTTCTGGTATCAACAACAGGAAATTGCTACCTATAAGTTCCTCGTATTGTGCGTTGAAATAATTGCAGTAAAAAGAGTTGATGAAGGTGATTGTCCCATCTGCTAAAAACCGGCAGACCATGGCTGGCATATCTTCCGTAATGATCCGATATCTTTCCTCACTCTTAATGAGTTGCTCTTCGGCAAGTTTTCTGCTTGTAATATCCCGCCCGATGCCAAGGATATTAACAAGACCATGGTTTTTATCTAATATTAGTTTAAATGTATTTCTACTCCAATATGTCGTTCTGTCTTTCTTGTAAAATTCTAGGTCAATCTCAAATTCCAGTTTTGGATTGGAGTGTGACAAGTTCATAGGAGAAAGTGCTTCTGCATATGCTGTCATTGCCCGTTCAAATGACTCCCTGGTCATTTGTTCTTCCAATGTTAGCACTTTGAGCTCCTCAAGTGTATACCCCTGAATCTTCGTTGTAGATGGGCTGATATAGATGATCTGTAGTCCGGGATCCATTAACCAGACGATGTCACTGATATTGTCCGCCAACAGACGGTATTGCGCTTCTCTATCTTTTATGTCATTCTCTGCCTGTTTGCGCTTGGTAATATCGCGCACAACACTCTGAATATAAAACGGCTTTCCATTCTCATCTGAGACTAACTCAATATTGATTTCTGCTATGATGAAGGAACCATCTTTTTTTCGGAAGATTCGTTCATAAAGGGGAATCTGTTCCCCATTGATCAGCCGCCTGACCACATCATTACTTTGCTCTGGTTCTGTAGAGGTTTCTTCAATCGCAAGCCCCAACATTTCGTGCTTTTTATATCCTAGCATATCTGCGGCACGTTGGTTCACTGTTAGAATCGCCCCTTTTAGATCCATGATGAAGACCGCATCATGGATCTGTTCGAATAGTGCACGATAATAAATTTCTGCTTGTGTTTGTTTTGTCGTCGCAGGGCTTTGGTTTTCCAGTTCAGCAATGCGCTGTGTTGCTTTCTTTAATTCCGATTCCAATTCAGCTTTCGTCATTTTCGTAACCATAAGATAACTCCATTTACATACAAATCAGAGTAATTGTCGCATGGTACAGCATTCTTATCCATAAGGGTTTCCCCTACTTCAATGCTGGATGAGCAATCGCTTCTGTCTCCTCCCTGGTTGGTCAATCCAAATTTTTATTTCCTTCCCGTAAGCGAATCTTATTAACATCCAGCTACAAGCTCAATTTTTCTCCATGAATACGTAACCACTTTCTGCGATCCTTGTAATCAGGCATGATCTTTTCCACTTCCTGCCAGAACCTGCTGGAATGATCTTTCACATGCAAATGAGCCAGTTCATGTACCACCACATAATCGATCACTTCCAATGGAGCCATCACCAGCCGCCATGAGAAGTTTAATGTCCCATTTGGGCTGCACGACCCCCAGCGGGTTCTTGCTGAGGAAATCTTCACTTGCCTAGGTGAAAACCCATATTGATAAGAAAATACGTTGACGCGCTTCTCAATAACTTCATAAGCCTGTTCCTTATACCATTGCGTAAACACTTGTTCCCCTCTATTTTGAGCAGCACTCCCTAAGGTGAAACCATTACTAAATTTCAATGCAGGCCGCTGTAATTTGACAAGATTTAATTGGTATTCTTCTCCTAAAAATAAAAACTTCTCTCCATTTTTATATTCCTTTTTGGGAATCTCTACAATGGATCGAGTCTTTTTCTGTGTGCGGAGGATCCAATCCCTCTTTTCAAGAATAAAGGATTGGATATCCACCACAGGCGCTCGCCTTGGCGCTCGGACTGTGAGACTGCCATCCCTCTCAATAATAAGAGCGATTGTTCGGCGTTTACTGCGGATAAGCTTGTTTATTTCGATCTGCATAATTTGAATATGGAATTTTACACCGTAGTCATGACTATGGTCGCTTTTGTAAGGTGAACGAATGACCGTAAATAAAAAAGACCGCTAATTAATTAGCGGTCTTTTGGAGTGCCGAGGGGGAGATTTGGACTCCCGACCAAGGGCTTATGAGTCCCCTGCTCTGCCACTGAGCTACCTCGGCATTTTGTGGTGAGCGGGGCAAATATTACTATGGGAGGGGGCATTTGTCAACGTGATACAAATAACTTCATATTAAAACCAGTTCAGGAGGTTAATTCATGAAATGTAGTGCAAACACCCTGCTATAATACCTAAACAGGTGTGTAAATGAAAATTCTGGTGCTTGAAAACAACCCCAAAGAACTTACACTGATCGAGCAGGCATTAAGCGGGAAGAGAAATGTGCTTATTCCAATTACCTCCAGTGAACAGGCTGCGCCTTATATCATGTCGGGAGAGTCTCGTTTTCTGATTGCAAATTGGGATACAAGCGACTTACGTACCTCGCGGTTCATGACGCGTGCGCGTGCTATAAACCCTGCTGAGCCAATCTACATTTTGCTGACCACTGCTAAAAATCTGGACGAAGGGATTGAGCCAACTGGCATGGATGACATTATCCAAAGGCCGTTCAAGGCAGCAGATTTGAAGAACCGTGTGGCGATGGCAGAGCGCATTATTTCGTTAGCCAGCCACCTTGCTGTGGCGCGGGATCAATTGGAGAATCAAGCGGTCTTTGATGAGCTAACAGGCTTTTTGGGGCGCAAAGCCTTTTTACGCCAATCTGCTGCGGAGTTGGAGCGTTCCCGCCGTGCTTCCCTTCCGATGAGTATGATCGCGTTGGATATTGATAACTTCAAGATCATTAACGACACTTTTGGCAGTGAGACGGGGGATCAGGTCTTGCAGGTTGTAGCTCAAACGATCCGCGAGAAGAGTCGCCCCTACGATTGTATCGGCCGCTGGGCAGGGGATGAGTTTTTGTTGGTGCTGGCAGGTGTTATTGGCGCGGATGCGGAAAAAGTGTCAGAGAGGGTAATTGCTGGGGTACGTGGCACCCGTATTGAGGTCCCGAATGAACCGCCTTTGAATGTAAAGATCAGCGCTGGGATTGCATCTGTTGCGCGTATCAGCACATCTGCCGACATAGAGCCATTGATCCAACAAGCGCGGCAGGCAATGTCCCGCGCAAAAGAAGCGGGTGGCAATCAGATATTCTTAGTCTATGTATAAAAGTAACGCCCGCTGATGCGGGCGTTTTGTTACAGCAATTGAAGGATAAGTAGGGCGACCATTCCCACAAGAATTGTGACCAATGTATTTTTTGAAAACCACGCCACCAAAATGGCAATGATTCCAGCGATTAGGCGCGTGTTGCCGAGAGATGGGTCAAATGTATTGTTGCGATAAAGCAATTCGGGGAAGATGATGGCAGAGAGTACTGCAGGTGGGACATAATGCAAGGCGCGCCGCATCGTTTGCGGGATTTCGAACCTGCCAAATAAATAAATGAGGGAAAATCTCATCCCGAAGGTGATCAACCCGCCGATAAGCATAACCAGCCAGATGTTCATAATGTCCCCTTGAGAGCTTGTCTGCTTTCCAGAATGGTGCCAACAAGAATACCCGTAAGTGCAGCAAGGATGATGCCTAGTTTATATGGTAGGCTGAATGCAAGCAATGCTACCACTCCCGCTGAAAGCGCGGATGCAATCATGGGGCGGTTTTTGAGAATGGGAACCACCATTGCAATAAAGGTAAGTGGCAGCGCAAAATCCAGCGGCCAGTCTTCAGGGATGGCTGTGCCGAGAAAGATCCCCAATGCAGTGCTGACTTGCCAGGTAAACCATAGTGAAAACCCTGCACCAAGTAAAAACCAATGGCTAAATGGTTTGATGCCATCTCTTTCATATTTAATGATGGTTGGCGCATAAGCTTCATCTGTAAGTAAATAGGATAGCAATGCCTTCCAACGTAAGGATAGGTCGTGCAAATAAGGCGCAAGCGACGCACTGTAGAGCATATGACGCAGGTTGACCACGGCAATGGTCACGATGATGACGATGGCAGGCGCAGAATCATGCACGAGCTGGGCGGTGACGAATTGAGATGAGCCCGCAAATACAATGGAAGACATCAATTGTGCTGCACTGGTTGATAACCCTGCATTAAGCGCTAGTGCGCCATAGATCATGCCGAATGGAAAGACACCAATCAACAATGGGAACTCAGCACGCACGCCATTCCAGAATTCTTTTTTTGATTCACTCATAAAATCTCCTTAATACATCATAGCGAGCCGCGTTTAATACAGCGAGGCAATCTCGTCCAAGGTTATCCCCCTCGCAATGACATGATGATATTCTTCGCCGCACGCTGACCACTCTCCACTGCGCCTTCCATAAAGCCTTGAATGACGGTGGCATGTTCACCTGCAAAATGTAAACGCCCTGCAGGGGTGAACAGGGTTTGCCAGTGGGTTGTCACTTCATTGGGGGCGTATGCCATGTAGGAACAGCGTGTGAATGGCTCGTTTACCCATGCGATCGTGAAGGTTCTTTCGATCAACTCGGATGAACTCGGGAATAATTTTTCGATGACAGAGACCGCTACTTTCGTACGTTCATCATTCGATAATTTGGTTAATTCTTCGGCAGGTTTGCCACCTGTATAGGCTGTGAGGATGCCATGCTTGCCTGCGAGGTGGCTGGTTGCATCCCATGTGAGGACAACGGGTAGATCAGTGTAGAGCCGACCATTCCAACCCTTTTCAAGCCAGAAGCGTTTGCGATACTCAATCATTACCTTGGTCACCGTACCGTAGGAAATTTCATCCACAAGTTTTTGGTGAGGAACAGGCAGAGACGAGTTGAAGTCAATCGTGCGTGCCACAGTTAAAGGGATAGCAAGAATCGCATACGATGCCCGAAGGGTATGAAAAGAATCTACATGTTTGTATGTGACAGTCACTTCTTCAGATTGAATGTTGACGGAAGTAACTACTGCATTTAGGCGCAAGTCTGTCAGTTGGTTGGCAATTGCCTGTGGAAGAAGGTCATTGCCGCCGACGATGCGATACGCACTTGGCCATGAACTGGCATTGCTGTAATACAAAGCTGCATTGCGTGCCAGATCAAGCAGGGAGAAATTTTCAGGCTCACAGGTAAACTCCGAACGAATATGGCTGATAAACATTGAGCGCGCCAATGGATGGGCCTTCTGCGCGTTGATCCATTCTAGGGAGTTCTTTGCATCCAATTCGTATGCATTTGCACCATTCACAGGGTTCGACGGGTCGGTAACCTGTTTCCCCAACTCGGCCAGTGCCACCCACATTTTTCCATACTCGGCTTCAAGGTTCACCCCCCACAAATTTTCATCGGTCAATCTCCCGGCTTTATTTTCGTATGCACTCCAATCACCGCTTTGTCCCTGCCAACTTCCCACCTTGCCCAACGATAAATTAAATTCTTTTGCAAGTGCGATCATGCGCGTGTGTTGTTCATCAATATATTCTGCACCGCCCTCGGCTACCAACCCATTTGAAAATTCACGCACCGAATATACTCGTCCGCCCACTCGGTCCCGCGCCTCAAGCACAGTCACCTGCCAGCCCGCGCGTTGCAAGTCGTACGCGGCAGAGAGCCCTGCCATCCCTGCACCAATAATGATTACTGATTTATCGCTCATAGCCGCGGATTGTATCATTTGGATGAAAAAACCGCCCCTACTCGGAACGGTTTCGCTTCCTCTCTTTAATCAGTCGCCTGATTCTGTTTTCTCGGGCATTCGCTTTACTTGAGCGCTTCTTTCGCAGCATTAATGACTTCATCGTAATTCGGTTCTTCACCGAGGGTAGGTAAGTAGTTGACATAGGTCAATTTACCATTACGCCCTACAATAAAGACCGAGCGACGCAGGTAGCGGCGTTCCTTAATGACGATGCCATACTTCAAACCGAAGTCTGTATCGACTACATCAGAAACGACCTTCACCTTGTCCACGCCAGCCGCTCCACACCAACGCTTTTGTGCCATAGGGAAATCAGTACTGACAGTATAGATGACTATATCGTCGCTAAGCTTGGCAGCTTCTTCATTAAATCGGCGTGTCTCGCGGTCACAAACGTCAGTATCTAGGGAAGGAACTGCGGAAATGATGAGGACTTTTCCTTTGGATTCCTGCAAGGGATTGACAGTTGCCCAACCCGTTACTACAGAGGTGAATTCGGGAGCAATCTGCCCAACCTTTACTTCATCACCAAGCAGGGTAGCAAATTTATCGCCAATTTTAAAAACATCGGTACGAACAGTTGTCATTTAATTTCTCTCCATTTGAACAATATAACAAATAGAGTATTGCTAAGAGATAAGTCTTACCTTTGCGCGGGGACTTTCTTCATTAGTTTCCAGTTCAGTCCATTTAGGCATATTAGCCTAGGCGCGGAAAGGGATGCTTTGTTTTCAAAGGAGCGGATATAATTACAAAGTCATTATTTCAAAGGAGAGATTATTAATTCATGGAATTTGTACCCACAAAAATCCCGGAAGTGGTACTTGTTAAGTCCAAAGTGTTTGAAGATCCACGTGGTTTTTTTCTTGAAACCTATCGCGAAAACGAGTTCATATCTGCTGGAATCGACCAGAAATTTGTGCAGGAAAACCATTCGGGCTCTCAAAAAGGGGTGTTGCGCGGTTTGCATTATCAGATCAAACAGGCACAGGGGAAATTGGTGCGGGCAATTTCAGGTGAGATATTCGATGTGGCAGTGGATATTCGTCGCAGTTCAACAACTTTTGGGCAATGGGTTGGCGCAACCCTTTCTGCTGAAAATAAACAACAGTTGTGGGTACCGCCTGGCTTTGCTCACGGATTTTATGTATTAAGTGAAAGAGCTGAGATAACTTATAAGGTGACAGATTATTATGCCCCAGAATGGGATCGTAGCATATTATGGAATGACCCAACAATTGGAATTGCATGGCCGTTAATGGATGGTATACCGCTATCCTTGTCTAACAAGGATATTAATGGAAAGCTCCTTGACGAAGCTGATTTGTTTGATTGATCGATAATACAGGAAGATTAAGGAAGTTGTATTCTTATGAAAATTGTGATGGTCACTGGTGGCGCTGGATTTATCGGCTCAAATTTTATACATTACCTTTTGAGGCACGAACCCGATGTTCAGGTGATTAACCTGGATGCTCTCACTTACGCAGGTAGTTTGGAAAACCTTAAGGATGTCTCGGATGATCTGCGTTACACTTTTGTGCAAGGTGATATATGCAATACAGAATTTGTCGCGGAATTGCTAAGAAGATATCAGATTGATACTGTGGTTCATTTTGCCGCCGAGTCTCATGTAGATCGCTCAATTCTGGGTCCGCGGCAGTTTATAGAAACGAATATTATGGGAACATTTTCCCTTTTGGAGGCAGCCCGTGTAGTTTGGCTTCAGGAAAAAATCTTGCCTTTGGAAGAGGTACGTTTCCATCACGTTTCCACTGATGAAGTGTTCGGTTCACTTATGCCCGGTGAGCCTGCTTGGACGGAGGAAACGTCATATGCACCAAATTCTCCATACGCTGCTTCCAAGGCCTCCAGCGACCATCTTGTCCGATCCTATGGTCATACCTATGGATTGCCTTTTACAATGACCAATTGTTCAAATAATTACGGACCTTATCA
>Ga0209066_10002969_pt1 | contig 19902 bp, 18 predicted proteins | sample All_14_2_FD_187198 | JGI IMG/M metagenome (GOLD analysis project Ga0209066, IMG submission 187198) | Freshwater microbial communities in response to fracking from Pennsylvania, USA - Allegheny Zone_MetaG_DW_15 (SPAdes) (version 2) ... | reverse complement strand
ACATCGGGTGGTCCACCCTGTCCTCCACCGAGAACGGCATCTTGGTATTCCCGCCATAGACCGAAGAGGACGAGGCATAGACCATATGCTCGGCCCCACGATGCCGCGCCACTTCGAGCAGGTTCAGATGGCCGACAAGATTCGCCTGCACATAGGCGTGCGGGTTCTCGATCGAATAGCGCACGCCCGCCTGCGCCCCCAGATGCACGATGCGTTCGAACTGCTTGTCCGCCAACGCAGCGGTCAGCGCGGGATAATCGGCAAAGTCGGTGCGGCAGAAGGTGAAGCGTGATCCGCCCTGCTCAACCAGCTTTGCCAGCCGCGCTTCCTTCAGCGCGGGATCATAGTAATCGTTGACGATATCGACGCCGACCACCTCGTCGCCCCGCGCCAGCAGCCTGGTGATGAGCGAATAGCCGATGAAGCCTGCAGCTCCGGTAACGAGGACTTTCATGCTGGCAATTTACCTTCAATAACAATCAGAACCAAAACGCCGCTCCCCCGCGAAGGCGGGGGCCTCAGGCCTTTTACTCCACCCTTGCGTAACACCGGCCTCGCGTAACACCCGGCGTTTTCAACTATCGTTCCGTAACACGACCGAGGCCCCCGCCTTCGCGGGGGAGCAGGGTATGTCGTACAGATCAAAGCCGCCAGTCAGCCCGCTCGCCCAGCACACCCTTCAGATCCGCCAACGTGCCCCCCGGTGCCACCAGCGCAGCAATCCGCTCAGCCCCGGCAGCCAGATAATACTTATGCGGCACGGCCAAAAACACCATGTCATAGCTCTGCTCAAAGGCATCGCCCGCCAGATGCAGCCCATATTCCAGCAGCGCCTCGGCCCCATCGGCGTGCGGATCATGCACTGCCACGGTGTGCCCCAGCGCCTGCAATTCCGCGATCACATCGGCCACCTTGGAATTGCGCAGATCGGGCACGTTTTCCTTGAAGGTCAGCCCCAGCACCAGCACGCTGCCGGGCTTGCCGCCGCGTTGCGCATGCAGTTCGCCCGCCAGCCACCTGGCCATGCCATCGTTCACGCCGCGCCCGGCAAGGATCACCTGCGGATCATGCCCCAGCGCCTCGGCCCGCGCCGAAAGGTAGTATGGGTCCACCCCGATGCAGTGCCCGCCGACAAGGCCGGGGGTAAAGGGCAGGAAGTTCCACTTCGTCCCCGCCGCCGCCAGCACATCCCAGACGGACAGGTCCATCTTGGAAAAAATCTGCGTGATCTCGTTCATGAAGGCGATATTGATATCGCGCTGCGCGTTCTCGATCACCTTGGCCGCTTCGGCCGCCTTGATCGATGCCGCGCGGAACACGCCGCCGCTGGTGATGGCGTTGTAAAGGTCCGCCACGCGCTCCAGCACCTCGGGCGTCTGGCCCGAAACCACCTTGGTGATCTTGTCGATGGTATGTTCGCGGTCGCCCGGATTGATGCGTTCGGGGCTATAGCCAAGGAAGAAATCCACCCCGCATTTCAGACCGGAAACCTGCTCAAGAATCGGCCCGCAGATGTCCTCGGTCACGCCCGGATAGACAGTGCTTTCATAGACCACCACGGGCGCGCGACCCTCGTCCACAGCAGCGCGCAGCATCTTGCCCACGGTGCGCGAGGCGGATTCCACCAAGCGCAGATCGGGACGGTTGGCCGCATCAATCGGCGTTGGCACAGTCACGATATAGAAGTCGCTCGGCGGGCACACGTTGGCATCGCTGATCAGCCCAAGGCTCGATTTCGCCAGCCGCTCCGGCTCGATCTCGCGCGTGCGGTCATGCCCTTCGGAAAGTTCCCCGATTCGCTGGGTGTCGATGTCGAACCCGGTCACGAAAAACTGCTTGGCCAGCGCCACCGCCAGCGGCAGCCCGACATAGCCCAGCCCCAGCACAACCACGCGGGTGTTCGCTGAAACCAGCGGATCAAGGCCGTGTGCAGACGCAGGGGCAAGCGGCGGAAACTGTACGGTCACAGGGCAAAAGGCCTTTCATGGTTGACGCCTATCCGCGTCCAATCAACGCCATGCTTAAATCCAGCCTCTTATTTCACAGTTAACACTCGCGGATTATTGAACCCGATATGGCCCAGACAAACCTCCCGAAAACAATACTCGTGGTGTTCGGCACCCGCCCCGAAGCGATCAAGATGTTCCCCGTGGTCCACGCCCTGCGTGAAGACCCGCGCTTCCGCGTGGTTACCTGCGTTTCGGCGCAGCATCGCGGCATCCTCGATCAGGTGCTGGAAATCTCCGGTATAGTCCCCGATTACGACCTCGATCTGATGCGCCCGGACCAGACGCTCGACGCGCTCACCGCCGCGCTGCTTACCGGGCTTGGCAAAGTGATGGACGAAGTGCAGCCCGATTGGGTCATCGTCCAGGGCGATACCGCCACCGCCATGTCCGGCGCGCTCGCCGCCTATTACCGCAAGCTGCCCGTCGCCCATGTCGAGGCAGGCCTGCGCAGCCACAACATCTATCACCCCTGGCCCGAAGAGGTGAACCGCAAGATCATCGGCACCATCGCCCGCCTGCACTTCGCGCCGACAGACGTTTCCGCCGCCGCGTTGCTCGCCGAAAACGTCGATCCCGCCACCGTCCACGTGACCGGCAACACCGTGATCGACGCGCTGCACTGGGTCACTGCAAAGATCGAAGCGGAACCCGTACTCGCCTCCGGCCTCGCCGATATCGAAGCGCGATTCGCAGACAAGCGCATTATCGGCGTGACCAGCCACCGCCGTGAAAACTTCGGCGGCGGGCTGGAAAACATCGCCGAAGCCATCCGCCGCATCGCCGCGCGCGATGATGTGGCGCTCATCTTCCCGGTCCACCCCAACCCCAATGTGCGCAAGGTTATGGACGCGGCGCTCAGCGATCTGCCCAACGTGGCGATGATCGAACCGCTCGATTACCCGCACTTCGCCCGCCTGCTTTCCATCGCCGACATCATGCTCACCGATTCGGGCGGCGTGCAGGAAGAAGCGCCTGCCCTTGGCAAACCCGTCCTCGTCATGCGCGAGACGACCGAGCGCCCCGAAGGCGTCACCGCAGGCACCGCAAAGCTCGTCGGCACCGATGTGGACACCATCGTTTCCGAAATCTTCACCCTGCTCGACGATAAGGCTGCCTATTCGGCAATGGCGCGCGCGCACAACCCGTTCGGGGATGGGCAGACAGCGCGCCGAATCGTGGAGTTGCTGGCGAATGATGGGTGATGTGAAGCCGGACGTCTGTGTTGTCGGCCTCGGCTATATCGGACTTCCAACCGCTGCCATCATAGCGCGCGCGGGTTGCAAGGTGCTCGGCCTCGACGTGTCGCAGCATGTGGTCGATACGATCAACCGCGGCGAGATTCACATCGAGGAAGTCGATCTCGACGGCCTCGTCCACGGCGTGGTCCAGCGCGGCCTCCTGCGCGCTTCCACGCAGATCGAACCGGCAGACGTCTTCGTGATCGCGGTGCCCACCCCGTTTGCCAAGGACGGCCACCACACGCCGGACATCTCCTATGTGCTGTCAGCGGCCACGCAAGTCGCCGCCGTCCTCAAGGCAGGCGATACGGTCATTCTCGAATCGACCTCACCCGTCGGCACGACCGAGCAGATGCGCGATCTGATGGTCGGCCTACGCCCCGATTTGAAATTTCCCGGCAAGACCAAGGAAACGCCCGACGTTTCCATCGCCTATTGCCCGGAGCGCGTCCTTCCCGGCCGCATCCTTGAGGAACTGACCAACAACGATCGCTCCATCGGCGGCATCACGCCCCGCTGCGCGCGCAAGGCGCTGGCCTTCTACAAGCGCTTCGTGCGCGGCACTTGCGTCACCACCGATGCCCGCAGCGCCGAAATGACCAAGCTGGTCGAAAACGCCTATCGCGACGTCAACATCGCCTTCGCCAACGAACTGTCGATGGTAGCCGACAAGATGGGCCTCGACGTGTGGGAAGTCATCCGCCTCGCCAACCGCCACCCGCGCGTCAACATCCTGCAGCCCGGCCCCGGCGTCGGCGGCCACTGCATCGCCGTGGACCCGTGGTTCATCGTCTCCAGCGCGCCCGATGAAACCCCGCTGATCCGCACCGCCCGCAACGTCAACGACGGCAAGATGCACCACGTGGTCAAGCAGGCGGCGTCATTGGTCGAAGCCAACCCCCACGCCAAAGTCGCCTGCCTCGGCCTCGCGTTCAAAGCCAACATCGACGATTTCCGCGAAAGCCCCGCGCGCTATGTCGCCGCCAGCCTCGCACGCCAGTTCGGCAGCCGCATCCACGTGGTCGAACCCTATGGCGCTTTGCCACGCGAATTCGAAGGCACCGGCGCTGTTCAGATCGATGTCGATACCGCGCTGGAAGAATGCGATGTGCTGATCGTGCTCGTCGATCACGATGTGTTCAAAGTCATCCCGCTGGCCGAACGCAGCGGCAAGGTCGTGTACGACACCCGCGGCATCTGGCCCGACCAACCCAGCGCAGAAACCGCCAGCGCGGGGCTGCGGCTGGCGAGCTGAGCCGCCGAAACCGCACAACACCTCCCCCAAAAAACCGTCGCCCCGGACTTGATCCGGGGCTGGGCTTCCTTCTTGGCCAAGGCTGAAACCGCAACAAAGCCCACCCCCGGGTCAAGCCCGGGGCGACGATGGTTTAGATGGTGACCGAAGGCATCTGCTGGCTCGCACAGTGGAACCCGCCCCCGCCCGCCAGCACCGCATCGCCCATCAACCCAATGGTCGCCCGATCCGGGAACAGCTCCGCAATCGCCGCCACACCCTGATCGTCATGCGGTGACCCAAACACCGGCACCACCACCAGATTGCTGGTGATGACAAAGTTCATGTAACTCGCCGGCTGCACCACGCCCGCCCATTCAATCAGCCCCGGCGAAGGCACTTCCACCACCTCAACCCCGGCATCCAGCGCCCGCGCTTTGGCATCGGCATAGATCGCCGCATTGGGATCATCCGGCCCCGTCGCGCGCGGCAGAGCCAGCCGGTTCGGCCCGACAAACCGTGCCAGATTATCGACATGCCCATCGGTGTGATCGTTGATCAGCCCATCGCCCAACCACAGAACCCGGTCATATCCCAGATCGCGCAGCAACCGCGCTTCCAAATCGGCGCGCGACAGATGCGGATTGCGGTTGGGGTTCAGCAGGCACTGCTCGGTAGTCGCCACCAGCCCAGTGCCATCACCATCCAGAGCCCCGCCTTCCAGAATCCAGTCGGCCTTCGCGCCCGCATCCAGCCCCGCAGACGCCGCCAGATCCGCGCCGATCTCCTGATCCCCCGGCATCACATACTTGCCGCCCCAGCCGTTGAACCCGAACAGTCGCGCGGCGCGACTCCCAGCATCGTCCAGCACCACCAGCGGCCCGGTATCGCGCAACCACACGTCGCCATAAGTCCGGCGTTCCAGCGTCACACTTGCCGAAACCAGTGACCGCGCACGCATCTCGTTGGCCGCATCGCGTACCACCAGCCGCACTTCCTGCCCGCTGTCGGCCACCGCGCTGGCAAAGGCCGCAATCTGCTCCTGCGCCCTGTCGATCAGGCCAGACCATTCCTCCGCCAGATGCGGAAAGCCGACCCACAGCCAATCCTGCGGGTGCCACTCTGGCGGCATGCGAAACGCAGAAGTCATTGCCCAAAAATCCCTACTTTACATCCGCCCGGCTCTCATCCCGGATCGCGCGGAATTCATCGCCCGCATTCCAGTTCGGCCAGTCCGACCCATCGGCCAGCGGACGGCCGAGCCGGTAGTAGAGGTCCACTTCCTGCACAATCCCGCGCATGTCCCAGCTGTCCGAATATTCATCGCTCGGCTGGTGATAGCGGCCCGCCACATAGTCCTCAGCCAGCGCCTTGCCCGCTGCGACGCCGCCCTCCACCAGATCGGTGCCGCGCTTCACATAAAACATCGGCACCCCGCGCTTGGCGAGACTGAAGTGATCCGACCGATAGTAATAGCCCTTTTCCGAACTGTCCTCAGGCCCGATCTTCAGCTGCAACTCGCCCGCAACTTTGGCCAGCAAAGCCGCCAGTTCCGACTTGTCGCCCCCCGTCACCGCCACATCGCGCGCAACGCCACCGGGATAAAGCGCATCGATATTTACCCCGCCCACCGTCGTGGCCAGCGGAAACAGCGGGTTGCGCGCGTAATACTCCGACCCCAACAGCCCAGACTCTTCCAGCGTCCACGCGAGATAGACCTGTGAACGCCGCGCAGGCCCCGCCGCCTTGTTCATCTCCGCCAGCGCCACCAGCGCGGCCATGCCGGTGCCGTTATCCACCGCGCCGTTGCAGATGTCGTCGCCGGTCTTGTCCGGCTTGCACCGTCCCAGATGGTCCCAATGCGCCGAATAGAGCACGTATTCATCCGGCGCGCTGGTCCCCGGCTGAATCCCCACAACATTGCGCGATTTCGACCGCGTTATCGCAGACTTGAACGAAAGGCTGGCCTTCAAGCCCAGCGGCACCGGCTTGAAACCCTTCTGCCCCGCCGCCGCAGTCAGTACCGCCAGATCCTTGCCCGCAGCCTTAAAAATGCTCTCCGCCGCGCCCTTCTGGATCCAGCTGTTGAACGCGGTCTGGTCCGCCGCATCATTGGGCGTGGCCACATAGTGCTGATCGCCCGACCAGCTCGATTCCACCACGTTCCAGCCATAGGCCGCCGGGAATGTGTCATGCACAAGGATCGCGCCTGTCGCGCCCTGCCGCGCCGCTTCCTCGAACTTGTAGGTCCAGCGCCCGTAATAGGTCATGCGCCGCCCCTTGAACGGCCCGTCCTCGCTCTCCATCGCATAGTCAGGATCGTTGACGACGATCACCGCCACTTTCCCCTTCATGTCGATCCCGGCATAGTCGTTCCAGCCCAGTTCCGGCGCGTTCACGCCATAGCCGACGAACACCAGTTCCGCGTCCTTCACCGCCGTTTCGGGCACCACACGATAACTGCCCGCCACGAAATCCTTGCCGTGCGAAAACGCCAGCGGCTTGCCTGCACCCTTCACCGTTAACGGCGAAAAGCCCGAAGCCGTCATCGAAACCGTCGGCACGTCCTGAAACCAGCTGCCGTTGTTCCCCGGCTCCAGCCCCGCCGCCTTGAACCGCGCCACGATCACATCCAGCGTCGCGGCTTCTTCGGCACTGGCAGGCCCGCGCCCGGCCAGATCGTCAGCCGACAGCGTCTTGATCACCTCGCGCATCAAGGCTTCGTTCGCCGCAGGAACCGGTGCGGCAACGCCCGCTCCGGCAAGCCCAAGCGCCGCCAGCGATACAGAAATGAGTTTCAAGCCATTGCGACGCTTCATGGTTTCTCTCCAGCAATCCGGTTGCCCCCTTGCTGACAGACCGGCCCCTCCATCGCAAGGCGGCTTGAAGTGGTCACTTTAGTGGCAAATTAGTGTTGACACTATTTTCACTCTGTGGAACTAGTTGCAGGTGCTGAACAGGAGACTGTCATGGGTGTTTACGAGCCGCTGACCCACCATCTCAATGATCTGGGCGCTGATCAGTGGAGCGCCAACTTCGCGGAGATCGAGCGCATCATTCGCCGCGCCCTGCCCGCCAGCGCCTACAAGCATCGCCCGTGGTGGGCCAATCAGGCCGATGGCAACCACAGCCAGTCAAAGGCATGGCGCGATGCGGGATGGGAAACGCGCGAAGTTGATCTTGCTCACCGCACAGTCAATTTCGTCCGCGCGCGCAAACCACAGACGTCACCGCCACCTTCATTGACCGAGGCACTATCTACAGACGTGCTGTTCAACCGCGCCTCAGCGATGACCGGAGAGACCGACCGGGAACGCCTGCTGCAACTGGCCCTCAACGCCCTGATCCAACGTGAAGCTGCGCGCCAGCTTGCACGCCTTGGCGGCACGATGCCCGATCTGGCCGTACCGCAACGGGATAGACCAGCGGCGTGATACTGGTCGATACGTCCGTCTGGATCGACACGTTCCGTGCGGCTGACGCTGATCTCGCCCTGCTGCTGGCCGAAGGTATGGTGCTGCAACACCCTTTCGTCACGGGCGAACTCGCAATGGGCAACTTGCGGCAGTGGCGGCGCACGATCGATTTGCTGTCCAACCTTCCGCCTGCCCCGTTGATCGAAGCATCAGAATTGCTGAATTTCGTTGAGCGACACGCCCTTGCAGGAACCGGCATCGGTCTGATTGATGCACATTTGCTCGCCACGGCCGAAGCTGCAGGCGCAAGCATATGGACGCGGGATCAGCGGCTTTTCGGCCATGCTGCGCGTCTCGGATTGGGCTGGCAACCCGCAGAGCCTTGATCCGCCACCCGGCAAGGGGCATTGCCGATCCACGATGTTCGATTTCAACCACGCCCTCGTCCGCGCCCGCAGCCACGCACCGTTTCTGTCGCGCGCGCTGGATCGCCTACCCGATCTCGAAGCGCTGCTTGCCACAGGCGATGTGGAACAGGCCCTTGCACAAGCCCGCGCGGCAGGTGAAGGGATCGACGACACCGCCGTCGCCCTGCGGCGTGAACGGTTGGCGCTCGCACTCGTCATCGCGGTGGGCGATCTTGCCGGAGCCTTCCCGCTCACCCGCATCATCACCGAACTTTCGGACTTTGCCGACCGTTCGCTCGATTCCGCGATTGTAGCCGCCATCCGCCGCCGCACGCCCGATGCGCAGCCTGCCGGTTTCAGCGCCATTGCGCTGGGCAAACACGGCGCGCAGGAACTGAACTACTCGTCAGACATCGACCCCATCCTACTCTACGATCCCGACCTGCTCCCCCGGCGCGAGCGCGATGATCCCGCCGAAGCCGCACAACGCGTGGCCCGCGCGCTCATGGAAATCATGTCGTCGGTAACGGACGAAGGGTATGTGTTCCGGGTGGACCTGCGCCTGCGTCCCGCCTCCGAAGTCAGCCCGCTCGCTCTGCCGTTCGAAGCGGCGATCACGCACTACGAATCGAGCGCGCTGGCGTGGGAGCGCGCCGCCTATATCCGCGCCCGCGCCGCATCGGGCGATATAGCGGCGGGTCAGGCCTTTCTTGATACCATCCGCCCCTTCGTGTGGCGGCGCAGCCTTGATTTCGGGGCGATTGCAGAGATCGGACGGCTGACCACCCGCATCCGCGATCACTATTCCGCAGGGCAGGCCATCGGCCCTGGTTACGACCTGAAGCGCGGGCGCGGCGGCATTCGTGAAGTGGAATTTTTCGCACAGACTCATCAGCTTATTCACGGCGGTCGCAACCCCGCACTGCGCCTGCGCGGCACCCGCGCCAGCCTTGATGCGCTGGCTGACGCTGGCATTATCAGCACCGAAGATGCCGTGGTCATGGGCCAAAGCTATGACCGGCTGCGCACGCTCGAACACCGCTTGCAGATGGTGGCGGACCAGCAGACGCACTCGCTCCCGACAGACGCCCAAGCGCTTGATTCGGTGGCAAAACTCGAAGGCCTTTCGGGTGGCGCGGAACTGGTGGCTGAACTGACCGAGATTTCCGAAACGGTGGGTCGCCGCTTCGATACACTGATCGCAACATACGCTCCCACCGATGCGGTCACCGTGGAATCCAACCCGCTAGCGCTCGAACTCGAAACACTCGGCTTCGATCAGGCAGATGCTCTGGCTGAACGCATAAATGCTTGGGAGGGCGGCCAATATCGCTGCTTGCGTTCAGCCGAAGCGCGCGATGCCTTTGCCCGCATCCGCCCGCACTTACTGCGCGCGCTGGCCGACGCACCCGATCCTGACCGCGCGCTGCTGCGCTGGGAGCAATTGCTCGCCGGATTGCCCAGCGCAATCAATGTGTTCCGCTTGCTGGATGCGCGCCCCGGCCTGCTGGCGGTGGTCATGCGCGTCCTGGCCCATGCGCCGGTTCTGGCCGACGAACTGGCGCGCCGTTCCGACCTTCTCGATACGCTGATAGACCGCTCGGCTTTCGACCTGCCCGGCAGCGTAGCTGAAATCGCAGCCGAACTTTCACGCGGCGAAGCGGGTGATGATTACCAGCGCTTGTTGGACAACGTGCGCGTCCGCGTGGGCGAAATGCGCTTTGCCTTGGGCGTGCAACTCATTGAAGGACAACGAGACCCACTCGAAGTCGCCGCAGCGCTAAGCCGCGTGGCTGAAGGCGCGATCGAAGTGCTGGGCCGCGCGGCAATTGACGAATTCACCCTGAACCACGGCGTCGTCCCTGCCAGCGATCTCGCCATTCTCGGCCTGGGGCGTCTCGGCGGCGCGGCGCTGACGCATGCTTCGGACCTCGATCTGGTGTTCCTGTTCAGCGGGGATCACGCCGCAGAATCCGATGGCCGCCGCCCGCTTGGCGCAACGCTCTATTACAACCGCCTCGCCCAGCGCGTGATTGCGGCGCTTTCGGTGCCGACGGCGGCAGGGGCGCTTTATGAGGTGGATACGCGGTTGCGGCCTTCCGGGGCGCAGGGACCAATCTCGGTCAGCCTTGAAAGTTTCGAACGTTATCAATGCGAAGATGCATGGACTTGGGAGCATATGGCGCTCTGCCGCGCCCGCGCATTGTTCGGCACCGAGGCCGACCGTGCTGCGCTTTCCACCATCATCGCCCGCGTGCAGGATCGTGCCCGCGATCCCGCCAAATTGCGTGCCGAAGTGCTTGAAATGCGGGCAACAATGGCGGAGCACAAGCCGCCAAAGGGACCGCTCGACGTGAAGCTGGCGCGCGGTGGGCTGGTGGACATCGAATTCATGGTCCACTTCCTGCAATTGCGCGATCACGTGGCGCGCATGCCGGACCTCGGGGAAGCAGTGCAACTGCTTGAAGAACATAAGCTTCTTCCCACCGGCATCCGCTCCGCCCACGATCTTTTGACGCGACTGCTGGTGGTGGTGCGGCTGGTTGCCCCTGATGGCATGTTCCCGCCCGAGGCCAGCCGGGGCATCGTGGCACGTAGCTGTGGGCTGGAAAGCTGGGATGTGCTGCTCGATGCGGTGCATCAGGCGCGGCATTGCGTGGCGTTGGCGTGGGGCCAAGTGTTTGATATTGAACTGGAGATTGAGGCATGAGCGAGCGGATTGGTGTGGGTGAGGCATTCCCTGACATCGCGATGACGTCGCCCGATGGTGGCAGCGTCAAGGCCTCCGACTTTGCAGGCAAGCCGCTGGTCGTGTTCTTCTATCCGAAGGACGATACGCCCGGCTGCACGACCGAGAACAAAGATTTTTCAAGCCTTTACGCCGAGTTTCAGGCAGCTGGCGTGGCCGTGCTGGGCGTCAGCAAAGACCCGCCGAAAAAGCACGTGAAGTTTGCCGAAAAGCATGGCCTCACCGCGCCGCTTGCGTCCGATGCTGAGGAAGGCGGCGTGTCCGATGCGCTGGGCGTGTGGACCGAGAAATCGATGTATGGCCGCACCTACATGGGCATGGAGCGCACGACCTATCTGATTGGCGCAGATGGAAAAATCGCGCAGGTGTGGAACAAGGTAAAGGTCAAGGGACACGCCGAAGAGGTGCTGGCAGCGGCAAAAGCCTTGTGATTTTTGACGTGATTCCTGAAGTGCACCTAGATGCACCTAACTGCACCTAAACGCCCATGAACGCCACCTCGGTCGCTGCAGCCATCCGCGAAACCATGCTCACCGCCGATCCGTTCGCCAAGGTCATGAAGACCCGCGAACTGGCCCGGCGGTGGCGTGTTGGAGAGCTGGCGTTCACGTTCGATGTGGCGATGCCGGACGCCCCCGCCCGCCCCGAAAAGCCCGAACTGCTCGCACCTGCAGCAATGCCCAAGCGCGGTCGCGGATCGGCGCATGGGCGGCTGGCGTTGCTCCATGCGCTGGCGCACATCGAATTCGTGGCGATTGACCTGGCGCTTGATGCGGCGGGGCGGTTTGGTGCGGAAATGGGGCGGGAATTTGTGGACGACTGGCTTTCGGTCGCTGCCGACGAAGCGATGCACTACGGGCTGCTGGCGCGGCGGCTGCGGACGCTGGGCAGCTTCTATGGCGCGATGCCCGCGCACGACGGACTGTGGGATTCCGCGCGCGATACGGCGCACGATGTTGCAGCGCGGCTGGCGATCGTGCCGATGGTGCTGGAAGCCCGCGCGCTGGATGTGACGCCGAAGACGGTCGAGAAGTTTCTGGCGGCAGGGGATGCGCGGTCTGCGCGTATCCTGCAAAGAATCGTTGACGACGAAATTCGGCATGTGCGCTTCGGCACAAAACATTTCGTCGCGCTGTGCGAAAGCCGTGGCGAATCTCCGGCGAACGCGTGGAAAACGCTGGTCCAACGCCACTTTCACGGTGCCGTTAAGCCACCGTTCAACGACTCGGCGCGCCGAGCAGCCGGTTTGTCGCGCGAAATGATGGCAGGGGTTGCCACCCCGCCAACCGCCTTACATACCCCAATGCACGAGATGGCGGGGGGTTCCGACCAACTCTGATACTTCCCAAGGCGGCAGGTTTTTATCCTGCTTGCTGCCACAAACGGGTTCGCTCCGGGGGTTTAGAGCGGACCGATCAGCAAGGCCGGAAAGGCCATGATCGGGACGCACAGAAAAGGTCGTACAGGTCGTAATGTTGTTCAACATCAAAACCTTCAAGACAGCTTTCAGCGCCCTTACGGCAGTTGTTGCATTCTCTTCCGTCCCGGCTTTCGCCAACAGCGCTGCTTCGGCAGACATCGCCGCCCCGCTTCGCGCCGCCGAAGCTGCGAAGGCAGGCGTCTCGGCAGATCGCGGTGACGACGAATTCCGCCGCCTCTTCGCCAGCTGGCAGCAGCTCGACAACGGCATCCTGCCTTCCGCAAAGCCCGCCACCACAGCCCGCCGCGCCGGTGTTTCGATCCCGTCGCTGGCTCCTGTTTCGGTATCGCGCCTTTCAAGCGGTTTCGGCATGCGCAACCACCCCGTGCTGGGCGGACGCCGTGGCCACAAGGGCATCGATCTGGCCGCCCCCACTGGCACCCCGATCCGCGCAACCGCCGATGGCGTGGTTGAAATGGCAGACTGGTTCGGCGGATACGGCCTTTACGTTCAGCTCGATCACGGCGCAGCGATGGAAACCCGCTATGGCCACATGTCGCGCATCGCCGTGGCGCAGGGCCAGCAGGTCCGCAAGGGTGACGTGATCGGTTATGTCGGTTCGACCGGCCGCTCCACCGGCCCGCACCTGCACTATGAAGTCCGCGTTTCGGGTGATGCGGTCAACCCGCTCCCTTACATGCAGGGCAAGAGCGACAATCTCTATGCCAGCAACGACCACGATCATGAAGGCGTTGGCGGCCCCGAAGAATAAGCCGCTGCTTTCATACCATTGCATCTTGGAGAGGATGCGGAAAAGGGCGCCGGTGACGGTGCCCTTTTCTACGTCTGGCGTCTGCCAGTGCAAAGCCGCCGCAATAATGTCGTGACATTGTTTTGCGTCGCCAGAGGCAATCTGCGGGCTTGTTTTTCGCCCCGCGCTGTGTGTTACCAAGCGGCAGAACCACAGTCCCCCGGATGGGAGAATTTTGACGATGTCCAGGAAGCTCTATTCCGATGCCGCTGCCGCGCTGGATGGGCTGCTGCGCGATGGCTTGCTGATCGCCTGCGGTGGCTTTGGCCTGTGCGGCATTCCTGAGCGGCTGCTGGATGCGGTGCGCGATAGTGGCGTGAAAGATCTGACATTCGCGTCGAACAACGCCGGGATCGACAACGAGGGCATCGGCAAGCTGCTGCGCACGCGGCAGGTGCGGAAGATGATTGCCAGCTATGTGGGTGAGAACAAGGAGTTCGAGCGCCAGTATCTTGCAGGCGAACTGGAAGTGGAATTCAGCCCCCAAGGGACACTTGCCGAGCGGATGCGGGCGGGCGGCGCGGGCATTCCGGGCTTCTACACCAAGACCGGCGTGGGCACGCTGGTGGCAGAGCGCAAGGAAAGCAAGGTCTTTGACGGTCAGGAATATGTGCTGGAACGCGGCATCTTTGCAGACATTGCGCTGGTGAAAGCGTGGAAGGCGGACGAGACGGGGAACGTGGTGTTCCGCAAGACCGCACGCAATTTCAACGTGCCTGCCGCCACCTGCGGCAAGGTCTGCGTGGTGGAAGTGGAAGAGATCGTGCCCGCAGGCAGCCTTGATCCTGACAGCATCCATCTGCCCGGTGTCTATGTGCAGCGCATGATCGTGGGCGCGCCATACGACAAGAAGATCGAATTCCGCACCGTGCGCGAGCGTGAGGCTGCATGAGCCGCCCCGCGCCGCGATTGACAGGTGCATTGCTGCTGTCGCTGGCGGCGGCGCAACTGAGCGGGTGTGCAGCCGCCGCGCTGGTGCCGCTGATGGCAGGCGGCACGCTGACGGGCAAAGCGGTTTCCGGCAAAGCGAAAGACGCAAGACCCGGGGCGGAAAAGTCGGCCACGCCTGTGGTGATCGTGGGCAAGGGCACGTCCAGCCTGCCCGCGTCTACGATTTCCGCTCCGGCATCTGCGCCGCTGCTCACCCCGGCTCCTGCAATGGCAGCACCCGCCATGCTCGCAGGCGCAAGTGCCCCAGTCCTTGTTGAGAGAGAGGCTGAACTTCCTGCGGCCTTCAGCGTTTCGGCCTCCGATCCGGTGCCCACTGATACGATGGCCAATGCGTCTGGGTTTGCGGCGATGACAGCATTCGTGCTTTCGGCAACAAGCGCTGGAAAGCCTGCCGCCGGGCGCAAATCGGCGCTGCTGGATCAGGCTTCGCTGGTGTCCGTGCCAAAGACCAGAACGTGCGCAAACCAGCGCGGCGCACTGGTGATCGACCTTGATCCGGGCGAAAGGTCGTTCGATCTGAACGATCCACCCTCACCCGCGCCGGGGCTGGCCGACATGCTGCGCACCATTCGCGGCACCGGCACGGCGGTGGTGTGGATCGCCAGCCTGCCGGATTCCTCGGCCAAACGGATCAGCACGATCCTGAAAGCCACCGGGCTTGACCCGCTGGGCATCGATCCGGTCCTGTTGCTGCGCGGCACCGAAACGCGCAAACAACAGATCCTGGTGCGAGCCGATGCGGACTGGTGCGTGCTGGCGATTGCCGGTGATCGCAAAGCCGATTTTGACGAAGTGTTCGATTATCTGCGCAACCCGGATGGTCCAGTTGCGATTGCACTGGAGCAGTACATCGGGAACGGCTGGTTTCTGGTTCCGCCACCGATCAAATAGGGCCGATCAAGTAGACAGGAAGACCCAAGACCATGACCACGCATGACGGGCTGAAGGCTGGCTGGACCCGCGACGAAATGGCCGCGCGCGCGGCAAAGGAACTGCAGGACGGGTATTACGTGAACCTGGGCATCGGCATCCCCACGCTGGTGGCCAACCATGTGCCTGAAGGCATGACGGTGACGCTGCAATCGGAAAACGGGATGCTGGGCATCGGGCCATTCCCCTTTGCGGGCGATGAAGATGCAGACCTGATCAACGCGGGCAAGCAGACCATCAGCGAGCTGCCGCATTCGGCCTATTTCGACAGCGCGCAAAGCTTTGCGATGATCCGTGGCGGCAAGATCGATCTGACCGTGCTGGGCGCGATGGAAGTGGCCGAAAACGGCGACATCGCCAACTGGATGATCCCGGGCAAGATGATCAAGGGCATGGGCGGGGCGATGGACCTTGTGGCCGGTGTCAAGAAGATCATCGTGGTGATGGAACATTGCGCCAAGGACGGCAGCCCCAAGTTCATCCCGGCCTGCACGCTGCCGCTGACCGGGCGCGGCGTGGTGGACATGATCGTGACCGACCTTGCGGTGTTCAGCCGCGCGGATCACAGTTCGCCGTTCCGCCTGATCGAATGCGCGCCGGGCGTTTCGGCTGCGGACGTGCGGACGATGACTTCAGCACATTACATTGGCGAATGAGGATACTGACATGGCGAATGCTCTTACCGAAATTCCGCTGAACCGCCTCGACGGCAGCGCCGATTCGCTTGCCAGCCATGCGGGCAAGGTGCTGCTCATCGTCAATGTTGCATCCAAGTGCGGACTGACTCCGCAATATGAAGGGCTTGAAACCCTTTACAAAGACAAGGCCGACCGCGGCTTTGAAGTGCTGGGCTTTCCCGCCAACGATTTTGGCGCGCAGGAACCGGGCACGCACGAAGAAATCGCCGAGTTCTGCAAGCTGAACTATGGCGTGTCTTTCCCGCTGTTTGCCAAGGCGGATGTGACTGGCCCTGCCAAGCAACCGCTCTATGCCGCGCTGACGCAGGCGATGCCCGCCAAGCAAGGCCCGGCCGAAGAGTTCCGCGAGAAGCTGAAGGGCTATGGCATGACGCCGACGCAAGACCCTGAAGTGCTGTGGAACTTCGAGAAGTTCCTGATCGGACGTGACGGCGCTGTGGCCGCGCGCTTTGCCCCCGGTGTTACCCCGGACGATCCGGAATTGGTTGCAGCGATCGACGCTGAACTGGCGAAGTGATCGCGGGCTTGCTTGGAGTTCGTGGGACGCCAGTTCCATGAACTGAAGTGCGTTGCATTGTCGTCATCCCGGGTCAAGCCCGGGGAGACGGTATAGAACGGTCAGCTTTAGCTGCAGTTGAAGAGGGTTGCGCCCCATGAGCTACACACTGATTACCGCGAACCGGAACTATTCGAGCTGGTCACTGCGGCCGTGGGTGCTGATGAAGGCGCTGGGCATTGCCTTTGACGACCGGATCGAGCCGTTTACCAAACCGTCGAACTATGACGAGTTCCGCGCGTTTTCGCCCACGGGGCAGGTGCCGGTGCTGATCGATGGGGCGCGCACGGTGTGGGATTCGCTGGGGATCGCGCTCTATCTGGCCGAGCGTCATGCGGGCGTGTGGCCTGCGGATGAAGCGGCGCGCACCTTTGCGATGTGCACCGTGGCCGAGATGCATGGCGGGTTTTCCGCCCTGCGCAACGATTGCACGATGAATGTGGGCGTGCGGGTAAGCCCGCGCCCGATGCGCGAGCCACTGCTGCGCGATGTGGCGCGCGTGCGCGAGATTTTCGAACAGGGGCTGGCGCAGTTTGGCGGGCCTTGGCTGGCGGGCGATGCCTTTACTGCGCTGGATGCATTCTTTGCGCCCGTGGCGTTCCGCATCCGCACGTATGGCCTTGATGTGGGCCAAGGACAGGCTTGGGTCGATCATGTACTGGCCCATCCGGCCATGCAGCAATGGGAAGCCGAAGCACTGGCGGAAGCATGGCGCGAGGAGAGCCATGAGGCCGAACTGGCGGCTGCTGGCGAAGTGATTGCAGACCATCGCAAGGGCTGAAAGCGTAGCCTGACACAATTCCCTGTTGCTTCCTGAAGCACTTCCGGCAAGATCGCGCGCAACGAAAGCGGGATCGAGGGGCCTGAATTGTCAACGCTGTCACTGAAAGTTCGTCTGTTCGCCATGATGGCGCTGCAATTGGCGGTCTGGGGCGCATGGGCGCCAAAGCTGTTTCCTTACATGGGCATGCTGGGTTTCAGTGCCGGTCAGCAAGGCTTGGTGGGCACGTGCTGGGGCATTGCCTCGGTGCTGGGCATCTTCTTCTCTAACCAGTTTGCGGACCGCACGTTTGCGGCTGAGAAGTTTCTGGCCGGAAGCCACGTGATCGGCGGGCTGGCCCTGCTGGGCGTGGCGTTCAGCACCAGCTTTGTGCCGTTCTTCGTGTGCTATCTGATCTACAGCCTTGTCTATGTGCCGACGCTTTCGGTCACGAACACGGTGGCCTTCACGCACCTGCCCAATCCGGCAGAGTACGGCTCGGTCCGTTCGGGCGGCACGGTGGGCTGGATCATGGCGAGTTGGCCGTTCGTGTTCATTCTGGGCGCGCAGGCCGATGCCGCGCAGGTGCGCATGATCTTCGTGGTTGCTGCGGTGATCTCGTTCGTGATGGCGGCGTTTTCGCTGACCCTGCCGCATACTCCCCCAAAGCAGGGCGGGGATGTGGACAAGCTGGCATGGCGGCGCGCGCTGGGCCTGCTGAAGACGCCGGTAGTGGCGGTGCTGTTCCTGGTCACCTTCATCGATTCAGTCGTCCACAACGGCTACTTCGTGCTGTCGGACGCTTTCCTGACCAACCGCGTGGGCATTGCCGGAAACCTGTCGATGGTGGTGCTCAGCCTTGGGCAGGTTGCGGAAATCCTGACCATGCTGGTGCTGGCCAAAGTATTGGCGCGGATGGGCTGGCGCTGGACCATGATCGTCGGCATCCTTGGCCACGCAGCGCGGTTCCTCGCGTTTTCATTCCTGTCTGACAGCATCCCGGCGATCATCGCGGTGCAGCTGCTGCATGGCATTTGCTATGCGTTCTTCTTCGCCACCGTCTATATCTTCGTCGATGAGGCCTTCCCCAAGGACGTGCGTTCATCGGCGCAGGGCCTGTTCAACCTGCTGATTCTGGGCGTGGGCAACATGGTGGCAAGCTTTGCCTTTCCGGCGCTCGTCGCGCGGCTGACCGGGCCGGACGGCGTCGTCGATTACACCACGGTGTTCCTTGTGCCTTCGGCGCTGGCGGCAATCGGCGCGCTGCTGCTGCTGGTCGCGTTCCGTCCGGCCACGCATGGCCCGGCAAATCCTCAGGAGATTCATTGATGTCGCAAGGTTTGATCAATCGCCGGTCGTTGCTGGCAGCGCTGGCAGCTGGCGGCGCGCTGGCGATGGGCGATGCGCCTGCGATGGCCGCACTGCGCGGGGGCAAGCCGTTCTTCAAGCGGATCGGCAAGCCTATCGGGCTGCAGCTCTACACACTGGGCGATATGCCAACCAAGGATCTGGACGGCACGCTGGCCAAGCTGGCGGCGGTGGGCTTTACCGACATCGAACTGCCCAACTTCTACAACCGCAAGCCCGCCGATCTGCGCGCGGCGGCTGACAAGGCGGGCGTGCGCTATAGTTCGATCCACATGAACATGCCGGGGCCATTCACCGGCGGTGCGCTTTCGCTGATGAGTTCGCCGCAGGAGATTGCCGACGGTCTGAATGCGCTGGGCATCTATCAGGTGTTCATGCCGCTGTGCCCGCTGCCCGATGGCTTTTCGATCCCCGAAGGCAAGAACCCGCAAGTGGCGATTGGCGATGCATTGCAGGCGGCGGGCGCGGACCACTGGAAGCGCACGGCGGCGCTGCTGAATGAACGGGCGGCAGCGCTCAAGCCGTTTGGCATCGCGCTGGGATACCACAACCACAACATGGAATTCGCGCCGCTGCCGGGCGGCACAACGGGGTGGGAAATCCTGATGAAGGAGACCGATCCTGCGCTGGTGAACTTCGAACTGGATCTGGGCTGGACATCGGCAGCGGGGCTTGATCCCGCGGTTGAGTTGGGCAAGCTGAAGGGCCGGGTCAAGGCTGTCCACATGAAGGACGTGAAAGCGACGACCAAGACCAACTACGTGATGAGCCAGGATCCGACAGAGGTTGGTTCAGGCCGTCTGCAATGGGCCAAGATCCTGCCTGCTGCGCTGGCTGCGGGCGTGGAGCATTTCTACGTGGAGCAGGAGCCGCCGTTTGCGATGGACCGGCTGGCCGCAGTGACCAAGAGCCACGGGTTCCTGTCGCGCTTCGTGGCCTGAACTTCAGCGTATCGGGAATGGGAGAGGGAGGCCGCCGCGCCTCCCTTTTCTGTATGCGTCACACATGAGTGAATTGCGCAAAAAGAAAGGCTGGTCCGAAGACCAGCCTTGGAAAGTTTGGGAGAGGATGCCTGAAAGGCCTGCTCTATTTGCGGTTCAACGCCCCATTCGGCAAGTGCGAAGGACGGCAAAGCAGTTGCGTTTTGCGCAATCAGAGCTTCCCCGTAAGTTCCGGCACGAGCGTGAAGAGATCGCCGACGAGGCCGATGTCTGCGACCTGGAAGATGGGGGCGTCTTCGTCCTTGTTGATGGCGATGATGGTTTTGCTGTCCTTCATGCCCGCAAGGTGCTGGATCGCGCCGGAGATGCCGACCGCGATGTAGACTTCGGGGGCGACGATCTTGCCGGTCTGGC
>Ga0209066_10002968_pt1 | contig 19908 bp, 18 predicted proteins | sample All_14_2_FD_187198 | JGI IMG/M metagenome (GOLD analysis project Ga0209066, IMG submission 187198) | Freshwater microbial communities in response to fracking from Pennsylvania, USA - Allegheny Zone_MetaG_DW_15 (SPAdes) (version 2) ... | reverse complement strand
TGCCCTCGATGGCGCCCAACAGCTCCTACCCCACGCGCGACGGTGGCTGGGTGCTGATCGCGGCCAACAGCCAGCCAACCTGGCGCCGGCTGGTGGCGCTGATGGCGCAACCCGGGCTGCTGACCGATCCGCGATTCGAGACCATCCAGGCGCGCGGCGTGCCGGCCCACATGCGCACGCTGGACGCTTTGATCGCTGCCTGGACACGCGGTTTCGACGCCACCCCGCTGGAAGAGATGCTGCGCCAGGCGGAGGTGCCCACCTCGCGGGTCTACACCATCGCCGACATCTACGCCGACCCGCACTTCGCCGCGCGCGAGATGCTGCGCCAGGTGCCGCACCCGGTGCTCGGCCACACCACGCAGACCGGCGTCGTGCCGCGCCTGTCGGCCACGCCGGGCGCGATCCGCCACACCGGCCCCGAGACCGGCGCCGATGGCCGCGCGGTTCTGCGCGAGGTCCTGGCTCTCGACGACGAAGCCATCGACGCGCTGATCGCCGCGCAAGCCCTGCGTGTGCCGTCACGCTGATCGACACCGTCCGCCCCACCCACAACCAGGAGACAAACATGAACACTTTGCACACCAACCGCCGCCAGGTGCTGGGCTGGATGGGCGCCGGCGCTGCCCTGCTGGGCCACCCCGGTCTCGCCCGCGCCGCCACGTGGCAACCCAGCGGCAACATCACCTACAACATCAGCGTGGCGCCGGGTGGTTCGGTGGATCTCTACGCACGCGGCATCAAGCAGGCGCTGGAGACACTGAACCTCGTGGGCGGTCACACCGTGCTGCCCATGAACCGCCCCGGCGCGGCGGGTCTGCTCGCGCTGCAGGCGATGCAGAAAGCGCGAGGCGACGCCCACCAGCTCGGCACCTTCCACACCGGCGGCATCGCCGGCCAGGTCACCGGCGTGCTCAAGGCCGACCTGCGCGACTACGTGCCGGTGGCGATGATGGTCGAAGAAACCACCCTGGTGGCGGTGGCAGCCGATTCGCCGCTGCGCAGCGCGACCGAGCTGGTGGACAAGCTGCGCCGCGACCCGCTGGCGCTGAAGATCGCCGTGGCACCGCTGCGTGGCCTGAACCTGCACCTGGCCATCGCCAAGCCGCTCAAGCTCGCGGGCGTGGACGTGTCCCAGCTCACGGTGGTGCCGTTCCGCTCGTCGGGCGAGTCGGTGACCGCGCTGCTCGGCGGCCACATCGACGTGGTCATTGCCACCGGCCCCACTGTCACGCCGCTGGCGCAAAGCGGCAAGGTCCGCATGCTGGCCAGCTGCGCCGCCAGCCGCGGCACGGGCCCGCTGGCCGAGGTGCCCACCTGGCGCGAGCTGGGCATTGCCGCCGACTACGTCAGCTACAACGGCGTTCTGCTGCCGCCGGGCGTGGACGCCGAACAGATCCGCTTCTGGGAAAACGCGCTGCGCCGCGTCGCCGAATCCGCCGAATGGCGCCAACTGGTGGAGAGGTCGGGCAACAAGCCCATGTTCAAGGGTTATGTGGATTCGCACCGCTACCTGCAAAGTGAGCTGCAGGCCACACAGGCTCTCGTGGCCTCGCTGGGAGCGGGCGCCCGATGAGCACTTTTTTTGAACCCGCCGGCGAATGGGTCACCGAACTGACCGAGCTGCAGACCCGCCGCGCCCAGGCGAAAGCCATGGGCGGCGCCGAGGCGCTCGCCAAGTTCAAGGCCACGGGCCGCTTGAACGCGCGCGAGCGCATCGAACACCTGCTCGACGCGGGCAGCTTCCGCGAATTCGGCCAGATCGCCGGCAAGGGCCACTACAGCCGTGAGGGCGTGTTCGAGCGCCTGGACCCGACCAACGCCATCACCGGCACCGGCCGGATCGAAGGCCGCAAGGTGGCCCTGCACGTGGACGACTTCAGCATCCGCGCAGGCTCATCGGAAGCGGCCATCGCCGACAAGTGGATCTACATCGAGCGCATGGCGCACCAGTTGCGCTTGCCACTGGTGCGGCTGGTCGACTCGGCCGGCGGCAGCGTCAAGCTGCTGATGCAGCTGGGCGGTACCAAGATCCCCGAGTACCCGAGCTGGCCCGCCAACGCGCTGCTGGACACGGTGCCGGTGGCGGCGGTGGCGCTGGGCGCCTGCGTCGGCCAGGGCGCGGTGAAGGTGCTGTCTTCGCACTTCAGCGTGATGGTGCGCGAGCAGGCCCAGGTCATGGCCGCCGGGCCGCACGTGGTGCAGCAGGCCTACGGCCAGACCATCGACAAGAACGAGCTCGGCGGCCACAAGGTGCACCGCAAGAGCGCGCTGGTGCACAACGAAGCCGACGACGAGGCCGACGCGCTGGCCCAGGTGCGCCGCTTCCTGAGCTACCTGCCGCGCAGCGTGTTTCACCTGGCGCCGGCCGTGCCGGCCAGCGACGATCCGCAGCGTGCCGACGACTGGCTGAAAGACGCGATCCCGCGCGACCGGCGCAAGATCTACGACCCGCGCAAGATCCTGGCCGCCGTGCTGGACCAGAGCTCGCTGTTCGAGATCGGCCGCTGGCAGGGCGGCTCGGTGATCACCGCGCTGGCGCGGTTGAACGGCATCCCGGTCGGCGTGATCGCCAACGACCCCAAGGTGCAGGGCGGCGCCATGACGATCCAGGCGGCCTACAAGATGGAACGCCATGTAAAGCTGTGCAGCCAGTTCGGTCTGCCCGTCGTCAACTTCGTCGATCAGCCGGGCAACCAGACCGGCCTGGAGGCCGAACTGGGCGGCACGCTGCTGGGCGCCACGCGCGTGGGCGAGGCGCTGCACCAGTGCCGCTCGCCCTGGGCCTCGGTGCTGATCCGCCGCTGCTTTGGCATGGCTGGTGCGCTGCACGCGCCCAAGTACGGCGAAGCGCTCAACTTCCGCGTCGCCTGGCCGTCGGCGCGCTGGGGATCGATCCCCATCGAAGGCGGCGTGATGGCGGCGCACAAGACCGAGATCGAAGCCGCGACCGACCCGGCGGCCAAACGCGCCGAACTCGAAGCCTTCTACCTGAACATGACCTCGCCGTTCCGCACGGCGGAGAAGTTCGGCATCCTGGACATCATCGATCCGCGCGAAACCCGCGCCCTGCTCTGCGACTGGGTGGAAGACGCCTGGGAGCGCGTCAAGTCCGACCGCGTCCCGGCGGGCTGACCGGTGCAGGCCCTCCAGCGCGGCTGGCAGGCCGCGCACCCGCTTGGGCGGGGTGTGCTGCTGTGCGGCGTGGTCGCGCTGGCGGCGCTGTTCATCGCCGGCCAGCACGGTGGCCCGGTGCTGCTCTACGCCCTGCTCTTCGGCCTGGCCTTCCACTTCCTGTGGGACGACGCGCGGCTGCGACCGGGCATCGATTTCTGCGCGCGCACCCTGCTGCGTGCGGGCGTGGCCCTGCTGGGGCTGCGCATCGGCTTCGACCAGGTGCTGGCGCTGGGCTGGCGCACCGGGCTGATCGCCCTGAGCGCCGTGGCGCTGACCATCGCCCTGGGGCTGGCGCTGGCGCGCTGGCTGGGGCGCCCTCGCGAAGAGGGCTGGATCGCGGGCTGCTCGGTCGGCATCTGCGGCGCCTCGGCGGCCCTGGCGGTGTCCTCCGCGCTGCCGCCCACGCGCGAGAACGAGCGCTTCACCCTGCTCGCGGTGGTGGGCGTGACGCTGATGTCCACCCTGGCGATGCTGCTCTACCCGCTGCTGGCCCGGACCGTGGGCTTCTCGCCGCACCAGGCCGGTGTGTTCTTCGGCGCCACCATCCACGACGTGGCCCAGGTGGTGGCCGCGGGCATGCTGTTGTCCGACGCGGGCAACACCGCCGCCGCCGACAGCGCCACCGTGGTCAAGCTGTTCCGGGTCATGCTGCTGATGCCGGTGGTTTTGCTGGTGACGTTGGTGAGCCGCTCCGCGCCCGAGCAACTGCTCACCGAAGAAGGCCCGCGCAGCGAGGTGCCGCTGGTGCCGGGCTTCCTGCTCGCCTTTGTGGTCTTCATGCTGCTGCACACCAGCGGCCGCGTGCCACTGGCCGTTGAACATGGGGCCAGCGCGGCTTCGCGGGCGCTGCTGGTGCTCGCCATCGCGGCAGCTGGAATCAAGACCCGCTTTGCCGACCTGCTCCGGCTGGGCTGGGTGCCGGTGTTCATGCTGGGCGCCGAGACGCTGTTCATCGCGCTGTGGGTCGGTGTTCTGCTGGCGCTGGGCTGACCTGTTGGCGGGCTGTTGCCAGGCCGTCAACAGCGCAGCGATCAAAGGCGATAAGCTCCCGGCTCCATGGTCACGCCCACACCCGAGCCCCACACCATCACCGCACTGCGCGAGCGCTACGGCGAGCGCTACCGCTGGCTGCTGCTGCTCTCGGTGATGGTGGGCACCATGGCGTCGATCATGTCGTCCACCATCATCAACGTGGCGATCCCCGACATGAGTCAGCACTTCACGCTCGGCCAGGAGCGTGCGCAGTGGGTCACCTCGGGCTTCATGGCTGCCATGACGGTGTCGATGCTCACCACGCCCTGGCTGCTGGCGCGCTATGGCTACCGGCGCACCTACTCGGGCTGCATGTGGCTGCTGATGGCGGGCGGCGTGGCCGGGGGCTTCGCCAATCATTTCCCGCTGGTGCTGGCGGCGCGTGTGGCCGAGGGCCTGGCGGCGGGCGTGGTGCAACCCATTCCTGCGATCATCATCCTGCGGGCTTTCGAGCCGAACGAGCAGGGCCGCGCCAGCGGCATCTTCGGCATGGGCGTGGTGCTGGCGCCGGCCATCGGCCCGAGCATCGGCGGCCTGCTGGTGGACGGTTTCGGCTGGCGCTCCATCTTCTTCATGGTGGTGCCGTTCTGCATCGCGTCGCTCTGGCTGGCGCAGCGCTTCGTGCCCGGCACGGCACCGGGGGGTGGCGCTGCCAACACCCAGGGTGCCGGGCTTGACTGGCGCGGCCTGCTGCTCGCCACAGTGGGCACGCTGTGCCTGCTCAACGGACTGGTCGACCTGCAGGGCGGCACGGTCGCCAGCGCTGCCAGTCTGCTCGGCGGCGCGGCGCTGGCGCTGCTGTTGTTCGTGTGGCTGCAGCGGCGCACGCTCAAGCGCCGGCTGCGGGGCCCCATTGAGGGCACCGACCCGCTGATGAACCTCTCGCTGTTCGCCGACCGGCGCTTCGCCATGGGCAGCATCGTGGCCTTCATCTACGGCATCGCGCTGTTCGGCTCCACCTACCTGCTGCCGGTCTACATGCAGATGGGGCTGGGGCTCTCGCCGTCCTACGTGGGCAGCATCCTGCTGCCGGCGGGTCTGGTGCTGGCGGTCACCATCGCCATCGTCGGGCGCCTCGCCGACCGCCAGCCCACGCACCGGCTGGTGAGCATCGGGCTGGTGTTGCTGGCGGCCTCGTTCGCGCTCATGTTCACGATCGACCTGCGCCGCCCCAGCCACATCATTCCGCTGCTGGTGACCTGGGCGATCCTGGGCCGCATCGGCCTGGGCTTCATCCTGCCCTCGCTCAACATCGGCGCCATGCGCGGCCTGGAGCGCACCCACATCCCGCAGGGGTCGAGCGTGATCAACTTCCTGCGAATGCTGGGTGGCGCCGCGGGCGTCAGCCTGTGCGGCATCGTGCTCGAATGGCGCGTCGCCGCCCACGGCTTCCGGCTCGACACAGCCAACCCCAGCCCGGAGCGGCTGGCCGCGTTTGACGAGACCTTTGGGCTGCTCGCCGCGATCTGCGCCCTGGCGATCGTCGCCGCATGGCGGCTGCGAGCGGAGCGCACGACAGACTGAACACTGAACACGCGGTGGACCTGCGTGCCTCGACGCAAGCGGCCCCGCCCCATCGCGGGCAGACCGCCGCACAATACAAGCTTCACCACCAAAATGCCTCCGACCGAGGCGCAGCGCCGGAGCGGGGGTTCCCCAATCCAGCACGCACCGTGGAACCGGCTTCGCCGGGCCACTGGTGCGGTCCCCCCTTCCAGGGGGGAAGCCGCGCAGCGGCGCAGGGGGGTCACTCCAGATGTGCCAACTGCTCGGACTCAACTGCGCCACCCCCACAGACGCCTCGTTCAGCTTCACCGGTTTCTGCCAGCGCGGTGGCAACACGGGAGAACACGCCGACGGCTGGGGCATTGCCTTCTTTGAGGGCCGCGGCCTGCGGCTGTTTGTGGACCACCAGAGTGCGGCCCGGTCGCCGATGGCGGAGTTTCTTCAGAAGTACCCGCTCAAAAGCAAGAACATCATCGCCCACGTGCGCAAGGCCACCATCGGCGAAGTGGCGCTGGAAAATGCCCACCCCTTCACACGCGAACTCTGGGGACGGCACTGGGTGTTTGCCCACAACGGCGACCTGAAGGACTATTTCCCCCCGCTGCACAGCCACTTCCGTCCCATCGGCAGCACCGACAGCGAGCGCGCGTTTTGCTGGCTGATGCAGGAACTGTCCAAATCCCACGCCAGCCTGCCCAGCACCGAAGAGCTCACGCTCACGCTGCGCGAGCTCGTGCCCCAGGTGCGCCACTTCGGCAGCTTCAACTTTCTGCTCTCCAACGGCGAAGCGCTGTGGGCGCACTGCAGCACCAAGCTGCACTACCTCGTGCGCCAGCACCCATTCGCGCTGGCCACCCTGATGGACCATGACTGGACCGTCAATTTCGCCGATCTCAACCATCCCGGTGACCGCGCCGCCGTGATCGTCACCACGCCCCTCACCCACAACGAGACCTGGACCGCCTTCGAGCCCGACGAGCTCAAGGTGTTCGTGGACGGCCTGCCCGTGGCGGAGAAGACCGCTTGAACGCCTGGCTGACACTGGGGATCGCGATCGTGGCCGAGGTCATCGGCACGACCGCGCTCAAGGCCAGCGAAGGGTTCACGCGGCTCGGTCCTTCTGCCATCGTGGTGGCGGGTTATGCGGTGGCGTTCTACTGCCTATCGCTGGTGCTCAGGACCATCCCGGTGGGCGTGACCTATGCCATCTGGTCGGGCCTGGGCATCGTGCTCATCACGCTGGTGGCCTATGTGGTCTATGGGCAAAAGATCGATCTGGCCGGCCTGCTCGGCATGGGCCTGATCATCGCGGGCGTGGCGGTGCTCAACATCTTCTCAAAAACCGCTGCGCATTGAGGCCTGCGCGCGCGGTGCGCCCTCAGCCCGTCAGAGCACCTTGAACAGCTTCTCGCGCAGCTCCGGCAGGCGCTTGGCGCCCATGCCGTGGTTGGACATGCTGCTCGCCCAGGCGTGGTAGACCACGCGCAACTGCTCGGTGGTCTCGGCATGGAAGATGTCTTCCACCAGCGAAATGCGCGTGTTCTGGCCAATGATCGAATTGACGGAGTTGATCATGAAGTTGCGCGCCATCTCGTTGTCTTTGGCGCTGCGTGATCCGGCGCTCGGCAGGCCCGGTATCTCGCTGGACGACGACTCGCCCCCCTCATTTGCCGCCGTCGCGGCAGGGGCTGGGGCAGCAGCGGCCTGCGAGGCCACGGGTTTGGTGCGCGCCTGCGCCTCGACGCAATCCAGTGTCAGCAACTGACCCAGGATCTCTTCAATGTCGCCGTTGCCGCTCAGAAAAGGGGCGAGTTCGCTGCCCGAGCGTTTGCCATCGACCAGCACGAGGATGCGCCGCACCAGCGGCGACAAGCCGAGCGATCGGGTCTGGATTTCCTGTTGCCCAACGGCCGTCTTGGCATAGACAGCGGTGGTCAGATCAAAGGTTTCGGGCATGGAACGTGTGGTGTGTCGGTATGGGCAGGGCTCCCTGAACACCCGCTTTTACTGCACCCGTTCGCGCACAACAAGGCGGGAATGCCATGACACCGCACGAAAGCACTTCTTTTGACTGACAAATCCGGACCCGAAGTCCGGTGCCAACGGGGCACCCGTGGTGCAGGCACGACACACGCCCGCGCAAGGGGTGTTGCTATGCAATTAGGTGCGGCCCCGTGCACCGCCGGCCCGCCGCTCTTCGCGCAGCATGAAAAGGTACAGGCCTTCGACCTTCTCGCGCGCCCACGGCGTCTTGCGCAGGAAGCGCAGGCTCGACCCCACGCTCGGGTCCACGTTGAAACAGCGCACCGGAATGCGCTGGCCCAGCTCTTCCCAGCCGTAGTGGCCGGCCAGCGCGGTGACGATGGCCTCCAGCGTCAGGCCGTGCAGCGGGTTGCGCGCCTGTTTCGTCGGCTCTGCGGGTTTTTCGATGTCGCTCATGTCGATTTTTGGGACAGCCGGAGCGCGATCCCTGTGCATGCCAAGGTGGCGCCCAGGGCACCGCCGGGCCGGCTTTGCCGGACGGCCAGTGCCGCCCCCTTGAGGGGGTAGCGCGAAGCGCTGCGGGGGTGGCTCATCTCAGCGCAGCCTCCAGCGCATCGACAAACATCGCCGGCACGTCGAACCCGGTCTGGTCGGTGATCTCCTGGAAGCAGGTCGGGCTGGTGACGTTGATCTCGGTCACGCTGTTGCCGATCATGTCCAGCCCCACCAGCAACAGGCCGCGCGCGGCCAGCACGGGCGCGATGGCTTCGGCCACGGCGCGGTTCTCGTCCGACAGCGGCTGGGCCACGCCCTTGCCGCCAGCCGCGAGGTTGCCGCGCACCTCGTTGCCCTGGGGAATGCGCGCCAGCACGAAAGGCGCGACCTTCCCGCCGATCAGCAGCAGGCGCTTGTCACCCAGTGCGATCTCGGGCAGATAGGCCTGCGCCATCACGCTCGTGGCCCCGCCCTCGTTGAGGGTTTCCACGATCGACCCCAGGTTCATGCCATCGGCACCGACGCGGAAGATGCCCGCGCCGCCCATGCCGTCGAGCGGCTTCAGGATGATGTCGCGGTGCTCGGCGTGGAACGCCCGCAGTTCGTTCGCGTTGCGCGTCACCAGGGTCGGCGGCGCGAAGGCCGCGAACTCCATCAAGGCGAGCTTTTCAGGGTGATCGCGCAGCGCACGCGGGCTGTTGAACACCTTCGCACCCTCGCGCTCGGCCTGTTCGAGCAGGTGCGTGGCGTAGAAGAACTCGCTGTCAAACGGCGGGTCCTTGCGCATGAGCACGGCATCAAAGCTGTGCACAGGCTCCAGCGCCTCGCTGGTCACGGTGTACCAGTCGTCGGCGTGGCTGGTGAGCTGCAGATGGCGCACCTGCGCGATCACGGACTGGCCGCTGCGCCAGCTCATGAAGCGCGGCTCGGTGCTGGCCACGCGGTGACCGCGCTTTTGCAGCTCGCGCATGATGGCAAAGGTGGTGTCCTTGTAGATCTTGAAGGACTCGATGGGATCGGCAACGAAGAGGATGTTCATGGCGTGTCGGTTTTCTGAGCCCTGTACTGTTGCACAAACAGCGCGAGCGCGCCGGCGACCACGCCCCAGAAGGCCGAGCCGATGCCGGCAATGACCACACCGCTGAGTGTGACAAGGAAGGTGATGAGCGCAGCTTCGCGGTGGCTGTCATCGCGCAGCGCGGCGTGCAGGCCGCCGCCGATGCTGCCCAGCAGCGCCAGACCGGCGATCACCAGCACCAGCTCTTTGGGGAACGCGATCAGCAGACCGGTGACGGCCGCGCCGAACAGGCCGATCAGCACGTAGATGGCGCCGCAGGCCACCGCCGCGGTGTAGCGCTTCTTCTTGTCCGGATGCGCCTCTTCGCCCATGCAGATGGCGGCGGTGATGGCGCTCAGGTTGAGCGCAAAGGCACCGAAGGGCGCGAGCACCAGCGTGACCACGCCGGTCATGGTGATGATCTTCGAGATCGGCATGTCGTAGCCCGCCGCGCGGATGGCCACCACGCCCGGCAGGTTCTGCGAGGCCATGGTGACGATGAACAGCGGCAGCGCGAGGCTCACGAAAGCGCTGAGGGTGAACTCGGGCGCGGTGAACACCGGCCTGGCCCATTCCAGCGTCAGCGCGCCCGCGTTGAACTGGCCCCGGGCCAGCACATACACCACCGCCACGCCCAGCGTGAGCGGGACCGCATAACGCGGCAGCAGGCGCCGGCCCAGCAGGTAGGCCAGCAGCATGAGCAACACCAGCGGCAGCGCGGTCTGCGCCGCCGCAAACGCCTGCAGGCCAAACCGCGCCAGCACACCGGCCAGCAGCGCCGATGAGAGGGCCATGGGGATGCGGTTCATGATGCGCTCGAACCAGCCGGTGGCGCCCGCGAGCGCGATCAGCACGGCGGATGCCATGAAGGCGCCGACAGCCTGCGGCATGGTGAAGCCGCCCGCCAGCCCGACCGTGGCCAGCACGGCCGCACCGGGCGTGCTCCAGGCCACCATCACCGGCTGCTTCCAGAGGAGCGAGGGAATGGCCGAACAAAGCCCCATGCCCAGGCCGAGCGCCCACATCCAGGAGGTGATGAGTTCGGGCGTGGCGCCGAAGGCCTGTGCGGCCTGGAAAACGATGGCCACCGAACTGGTGAAACCCACCAGCACTGCCACGAAACCGGCCGTGGCGGCCGAGAGGTTCAGGTCACGGAAAAAAGACATCGGGCGATTGTGCCGGGTGAAACGCCCCCCGCGCCGCGCCTGACGGCGCGTCACCCCCCAAGGGGCGATGCGAGTGGCCCGGCAAAGCCGGTTCCACCGCATCCTTGGTTCGGTCACGCGCTCCGGGCATATGGAGCGACCTAAATCTCTATTTTTGACCCCAGCTCAATCACCGCATTGCTCGGCAAATTGAGAAACTCGGCCGCAGCGCCCGCGTTGTGGTGCATCTGGGCGAAGATCTTTTCGCGCCAGGGCGCCATGCCGCTGCCCAGTGTGGGCACAACCAGGTCGCGCGAGAGAAAGTAGCTGGTGCTCATGGGCTCCAGCTCGCAGCCTCGGGCACTCATGAGCCGCAGCGCCTTGGGCACATCCGGGTCGTCCTTGAAACCGTAGTGGATCACCACTTGCCAGCAGTCGTGCCCCAGCGGCTCGACTTCCAGCCGCTTGTCCAGAGCGATCCAGGGCACCTCGTGGCTGCGCACGGTGACGAACAGGTTCTGCACGTGCAGCACCTTGTTGTGCTTGAGGTTGTGCAGCAGCGCGTTGGGCACGGTGCCGGTATCGGCCGTCAGGAACACGGCCGTGCCCTCCACCCGCAACGGCGGAGCCATGAACACCGCTTCAAGGAAACTGTCGAGGTCCAGCGATTCGGCCTGCTGCTTGGCCGCCATCAGGGCACGGCCCTGCTTCCAGGTCATCATGAGCGCGAACACCACGCCGCCGATCAGCAGCGGGAACCAGCCGCCAGCGAACAGCTTGAGCAGGTTGGAGCTGAAGAAGGCCAGATCGACCACGAAGAAGAAGCCGGTCGCCAGCAGGCAGAGCCACAGCGGGTACTTCCAGCCGTAGCGGATGACGAAGAAGGTCAGCACGGTGGTGATCAACATGTCCAGCGTCACGGCGATGCCGTAGGCCGCGGCGAGGTTGGTCGACGACTTGAACATCACCACCGCGAGCACGATGGCGGAAAACAGGCCCCAGTTGACGATGGGCAGGTAGATCTGGCCGGTGTCGTGCACGCTGGTGTGATGCAGGTTCAGGCGCGGCAGGTAGCCGAGCTGCACCGCCTGCTTGGTCACGCTGAAGGCGCCGGAGATCAGCGCCTGGGAGGCGATCACCGTGGCCATGGTGGCCAGCCCCACCAGGGGCAGCAGCGCCCAGTCGGGCGCCATGTTGAAGAACGGGTTTTTCACCGCTTCGGGGTCGGCCAGCAGCAGCGCGCCCTGGCCGAAGTAGTTCAGCGTCAGGCAGGGCATGACGATGGCGAACCAGGCCACGCGGATCGGCTTCTTGCCGAAGTGCCCCAGGTCGGCGTAGAGCGCTTCGCCGCCGGTCACGCACAGCACCACCGCGCCAAGGATGATGAAGGTGGTGCCCGGCTGCTGCCACATGAAACGCAGCGCGTGGTGCGGGCTCAGCGCCGCGAGGATTTCGGGATGACCCACGATGTGCGACACACCCAGCACCGCAATCGACACGAACCACAACACGGTGATCGGGCCAAAGAACTTGCCGATGCCGCCGGTGCCGCGCTTCTGCACGAAGAACAGGCCGAACAGCACCACCAGCGTGATCGGCACCACGTACTGCTTGAAAGCCGGGGAGACCACCTCCAGGCCCTCGACCGCCGAGAGCACCGAGATCGCGGGCGTGATCACGCCATCGCCATAAAACAGCGAGGTGCCGAAAATGCCGATGACCAGCAGCCATTTGCGCAGCTCCGGTTTGTCCTTCACCGCCTGCGACGCCAGCGCCAGCATGGCGATCAGGCCGCCCTCGCCCGCGTTGTCGGCCCGCAGCACCAGCACCACGTACTTCAGCGAAACGATGACGGTCAGGGTCCAGAAGACGATCGACAGCACGCCATAGACGTTTTCGTGGGTGAAAGGAACGTGGCCCGACCCGAAGATTTCCTTGATGGCGTACAGCACGCTGGTGCCGATATCGCCATACACCACACCGATGGCCCCCAGGGTGAGCGCGGTGAGCGAAGATTTGTTGCTGGACACAAAAATACCCGGGACTTGTCGGCCCGGGTTCGGCTGTCAGGATGGGGGCGATTCTGCGCTCACGGCCCGCAAGCCGCCAGTGGGGGATCTCGCAGAAAAGGCCGTGGTGTGACGAATGTTGCATTGCAGCAACCTCGTTGACGACCGTGGTTCCCTCCCAACCCAGCTTCAGTCGGAGCGGCGTGCCTGTCACCAGGATGCGGTGGAACCGGCTTCGCCGGGCCACTCGCATCGCCCCCTGGGGGGTGACGCGCCGCAGGCGCGGCGCGGGGGGGGGTCATTCGTATATTTCAGCGTTCGGGTCGGTCGCTTCCAGCTCGTAGCTCGCGGCCAGCATGGCCAGGCGACCGATCACGCCGTACATGTAGAAGCGGTTGGGAACGCTGGCGCCCGGCTTCACACCCGGTTGCGGCAGCTGCGCGCTCTGCTCGAAGGCCAGCGGCACGAAGCTGGAGCCCGGTGCGTTGAGGTTTTCGTCCACACCCCGTTGCGCGTGCACGCGGTAGAAGCCGCCCACCACATAGCGGTCCATCATGTAGACCACCGGCTCGGCCACCGCCGCGTTGATGCGCTCGTTGGTGAGCACGCCCTCCTGGATGATGACCTCGTGAACCGGCTGGCCGGCCTGCACCGTCGCCATGCGCTCGCGTGTTCCCACCGACAGGGCATCGATGTCCTTCGCATCGCGCACGGTGAGGATGCCCATGCCACCGGTGCCGTTGTCGGCCTTGACCACGACAAACGGTTTTTCGTTGATGCCGTATTCCTTGTATTTGCGGCGGATCTTGCCGAGCAGCGCATCGGCGTTGGTGCGCAGGCATTCCAGTCCGTGCTCTTCGGCAAAATTGACCTGGCCGCACTGGTTGAACATCGGGTTGATGAGCCAGTGGTCCATGCCCAGCAGCTTGCCGAAGCGCTTGGACACCTCTTCATACGCCTTGAAGTGGTTGCTCTTGCGGCGCGTGCCCCAGCCCGCGTGCAGCGGCGGCAACAGGTACTGCTCGTGCAGGTCTTCCAGGATGCCGGGCACACCGGCGCTCAGGTCGTTGTTGAGCAGGATGGTGCAGGGGTCAAAATGTTTGAGGCCCAGGCGGCGCTTGCTGCGGATCAGCGGCTCCAGCGTGACCGACTCACCACCCGGCAGGTCGATCGTGGTGGGCGCCTTGATGTCGTTGGACAGCGAACCCAGGCGCACATTGAGGCCGGCCTGGTAGAAGATGCGCTGCAGTTGCCGCAGGTTGCTCAGGTAGAACACATCGGTGCTGTTCTCGGGCACCAGCAGCAGGTTCTTGGCCTCGGGGCAGATCTTCTCGATGGCGGCCATGGCGGCCTGCACCGCCAGCGGCAGCATCTCGGGCGTGAGGTGGTTCCAGCCGCCAGGGTAGAGGTTGGTGTCCACCGGCGCCAGCTTGAAGCCGGCGTTGCGCACGTCCACCGAGGTGTAGAACGGCGGCGTGTGCTCCATCCACTCCAGCCGGAACCAGCGCTCGATCACCGGCGTGGATTCCAGGATGCGCTGTTCCAGTTCGTTGATCGGACCGGTCAGGGCGGTGACGAGGTGGGGAACCATGAGAAAACCTTTTGCGAGTAAGGGGACGGCCAAACCATTGTAGGGACCGGCCGAGACAGCCAAAGGTCAGAAGTGGGGCCGGGGGCCCGGCTTGCAAGCCCCGCTCAACTGCGAACTTCGCCTTCGCCCAGCACAACGTACTTCAGGGACGTGAGCCCTTCGACACCCACCGGCCCGCGAGCGTGGAACTTGTCGGTGCTGATGCCGATTTCGGCGCCCAGACCGTATTCGAAACCGTCGGCGAAGCGGGTGCTCGCATTCACCATCACGCTGGCCGAATCGACCTCGCGCAGGAAACGCTGGGCGTGCATGTGGTCGGTGGTGAGGATGGCGTCGGTGTGGTGGCTGCTGTAGCGGTTGATGTGGGCGATGGCTTCGTCCAGGCCATCGACGATCTTCACGCTGATGACCGGCGCCAGGTATTCCTCGCTCCAGTCCTGCTCGCTGGCGGCGGTCACCCGGGCGCCCGGCACCGCTGACAGGATGGCCATCGCCTCGGGGCAGCCGCGCATTTCCACGCCTTTGGCGGCGTACACGGCGCCGATTTTCGGCAGGAAGTCCGCCGCCACGCCGCGCGCCACCAGCAGGCTTTCGGTCGCGTTGCAGGGACTGTATTTCTGCGTCTTGGCGTTGTCGGCCACCTTGACCGCCATGGCGATGTCGCAGGGCTGATCCACATAGGTGTGGCAGTTGCCGTCCAGGTGCTTGATGACCGGCACCTTGGCCTCGGCGCTGATGCGCTCGATCAGGCCCTTGCCGCCGCGCGGGATGATCACGTCCACGTACTGCGGCATGGTGATGAGCTGGCCCACGGCGGCGCGGTCGGTGGTGGGCACGAGCTGCACCGCGTCGGCCGGCAGGCCCGCGGCCACCAGGGCCTGCTGTACCAGCGTGGCGAGGGCGCGGTTGGAGTCGATGGCTTCGGAGCCGCCGCGCAGGATGCAGGCGTTGCCGCTCTTGATTGACAGGCTGGCGGCCTCGATGGTCACGTTCGGGCGGCTTTCGTAAATCATGCCGAACACACCGATCGGCACGCGCATCTGGCCGACACGGATGCCGCTCGGCATCTGCTTCATGCCGGTGATGTCGCCAATGATGTCGGGCATGGCGGCCAGCTGCTCGCAGCCTTCGGCGCAGGTTTCGATGGCTTTGGGCGTGAGTTTGAGGCGGTCCACCATCGGCTCGGCGAGTCCGGCGGCACGGGCGCGCTCCAGGTCCTTGGCATTTTCCGTCTGCAAACCGTCCACATTGGCGCGCAGCAGCGCGGCCAGCGTGCGCAGTGCCTTGAGCTTGGTCGCCGCACTGGTCTTGGCCATCAGGGCCGAAGCGGCCTTGGCCTGGCTGCCCAGGGTGTTCATGAGTTCGGTGGTGTTGGTCGCGTTCATGGCGCGATTTTCGCAGAGCGGCCCGCGCTTGGGGAGGCGGGGGCATTCGGGGGCGGTCGCGGCAACGCGCGCGACAACCGGGCGCGCCGAACCGGTGCACCATCCTGGCCCCCGCGTCCCCACAGCGAAACGCCCATGACCACCACCCAGTTCCAGGTCCGCAAGGACCGGCTCGACACCACGCGAACCGTGACCTTGCCGGAGGCGCCCCTCTCCGACGGACAGGTGCGGGTGCACATCGAGCGGTTCGCCTACACGTCCAACAACATCACTTACGCCGCATTCGGCGAGACCATGGACTACTGGCGGTTTTTCCCGGTGGTGCCGCAGGCCGACGACGCCCCCTGGGGCATCGTGCCGGTCTGGGGGTTCGGCGTGGTGGTCGAAACGACATGCGCCGGGGTGGCCGAAGGTGAGCGCCTGTATGGCTACTGGCCGATGGCCTCGGACGCCGTGCTGCAGCCCGTGCGCGTGTCGCCCGAGGGCTTCTTTGACGGGGCACCGCATCGCGCGGCGCTGCACCCGGTCTACAACCATTACCTGCGTTGCGCGGTCGACCCGCTGCACGATCCGGCCAGCGAACCGCTGCAGGCGCTGCTGCGGCCCTTGTTCCTCACCGCCTGGCTGATCGACGACTTCCTGGCCGACAACGCCTTCTTCGGCGCCAGCCAGCCGGGCCGGCGCGGCGCGATGCTGCTCTCGTCGGCCAGCAGCAAGACGGCCTATGCCACCGCGGCCCAACTGGCCCACCGGCCTGAAGTGGAGGTGATCGGCCTGACCTCGGCGGCCAACGTGGCGTTCTGCCAGAGCCTGGGTGTGTACAGCCGCATCCTCACCTACGACCAGCTCGACGCGCTACCCGCCGATACACCCTGCGTGTACGTCGACTTCGCGGGCAACGGTGCGCTGCGCAAGGCCATCCACAGCCGCTTTGCTGCCCTCGCCTACAGCTGTTCCATCGGGGGCACCCACGTGGACCAGCTGGCCGGCGCACGCGACCTGCCCGGGCCGCGGCCAGTGCTGTTCTTTGCGCCGGCGCAGGCCAAGAAGCGCCAGGCCGACTGGGGTGCCGCCGGGTTCAACGAGAGGATGGCGCGCGCCTGGCATGCGTTCACGCGGCAGGTGAGCCAGCCGCCGGCGCCCTGGCTGGTGGTGCAGCACCACAGCGGGCCCGAGGCGGTGCAGGCGGCCCACGCGCTGGTGCTGGGCGGACGTGGTGACCCGCGCCTGGGGCACATGCTGTCGCTGTCAGGCGGCGTTTAGGCCACAGGGCCCGCGCAGGTCAAAGCCCTTCAGCGCACCGGAATCGCGGTGGCACGGTCCACCGGCACCGCCGTCACCGAGTTCTGCGGCGAGCCTTCGATCACCCGATCGGAGTAGGTGAGGTAGACCAGCGTGTGCCGCTTGGGGTCGACCATGCGCACGATGCGCAGGCGCTTGAAAACGAGGCTGGTGCGCTCGCTGAAGATTTCTTCCTGCGGCTGAATGGGCTTGGGAATCGAGATCGGGCCGACCTGCCGGCAGGCGATGGACGCCTCGGATTTGTCCTCGGCGAGGCCGAACGCGCCCTTGAGGCCACCGGTCCTGGCGCGCGACAGGAAGCAGGTGACGCCGGCCACCCCGGGGTCGTCGAACGCCTCGACCACGATCTTGTGGTCGGGCCCGATGAACTTGAACACCGTATCGACCGAGCCGATCTCTTCAGCGTGGGTGGCGGTGGTGGCGAACAGCAGCAGCGTGAGGGAGAGTGCGAGGTGGCGCATGGAGGGCCTTTGCGGAGGGTTGCGAATGGACACACGGTAGCAGCACCCGGTAGATCCACTCGTCCGGCTCAAAAACAAAGGCTGTCACTGACATCCCATGTTCTCTCCGCCGACGCCAATTCCCACGCTGCCGCTCAGAACGGATAGTGCCGCGGCGTCGTCTGCAACGTGATCCAGCGCAGCTCGGTGAATTCGGCAATGCCGGCCTTGCCGCCAAAGCGCCCGATGCCGCTGCCCTTGACGCCGCCGAAGGGCATCTGCGCCTCGTCGTGCACGGTGGGGCCGTTGACATGGCAAATGCCACTGTCGATCTTGCGCGCCACGTTGAAGGCGCGGGCGATGTCGCCACCGAACACGGCGGACGACAGGCCGTATTCGTTGTCGTTGGCACAGGCGATGGCTTCCTCCACGCCATTGACGCGCACCACGCATTTCACCGGGCCGAAGGTTTCTTCGTGGTAGATGCGCATGGCCGGCGTCACGTGGTCGAGCACGGTGGCCGGCATCAGCGTGGTGTCGGCCTTGCCCCCGCACACCAGCTTGGCGCCCTTGGCCAGCGCGTCGTCAATCAGTTCGTTGCAGTGGTTGACCGTGCCCATGCCGATCACCGAGCCCAGCACCACCGGCTCGGGCTTGCGCGGGTCGCCCACGGGCAGGGCCCTGGCCTTGTCGCTGAACTTCTTCACGAATTCGTCGGCGATTTTCTGGTCGACGATGATGCGCTCGGTGCTCATGCAGATCTGGCCGCTGTTGGCAAAGGCACCGAAGGCCGCGCCGTTGACCGCGTCTTCGATGTTGGCGTCGTCCAGCACCACCAGCGGCGCCTTGCCGCCCAGTTCCAGCACCACGGGTTTGAGGTACTTCGCACAGGTCATGGCGATGATCTTGCCCACCTTGGTGGAGCCGGTGAAGTTCACGCGGCGCACCGCCGGATGGGCCACCATGGCTTCGACCACCGCGCCGGCATCGGCCGGGGCGTTGGTGATGTAGTTCACCACACCGGGCGGGAAACCGGCTTCCTGGAAGGCTTCGATGATCAGTTGGTGGGTGCGCGGGCAGTTCTCGCTGCCCTTCAAGATGACGGTGTTGCCGCAGGCCAGCGGCACGCAGATGGCACGCGTGGCCAGGATGATGGGTGCGTTCCAGGGAGCGATCCCCAGCACCACGCCGGCCGGCTGGCGCACGCCCATGGCGAGCGAGCCGGGCACGTCGGAAGGAATCACCTCTCCCGCGACCTGGGTGGTGAGCGATGCGGCTTCGCGGATCATGCCGGCAGCGAGCATCACATTGAAGCCGCCCCACATGCCGGTGGCACCGGTCTCGGCCGACACCGCTTCAATGAAGGCCGGTGTTTTGGCTTCGAGCGCGTCGGCGGCTTTGAGCAGCAGCGCGCGGCGTTCGCTGGGCCCCGTTTCGCTCCAGGTCTTGAAGGCCTCGGCGGCGGCTTCCACCGCCATCACCGCGTCTGCGGGCGATGCAGCGGGTGCGCGCGTGGCCACGCTGCCGTCGAGCGGGTTGCGGCGCTCGAAGGTGGCGCCTTTTTCGGCGGTGACTTTGAGGCCGTTGATGAGCATGGACATGTCGGACATGGGGTTCTCCTAAAAAAACAACTTCACTGTGTCAGGGGGTTGCCACGGTTTTGCGGCGTTGCACCGCATCGGCCGCACTGGTGGTGCCGGTGGCGGGGTCCTTGTCGGCGCCCAGGTAGGCTTCGCGGATCACGGTGGAGCGCGCGAGCAGCTTCGCCGGTCCGCTGGCCACCAGGGTGCCGCGCTCCATCACGTAGCCCCGGTCGGCCACGGCGAGCGCCTTCTTCACGTTCTGCTCGACCATGAGCACGGTGGTGCCGGCGTCGGCAATGCGGCGCACGATGGTGAGCAGTTCGTCCACCATCTTGGGCGCCAGCCCGAGCGAAGGTTCGTCGAGCATGAGCAGGCGCGGCGCGCACATCATGGCGCGCGCCACCGCCACCATCTGCTGCTCACCGCCGCTCATGGTGCCGGCCAGCTGGGAGGCCCGCTCCTTGAGTTTGGGAAAGTCCACAAAGGCCTGCGCCAGACGCTCGGCGCGCTGCGCCTTGGGTACCAGCCAGCCGCCCAGTTCCAGGTTTTCGGTGACGGTCATCTGCGGGAACAGCTGACGGCCTTCCGGCACCAGCGCCACGCCGGCCTGAACGATCTCGTGCGTCTTCTCGGGCATCTCCTGGCCGTCCAGCAGCACCGTGCCGCCACGCGGGATCAGCCCGTTGAGCGCCTTGAGCAGCGTGGTCTTGCCGGCGCCGTTCGGGCCGAGCACCACGGTGAGACCGGGCTGGATGTCGAGCTTGAGGTCGCGCAGTACCAGAAAGGCGCCGTAGCCGGCCGAGAGGCCGTTCACCTTCAGGCGCGCCCGCCCGCCGCCGCCCAGTTCGAAAGGGGTTGTGCGGTACCACATCATGCGGTGGCCTCCTCGGCAACAGGTTCGCTGGTGGGCTCGTTCATTTCATCACCCAGGTAAGCCTCGATCACCTCGGGGTTGCGCACCACCTCGGCGGGCGTGCCATCTGCAATCTTCTTGCCCTGGTGCAGCACGATCACCCGTTCCACATGGCGCAGCAGCGTGGTCACCGCGTGTTCGATCCACACCACCGTGAGGTCCAGCTCGTCGCGCAGGCGGCGGATCAGGCGCGCCATTTCCTCCACCTCGTTTTCGGTGAGGCCGGCGGCCACCTCGTCGAGCAACAGCATCCGCGGACGGGTGGCCAGCGCCATGCCGATTTCCAGCAG
>Ga0209066_10002967_pt1 | contig 19909 bp, 20 predicted proteins | sample All_14_2_FD_187198 | JGI IMG/M metagenome (GOLD analysis project Ga0209066, IMG submission 187198) | Freshwater microbial communities in response to fracking from Pennsylvania, USA - Allegheny Zone_MetaG_DW_15 (SPAdes) (version 2) ... | reverse complement strand
CGGGGCGTTCTGGATGGCTTCGATCAGCATGCGTCCCATGCGGCCCGACGCGCCCGCGATCGCGATGGCGTGGAGGGAGTGGCTGGCTGGGGTGGAAGCGGCGGTGCTCATGCGGATACTCGGTGGACGGTCTGAAGGCAAGAAGGTTTGGTGGGGCCACGCAGGCCCACGGTGGCGCCAGGTTCAGCGGGTGCCGCTTTCCAGCGGTGGGTAGCTGCGCACCGCCCCCTGGGGGGTCTGCGCACCCGACTGGGTCTGAGTGGGCTCGGGCAGCTTGGCGATCTGCTCGGGCGTCAGGTTGGCGGGCGGATCCTTGCGGTCCAGCGGCTTGGCGATCGAGGCGACGAACTCATTTTCAGAAGGCAGCTCGGCCGTGTCGAAGCGGGCCACGACGTCGTTCTCGAAGAAGACGGTGATGTTGCGCTTCTGGTCGGGCACGCCCTGGCGACGGATGGTGAAGACGTAGTCCCAGCGGTTCGCGTGGAAGGGGTCGGCCAGCAGCGGCGTGCCCAGGATTTCGCGCACCTGCGCGCGGCCCAGGCCGGGCTGGATCAGGGCCATCACTTCCTGGGTGACCACGTTGCCTTGCACCACGTCGACGCGATAGGGCTGCAGCAGGCCGAACAGGGTCTCGGGCTTGCTCCAGGACACGTTGCCGGTGCTGCCACAGGCGGTCAACAGCACGACGGGGGCCAAGGCAAGGAGGACTCGGCGAAGCGGGGTCTGCGTCATGGGGGAGGCTCGGTTCAAACGGAAGGACACAAAAGGCGCACCGAGATGGCCCGACGGTTTCAAAGGTCGGAGCCATGTCGATATCATTGGGCATTCTAGCGGGGCCGATCAGGATCTGCCCGCACGATGGAGCCCACGATGAATCACGCAGAAGAACTCAAGAGCAGCGGGCTCAAAGCCACTTTGCCTCGCATCAAGATCCTCGAGGTCTTTCAACAGGCCGCGCAGCGCCACATGACGGCCGAAGAGGTCTACAAGATCCTGTTGAACGAAGGCTCGGACATTGGCCTGGCCACGGTCTACCGCGTGCTGATGCAGTTCGAGCAGGCGGGCCTGCTGTCGCGCAACCACTTCGAGGCCGGCAAGGCCGTGTTCGAACTGAACGAAGGGCAGCACCACGACCACCTGGTGTGCGTGCACTGTGGTCGCGTGGAAGAGTTCTATGACGCCGAGATCGAACGGCGTCAGCAGCAGATCGCCGAAGAGCGCGGCTACAAGCTGCAGGACCATGCCCTGTCGCTGTACGTGGTGTGCAACCGCCCGGAATGCCAGACCAAGGCCGGCATCGGCGGGCACTCACACCATCACGGCTGAGCCCAACGCTCAGTGGCCGCCGCGCTCCATGGCGCGCTGGTGGCGCTCGGTGAATTCCTTGTAGGTGTCGATGCCACGCAGTTGCAACACCGTGTTGCGCACGGCGGCCTCGACCAGCACGGCCAGGTTGCGCCCCGCATCCACGGCGATGACGGCCTTGCGCACCGGCACTTCCATCACGTCCTCAAAGAGGGGCTCGTAGGGCAGGCGCTCGAATTCGCGCTCCATGGTTTCCTTGCGGACCAGGTGCACGATGAGCTTGAGGCGCATCTTGCGACGCACCGCCGTCTCCCCAAAGATGGCCTTGATGTCGAGCAGGCCGATGCCGCGCACTTCCAGCAGGTTTTGCAGCAACTCGGGACAGCGGCCTTCGATGGCGGTGCGCGAGACGCGATAGAGGTCGACCGCATCGTCGGCCACCAGGCCATGACCGCGTGAGATGAGCTCCAGCCCCAGTTCGCTCTTGCCCAGGCCGGACTCGCCGGTGAGCATCACCCCCAGGCCCAGGATGTCCATGAAGACCCCGTGACGGGTGCTGCGCTCGGCAAAGTGGTGGGTGAGGTAGCCACGCAGCACGTCGATGACATGGCCGGCCGGCTCTTGCGTGACGAACAGCGGGATGCCCGCGCGTCCGCACATGGCCATCAGCTTTTCGGAGGGGATCTCGCCATCGGCCACGACCACCACGGGCGGCTCCAGGGTCACGATGCGCTGGATGCGACGTTCCTGGTCCTCAGGGGTGGCGTTGGCAAAGTAAGCGGTTTCGCGACGCCCGACGATCTGGACGCGATAGGGATGGATGTAGTTGAGGTAGCCCACCAAGTCGGCCGCCGACTGGGCAAACTGCACGGCCGCCTCGTCAAACCGGCGCTCGGGGTGGGCGTGTCCGGCCACCCACTCCCAGTGCAGGGCCGATCGGTTGGCTTCGAACAGCGCTTCGGCGCTGATGATGGCAAGTTCTTTGAGGCTCACGGGCATAAGGTGGGGGGCATCCTACTCACAAACGCATGATGCCGCAAACCGAGCCCGCGGCCCGGTCAGGCTACCGATTTGAGGGGCCGCCAGCGCTCAATGAGGCCATGCACCTCCACGGCGTCGGTCTCGGTGCGCAGCCGCTCGCGCAATTCGCGGCTGGAGAGCATCTCGGCAATTTCGGAGAGGATCTCGAGGTGGCTCTGGGTGGCGGCCTCGGGCACCAGCAGGAAGATCAGCAGGTTGACCGGCTCGTCGTCGGGCGCATCGAAGGGGATCGGGTGGCTGAGGCGGATGACCGCCGCCAGCGGATGCTTCAAGCCCTTGATGCGACCATGCGGAATGGCCACACCATGGCCCAGCCCGGTGGAGCCCAGGCGCTCGCGTGCGAAGAGGTTGTCCGTCACGGTGGCCCGCGCGATGGCGTGCAGGTTCTCAAACAGCAAGCCTGCCGCTTCGAAGACGCGCTTCTTGCTCGTGGCGTCCACGTCCACCAGCACCTGGCTGACGGGAAGGATGGCGGAAAGACGGTTCATCTGATGACAGGCAGGCTGGACGGCGAAGGCCATGCCCCGGCGACGGGGAGGGGTGAGCGGCGGATTATAGGAAAAAGATACGGGTTTGACAGGATTCTGCGCCTAATGCTGCGCCGCAGCAAGCGGTGTGGGTCTCAGCCGCCGTGCGCCCATGAAAAACGGCCCCTGAGGGCCGTTAACTTGGTGCTCACCTGCGCTGGCGACCCGCAATCAGGTCGCACCAAGCACACTGCTTGCTACGCGGTGGTCCGCGCGCTCATTGCGTGGCATCCATTCCAAGGTCATGGTGCTTGATGGATTCGTGGTGATGATCTTGCGTGCGTTCCTTGTGACGGCAGACCTGACGGTCCAGTTTGTCCATCAACTGGTCAACGGCCGCATAGAGGTCTTCGTGAGCGGTTTCCACGAAGATGTCCTTGCCTTTGACGTGCAAAGTCACTTCCGCTTTCTGGCGACGTTCCTTTTCCTTTTGTTTTTCAACCGACAACAAAACCGTGATGTCCACGACCTGGTCGAAATGACGGGTCACTCTCTCCAACTTGGTCATCACGTACTCGCGCAGCGCGGGAGTCACTTCCAGATGGTGGCCACTGATCGTCAAATTCATACTGCCTCCTTTCGAGAGCAGGGGTGTTGAAAACAACCGGCTGACTGGGCACCTGAGAGATGCTTTGAGCGCCACCCGGAAACCCAGTGTGCCCATGTCCAGGCCCGATGACAAGGGCATGACATGGGGGTTTGTCTGGATCATCGACACCGTCAGCGGAAAAGATTTCGTCTCTTGAGACAGGTCAATCTGCAGGCCCGACTGGGCTGACAATAGCGGCCCATGAGCACACCTGATGTTGGCACCTCGCACCCGGTAAGCGCCGCTGTGGCCCTGTCGCCCGCCGGGTGGACCTGGGCGCTGCTGGCCATCGCGGCCCCGACCCTGATTGCCGCCCACGACCCACCCTCTGTGACCTTTTACAACCAGGCCCTGGCGGTGCTGGGCTGGGGGCTGTGGCTGGCCTGGATGGGTCGTGCGCCTGGCGGACTGGACACGCCCGCCACCCCGCGCGCCCAGGCCGGCCACTGGGCCTTGACCGGCATGCTGGCGGTGCTGGCCGCTGCCGCATTCGGCTCAGGGGTGTTCGGCACGCTGCCGGCCGGACTGAGCCTGATGGGCGGCGGCATGAGCCTGGCGGCCCTGCTGGCGTTTCACAGCGGCTGGCGACAAGGACGCAGCGTCACGCGTGACGGGATCGCGGAGCTGTTCTTTGGTGCGCTGGCCGTGGCAGGGGGCTTGGGCCTGCTGCTCGCGGCGGTGCAGGTGTTCATGCCCAGTTGGGCCGATGGCACCTTCATCGCCAGCCCGAACATGGCCGGCCGCGCGGTGGGCAACCTGCGCCAGCCCAATCACTTCAGCACCTTGCTGGTGTTTGCCGCAGCGGGGCTGGCCTGGCTGGGGGCGCGCCGGCGCCTGCGGCCCGGTGTGGCGGCGCTGGGCGTGGCCCTGTGCATTGGCGGCATCGTGCTGACGGCCTCGCGCACGGGCATGGTGGCCATGGTCTTTCTGACAGCGTGGGGCGTGCTGGACCGCCGCCTGCCCCGCACGCTGCGCGTGACGCTGGTGGCAGCGCCGCTGCTGTATGGCGCCTGGTGGGGCGGGATGTGGCTGTTGGCCCATGCCGACCGGACCGTGGCGTTCGCCGGGGAAACACGCTTGCATGACAGCAGCGACATTTCCTCGTCGCGCTTCAAGATCTGGGCCAATGTGCTGAGCCTGATCCAGCAACACCCCTGGTGGGGCGTGGGCTATGGCGAGTTCAACCTGGCCTGGACCCTGACGCCCTTCCCCAACCGGCCCGTGGCCTTTTTCGACCACACGCACAACGTGGTGCTGCAGTGGGCGGTGGAGCTGGGGCTGCCCGCAGCCATCGTGCTGAGCCTGCTGGCCTTGTGGGGCTGGTGGTCTTTGGTGCGCCCTGGCTCGGAGGGGGAGCGCCAGACGGGTGAGCCGGCCACCGTGGGCGCGGCGGCCGTGATCGTGACCACCGCCGGGCTGCACAGCCTGCTGGAGTACCCGCTGTGGTACAGCTACTTTTTGCTGCCCACCGCCTTTGCCTGGGGACTGGGCCTGGCGGCGCGTCAGGGCGTGGCGCGTGAGGCCGGGGGCGCCCGCCCCCGCTGGTGCCTGGCAGGGGGCGTGGTGATGGCCCTGATGGCCATCTGGTGCGCACTGGACTACCAGGCTGCGGCCAACATCTACGCACCGCGCCCTGGCGCCTCCAGCCTGGAGCGTCGCATCGCCTTTGCCAAACAGATGCCCTGGTGGGGCTACCAGGCCGACTATGCCGAGGTCACGGTGGTGGACAAGAGCGAGCCGAGTGCGCCCCCACAGGCGTTTCGCCGCACCTTGCACAACTGCTGGATGCACGCCTGATGATGGCCTATGCCCGCTCGCTGGCCGAGCATGGCGAGATCGACAAGGCCCGCTTTGTCGTGGCACGGCTGAAGGAGTTCAAGAACGCTTCCGCCAAGACCTTTCTGGCGGCCTGCGATGCTCCGCCGGTTCCTGGTCAGGAACCGCCCTTCCAGTGCGCGCCCCCGCAGCGTCACTATGCCTGGCGGGAGCTGCTGCCCTGAGGGCGACGCGGGGTGGGCGGCTGACCTGGTCAGGCGGCCTGCCAGTGCCCTGACTTGCCGCCCTGTTTTTCCAGCAGGCGCACGTCGGTGATGACCATGCCTTTTTCGGCAGCCTTGCACATGTCGTAAATCGTGAGCAGGCCCACCTGCACCGCGGTGAGGGCCTCCATCTCCACCCCGGTGGGGCCGACGGTCTGCACCGTGGCGCGACAGGAGACGGCACTGGCTGCTTCGTCGAGCTCAAATTCGATGGCCACTTTCGACAGCGCCAGCGGATGGCACAGGGGGATCAGGTCAGACGTGCGCTTGGCCCCCTGAATGGCGGCAATGCGCGCCACGCCCAGCACGTCGCCTTTGCCGGCGCGGCCTTCAGCGATCAGGGCCAGGGTGCTGGGCAGCATCACGATGCGGCCCTGGGCCACCGCCACCCGCACGGTGGCAGCCTTGGCGGACACGTCCACCATGTGGGCCTGGCCCTGGGGATCGAAATGGGTCAACTCGGTCATGGTGCGGCGCGCAGACAGGCTGCGTAAAGAAGTTCAAGAGTCCGAACTTTGAGACACCCGCAGGCTCTCAAGGGAATGGCTTCGCAGCATACTGCAGCGTCCCCCTCGAATCACGTGCTCATGGCTTCGCTCACTTCCTCGGCCCCTCCCGCCGCCCGCTCACCGATGACACCGACCCTGCGTCTGCGCCAGCGGCGCTGGCAGTGTGCGCTGGCGATGGCCCTGTGCGCCCTGCCGCTGAGCACCGGCGTGCTGGCGCAGGAGGCGCGCACGCCCCCCGCCCCGCTGAATCTGCCCGCGCTGGGCGACTCGGTGGGACAGGATCTGTCGCCACGGGCCGAGCGCCGCCTGGGAGACCGCATCATGCGGGCCGTGCGCAGCGACCCGGCCGTGATCGACGATCCCATGGTGCTGGAGTACGTGCAGGCGCTGTGGGGCGACCTGCTGAGCGCGGCCCGCCAGCGCGGCGAGATCGGCCCGGACCTGGATGACAGCCACGCCTGGGAGCCCTTCCTGGTGCGCGACAAGTCGGTGAACGCGTTCGCGCTGCCCGGGGGCTACATCGGTGTGCACCTGGGGCTGTTGGCGATGACCACGACGACCGACGAGCTGGCCTCGGTGCTGGCGCACGAGATGTCGCACGTGACGCAGCGTCACATCGCCCGCATGATGGGACAGCAGGCGCGCACCTCGTGGATGAGCATGGCCTCGATGGTGCTGGGCATCCTGGCGGCCAGCCGCAACCCGGCCGCCGCCCAGGCCTTGATCTACGGCGGACAGGCGGCCACGATCCAGGGACAATTGAACTTCTCGCGCGACATGGAGCGCGAGGCCGACCGGGTCGGCTTCACGGTGATGTCGGAGGCCGGCTTTGAGCCCGGTGGCATGGCGCGCATGTTCGAGCACCTGCAACAGGCCTCTCGCCTCAATGACGACGGCAGCTTTCCCTACCTGCGCACCCACCCGCTGACCAGTGAACGCATCGGGGAGGCTCGTAACCGCATGGGGCCGGACGGTTGGACCCAGGCCCTGCGGGCGCAGCCGTCGGAGCACCAGCGCGCGGCCTGGCATGCGCTGATGGCGGCCCGCGCGCAGGTGCTGATGGACCCACGCAGCGATGCCCTGCACCGCCTGGGTGCCCTGACCCTGCCAGAGGATGCCACCGCGCTGCAGCGGGTGCGTGTGCACTACACCGTGGCCCTGGCCAAGCAGCGCACAGGCCAGGCAGCCGGGGCCGCAACCGCCATGGGGCAGGCACGCCAGGCCGCCTTGAGTCTGCCGGCGGCCCAACAGCCCCTGGTGTGGCGCATCCTGATGTTGAGCGAGGCCGACGGCCTGCTGGAGGTGCAGCGTCCTCAAGAGGCGGCGACCGCGCTGAGCCGCCCCGCTCTGCTCTCGCCCATGGTGCCCCCCCAGGCCGGTCGCCCCGAGTTGCTGCTGGGCGCACGCCTGGCACTGGCACAACGGGGCTCGGACACCCAGGCCGACCCGTGGCGCGAGGCGGCCAACCAGTTGCAGACCCATGTCAGCCAGCACCCGCAAGATGCCGCCGCCTGGGCCTTGCTGTCGGAGCTGTGGCGCCGACTGGATCAACCGCTGCGCGCCATCCGGGCCGATGCCGAGGCCGCCGCCGCACTGGGTGACCTGCCCGGCGCCATCGACCGGATCCAGGGAGCGCACCAGCGCTTCCGGCGCCCCAACGCGGCCGATGTGATCGAGCTCAGCGTGATGGACGCCCGACTCAAGGTCTGGCAGCGCCAGCAGCGCGAGGATCTGCGGGAAGACAACTGAGTTTGCCCACACCGTTCACAGGGTAATTGATCATTTGCGAATGATTCGCATTACCATGCACGCAAGCGACGACAAGGTCTCCTTGGGTCGCCAGCGACACCAGCCATGGTGTAGGTGGGGTGTGGGGCCCCACCTTCTTTTCATTCGCCGCCAAGGGGTCAGCCTCTTGGCGGCTTTTTTTGTCCATTTCCCTGTTTCCGGACCAAGGATCGCCGTCTTCGGTATCATCCGCACGGACCGAAGGGGGAGTAGCACCACGCTCATGCGTGGGTGATGCCTCGTCAACACGTTGGGCGCCCGATCGGGTCGACCAACCGGGGCACTCGGCAGACGCCTGTCTGCTTTGCAAGACCTTTCGGCGCTTCATGCTGTGCAGCCCATGGTGGGCTGCCCATGTTCGTGCCGACAGGAGAGTTGCATGCACACCTTGGCCCCACTGTGGTTGTGGTCCGTTTTCATTGTCTTTGTGTTGCTGGCCTTGTTCGTGGACTTCGTCGTCCTGAAGAAACAAGGCGCGCACGAGGTCACCGTGCCCGAGGCCATCCGCTGGTCGGCCGCCTGGGTGGCCCTGAGCCTGGCGTTCAATGTGCTGCTGTGGTGGGCCTTCGCGCAAGACCAGGGTTCGGCCGTGGCGCACACGAAGGCCGTGGAGTTCCTCACCGGCTACCTCATCGAGAAGTCGCTGGCGGTGGACAACATCTTCGTCTTCCTGATGATCTTCACCTACTTCTCGGTGCCGGCGGCCTACCAGAAGCGGGTGCTGATGATCGGCATCATCCTGGCCATCGTGCTGCGCACGGTGATGATCCTGATCGGCGGCTGGCTGATCGCGGAGTTCCACTGGGTCCTGTACGTGTTCGGCGCCTTCCTGCTGCTCACGGGCATCAAGATGTGGCGTGGGGCCGATGAGGAGTCTGATCTGGAAGACAACCCGGCGCTGAAGATCTTGCGCAAGGTGATGCCCGTGAGCAAGCACTTCGATGGCGAGCGCTTCTGGACCGTGCAAAACGGCGCCCGCATTGCCACCCCGCTGCTGCTGGTGGTGACGCTGGTCGGCTTCACCGACGTGATCTTTGCCGTGGACTCGATTCCCGCCATCTACGCGATCACGGCCGACCCCTTCATCGTGCTGACGTCCAACATCTTCGCCATCCTGGGTCTGCGGGCGATGTTCTTCCTGCTGGCGGCGATGGCGGCCAAGTTCCACCTGCTGAACTATGGCCTGGCGGTGATCCTGGTGTTCATCGGCACGAAGATGCTGATCATCGACCTCTACAAGATCCCGGTGCTGGTGTCGCTGGGGGTGGTGATCGGCATTCTGGCCATCACGATGATCTGGAGCGTGAAGACCGCACCCAAGATTGGGCCGAGCAAGACGGTCAGCCGTTGAGGGGATGGATGAGCCCGACGGGCTCGTCAAGGTGAGACGCAACGCCGGCCTGTGTGCCGGCGTTGTCATGTGGGGAGTGCGTGCATACAACGCCTTGCTTTACATTGGTATTGCGAATCATTATCATTTGTCGTATTGATTCCAATCAAGGCGCCAGTACTTGTGAGGCATCAACCCGTCTCCGCGCTTTCATCCAGATTCTTCATCTTTCAACGCCACATGACGACCTCGAACCTGAAACGCCCGCGCAGCCTGCGTGTTGCCCACACGGCCCCCTCGACACCTTTTGCCCGCACCACGCTGGCCATCGGCGCCTCCACGGCTCTGCTCTTGCCCGCTTTCGCCGCGGCCCAGGAAGTGGTGGAAGTCAAGCCAGTGAGCGTCACGGTGCGCGCACCCGACCACAACCCGCATGGCGAACCCGGCGCCGCCTACAAGGCGAAAACCTCGGGTGACGAGCGCCGTGTCAAGCCGCTGGCCGAAACACCTGCCACCATCACCGTGCTGACCCAGCAGCAGTTGCTGGACACCGGCCGCACCGACCTGCGCGAGATCCTGCGCACCCAGCCGGGCATCACCCTGGGCACCGGCGAAGGCGGCAGCGCCTTTGGCGACCGCTACATCATCCGCGGCCAGGAGGCCCGTTCGGACGTGTTCGTGGACGGCCTGCGCGACCCCGGCATGACCGTGCGCGAGTCCTTCGCCACCGAGCAGGTGGAGATCACCAAGGGCCCCAGCGCCACCTTCGCTGGCCGAGGCGCCACCGGCGGTGCGGTGAACTCGATCACCAAGCAAGCCACCACCGATGCCGACTTCACCAAGCTGTCGGCCGGCGTGGGCACCGATGATTTTTACCGCCTCACGCTGGATGCCAACCACGCTTTCAGTGACGACACGGCCCTGCGCGTGAACCTGTTGAAGGCCTATCAGGAAGTACCGGATCGCGGCCCGGCCGACCGGGAACGCCAAGGTGTGGCGCTGTCGCTGCACCACAAGCTGACCGACAAGCTCAACGTCACCGCCGACTACTACCACATGGGCGGCGAGGACAAGCCGGATCTGGGCTCGTGGATGGTGGGCTCGCCTGCGGCCGTCGCCAAGGTGGTCAAGAACCCACCGGTCTATGTTCAGGACACCGACTACCTCCGCTCCAACATCGACACCTACACGGTGCGCGTCAACTACCAACATGACGACGACACCAAAGTCAGTAACCTGACCCGTTATGGCACAACCACCAACCGCTATCTGGTGACGGGAGGGCGCAACTCCACCTTCGTCAACGCCGATGGCGACAAGGCCTTGGCCCAGTTGAGCAACCATGCTGGCGGCCAGGATGTGTCGTACTTCGCCAACCAGACCAATCTGTTCTTGAACCGCGACATCGCCGGCATGAAGCACAACATGATCTTCAGCCTGGAGCTGTCGGATCACAACGTGCGCAATGGCCAGTTCACGGTCACCCCGCTGGCAGGCATTTCGCCCAATTGCGGCTCAAATTATTGCGTCTTTGAAGACGGACAAGGTGACGCCTACCTGCGCCAAGCCACACGCACCGGCACCCGCAGCCTGTGGCAAAACAAGACCATTGGTGTGTCGGCCATGGACGCCGTGGATGTGACCGACAAGTGGACGGTCTTCGGCGGTGTGCGCATCGACCGGATCGATTACAGCAACGACAACGGTGGTCTGCGTTACTCGCTACAAGACAACCTGACCAACTACCAGCTTGGTACCACCTACAAGTTCTTGCCTCATGCCAACGTCTATGTGAACTACAGCACTGGCAGCGACTTCAACGGCGGGGAGTCGGATGTGACCAGTTGCGGCTACGGCGGCCTGTGCCTGCCAGGCGGGACCACCCCTGACGACAAGCTGGACTACTTCTCCAACTTCAGCAGCCCGGAGAAGTCTGAGAACATCGAGCTGGGCACCAAGTGGGAGCTGATGGGCGGCAAGTTGCTCGCAACGGCTGCCGTGTTCCGCGTCACCAAGTCGGACGTGATGGAGCAAGCAACGCCTGACAACTATTCGCAAGAAGGGGCATTGAACACTGGCAAGTACCGCGTGCAAGGCTATGAGCTGGGCCTGAGCGGCAACATCACCAGCAAGCTGAGTGCCCACGCAGGCTACGCCCGACTGGATGCCGAACAGTTGGAATCCCTGACAGCCGCCAACGTCGGCAAGGACATGGCCAACGTCGCACGGCACAGTGCCTCGGTTCTGTTGAGTTACAAGCTGACACCGAAGTTCGCCTTTGGCGGCACCTATACCTACCAAAGCAGCAAGTTTGCAGGCAGCCCCGAGTCGGCCTCCAACGGTCGCAAACTGCCAGGCTATGGTCTGGTGGACCTGTTCGCCAGCTACAAGTTCAATCGCAACCTGAGCGCACGCGTGAACATCGGCAACGTGCTGGACAAGGAGCACTACACCGCGGCCTACACGTCGGGCACCTTCGCCTACCTGGGTGATGCCCGCAATGTGCGCGCCACGTTGAACTACGACTTCTAAGAGACTGCGACAATCTGGCCGGACCACGTGTCCGGCCATTCTTGTTTGTGCCTCACTCAGGTCATCCGAGCATGTCCCACACATTGAGCCACATCCCCCCCGACATCCTGGTCGCCCGAGACTATGAACGGGCAGCGCACGAGCGCCTGGAGGGCGGCGTTCTGGACTACATCGCCGGTGCGAGTGGTGACGAGCGCACGCTGCGCGCCAACACCCAGGCATTTGCGCAGACCTGGCTCAGCCCGCGTCTGCTGCGCGCCATGACACAGGGCCACACCCAGCTGAACCTGCTGGGGCAAGTGCTCCCTCATCCGATCTTGCTGGCCCCGGTGGCCTACCAGAAACTGGTGCATCCACAAGGCGAGATCGCCAGCGCCCAGGCCGCAGCGGCCATGGACGCCTGCTTCGTCACCAGCACCCTGTCGACCATCCCCCTGGAGGAGATCGCCCAGGCTGCGTCGCGCAAATGGTTTCAGCTGTACTTTCAACCCGATCCCGCCGTGACGCTGGACCTGGTGCGTCGCGCCGAGCGGGCGGGCTACAGCGCCCTCGTGGTGACGCTGGACACCACCATCAAAGCTCCGAGCCTGCGCTTGCAGCGCCAAGGCTTCGTGCTGCCCAATGAGATCCAGGCGGTCAACCTCACCCCCTACCCTCCGCCCCCCACGCGCAGCTTGAACGAGGGTGACAGCGTCATTTTCCAGGGTTTCATGGCCGATGCGCCCACCTGGGATGACCTGGCATGGTTGATGAGCCACTGCCAACTGCCGGTGGTGGTGAAAGGCGTGCTGCGCGCCGACGATGCACAAGCCCTGCAAGCCATGGGCGTGGCCGCACAGGTCGTGTCCAACCATGGCGGGCGTGCACTCGACGGTGTACCGGCCAGCCTGAGCGTGCTGCCGGCCATCCGTGCGGCCGTGGGCGCCGACTACCCCCTGCTGCTCGACAGCGGCATCCGCAGTGGCAGCGACATCTTCAAGGCACTGGCCTTGGGCGCCAACGCCGTGCTGATCGGGCGACTGCAGGTCTACGCCTTGGCTGTGGCCGGCGCACTGGGCGTGGCCCACCTGCTGCGCACCCTGCGCGAAGAGCTGGAGTTGTGCATGGCCCAGGCCGGTTGCGCCACCCTGGCTGACATCACCCCGGATCTGATTCACTCGTCCGGCAACGGAGACACCCCATGCTGATCCCCATCGAGAAGGTTCTGAGCAAAGACGAAGTCCGGCAGTTCCGTGACGTGCTGGCGCGCGCGACGTGGCAAGACGGCAGCCAAACCGCCGGCACCTTGGCGCGCAGCGTCAAGCAGAACCAGCAACTGGACGACGGCTCAGAAGCCGCAGTGCAGTTGGGCAACCACGTGCTGCGCCGCCTGGCGAACATGCCGACGTTCATCTCGGCCGCCCTGCCCAAGAAGATCTATCCACCCAAATTCAACCGCTATGCCGACGGTGGCACCTATGGCGCCCATGTCGACAGTGCCGTCATGCAGGTGCCCGGCACGAACGTGACGGTCCGCAGCGACCTGTCGGCCACCCTGTTTCTGGCCGAGCCCGATGAGTACGACGGCGGCGAGCTGGAAATCGAAGGTCCGTTCGGCGTGCAGTGCGTCAAGCTCGAAGCTGGCGACATGGTGCTCTACCCTTCGTCCAGCCTGCACCGCGTGACACCGGTTACCCGGGGCGCGCGCATCGCCTCGTTTTTCTGGATCGAGAGCATGGTGGGCGACGAAGGCGAGCGCACCTTGCTGTTCGATCTGGACGAAGCCATCCAGGCCCTCACCCCCCTGACCGAACCCGACGACCCACGCCTGCTCAAGCTGACCGGCGTCTATCACAACCTGCTGCGCCGCTGGGCCAGCACCTGAGCCCAGTAACACCCCCTCAACGGACCACATCATGATGAAGCAACTTGTCCTGTCCCTCGCAGTGATGGCCGCCTGTGTCGGCGCACACGCCAAAGACCAGGTGCTGAACCTGTACTCGGCACGCCACTACCAAACCGACGATGCGCTTTACAGCAACTTCACCAAGCAGACCGGCATCAAGATCAACCGGCTCGATGGCCGCGCGGAAGAGTTGCTGGAGCGCATTCGCAACGAAGGTGCCAACAGCCCGGCCGATGTGTTGATCACGGTTGATGCGGCCAACCTGGCGATTGCCGATGCCTGGGGCATCTTTGCCCCCGTCAAATCCAAGGTCCTGGAAACACGGATCCCTGCGCACCTGCGGTCCCCTACCTGGTTCGCCTTCTCGACCCGTGCGCGCGTGATCATTTACAACCGCAAGCAGGTCAAGCCCGCGGGCGTCGCCACCTACGAGTCGCTGGCTGACCCCAAGCTCAAGGGCCTGGTCTGCAGTCGATCGGGCAACCACCCCTACAACCTGTCGCTGGTGGCCGGCCTAGTCGCCCACAACGGTGAAGCCAAGACCGAGCAATGGGCCCGGGGCGTGGTGGCCAACTTCGCGATGCCGCCGCGCGGTGGCGACAATGACCAGATCAAGTCGGTGGCGACGGGTGAATGCGGCGTCGCCGTGTCCAACACCTACTACCTGGCACGCTTCCTCAACTCGGAGCGTGTGGAAGAGCGCAATCTGATCAAGCGTCTGGGCATCGTCATGCCGAACCAGGCGAGCTACGGCACGCACGTCAATGTGTCAGGGGCTGGCGTGATCAAAACGTCCAAGAACAAGGACGCCGCCGTCCGCTTCCTGGAATATCTGGCCAGCGATGAGGCGCAACGCTATCTGGCCGAAGGCAACAACGAGTGGCCCGCCGTCCCCGGCGTCAAGATCGACAACGAGGGCCTGGAAGACCTCGGCGCCTTCAAGGCCGACACGCTGCCCTTGAACGTGCTGTCCAGCCATCTGGTCACCGCCCAGAAGCTGCTGGATCGGGCCGGCTATCGCTGACCCTTGGCCGTGATCAGGACGTGGCCCGCAAGCGCGTGGGCCGCTTCTTGCGCCCCAGCCCCAGCTGCTTGAACACGGTCTTCAGAAAGACCCACAAGGCGCTCTCGTTCGGGCGCGGCGCCTCGCCCCGCCCGATGCGCTTGAGCTGCCCGGTGTACCAGCTCACCTCCATCAGCCCCATGCGGTCGATGGGCGGGATGCCCGTCTTGATCGGGCGCACCTGCTCACGCGGTGCCTGACCGGACAGCAACCGGTTGACCACATCCGGCTCAATCGCCACGGCCCGCGCCAGCCCCACCAGGTCCACCGCCCCCGACGTGAGGGCCGTCGCCATGCCCTCCAGCGAACGAAAGCCACCCGTCACCACCAGCGGCACCGACACCGCCTGGCGCGCCTTCTCGGCAAACGCCAGAAAGTAAGCCTCGCGCTGGCGGGTGCTGTCCTTCACCGGCGCACCCGCCGTCTTCACGCCGGTCATGGCGGGGGCCTCGTAGGTGCCCCCGGAAATTTCGATCAGGTCGATGCCTGCCTCGGCCAGCGCCCGGATGGTGTCGAGTGACTCATCTTCCGTGAAGCCGCCGCGCTGGAAATCGGCCGAGTTCAGCTTGATGCCGATGGGGAAGTCTGCACCCACCTCGGCGCGCATCGCCGCCAGCACGGCCAGCACAAAGCGCCGGCGCTTTTCCGCCGAGCCGCCCCACTCATCGCTGCGCTGGTTGTGATGCGGAGACAGGAACTGGCTCACGAGGTAACCATGCGCCCCGTGGATCTGCACGCCCGTGAACCCGGCGCGCTTGACAATGCCCGCCGCACGACCATAACGGGCGATCAGGTCACGCACCTCGGCATCGGTGAGTCCGCGCGGGGTGGGGAAGAAGGCCTGCATGTCCTTGCGAAACGGCACGGCCGAAGGTGCCACGTTCTCTTTGTTGAGGCCTTTGGGCGCCTGCTTGCCAGGGTGGTTGAGTTGCACCCAGCAATGCGTGCCGTTCCGGGTGGCGGCCTGCGCCCAGGCCTGCAGCTCGGCCATCTGGCTGTCGTCCTCGATGACGACATTGCCCGGCTCGCCCAGCGCCCGGCGGTCGATCATCACATTGCCGGTGATGCACAGGCCCACGCCGCCATCGGCCCAGGCGCCATACAGGCGCGCGAGCTCGGGGGTGGCACGCCCTTGACGGGTGCCCAAGGCCTCGCTCATCGCTGACTTGCACACACGGTTCTTCACCACCCCGCCCCGCGGCAGGTGGAAAGGCTGGGCCAACACGGCTTGAGGCAACATTCAGAACTCCGGGAAAATAGGACAACTCGCGGAAAACGCGCCCCCCGATTGAACACCAAAGCCCGCAACCGTGTGATTTTCAGGGGCGACGACACGGTACAAAGGGTGCCACCGGGCGGTTTTGCCCAGGAAAAGCATTACCATCGCCGAGGCAAGTCCCAGAGCGCCGCTCGCTCATGCGGCCTGCATCTGGGCTCGAATCAGATCTGACTCACCAAAATTGGAGTGATACACATGGCAACTGCAAAGAAAGCCCCGGCCAAGGCCGAAGGCACCAAGGCTCCGGCAGCCAAGCGCGCCCCCAATGCGGCTTTCCTCAAGCCCCTGACCCCCAGCCCGCTGCTGGCCGCCGTGATCGGCGCCGCACCGCTGCCTCGCACCGAGGTCACCAAGAAGGTGTGGGAATACATCAAGGCACACAACCTGCAAGACGCGGCCAACAAGCGCAACATCAATGCCGATGCCAAGCTCAAGCCCATCTTCGGCAAGGACCAGGTCACGATGTTCGAGTTGACCAAGCTGGTCAGCCAACAACTGAGCTGAAGCTCCGCTTGCCACAGGCCGCACTGACGAGTCCGGCCCGCTGCACGCACCAAGCCCGGCATTGCCGGGCTTTTTTCATGCCTCCCCCGGGAAGCTACCAAGAGTGTCCCCCCCTGGGTGTGACGCAAAATGTTCGCGCTGCCCGAAGCCGGGCGGCGCCCGATGCCCAACAGGCATCCGTCCTTGTGAACCACCTTCAGGAGAACCCCCCCATGTGGAAGATTTTCGTGGCCTTTCTGGCCTTCGCGGCCCTGGCCATTTTCGTGCTGATGAAAAGCGGTGGCGACATCGACATGGGCGGTGAGAAGCACGGCATCGAGGTGGAAGAACACAACGATAGCGCCGCCAGCGCAGCAGCATCATCGGTCGTCGAGGCTGCCGCCTCGGTGGTGAGCGAAGCCGCTTCGGTGGCGCCGGACGCAGCCAGCGCCGCCAGCAACTGATCGCCAGCGCCTCCATCGAGGCGCTGCGCTCAAACCGGCTGACCCGCCTCGTGGTGCGTCACGCCGGTGTGGCCCCGCTCCGCGGCCAGCCACTGCAACACCGGGATGGTGCCCGGCAAGACCGGCACCACCTCCACCGGCAGCGTTTGCCACGCCATGTGTTGCGACTCCTTCATCTCGAACTCACCCTGCCAGTCGTAGACCTTGCAGAAATGCAGGCGCACCCGCGCATGGGGATAGTCCATCACCTCCACCTGCCACGGATGGGCCTCACCGATGGTGATGCCGATCTCCTCGTGCAGTTCGCGGCGCAGGGCCTGCTCGACGGTCTCGCCAGCCTCCAGCTTGCCGCCCGGAAACTCCCAGTAGCCCGCATAGACCTTGCCCTGTGGCCGTGAGGTCAGGACGAAGCGGCTTTCGCGCCCCTGGGCATCGCGCTCAATCAGCACGCCCACGGCCACCTCGACCGGCGTGCGGTCGGTCGCATCCATCACGTGATACGACTTGCGCTCGGTGCCTGGCTCAGACATGGTCGGCTCCCGTGTGGTCACGGCCCGCGTAATCACGCGCAAACTGGTAGGCCACCCGGCCCGAGCGGGAGCCGCGCTCCAGGGCCCACAGCAGGGCCTGCGGACGGGCGACGTCCATCACGCCCTCGGGCAGGCCGAAGTGGGCCAGCCACTGCGCCACGATGGCCAGGTACTCGTCCTGCGTGAAGGGGTAGAAGCTGATCCACAGCCCGAAGCGCTCGGACAGCGAGATCTTCTCCTCCACCGCTTCGCCCGGATGCAACTCGCCATCGCTGGTGTGCTTGTAGGTGGCGTTGTCGGAGTGGTATTCGGGCAGCAGGTGGCGTCGGTTCGATGTGGCCATCAGCAGCACGTTGTCACCGCCCGCGGACACGGTGCCATCCAGGATGGACTTGAGCGCCTTGTAGCCGGGCTCGCCTTCGTCAAAGCTGAGGTCATCGCAGAAAATGATGAAGCGCTCGGCGCGGGTGCTCACCAACTCGATCAGATCGGGCAGATCGATCAGGTCGGCCTTGTCGACCTCGATGAGGCGCAGGCCCTGGCTGCTGTGGGCGTGCAGGCCGGCCTTGACCAAGGACGACTTGCCCGTGCCACGCGCGCCCGACAGCAGCACGTTGTTGGCCGGCTGGCCCGCCACGAACTGCGCCAGGTTGCGGGCAAAGCGGCCCTTCTGGGTGTCCACCTCCTGCAGGTCGGCATAGCTGATGTGGGCCACGTGGCGCACCGGCTCCAGCCGGCCAGCCGCCCAGGCCTGGCCACTGCGCTTGCGGTAGCGAAAGGCCACCGAGGCCGACCAGTCGGGCTCGGCAACGGCGTGTTGCGGGGACGGCAGCAGGGTTTCGAGTCGCATCACCAGCGACTCGGCACGTTGCAGCAGGGCGATCAAGGCGGGGTCAAGCGTCGTCATGCGGGCAGTGTAGCGACTGCCGCGCCCAAGTCCTCACCGCAGCAGTTGCTGCACGCTGGCGTCGAGGTGCTCGGTGGGCAGGCGCTGAAAGCCGGTGCGCACGAAGCGCTGCAGCCGTCCCAGCAGCACGCTCACCGCCAGCGACGCCCCGGCCTGCGCATCGACCGTGGGGGTGAGCGAGCCGCGTGCCTCGGCCATCGCCTTGTGGCTCTGGCGCAGCAGCGACTCAAGGCGATCCCACAGCTGGTTGATGCGCGCCGACAGGCGCTCGTGCTCCAGGATGAGGGCGTCGCCCACCATCACGCGGCACATGCCGGGGTTCTTTTGCGCGAACTGCAGCACCAGCGCCAGCAAGCGCGCGATCTGCTGCGCGGGGTCGGTTTCGCGCGACTGAATCTGGTTGGCCAGGGAGAACAGGCTGTCTTCGATGAAGGCGATCAGCCCCTCGAACATCTGCGCCTTGCTGGCGAAGTGGCGGTACAAGGCCGCCTCGCTGACCTGCAGGTGCTTGGCCAGCACCGCCGTGGTGATGCGCTCGGCCCCAGGCTGCTCCAACAGCGTCGCCAGCGCCCGCAGGATCTGTTCGCGTCGCTCGCCGGGCAGAGGACGCTTGCGCGCAACGGGCGGCGGCGCCCCGGCGTCAGACGGAGGTGCAGAGGTCGATGACATCGGGGGCGTGAGCGCAGCCGCTGCGGCCTGTTGTGCCGCCTGGGGTGAGTACGCGTCCGACATCCAGCCTCCCTGTGTGGTGTTCACCGTCTTGCCGTGCGAGCCCAGCTGTGCAGGGCCCGTAGCTTTTTGATTCTGACACACACCCACGACGGCCTGCCGTGGAGGGGCACCCCCGGCTCCGGACCATGCGGGTTGTGGCGCAAGTAATGCTGCATCCACACCGTGCGCAGGCCCAGGCTGCGGGCGCTCTGGAGGTTGGCCAACGTGTCTTCCACCAGGACGCAGCGGTGTGCGGGCAGCTTGTGGCGGGCCAGGACAACACGCAACATGCGGGCATCGGGCTTGGGCCGCAGGTCGCCAAACACCCGCATGCCCTCGATGGTGATCACCCCCTCGAAGCACGAGGCCAGGTCGAGCGCGGTGAGCACGCGTTTGGCGTAGTCGGCGGGCGCATTGGTCAGCAAGAACTTGCGCCCGGGCAGGCGCTGCAAGGCCGCACGGTCCACCTTGGGCATGTGCAGGTGCGCCTCCAGGTCTGGCAGCGTGTGGGTCTGGGCCAGAAAGTGCGCCGCGCGGATGCCGTGGTGCTTTTCCAGCCCGAGCAAGGTGGCGCCGTACCGCCGCCAGTAGTGCATGCGCAGGCGATCGGCTTCTTCGTGCGGCAGGCTCAGGTGCTGCACGATGTAGTCGGTCATCGAGCGGTTGAGGCGACCGAACACGGCCTGGCTGGCATCGTGCAGGGTGTTGTCGAGGTCGAACAACCAGATGGGGTCCTGCGGGCCTGAGCGTTCGGACATGCTCATGTGTGCGTTCCATCAGGCAGGCGTTTCACCCGCGCCCAATGCAACACGTAAGGCGGCAATTGCGGCCGGTGCAAGACGGGAGCGTGGACCGTCTGCCAGTGCAAGTCACCGGGCGCCTGGTTGGTCTGTGCGCGCAGCCAGGTCGCAAAGGCGGGATCGCGCA
>Ga0209066_10002966_pt1 | contig 19909 bp, 20 predicted proteins | sample All_14_2_FD_187198 | JGI IMG/M metagenome (GOLD analysis project Ga0209066, IMG submission 187198) | Freshwater microbial communities in response to fracking from Pennsylvania, USA - Allegheny Zone_MetaG_DW_15 (SPAdes) (version 2) ... | reverse complement strand
ACGGCAGGCAACTTCATCGCCGTCGCATACCTTCGCATGTCCAAGCTGGCCCATCTGCCTGATCACCCCTTCAACCCGGCATCAGCGAAATGAGGCAGGGGCGTTCCACACAAAACGGCATAGAGCCTCATCGCTTGATGTTTTCGTGGAAGAGATCCTGTGACGATTAGCCAATCAAGATCTTTTCCGCTAACACCTAAGGATTGGCACAAATTATTTGCTGTCCACAATTCACTTTCTAGAGGTGAGTTCCATTCCGTGTCGTTCTGGAAGGTCGCTGGTGCGGCTATTTTGATAAATTTTCCGGGGTCGTATTTTTGAGAAAGTATTTTCAAGAATCCCTCGACTAAGTTGTTTTGATTGTTGATTTGTTTTTCAGTCTTTGTACTATAAAAACCAACAAGGTGTTACTGGTCGAATCGGGGATGAGACGGTTTGACGGCAATGAGGTTCTTGTCGTCGCTGACATGGATCTTCATGCAGGTTGCCATCCGAAAATGCCGGTGAAAACGCTAAAATTCCGTCGCTGCTCTTGACGTTGCATCTAACATGTCGTCAACTGAAGTCTCTCCCAAGGCTCCTTGTCCTTGCGCCCATCGAGGGCGCCAAAAGGCGTCGCAGTCGTTACCTGCCTCCATAGTTGTCCCCACCTGAGCAGATCATGTGCTGGCGCCCGACGCCAACCGCGATTATCACGATGCCGAGCCCATGTCTGCGTGCATGGGGCCTGGCTATCACGAGACCGGCTGTCAAACGCCGTGCGTCGTTACTGGAAGCTTGCTGACAGTGACGACGCTGTAGCACCGCATGGCGCCTTGTCAACGGGCCTGCTTCGCGACGTGACGGATCGAAGTGATGAGCACATCGAAGGCCAGACCTTCGATGCCTGCGCCGGGCCTTGAGCCCGTCCCGAGCGGTGCGGTCTTGAACCGCACCTGCAAAGCGCTGCCACGGCTTGACCGCCGCAGCGCCGCCTGATCCTCGTCAACGGATCACCCCCGAACGTGTGCGACGCACACTCCTTGGACCCTGGGTCAATGGTCCCCGTGCGCTTCGGTGTCAACAGACACGGCGCTCGGCGCCAGTAGCGCGTGCAACGCGGGCGAGCTGTACCAACCTTTGCACAAACGGGAGTGGTGTCCCGAGTCCCTTGTGATTCCTGCCGCGCTGCGGCGCGCGGGATGGACAGAAACACTTACCCACCTCAACACACCGCGTAGTACCCAACGATTGATCAAGCCAACAAGCCAGTGTCGATGAAAGGAGAGCCCGCCCATGCGAGACCTCAACCATGACTTCAAGCGCCTGTGCCAGCGCAACCGTGACGGTTCGCTGACCACGCAGCATGACCGTGAAAGCATTCTGAGCCTGATTGCCAATCAGCTTGATGAAGGCGGGTTTCGGCACCTGCGTGCGCCTGGCGTGCGGGCAAAGCATGTCGAGTACCTTGTCTCACGCTGGCACGCCGAAGAGATCGCCACCGGCACGTTCAAGAACCGCATGTCGGCCTTGCGCTGGCTGGCCGAGAAGATCGACAAGCAAAACATCGTGGCCCGCGAGAACGCCGACTACGGCATCGCGGAGCGGCGTTACGTCACCAACGTGTCCAAGGCGCACGCGCTGGATGCCGACAAGCTGGCGGCCATCACCGACCCGTTCACGGCCTTGTCGCTGCGTTTGCAAGAGGCCTTCGGGCTGCGCCGTGAAGAGAGCATCAAGCTGCGCCCGACCTGGGCGGATCGGGGCGATGTGCTGCACCTCAAGGCCAGTTGGACCAAGGGCGGCAAAGAACGCGACATTCCGATTTCAAACGAGGCGCAACGGGCGTTGTTGGATGAGGCCAAGCAGTTCGCCGGGGCAGGGAGTTTGATTCCGGTCGAGATGTCGTATCGCGATCAACTCAACCGATTCAAGGCGGAGACCGCACATGCCGGGATCGACCGTGTCCACGGGTTGCGGCACCACTACGCGCAAGCCCGTTATGCCGAGCTGACCGGCTGGAAGGCGCCAGCGGCGGGCGGGCCTACGGCCAAGCAGTTGAGCCTTGAACAGAAGCGGATCGATAGGGAGGCGCGGCTGACGATTTCGCGCGAGCTTGGGCATGAGCGCGAGCAGATTACGGCGGTGTACTTAGGCCGGTGATGGCGCGGGTTGCGCCATCACTGGGGCTATTCGTCGATGCCCAATAGACGCCACCAATCCATGGCGCCATGCAGAACGCGCACGATGGACACGCCGTCTTGGCGGGGTACGTAAAAGATCAGGTGGTTGTCAAAGTCTTTGACACGCCACTTCCGCATCCCGCTCATGGCAGGGTTCTTGAGCTTCAACTGAGCGCCCATCTTGGGCTGCTCAGCCAGGTCGTTGAAGCTGGCTTCTGCATTGGACAGAAAACGCTCGGCTACATTCAGGCCAGCGTTTTCCGCCAGGTAGACGAAGTGCTCCAACAAGTCATTGCGGGCGGCTGCACGTTGGTAGACCGTTGGCATCAACTCGTTTTCTTTCGTGCCTGCACCCTCGCCAAGGCTTCGGCGCGAATGGCGCTCCAGTCTGATGGTGTCAACTCGCTCTCGGCGGTGTTGAGTCCTTCCAGCAGCTTGGCTTCAAGCTGTTCTTCGGCCTTGCGCTTCTCGTCGGCACGGATCAACTCACGCACGTATTCGCTGGCGCTGCTGTATCGACCTTGGGAGACTTGCCCGTCCACGAACTGCTTCAGTGGGTCGGGCAGGGAAATATTCATGCTTTGCATGGGCACCTCGCTTTCTCCGGCACATTGCCATAAATGGCATTAAATGGCAAGAACTGCCATTGAGTGGCGTGCATTGAGGCTGCGGCATCTGGGGGACTTATTGGGGGACTTGCGCCAATCCAATCGCCAGCAAAGCGAGTATCCATGCGCCTTGCTGCCCATGATGTGAACGACGCCCTCCCGCCAGGAACCACTTGTCATCATGCTTCATTGATGCAGCTGACACTGACAAAGGTCCCATGAATCCTCGTATTCATGGGGCTTTTGCACTTTTGGCGTGTGCCGAGCGCAGAGCGCGCGCCTGTCAATGCGTCTCATGCGGCCCTTCGGTGTCTTTCATCCCGCGCGTGAAGTCTTCCTGAAAGCCTTGCAGTAATTGATGCAGCTCGCCTGGCGACAGCAAGGGCAGGCCAAGTTCCACCAGTTGCACGCGAAGGGCTGCCATGTCAGGGCAACGCACAGATGTCTCGCCCTGACGATCAACCCTGAATCCGACCACGCCATCGTCGGTCGAACTGGGGTAGAGCCAGATGTCCTTGAGTGCGGCCAGGCTGCGCAGGTAGGCGAACTCGGCGCGTTGGGCAGCCGGTACGGCGAGCAGGAGTTCGACAGGCGGCGCATCGTCTTCGTCGTCGTCATGCATGTCGGGCTCCTTTCACGCGCCCGGTCAGGCCGGGGTGTACGTAGTCTGCTTGCCCGCTGCCCCCTGGTCAATGCATGCCCTTGATGCCTTTGATGTGGCCCCGTGTTCAGGCCTCCGCCGTGAAGCGGTCGTGCAGCTCGTCGGCCCAGTTGTCCACATCGGTTTGCGACAAGGCCAGGGTCTGCATGGACGATTCGCCGCCTTTGAGCCACTCCACGTGCAGGTTCAGGCCCTGGAAGCGTTGGATGATGTGCTCGGCCACCAGGCACAGGGCGACGAGCTCTTCCACGATGCTGGTTCGGCCAGTCTTGAGGATGTCGTAGTCGTGGTGCGCACGCACGGCCTGGGCCACGTTCAGGGACAGGCCCCAGGTGCGCGCCAGCAGCGAACCGATGACGGTGTGGTCGGTGCCGTGGCGGTCTTGCTCGATGTGGGTGAAGGAGCGTTCGCTCTGGTTGGCTTCGCCCAGGGTGTCGATGTAGGAGGGCTGGGCAAAGCGCTGTGCCAGCAGGGGAATGCCCACGTCGGCAAACAGGCCCATGGTCTGGGCCACCGATGGCTCGATGCCGACGCGATCGGCCAGCAGGCCCATGGCCTGGCTGCGTTTGGATGACACGTCCCAGAACCTGTAAAGCGCGGGGCCATCGGTGGGCAGCACCTTGCGCAGGGCAATCTCGGTCAGGATGTGCTCGCAGCGTTTGAGGCCCAGGATGCTGAAGGCTTCGGAGACCGTGCCCACGCGGCGACTCAGCCCCAGCCAGGGCGAGTTCACGACTTTGAGCAGGGCTGCGGACATGGCCACGTCGCCGTTGACGATGGCCTCCAGCTTGTCGATGCGCGGGTCTTCGCGTTGCAACTCTTGCTGCAGATCGACCAGGGCACTGGGGCGCGGCGGGATGCCGATGTCCTTGAGCAGGTCTTGCAAGCTGGGCGGCGCGACCTTGGTGGGCGGCGCGGCTGTGGCGGCTGTGTGATTGAGCATGAGGGTTCCCTGTGTTGTCACAGGCATATCGCCCCAGCTCGAAGCAAACTGAATCCGAAAACCCCAGATTCATGCAAATTTAAGGTGGAATCGATACCGGCGCCGTTTTCAGCGCGGTATTTCGGACGGCGGGCAACGGTAAGCCTGTCCTGACAGGGCGGTGCTGTCATAGCCCACGCTGGGTTCGCCCCAGACCACATGGGTGGCGCCCAGCGCGTCAGCCTGCTTGAGCAGGTTCTGTTTGATGTTGTCGACGCCCTTGGGGCCAAAAAAGCCGACCAGGCCTGAACTGCTTTGCAATTTGTCGATCAGGGTGCAGCGGGCCACGGCGTCAGCAGGCACGGCCACGACCGGGCCGGCGTAGCGTTCTTGCGGGAAGGCCGCGCAGGCAGAAAGCCAGGCCGTGGCGCACAGCAAGGCGATAGAGGTGGTGGTGCGCATGGAGGCCTGCTTTCAATGTTGGTTCGGCCCAATGTACTTGATGGTGCCCGCAAGTCACCAGACTTGTCCCCGCAAGCTGTGGATAAGCTTGTTGGCAAGCATGGGGGTTACGGGCTTGCCCCAGGCTAAACGCCTGGTTTGCTGCGAAATGAGGCAGTCATGAAGCGGTCGCCTGGCGTCACATAAGATGGGCGCCAATACATATGACGTTTTGGCCCATGAACTGTTGTCGGTGGTTGCGCCCCTTGTTGTTGGCGCTGGTGATGTTGCCCTTGTCCTTGCAGGCCCTGGCGCAGTCGAGCCAGACGCCTTATGCGCGGGTGATTGTCAAACTGAAGTCTGGCGCTACCGTGTTGTCGAGCGGGCGTTTGCAGGCCCAGTCTACTGAGCCGGTGCAGCCCATGCAGCGCCTGGGGCGGCGCTGGGGGCTGGGCGTGCAGGATGGCCGGGAACTGGCCCAGCGCACGCATGTGGCCATGGCTGCGGGCATCACATCGCAGGCCCTGGCCGCTCGCCTTGCTCAGGACAGCGACGTGGAGTTCGCCGTGGTCGACGGCTGGCGCAAGCCATCTGCCGTGCCCACCGACCCGCTGTATGCGTCTGCGAGCGGCTATGTGAGCGTGGGCCAGTGGTATCTGCGCGCGCCGGACGGCACCACGCCTGCGGCCATCAACGCGCCTGGCGCCTGGGACTTGTCAACGGGCAGTGGCCAGACCGTGGCCGTGCTGGACACGGGTGTGCGGCTGGACCACCCGGACCTCAGCGCCAAGTTCTGGCCGCCGGGGTACAACATGATCGCCGAGGCAGTACGGGCCCGGACCAGCACCGGCCGCAATGCCGATGCCTCGGACCTGGGTGACTGGTTGACGCTCGCAGAAATCCAGGCCAACCCGGCCATTTACGCCGGCTGCCGGGTGCAGAACCGGAGCGACTGGCATGGTACCGAGGTGGCCGGCATCATCGGGGCGTCGACGAACAATGGCATCGGCATGGCCGGGGTGGCCTGGGATGCCCGCATGCTGCCCGTGAGGGTGCTGGGCAAGTGCGGTGGCTGGGACTCCGACATCCTGGCGGGTATGCGTTGGGCTGCCGGCCTGTCCGTCAGTGGCGTGCCTGCCAACACCCATCCGGCCAGGGTCTTGAACCTGAGCCTGGGTGGCGATTCGGCTTGCTCGGACGCCTACAAGTCGGTGATCCGCGAGTTGGCCTCCCTGGGCGTGGTGGTGGTGGCCGCTGCCGGCAATTCAACCGGCTTGGCGGTGGACACGCCCGCCAATTGCCCCGGTGTGATCGCGGTGGGCGGCTTGCGCCACATTGGGACCAAAGTGGGCTATTCGGCCTTGGGGCCCGAGGTCACGATCAGCGCGCCCAGCGGCAACTGCGTGGATGCAGCGGAGTGTCGCTATCCCATTCTGACGGCCACGAACATTGGCTTGACCGTGCCTGTGGCTGACGCCAGTGGCGGCTCCACCTATTCCAACCAGAGTGACCGCCAATTGGTGGGCACCAGTTTTTCAGCGCCACAGGTGAGTGGCACGGTGGCCCTGATGCTGGCGGCGCGACCGAGCCTGACGCCGGCTGCCGTGGCGTCCTTGCTCAAGGTGTCGGCGCGGGCCTTCCCGATCTCGGGCGCGGCCATGGGCACAAGCGTGTGCCGCGCGCCGGATGGGGTCGAACAGATTGAGTGCTATTGCACCGCCACCACCTGTGGCGCCGGGATGCTGAACGTGACGGCAGCCGTGCAGGCGGCCATGGCCGACCCCGTGGCGGTGGTGCAGACGACGCCAGAGGTGCCCCTGCCCGGCCAGGTCTTGCAACTGAGTGCGGCGGGCTCCATGCCCAAGCCGGGTGGCGCGGGCATCGTCAGCTATAGCTGGGCCTTGCTCGATGGCGGCGGCATTGTGTCGGGCCTGGTGCGCACGGTGGATGACAGCGTGGTCACGGTCACGCCGTCTGCGCCGGGCCTGTTCAAGGTTCGCCTGACGGTGCAGGACAATACCACCGACACGGCCACGATCGACCAATGGGTAGACGTACCCGGACCGAGGGCGACCACGTCATCTGTCAAGAAGCCCAGCGATGGCGGCGGTGGCGGCGGTGCCGTCGAATTGAGCGGGCTGCTGGGCTTGCTGGCCGCCTTGTTGATCAGCCTGCTGGTGCGTCAGCGCATCAGGGCATGAGCATCAGCTCTTCGAAGGCCAGGGACTTGATCCTGGCAGGTTCGTTGCGCTCGTCCAGGTAGCCATTGAGCGTGCCGACGATGGCTTTGGCGAAGTGCTTCATGCCTTCGCGGCCTTGCAGTTTTTCGCGGGACAGTTGCGTGCCCGTTTCCTGAATCAGTGCCTTGAAGGCAGGGATGTGGGGTTCGAGTTGGTCGACGGCGTCTTCGTCGTCCAGGCGCAGGTTGACCTTGATGCTGACCATGCGACCGTCCGACATCTGGGCCATGACCTTGGCAACGCCCAGCCAGACGGGCGTGGGCTTGTCCTGCGCGGTCTGGTCACTGTAGTGTGTGAAGGCCCATACGCCAACGGCCAGCACAACGACGGTCACGCCGATGACCAGCTCCAGTAGCCAGTCGCTCAAGCCGGATGAAGTGGGTGACGGGGAATCGACGACGGCCATGCCAGGGTCTCCAGATTGCTAGACCGGGCGACCTTACTATGCGGGGGTGCCGACATTCAAAACAGGGCGGGATGGCGCGAGACAAAGTCACGCCGGCGTCGACCGCGAACCCCTATGGGTGTCCGGATTTCAGGCTCAATCCAGCATCCAGGCGGGTTGGTCGTCTGGGGTCTGCATGGTGTCGATCTGCTGGCGCAGCAAGTCGATTTGCTGCTGCCAGTAATTGCCCGAGCCGAACCAGGGGAAGGCGACGGGGAAGGCCGGGTCATGCCAGCGGCGCGCCAGCCAGGCGCTGTGGTGGATGATGCGCAGGGTGCGCAGTGGCTCGATCAGCTTGAGTTCGCGCCAGTCGAATTCGGCGAAGGATTCGTAGCCTTCCAGCAGGGCATGCAGCTGAACCTGGCGTTCGCGCGGGTCGCCGCTGAGCATCATCCAGAAGTCCTGCACGGCGGGGCCCATGCAAGCGTCGTCCAGGTCCACGAAGTGTGGGCCTTCGGGTGTCCACAGGATGTTGCCGGGGTGGCAGTCGCCATGCAGGCGGATCAGGCGCAGGCCGTCGAGGCGGTCAAACGCCTGCTGGCAGAGGTCGAGCGCCTGGTCGGTCACAGCCAGCCAGTTGCTGCGGGTTTCGATGGGCAGGCTGTCGCTGTCGGCCAGCCACTGGCGTGCGCTGCGGCCTGTTTCGGCCACGCCCAGCTTGAGGCGATGCGTGAAGGGGCGCTGGGCACCGACGGCATGCAGGCGGGCCAGGAAGCGGCCTAGCCAGGTCAGCACCTCGGGGTCTTCGAGTTCGGGCGAGCGGCCGCCCCGGCGTGCGCTGACGGCCACGCGGTAGCCTTTGAAAAACCCCAGTGTGGGCGGATCGCCCTGGACCTGGGTCTGCGCGCTGCTGTCCCGGTCAGGCGTCACAGCCAGCGCCATGGGGGGCACGGCGGGCACTTCGGCGGCCACCAGTTCGTGGGCAAAGGCGTGTTCTTCGAGGATCTGCGCATCGCTCCAGCGGCCGGGCCGGTAGAACTTGGCCACCACGAAAGCCCCCCCATCCAGGCCGACCTGGAAGACACGGTTTTCGTAGGAGTTGAGCTGCAGCAGCCGGCCGTCTACGGCCTGGCCGAGGGCCTCCAGGGCATCGAGAACGAGGTCAGGGGTGAGGTCGTCGTAAGGGGTGTCGGCAAGCATGCCGCATCTTACGCGTGGGGCTGTGCGGCGCTGCCCCAGATGATGAGGCGGTCATTGATGACGTGCATGAGCAGGCCGCTGGTGGCCAACTGCACGGACAACTGCGCGGCCGACAGCGACAGGTCGATGTTGTTGTCGGAGGGGATCATGACCAGCGCCAGGAGGGCCCCGGCAAAGGGCAGGCAGGCAGCCAGGGTGCCCGCAGCCAGGGTGCGCCAGCGAACCTGATGGCGCCGACCGAATGCCCGCAAGATACCCAGGGTCCAGGCGGCTTTGAAGAAATTGGCCACCAGTACAACCGACAGCACCATGACACCGAGGAGGGGGGCGAATGCATTCATAGTGGAGCCAGAGGATACTGACTCTCACCCGAATAGCAAGGGTTTACCCTTCATCCTGGGGGTGGCGCCAGATGGCGTTCAGTCCAGTTCCGAGGCCGACGCCATGGCCTTGATCAGGGCGGTGTTGATGTCGCCAAAGCTGATCATCAGCGCGTCGGCGGCGTCCTTGATGTCGTACAGGCTGTTGCCTTCGATGGCTTTGACCAGCGTGAAGTAGGGCTCGTAAGGGCCGGTGCCTTCAGCCAGCGCCTGGTAGACACGTTCGGGCACGGGGATGGTCTTGAGCAGGTCGCTGAAAGGCAGCTGGAACATGCGGTCCAGCAGCGAAAACACGCCGCAGATGAACAGCTCGTTGCGCATTTCGTCGTCGCCGCTGATGCGGGCGAGTTCTTCCATCAGCAGGCCCCGGCGCACGGCGGCGTACATCACCGGGCGCATGTTGGGGTCCTTGCTGGCGGTGGCCAGCAGCAGGGCCAGCCAACGCTTGAGGCGCTGGTAGCCCAGGATCATGATGGCGTGCCTGAACGAGCTGATCTCGACCGACAGCCCGAAGGCCGGCGAGTTGATGTAGCGCATCAGCTTGTAGGCCAGGGGCGGGTCGCGCTTGAGCGTGGCTTCGAGGTCTTCGATGTCGTCCTGACGGTGGACCTGGTCGATCAGCATCACGATGACCTGCAAGGCGGGCTGGTCGGCCGGCTTGTTGTTGGCCTTGATGACGTCGTCGATGGGCCAGCCCAGCACGGCGGCGGCGCCGCGGCGGAAGCTGGTTTCCATGTCGGGCACATTGCAGATGCCTGCTTGCACATGGCCGATGTGGCGCGTCACGCCTTCGGGCGCGATGCCCACGCCACCGGTGGCCTGGTCGATGCGGCGGTCGTCTTCAAAGTCGACGATGGCGTACTTGAAGCAGGGCAGCACCTCGCGCGCCAGCTCTTGCAGCGGACGGCCTTTGAGCAGCAAGGTGTTGCCATTGGCGTGCAGCGTGCAGATGGGGTCGACGTTCTCGGCATTGGCGGCCATGAAGGCCGGTACCTCGACCACGACGTGTGTGCCGGGCTGCGCCTGGATCAGGTCGCGCAGCAGCGCTTCGCTGGCCACGTTGAGCCACAGCTGCTGGCCGCCCGCAGGCCAGGCCTGGGCCAGGGCGTCGAGCAAGGCGCGTGGGTCGAGCGACGTGCTGGGGTTGAGCGGGAAGACCGTCAACCGGGTGGCGATCACCGCGCGATTGCGATCAATGACCGGGCAGTAGGCCAGTGCTGTCTGACCGAGGATGGGATGGTCCATGTGGTGTTCCCTGGCTGTGGGGCGTTAACCGTTGATGTACTGGAACAGCGACAGTTTTTGTATGGCACCGTAGCTTTGCAGTGCGGCTTGATAGCCCGTCTGCTGGTTCTGGAACTTGGAGATGGCTGCCACCATGTCCAGGTCTTCCGCATTGGATTTTTCGGTTTGCGCGGCGAGTTTGAGGTCGTTGTTGCGCGTCTCGATGCCGTCCATGCGGTTGAGCTGTTCGCCCACCGCGGCGCGGGCATTCTGGATGCTGCCCAGTGCGGCGTCAATCTGGGTCATGCCGGTGTTGACGGCTTGCTGCACCGCGCCACCCCGCTGGTTGGTGGCTTCCAGACTGGCAATGGTGTTGTCCAGACTGGAGAAGATATTGAGGTTGTTCTGCGCTTCGCTGACGCTGAAGCTGTCGCCGTCTGCCGGGCTGCCCGAGATGGCCACGGCCATGCCGCGACCGGGGATTTCAATGCTCTTGCCGCTGTTGTAGGTGACACCCGAGGCCAGGGGCACGCCGTCTTCCAGCACGTCGTAGGTGGTCACGCCGCCTGTGACGTGAAAGGCCACCGAGTAGCCCGGTGCGGGCGAGGTGGCAGCGGGGTAGGGCAACTGACCCGGGGCGGTGACCGAACCGCTGCTGATCCAGCCCGTGCCACCATTGGCCAGGCCGGTGTTGGCATTGGTGCCCGGCGCGGTGTTGAACACGCCGTTGCCGGACTTGGCCTTGAGCCAGACTTGTTCGCCGTCCACGCTGAGTGTCAGGCGCTCGCCGGTGGAAGCCAGCGATTCGCCGCCCTGGCCCTGGAAGGCCACGCCTGTGGTCGCGTCAACAAAGGGTGGGGATGACGAGCCTTGCCCGCCGAACACATAGCCACCACCGCCGTCGGGCCGGTTGGCCACGGCGAGCAATTGGTTGCGGATGTCGCGCAGCTTGATGGCCAGGCTCTTGCGCTCGCCATCAGAGTAACTGCCGTTGCCGGCGGCCACCAAGGTTTCGCGTGCCGTTTGCAGCAGGTCGGTGGCGCTGCCCAGGGCTGTTTCGGCGATGTTCATCACGTTGCGGCTGGCGTCCAGCGTGCGCTGGTTGGCTTCGGTGCGGGCGATGCCGGCCAGCGCGCGTTCGGCGCGGGCGGCGGCCGTGGGGTCGTCGCTGGCGTAGTTGACGCGCTTGCCTGATGTCAGCTGCTGCTGGGATGTGGCCAGTTGCTGCTGCCGGCTTTGCAGGTTGGCAATGGCCTGTTCGTAGGTGTTGGCACTGGACATTCGCATGATCAGGCTCCTTAGCCTCGGGCAGTTTGAAGCAGGGTGTCAAAGATCGACTGGGCGATCTGAAGCACCTTGGCGGCGGCTTGGTAGCTCTGCTGGTACTGGATCAGCCTGGCGGCCTCTTCGTCGAGGTTGACCCCGCTGCTGCTGCTCAGGGTCTGTTCGGCGCTGGATTGCAGCGTTTTGGAGATGTCGGCAGCGGTCTGGCCACCTTGCACGATGACGCCCAGGCTGCCGATCATCTGCGAGTAGGCATCGGTCACTGTGGCGAAGGACACGCCGTCCACCGACACCATGGCCTTGTCACGCAGGTTCAGCATGGCCATGGCATTGCCGTTGTTGCTGGTGGGGTAGGTCGTTCGGGCGACCTGGATGGTGTCGCCTGCCTTGGGCACGCCACTGATGGTGAGGTTGAACAGGGCGCCAGCGGGTGTGCTGGCAGGATCCTGGTCATTGATGGGGCTACCCGCCACCCAGCTGCGAGGCGGGGTCGTGTCCTTGTAAGACGCGCCCGAGCTGTCAACAAAGCGGTAGGTCAGCTTGGTGGCGTCGGTGGCATCGGTTTCAAACACCACCGTCAGCGGCGAGCCGGCGGCGGGCCGCGACGTGGCGAAGTCCAGCGCGTTGGTGGTGGGCAGTCCCCGGGCCATCGTGATGCTGTCGATGGTGGCTGTGCCCTTGTTGGCCGTGTTGGGAACGGCCACCAGCGGGGATGCCGCGGCCAGGCCCTTGGGCGCAGTCAGCGAAAGCTTGAGCGAGGCGGCGTCGTCGGTGTTGATGAAGATGTCATTGCTGACGGGCGCGCCCGTGCTGTCAAAACTGGTCTGCAGGTTGCCATCTGCGTCTACGCCCAGTGCTTGCTGGGCGTTGATGGCATCGGCGAAGTCAGCGCTGAAGGCATTGAGCTGGTTGCGCGTGCTGGTCAGGTCTTCGTCCTGAAATTGCAGCAGGCCATGCAGTGCGCCGCCGGTCATCTGGTTGCTGTCCAGGATGCGTTCGCTGCCATTGGTGACCAGGGCAACACGGCCTTGGGCACTGTTGTCGGGGTCGCGCACCACGCTCAGGGTCTCGGCGCGGTTGCTGAGCACCAGCAGTTGCCCGCCGCCCATGAACACGCTCAAGGTGCCGTCGTCGGCTTCAATCGTGGTGACCTGCACTTGCTGGTTCAGGTTCTTGATGAGCTGGTCGCGCTTGTCGAGCAGGTCGTTGGGCGCGTGGCCGGAGCCGCTGTACTTGGCGATCTCCTGGTTGACGTTGGCGATCTGCTTGGTCAGGGAGTTGATCTGCTGCACCGAGGTGCCCAGGTCTGACACCACACCCGATTGCAGCGAGTTGATCTGTTCGCCGGCTGTGTTCATGCGGCTGGCCCAGTCTTGTGCGCGGGCCAGCACCACTTGCCGGGCGGACATGTCCTGAGGCTGGTTGGCCACGTCGACAAAGGCATTGAGCACCAGGCCGGCGGCGTAGCCCAGGCCGGACTCGCCCGTTGGCAGCACGCTTTCGAGTTGCTTGAGCTTGTCCAGACGGGTCTGGTCCGCCGACGCGCTGGCGGTGTTGACGTTGGCTTCCTTGATCAGGAACTCGTTGGTGCTGCGTGTGACCGTGACCACCTTGACGCCACGCCCGAAGAAGCCTGCGCCGGTGTAGAGGCCGCCCTCAGTGGCCAGATCGACCTCCTGGCGCGAGTAGCCAGGGGTGTTGGCATTGCTGATGTTGTGGGCGATCGTGTCAAGCTTGGCTTGCGCGGCGAACATCGCCGAGGTGCCCAATGAGAAAATGCCGGAACCCATGGTGTACTCCTCTCAGACCGTCAGGTGACGGTTTTCTGCAGACGCAAGGTGGTGTTGATCACCTTGGTGAGCTTGTCTGCATAAGCAGGGTCCGTGGCGTAGCCCGCTTTTTGCAGACCACGGGCAAAGCCTTGCGCCGTGTCGGCCTGAGCGACGGTCTGACTGTAGCGCGGGCTCTGGCTGAGCAACCTGGCGTGGTCCTTGAAGGCCTCTTCGTACGAGTCATATGCACGGAATTTCGCCGTGACCTTGCGGGCCACGCCGCCCATGTACTCGGTCGTGGTGACCTCGGCCACCTTGCCCTTCCAGTTGGACGTGGCCTTGATGCCGAACAGGTTGTGGCTGGGGCTGCCATCCTTCTGTTTGATCTCGTGCTTGCCCCAACCGGACTCCAGTGCAGCCTGGCCCAGGATGTTGGACGCCGGGATGCCGGTGGCCGCTTCAGCCGCCTTGGCTGCCTGTGTGTGCTTGCGCACGAAGTGTTCGGAGTTGCTCAGGCGCTTGCCATCGACGGTGGCGGCGTTGCGGTCGGTGGCCACGCTGTCGCGCAGGGCGTTGTCGGCCTGGGGCTGCAGCGTGCGGCTCAGTGTGAGGTCGCCCAGACCCCGCAATGGGCTGTTGGTCTGGCTGCTGGCCTGGCCGTCTTTGGTGTTGAGGCCCATCTGGCGCTCGAGTTGGCGCGTGATCATGTCGCTCAGGCCCCCGGGCAGGCCGGTCATCTGGCCGGCCAGCTGGGTGTCGAGCATGTTGGTGCCCATCTCGGTGGCCGCGTTGTCCAGCATGCCGGTGCTCATGGTGGTGGAGCGCATGCTCTTGACCAGCTCCTGCATGAACAGGCCTTCAAGCTGCTTGGCCGCATCGCGAATGCCCGATTGCGGCGTTTGCGAAGAGGCCGACTTCAGCTTCTCCAGCGAGCGCAGGTCCATGGTGAGCCCGTTGGGCTGATTTGAGGGGGCGTTCAGGCTCATCAGATGACCTCCAGCTCAGCTTGGAGTGCGCCGGCCGCCTTCATCGCTTGCAGGATGGCCAGCAGGTCCTGCGGATTGGCGCCAAGGGAGTTCAATGCCTTGACGACGTCGGTCAGCCGGGTGCCGGCGGGCATCTGGATCAATGCCCCGGGTTCCTGGTTGATGCGGATGTCGGTTTTTTCGGTGGACACCGTCTGCCCCTGTGACAGCGGGTTGGGCTGGCTGATCACGGGCGTGGAACTGATGGTCACCGACAGGTTGCCGTGTGCCACCGCACAAGGGCCGATGGTGACGGCCTGGTTCAGCACGATGGAGCCGGTGCGGGCGTTGATGACGATGCGTGCGGCGGGGATGGCGCGGTCCACCGTGAGGTTCTCGAGGTCGGCCATGAAGGCCACGCGCTCGCCCGCTTGCGTGGGCAGCTTGACGTTGATGGTGCGGCCATTGATGGCTTCGGCCGTGCCATTGCCCTTGGAGCGGTTGATGGCGTTGGCCACGTCGCGGGCGGTGTTGAAGTCATCGGCCTGCAGGTCGTACTGCATTACGTTGCCCTGCGCCCAGGGTGTGGGCACGGCGCGTTCGACCGTGGCGCCTGAGGGGATGCGACCGGCGCTGAGCTGGTTGACCTGCACCTTGGCGCCGCCGGCGGAGGCCCCGGCGCCGCTGATCACCAGATTGCCTTGCGCCAGCGCGTAGATCTGGCCATCGGCGCCCTTGAGCGGGGTGGCGATCAAGGTGCCACCGCGCAGCGATTTGGAATTGCCCAGCGAGGACACGTTCACGTCCAGAGCCTGACCAGGTTGGGCGAAGGGGGGCAGGGTGGTGGTCACCATCACAGCGGCCACGTTCTTGACCTGCATGGCCGTGCCGGGCGGCACCGTGATGCCCATTTGCTGCAGCATCGCGTTCAGGCTCTGCGCGGTGAAAGGGGCCTGGGTGGTCTGGTCGCCTGTGCCGTCCAGCCCCACCACCAGGCCGTAGCCCATCAACTGGTTGCTGCGCACACCCTGGATGCTGGCGATTTCTTTCAGGCGCACGGCCTGGGCATCAACCGGCCACCACAGGGCTGCCGAGGCTGCGAGAAAGGCCAGGCCGATCAGCAGTTTGAGTAGGCGGTCTGAAGTGTCCATTTGGCCGAAATCCTTGAGGGGTTCGGCTTCATTGTGGGTAACTTTAGAACGGCGAAATGCTCAAAAAGAAGCGGGCAAGCCAGCCTATTCCCTGGGCTTCATGCTGGGCGCCGCGGCCCATTTGTTCGATGCGCACATTGGCGATCTGGCTGGACAACACGCTGTTGCCTGGCCGGATGCTGGCCGGGTCGATCTGGCCCGAAAAACGCAGCACATCGACATTGCGCGCCACCCCGATCTGTTTTTCGCCCGCGATGATCAGGTGCCCGTTGGGCAGCACCTCGATGACGGTGGCCGTGATGCTGCCGGTGAAATTGCCCGTGCTTTCCGTGCTGCCCTTGCCATCAAAGCTGTTGGACGAGGTCCCTGCCGCACCCAGCTTGGCCACCTGGTCCAGCCTGATCAGCGGGACGGCCGTGATGGTGCTGCTGACCGTGCCCGACTTTTCGACCGAGCTGGTGGTCTCTTGCTTGGCCGAGATGGTTTCACTGATGTTGATGGTGATGATGTCGCCCACCATGCGTGCGCGGTGGGTTTCATACAGCGGCCGGTAACCGCCGCTTTGAAAGATCGACCCGTTGTTGACCGGCGCGTAGGCCGCGGCAGAGGGCCGGGCCTGCGTGGGCTCGGCCACATCGACCTTGGGTGTCATCGTCATGCAGCCTGTGAGCATGACCGAGGGCAGGCAGATGCCGCCTATCAGGCTACGCCATGCACGCATCACAGTTGCCCCAGCTTCTGCAGCATCTGATCCGAGGTCTGGATGGCCTTGGAGTTCAGCTCGTAGGCACGTTGTGTCTGGATCATGGTCACCAGCTCTTCCACCACGTTGACGTTGGATGTTTCCACAAAGCCCTGCGACAGAGAGCCCAGGCCCGATGTGGTGGGCGTGGCCGTCTGGGGGGCGCCCGATGCCACCGTTTCGGTGAACAGGTTCTGCCCCTTCGGGTCCAGCCCTGAGGGGTTGACGAAGTCGGCCAGCTGGATCTGGCCCAGCGACTGCGGTGTGACCTGGCCGGGCAGCAAGGCGGTGACGGTGCCATCGTTGCCGATGGTCACACCCGATGCCGTGGGCGGCACCGTGATGCCGGGTTGCAGCACATAGCCATTGTTGGTGACGATCTGGCCTTGCGCGTCCAGCTGGAAGGAGCCGTCCCGCGTGTAGCCGGTGGTGCCATCCGGCATGGTGATCTGGAAGAAGCCCTTGCCTTGAATGGCCAGGTCCAGGTTGTTCGAGGTCTGCTGCAGATTGCCTTGCGAGAACTGGCGCGAGGTGGCCACTGGCCGCACACCCAGGCCCACCTGCAGGCCGGTGGGCAACTGCGTTTGCTCGGAGGTGTTGGCGCCGCTTTGCCTCAGGTTCTGGTACATCAGGTCTTCGAACACGGCGTGCGACTGCTTGTAGCCGTTGGTCGAGCTGTTGGCCAGGTTGTGCGAGATGTGGTCCAGCTGGGTTTGCTGGGCTTCCATGCCGGACTTCGATACCCAAAGTGAACGCATCATGGTCTAACTCCTCGGGGCCCTGAGGCCTTCAAACAATCGGTCAACTGGCTGACAGCAACTGGGCTGCTGCCTTTTCATCGGCTTCGGCGGTCTGCATCATCTTGACTTGCGTCTCGAACTGGCGGGCCGCCGCGATCATGGACACCATCGTCTCGATGGGGTTCACGTTCGAGCCCTCCAGCGCGCCGTCCTGCACGCGGGCGTTGGCATCGGCTGGCAGTTCAGCGCCATCGGCGGCGCGAAACAAGCCGTCCTCGCCGCGCACCAGCTTGTCCTCCGGTGTCACGAGCTTGAGCTTGCCCACCCCGGTGGACTTGCCATCGGCTTGCCTGGCGCTCACCGTGCCGTCGGGCGCGATGCTGGGCTGGGTGTTGGGCGGGATCGAGATCGGGCCGCCATCGCCCATCACAGGCAGGCCGCTTTGCGTGACCAGGTTGCCCTCGGCGTTCACCGTGAACGAGCCGAAGCGGGTGTAGGCCTCGGTGCCGTCCAGGCCTTGAACCGTCATCCAGGTCTTGCCTTGTGCGGCCACATCCAGCGCGCGGCCGGTGAAGGTGAGGGGGCCGGCGCGGTCGTCGTAGCCCACGGTGGTTTCCAGCGCGTACACGCGCGTGGTGGCGCCGTCGCCGCGAACCGGCACGGCCCGTGTCGCCTCCAGCTCGGCCCGAAAGCCGGTGGTGTTGACGTTGGCCAAGTTGTTGGACAGCACGTCCTGGCGCTGCATGTTCATCTTGGCGCCAGCCATGCTGAGGTAGATCATGCGGTCCATGGCGTACTCCTGGTGAAGCGGGTGTCAGCCACGTGCATCAACGCAGGTTGACCAGGGTCTGCAGAACCTGGTCTTCGGCCTTGATGGTCTGCGCATTGGCCTGGTAAGCCCGTTGCGCCACGATCATGTTGACCAGCTCGCCGGTCAGGTCAACGTTCGATTCTTCGAGTGCGCCAGATTGCAGCAGGCCGTACACACCACTGCCAGGCGTGCCCAGAGGGAGCGGGTCGCCGGAGAGGTTGGTGGGCTTCCATTCGTTGGCACCCACGGGTTGCAGGCCGTTGAGGTTCTTGAAGTCGGCCAGTTGCACGCGGGCGATGGCTTTGGACTGGCCATTGGTGTAGCGCGCCTTGACGGTGCCGTCTGTCTCGATCAGGAAGTCCGACAAGTTGCCTTGGGCGTAGCCGCCGCCTGTGAGGTCGGTCACGGCATACGCGCCCGAGTACTCCGTGTTGGAGCTCATGTCGATGGTGACGCCCGTCAGGGGCTGGCCGTTGTTGCCGCCCGGGATCGAGGGGATCGTGAAGATGGTGCCCGCAGGCAGAGAACCATCGGCGTTGTAGGTGAAGGTGGCAATGGGTGTGGGCACAGCCGGTGTGCCACCATCGTCCTGAACGCTGGCGGCGTTGGTGTTGCCGTCCGCGCTGAGGTAAACGTCCCAGGTGCCACCTGTGCCGGGGTCAGGGGGCACCGCAGTGGCATCGCCTGGCGTGGGGTCTGCGGTCTTTTTGAAGTAATAGTTCAGCGCAATCGGGGCACCGTTGTCACCGTAGGCCGTTTGCGAGGTCACGAAGTTGTAGGACCTGGCGCTGCTGAAGTCGATGGGCGTGGGAACGAACGTGCCTGACGCGTCGTTGGCGCCCAAAACGGTCGCGCGCGAATCCAGGTTGGCCGTGATGCTGATGGCCGTCGCCTTCTGAGGGGGCGAGCCGTCATTGGTCAGCTGAATCGGCGTGCCGGCCGGGCCGGCTGGTGCGCCCGAGTCGTCCAGCGCCTGGCCGAGCAACTGGTGCTTTTCGTTGTTGATGATGAAGCCGTTCTGGTCGCGCTTGAACTGGCCATTGCGCGAATACACGGTTTCACCTTGCGAGGTCGACAGCGCAAAAAAGCCTCGGCCGTTGATGGCCAGGTCCATGCTGTTGGCCGTGGTGGTGACGTTGCCTTGCGTGAACTGCTGCGCGACCGAAGCCAGGCGCGCACCAATGCCGATGCCGTTGCTGCCACCGCCACCGAGCGAGGCCGCGTACATGTCGGCGAATTCGGCGCGGGACGCCTTGGCACCATAGGTGTTGGCATTGGCCACGTTGTTGCCGATCACTTCCAGGCTTTTGCTGGAAACGTTCAGGCCGGATAGTCCTTGCTGGAAGCCCATGGTGTTGTCCTTTCGGCGTTACTGCTCTGACGGGGGAATGAAATGTGGCGATCGAATCAGGAAAGCGCCTTGACCTTGCTGTAGGCCGTGGTGCCGCTGTTGCGCAGCTCCAGCGTCAGCGAGCCATTGGTGGTGCTGACGGCATCGACCAGGTCGCTCATCAAGGGGGTGGCCGTGCTGGTTTTGCCGGCGCTGGTGGCGGTGACCTTGAAGGTCAGGCCGCTGGTGCTGGTGCCGGCGGGGGGTGTCCAGTCAAAGCCCTGGCGTCCTGCAGCCTTGCCTGACGCAGTCACGTTGCCAATGATGTTGCCGGCCGCATCCATGATGTCGACACGCACATTGGTGGCTGCCGCGCTGAGTTCGTAAGCCCCGCTGGTCTTGCCCGTGGTGCTGTCGACGGCAAGCTTGTTGCCCTCCATCAGCACCGCATGGCCGACCAGGCTGGCCCCTTGCATCAGCTGCATCTGGGTCATGTTGGTGCTCATGTTCGTGATCGTGGTGTTGAGCTTGTCGATGCCCGTCACCGTGTTGATCTGCGCCATCTGGCTGGTGACCTGCGCGTTGTCCATGGGGTTGAGCGGGTCCTGGTTCTGCATCTGGGTCACAAGCAGCTTGAGGAAGCGGTCGGAGGCCTCCGTCGGGCTGGTGGTCTTGGTCGTGGCCGCTGTGGCTGTGGTGCCGCTTGTGGCGGTGGTGCCTGTCGTGGTGGTCATGGTGTGTCCTGGTTAGCCTGTTGGCGTGATGGCTCAGCCGCCCTGGCCCATTTGCAGGGTCTTCATCAACAAGGTTTTGGCCGTGTTCATGACCTCGATGTTGTTCTGGTACGAGCGCGAGGCCGAGATCATGTTGACCATCTCCTCCACGGTGTTG
>Ga0209066_10002965_pt1 | contig 19914 bp, 19 predicted proteins | sample All_14_2_FD_187198 | JGI IMG/M metagenome (GOLD analysis project Ga0209066, IMG submission 187198) | Freshwater microbial communities in response to fracking from Pennsylvania, USA - Allegheny Zone_MetaG_DW_15 (SPAdes) (version 2) ... | reverse complement strand
CCGCGGGCCTTGTCCTGGCGCGGCGCTGGCGCTGGCTGGCCGGCCTGGCCGCCGCGGCGCTCGCCGCGGCCGCGCTGCTGCCGGCGGAAAACCTCGCCGGGCTGCTCAAACTGGGCGACCCGCGCGCTTTCGCCCGGCCGCGCCTCTGGGGCGCGGCCTGGGAGGCCGCGCTGGCCAGCCCGCTGCTGGGCTGGGGGCCGGGGCTGTTCGGGGGAATATTTGAGCAGTTTAAATTCCCCTATTTCGACGGGCTCTCTTACTACGGCCATTCTACCCTGCACGCCCACAGCGAGTTATTCAACCTGGCGGCCGAAGGCGGCCTGCCCGCCGCAGTGTTGTTCCTCTGGGCCGCGGGAGCCGCGCTGTTTTCCGGCTGGCGGGAGCGGCTGCCGCTGAAACTTTGCGCGCTGGCCCCGCTGCTGCAGGGCTCGGGAGACATGGTCTTCTATTCCGGCGCGGTCAGCCTCCTTTTCTGGGGTTCACTCGGGTTTTCACTGCAGCCGGGCGAGGCCGCCGGGAGCCGGCGCCTGAAAATAATTTTGGCCGCGCTCTGCCTGGCCGGCCTGGCCGCCGGGCAGCTGGCGAAAAAAAACGCGGCCGCGGGTTCCCTGCTGGCCGCGGCCCGCGCCCAGGCCGCCGCCGGGGGCAGGCCGGAACTGGCCCTGGCCCTGGCGCGGACGGCCGTCCTGGAAAATCCCCGCAGCGCCTTCGCGGCTGCCGGCGAAGGCGAGGCCCTGGCCGCCGCCGGGCACGCAGACGGGGCAGCCGCGGCTTTCGCCCGCGCGCTGGCTCTGGAGCCTGCTTTCGCCGCCGCCCGCCTGGGCCTGGCCCGCGCGCACGCCGCCGCCGGGCGCGGGGAGCGGGCCTGCGGAGAGCTCTCTGCGCTGCTTTCTGCCGCGCCGGCAGAGCCGGGCAACGCCTACCAGCGCCTGCTGCTCTCTTTCGACAGGCCCGGGGCTGAAAAATTCAAGGAAGAACTATGCCGGAAAAAGACAACTGGCGGCGCTACTGCCTCGCGCCCCAGGAAACGCTAGAGGGCAACGAGGTAGAGCTGCTGCGCGGCGGCGAGGAGGCCTTCCCGGCCATGCTCGAGGCCGTCGCCGGAGCGCGGCGCTACGTGCTGCTGGAGTTCTACGCTTTCTCGGACGACTCCGCAGGCCGCGCCTTCGGCGAGCTCCTGCGCCGGAAGGTGAAAGAGGGCGTGGCCGTCTACCTGGTCTACGATTCCGTGGGCTCCATAGTGACGGACCGCCGGTTTTTCCTGGGCCTGGCCGCCGCCGGCTTGAAGGTGGCTGAGTTCAGGCCGGTCATCTACTGGAAGCCCTACTGGAACTGGATCAAGCGCGACCACCGCAAGACCGTGTGCGTGGACGGCCGCTGGGCCTTCGTAGGCGGCTTCAATATTACCGAGAGCGACGCGCCGCCCTCCATGGGCGGTCGCGGCTGGAAAGACACCCAGGCCCGCGTCAGCGGCCCGGTAGTGGCTGGCATAGAGAAGATCTTCTGGGAGGCCTGGGCGGCTTCCACTCCGGTCGGCGCGTCCCGCGCCCCCTGCCTGCCCGTCGCCGAGCCGGCGCGGGCGGGCGGCAAGCGCGCCTCCATAGTTTCCGCCAACGGCATCCGCAACGTGCGCTCCATCCGCCGCACCTACAGCTTCGCCATCGACCGGGCGCTCGAGTATATCTACATCACCAACGCCTATTTCCTGCCCGACAAGCTGGTGCTGCGCCGGCTTATCGAGGCCGCGCGGCGCGGCGTGGACGTGCGCATCATAGGCCCGCGCGAGACTGACCACCCTTACGTGCGCTGGGCCGCCTGGGCCATCTTCGGGCGGCTCATCCGCAACGGCGTGCGCGTCTACGAATGGCAGGGCCCCATCCTGCATTCCAAGACCGCGGTGATCGACGGGATCTGGTCCTCGGTCGGCAGCCATAACCTGGACCACCGCAGCCTGCATTACAATCTCGAGGTCAACGTGAACGTCTATGACAGGGCTTTCGGGAGCGCCATGGCGCGCGTCTTCCGCGAGGACCTGAAAAAATCCAGGCAGATCACCCTTGAAGACGTGCGCAGCCGGCCGCTCGCGGCCAAGGCCGCTTCCCGTCTGCTCTATCTTTTCCGCTCCTGGGCCTGATGAAAATTATTGCCGCCATCCTTTTTTCCGCCCTGCTGCTCGCCGCGCCCCGCGGCCCGGGCGCGCAGGAGGCGCAGGTGCAGGCCGCCCCGGCGGAAGACGCCGCGCAGGTGCGCGACAAGCTGGCCGTGAGCCTGTTCTTCCGCGGCGAGCTGGCGGATAAGATAATAGAGGCCGGCATGGCCGACCGTTTCGTCAGCCTGGAAGGGGCGGAAACGCACGCGGCGGCCAGGAACCGCCTGCTGGAGTGGATACGCCGCAACCCCGCCAAGGCCGCCGAGGTTTACCTCGGGCTGAAGGGTTCCGGCGGGCGCCTGCACGATTCCATAGAGACGCGCAGGGTGACCTGGGAGTTCAACCCGTCCTTCATCGCTTCCATAAAGGCGCTCAACGCCGCGGCCGGCAATTCCTCGGTCTCCAGGGAGGCCCTGGAGCTGGCCGCCCGCCGTCTTTACGACGGGCCGCAGGCCGAGGCCGCCGACGCGGTGGAACTGGGCGGCGGCGCCGCGGGCGGGGGCGGAACTAATTTTTTCTCCGGCAGCTACGCCGATTACCGGCTCAACAGGGCCGGGCTCGAGCGGGAGACGGCGCGGGCCGCCGCCTGGCTGGAAGCCGTGAAGCCGCGGGTGCCGGGCTCGCCGGCGGACGCGGCCTACGGAGCCGCTTTCGCACTCTACAGGGAATTCCTGGTGGCGGCCTCGGCCCTGAAGGGGCGGGAGGCCATGACCGGCGCGGAGTCTCTGCGCCTGGAGGACCTGCGGGCCAGGCTGCGCAGCGCGCTGGCCGCGCTGACTTTCAGCGCCCGCGCCGCGGCGTTGAGGGAAGCGGCCTCCTCGCTGGAGCCTTTCCTCTCCGAGCCGGGGGCGGCGCAGCTGTCGGCGGCCCTGCGGGCGCTGGCGGAAAAACTGGAGGCTTCCGGCGCCGGGCAGGACCTGCGGGCGCTGGCCGCGGCGGTGAACGGGGGGGAGCGGGACTTCGCCTCGCTCTACCTGGCCTTCACCGCCTACGACGGGCTGCTGAGCCTCAAGCGCCGCTCCGCGCCGGCCTATTCCTGCCTGCTGGATTTCGGAGCTTACAGCTACCTGTCGGCTTTTTTCCCGGCTTCTCCCTACCCCGCCGCGCGCGCCCGCCTTGCGGCCGGCGGCCGCCTGGACGGCGCGCTGGGCCGGATCGGAGCCGGGGATTTGGAGGGGGCGCTGTCCGGCCTCGATCCGGCCGCCCTGGAGGCCGCCGCCGCTACGGCCGCTACGGCCTCGGCCCTGAACCGCGCCGCGCAGTTCTTTTCCTGGGGGCTGCTCTTCAGGCCGGTGGAGCTGAAAGTCCTGCCCGGCCCGCGCGGCCCGGCCTTCAAGCCGGCCTTCACTTTCTTTGAGCTCAGGGGACGCTGATTCCTAATTCCTAATTCGGGTGCAGGCTGGAGCTGCGGCTAAAAAATGAAAAAACTATATATCTTCTCGTACGGCCTTTATCCCGGCCAGGTCACGCTGGAGGCCCTGGCGGCCATGCGCGAGTGCGGGGCGGTCTACACCCACTGCCTGGATAAAAGCACGGCGGCGCGCTTCGTGAAACTGGCGCCGGGGCTGAAGCTCAATACCGGCCTGGGCCGCGAAGCCACCGCCCGGGCCGCCGTCGCCGCGCTGGAGAGAACGGATACGGTCGGCTTCCTCACCTACGGCAACCCGCTGTTCCTCAACCAGACGGCGGCTGAAGTCATGAAGGCCGCCTCCGGGGCGGGCGCGCGCGTCACGGTTTTCGCCGGGGTTTCCTCCTTCGACGCCCTCATAAATCTTTTTAACCTCAACAAGTTCTCGCTCTCCGGCCTGCGCCTGGTGGACGCCGCCGCTTCCATAGACGCCCCGCATTTCACCCCGGAGATGGATACGCTGGTCTTCGTGCCCGAAGTGTTGAACCTGCCGGCCAACGCCGCCGCCAGGAGAAAGTTCGTTGCCGGCGCCAAAGCCGCCTACCCGCCTTCGGCCCCGGCCTACCTGGCCGACTGCGCCTCCATCTCCGCCGCCGAAGCCAAAGTCATAAAAGGCACCGTCGGCGCCCTCGCCGCCCTGCTGAAAAAGGTGCACGAGCGCCACACTGTCTTCATCCCCGCTGTGAGGGGACGCTGATTCCTAATTCCTAATTTGAGCCGCCGGGGAAGCCCGGCGGTTCTGTTTTGCCCGACACGCCCTTGTCGGGGAGTTCTGCTATGCTATTAGCGAGGGGGGCTTATGCCAAGACAAGCCAGAATTGACGTACCGGGGCAGTATTACCACGTTATCTCGCGCGGTATAGAGCGAAGGGAGATCTTCTCGGGGGAAGAGGATTACGCGGATTTCCTCGGACGGGCGGGGGACTGGCTGAAAAAATGCGAAAGCAAATGCCTGGCCTGGTGCCTGATGCCGAACCATTTCCACTTCCTTATCCTCAGAGGCGGGCGGCCGCTGAGCGAGCTGATGCACCACGTGATGACGGGCTATGCCGTAAATTACAATCTCCGGCGGCAACGCTGCGGGCATCTGTTCCAGAACCGGTACAAGGCGATAATTTGCGAGGTCGACTCATATTTCCAGGAACTGGCGCCGTATATCCACCTTAATCCTTTGCGCGCCAAGCTGGTGAAAGACCTGGACGACCTGCAGAATTACCGCTGGTGCGGCCACAGGGCGCTTGTTTCCGGGTTGCCGGACGGGGTTATGGACACGCAAGCGCTGCTGTCGCATTACGGTAACAGCAGCGTGGACCCGCTGGCGAATTATATGCGCGTGCTGCGGGAAAAGGCGGAGGAAGCCGAAAGAATTGAATCGGCTGGTAATGCGCGCAGATTGAGGTCTGACTTAGAGAAAGAAGACTTTTTAGGAAACATCCTGAGAAAGGCGGAGGCACTAGCTGTAAAACCATGCAGGGACCGGGATGAATTGCTGGCCGAGGCTGCCAGGTTGACTGGCGTGCCCTGCGCGGAGATATTGCGCCCCAGCAGGCTAAGGGCGGCGGCGCGCGCCAGGGCTATCTATTGCTGCCTATGCCGGGAGCAGGGCGGCATTTCGGGGGCGGAATTGATGGTCGAACTGAAGGTAAATCAAAGCGCTGTGTCTAAGCTGATAGGAAAGGGGAGGGTGCTGCTGGGGGCGCTAAATTAGGAATTAGGAATCAGCGTCCCCTAGAGTTTCTTGAGGGCGTCCAGCAGGTCCAGGTCGGATAGGTAGGAAAGGCGCTTTTCGGCTTCTTCGAGCGGCAGCCAGGCCGCGTCCAGCACTTCGTCGGGCGTGCGGGGGATCCCGTCGCCGCCGACCCGCTTCATCAGATACCAGGTCACGTCCTTGTCCACCAGCACGCCGTTGCGGGTGAACGAGTATTTCGCCGCGCCCAGCGGGGCGATTATCTCGCAGTCCCAGCCGGTCTCTTCGGCCACTTCGCGCAGGGCGGCCTGCTCGGGGGTTTCGCCGGGGTCCAGGTGGCCCTTGGGAAAGGTCCAGACCTGGTCGCCCTTGAAGGTTTTCATCAGGATGAGCAGGGCTTGCCCGTTCTCGAAGATTACGCCGCCGGCTGAATGTTCTTTCGCGGACATGGCTTATCCTAGATCGGCTGCAGCGGGGCGTATTTGAGCATGAAGGTCTGGCGCACGCCGCTGTCGAAGACCACCGTGACCTTGGCCAGCTCGCCCGAGCCGATCTGGTCCACCACGCGGCCCGGGCCGTGGATGGGGTGCATGACCTTGCGCCCCTTGCCCACGCGCGGGATGGAGGGCGGCGGGGTATAGGACGCCAGCACCTGCACGTCCTCCTCTCCGCTCCGGGTCGCGGTCTCCTTGGCGACCTTGCTTTCGAAAATGAACCTGGAGCCCAGGTTGGGGTAGGTGGTGCCGTAGACCCTGCGGGTATTGGCCCAGGTGAGGAACAGGCGCTGGCGCGCGCGGGTCATGCCCACGTAGGCCAGGCGGCGCTCCTCCTCCAGGTCGTCTTCCGAGGCGTTGGCGGCGTTGATGGGGAAAAGGTTCTCTTCCAGGCCGGTCAGGAACACGGCGGGAAATTCCAGGCCCTTGGCCAGGTGCACGGTCATCAGGGTGATGGCGTGGGAGTCGGTGTTGAGCTTGTCCACCTGCGAGGACAGCATCACTTCCTCTAAATACTTGTGCAGCGTGGGCGCCGCGCCCTCCCGCACGCAGTGCTCCTCGAATTCCTTGACCGCGTTGACGAGTTCCTGCAGGTTGCCCAGGCGGGCCAGCGACTCCTGCGGCTCCTTCTCGGCCAGGTCCTCGGTCATCTTCCAGTAGCCGGATTTCTCCATGATGTTGGCGAGCATCGCCGACGGCGTGGCCGAGAACAAGTCGGACTTCACGCCTTCGAGCAGGTCCAGGAATTCTTTTATGCCGCGCCGGGCGGTGTTGGTGATGTCGGGCACCTGCTCGGCCGAGAGCAGCGCGTCGTAGAGGGGCATCTCTTTCTGCCGCGAGTAGCTCATCACGCGGTCCAGGGCCGTCTTGCCTACGCCGCGCGCCGGGGTGTTGATGACGCGCAGCAGGCTGATGGTGTCGCCCGGGTTGACCAGGAGCTTGAGGTAGGCCAGCACGTCCTTTACTTCCTTGCGGTCGTAGAAGCGCACCGACCCGATAAGCCGGTAGGGGACGCGCGCCCTGCGGCAGGCCTCTTCGAACGAGCGGCTCTGCGCGTTGGTGCGGTAGAAGACGGCGATGTCGTTGTAGCCGAACCCCCCGCGGTTGGTGAGCTGCTTTACCTCGTCCAGGATGCCGCGCGCCTCGTCGTTCTCGTTCTGGTACTCCAGCACCTCGGGCGGCTCTCCGTGGTCGGCCTTGGTCCAGAGGTTCTTGGGGCGGCGGTTGCGGTTATGCTTGATGAGCTCGTTGGCGGCGTGCAGGATGCGGGCCGTGGAGCGGTAGTTCTCCTCCAGCACCACTGTGAAAGCGTCGGGGAAGTCCTTCTCGAACTCCATGATGTTGCGGATGTCCGCGCCGCGCCAGCCGTAGACGCTCTGGTCGGGGTCGCCCACCACGCAGAGGTTGCGGTGCTTCGCGGATAAGGTTTTGACCAGCACGTACTGCGCGTGGTTGGTGTCCTGGTACTCGTCGACGAGGATATACTGGAAATTCTCCTGGAAGTAGTTGCGGATCTCCTCTTTTTCGTTGAGTAGCTCCACGGTGCGCACGATCAGGTCGCCGAAGTCCATGGCGCCCGCCTCGTTGAGCTTCTTCTGGTAGCGGTGGTAGATCTGCGCCGCCTTCAGGCGGCCGGGGTCGTCGGTAGCCTGCGCGTTGATCAGGTAGCTCTGCGCGTCCAGCAGGTCGTCCTTGGCGCGGGAGATGATGGAGAGGTACATCGAGGCCTTGTTCTTCTCGGCCTCGAAGCCGAGCTCCTCCATGGCCAGGCCTATGAGCTTCTTCTGGTCGTCGTCGTCGTAGATGACGAAATCCTGCTTGATGCCGATGAGCCGCCCGTGCTGGCGCAGGATGCGCGCGCCGAGCGCGTGGAAGGTGTGTATCCACATGCCTCCGGAGTAGGGCACCAGCTTGCCCACGCGGTGCAGCATCTCCTGCGCGGCCTTGTTGGTGAAGGTGATGGCCAGCACCCGGGAGGGCGAGATGCCAGAGGCGATGAGCAGGGCGATCTTGGAAGTGAGCGTCTTGGTCTTGCCGGTGCCGGCCCCGGCCAGGATCAGCAGCGGGCCGGCGAAGTACTGCACGGCCTCGCCCTGCTTGGGGTTGAGGCCGAGCTGCGGCAGCAGCGAAGGGTTCAGGTTAAGTTCGAGGCTCACAGGGGTAATTTTATAATTTAAAGGGGCCTGCCCGGGATAAAAAAAGGGCGGCCCCGGGGCCGCCCCTCGAACGCCGCCTGGAGCTCAGTCCAGGGGCGTCTGGTAATTGCTGCCGTTGATGACGCCCATTTCCGGCCCCAGCAGGCCTTTGCCCTGCAGGTAGGAGGGCACCATTACCGGCATGGTGGCGCGCACGTTGTAGGCCAGGTAGGGGATGGTCCACATGCGGATGCGCTTGTTTTCGGGCAGAACGCGGTTGATGGCTATGAGCAGGTTGTTGGTGCAGTTGTTGGTGATGGTGTGGTAGTATTCTCCCTCGCGGTTGACGGCGGCGAGGCCGACGCTTTCCCGGACCAGCGCCGCCTTCTGCGCGTGCGAGAGCTTCAGTACCTCGTAGGGGATCAGGCGGTTGTCGTCGGCGCCGTGCAGCACGGTGCGGGCGGCGTAATCCTCCCAGGTGGTCAGCATCCAGACTATGCCGAAATTCTTCCTGAGGCCAGCCTTCAGGTCGTAGACCTGGCCGTCGCGCAGGAAGGCCTCTATGGTCAGCGCCAGGCCCGCCGCCTCGTTGCCGCGGGCGTCGGTCAGCCCGCCTTTCTCGAAGGTGAAGACCAGCAGGGAGTGGGCCGCTATCCACTCGGGGGCGAAAGGCTTCTTTATGAAATAGACTTTCTTGACCAGCTCCGGCTTGATCGTGGCCGTGGCCCAGTCGAACTGGTCGGGCTTGGGCGCGGCGGAATGCCAGCGCACATTGCCGACGGTCAGGACGCCGGCCTCGTCGCCCAGCAGCCGCGCCTGGCGGCGCTTGGGGTTGTAAGGCGGCAGCTTGAGGTCGTGGGCGGCGGGGTTGAACTCCTCTACCTTGTCCGCCTTCAGGACCGCCATGTCGTCAGCCTGTTTGGCCTCGGCCTCCACGTGCACGGTCCGGCCGTCGAACTTGCGGGCCTTGCGCAGGCTGTAATCCAGTTCGAACACGCGGCCGTCCGGGGTATTGAGCAGTATTTTTTCTTCCTGGATGGTCAGCACGCCGTTGAGGACGTAGCTGACGCCCCATTTTTTATCGGCCTGCGCGTCCAGCCCGGCAAAGGCGCCTTGCGGGGCTTGCGGGACCAGGCCCTGCAGGGCTTCGAAAGCCGGGGCCTGGGCGAAAGAGACTGAGAGGGAAGGGAACATTAAAGCGACAGCGAGGAGGGCTTTTCTCATCATATAGACAGGATACGACATCCCGGCTCCCCGGGGCAGGGGCCAAGGGCCCGTTAAATGCCGGAATACTTCCCAGGCCCCGCGTAGGCCCTTAGGCCCGGGTTTTTGTATCATGGTAAAACACCCTTATGACAAACGAAAAACTGGACGTCTTCTTCCGAGAGGAGGAAAAAGCCGGCGAGCTCAAGATAAACGTGCTGCGGCTGGTCTTCCTGACCGTTTTCTTCGCCAACGAATTTTCCAATTACTACCTGCTGAAGGTGGTGGAGGGCTGGCTGCACGTGCGCGCGGTGTGGGCCATGCTCGCCTGGCTGGCCTACGCGGGCGCGGCCTGGTACCTGGTAAACCGCCGCGGCTTCTACGACCGCCCGGTCAAGTACGTTTCCGCCGCGGCCGACGCTTTCTTCCTGGCCCTGACCATAGTGGTGGTGGAGGGCAACAACGGGCCGCTGGTGCCGGTCTTCTACATCCTCATCGTCGGCTGCGCCCTGCGCTACAGCTACCGGGCCATCCTGGCGGCCGCCGGCTTCTCGGCGCTGGGTTACGCCGCGGTCTGGGCCACCTCGTTCGGCAACCCCCGGCTGACGCCCATCCCGCCCTATTCGGCCATCATCCACCTGCTCATCATGGTGATGATGGGCGCCTTCTCGGCCTACGCCGTCAGCAAGATGCGCGGCCTGGTGCTGAAGTTCGCCGAGAACTTCGTGCGCCGGCAGCTGGCCGAGAGCGCCCTCTCGCGCTACGTGTCCCACCAGGTGGCCAAGAAGATCCTGGACGCCCCCGACGGCGGGACGCTGATGGGGGAGGGCCGGCGCACCAGGGCGGCGGTGCTGATCTCCGACATCCGCGGCTTCACGCCCATGTCCGACGGCCTGGATCCGGCCGAGCTGGTGAAGCTGCTCAACTCCTATTTCAGCCGCATGGTGGACGTGGTCTTCAGGCATGAGGGCACGCTCGACAAGTTCGTGGGCGACGCGCTGATAGTGGTCTTCAACGACCCGCTGGAGCAGCCCGACGCCGAGCGCCGCGCCGTGGCCTGCGCCGCCGAGATGCAGCGCGAGCTGGCCGCCTTCAACGCGGCGCAGGCCGCCGCCGGCGGCAAGACGCTGGGCGTGGGCATAGGCGTGCACAGCGGCAGCGTGGTGGCCGGCAATATCGGCTCGCAGTCGCGCATGGATTACACGGTTATCGGGGATACGGTCAATTTCACGTCCCGCCTGCAGGGCAAGGCGCCCGCGGGGGCGGTATATGTCTCCGCCGCCGTGCGCGAGGCGACGGCGGCGGATTTTTCCTACAGGGACCTCGGCGTCATGGAGTTCAAGGGCTACAGCGCCCCGGCCGGGGTCTTTGAGCTGCTGGGCGTTCAGTCGCCCAGCACGTAGCTGAACACCAGCGGCGCCACTATGGTGGCGTCGCTCTCTATCACGAAGCGGGGCGTGTCCACGTCCAGCTTTCCCCAGGTTATCTTCTCGTTGGGCACGGCGCCGGAATAGGAGCCGAAGCTCGTGATGCTGTCCGAGATCTGGCAGAAGTAGCTCCACATCCGGGGCTTTTCCTTCAGGTCGAACTCCAGCATGGGCACCACGCAGATGGGGAAGTCGCCGGCTATGCCGCCGCCTATCTGGAAGAAGCCGAGGCCGTTCTTGGTCTTGACGCTCTGGGAGCGGTACCAGGCGGCCAGGCTCATCATGTACTCCACGCCGCCCTTCACGGTGCCGGGCTTCAGGTTGCCCCTGATGCACTGGGCCGTGAACACGTTGCCTATGGTGGAATCCTCCCAGCCGCCCACGAAGATGGGCAGGTTCTTTTTGGCGGCTTCCAGCATCCAGCTGTCCTTCGGGTCGCGCTGGTAGAACTTCTTCAGCTCTCCCGAAAGCAGCAGCTCGTAAAAATATTCGTGCGGGAACTTGCGGTCGCCGGCTTTCTCCGCTTCTTTCCAGCGCCTGATGAGCCGGTGCTCTATGTTGCGCATCACGTCCTGGGGAATGCAGGTGTCGGTGACGCGGTTTAGGCCCTGCTTGAGCAGCTTCTTTTCCGCCTCGGGGCTGAGGTCGCGGTAGCCGGGCACCATCTTGTAGTCGTTGCCGGCCACCAGGTTGAAGATGTCTTCCTCCAGGTTGGCGCCGGTGCAGGAGACGCCGTGGAGCTTGCCGCGGCGTATCATCTCGGCCAGGCTGATGCCCAGCTCGGCCGTGCTCATGGCCCCGGCCATCGCGAGGAACATCTCGCCTCCGCCGTCTATGTGGTCGCGGTAGGCCTGGGCGGCCTGCTTGAGTGCCAGGGCGTTGAAATGCTTGAAGTGGCGGTTGATGTAGCGCGATATCGGTCCGCCATATGCCCTACCACCGGGTGTGTTCTTTTTGGCAATGACAGCTCTTGGCATAAGCAGACCTCCTGTCGGCGGTTTCGCCGTGGTTGTTGTTATCGGAGGCGCTGCGGGACCGTTGAGCGGCTTGGGTTGAGGTAGCGGCGAAGGACTGGAGTCATCTACTCAGATCGCCTGTGTTGCGGGGGCAGATCACTTAAGTCTTTCGTTCCCGGAAGCTTCTCCGTAACTCTAGTCTAGCAAATGAGGAAAAAGATGGGAACCCCTGCCGCCGCGCGGAAAACAAAAAAGCCCGCCGGAGGGGCGGGCCTTTTTGTCGGTCAGGGGGAACTAGACGTTGAATTTAAAGAAGCAGATGTCTCCGTCCTTCATCACGTATTCCTTGCCCTCGGAGCGGATCAGGCCCTTCTCGCGCAGGACCTTCTCTTCCTTGTACTTCATGATGTCGTCGAAGGAATAAACCTCGGCGCGGATGAAGCCTTTCTCGAAGTCGGTGTGGATGCGGCCGGCCGCCTGCGGGGCCTTGAGGCCGCGCTTGAGGTTCCAGGCGCGCACCTCGTCCTCGGAGCCCGCGGTGAAGAAGGAGATCTGGTCGAGCAGCTTGTAGCCGGCGATGGCCATCTTCTCGAGGCCGGTGTAATCCTCTCCGAGGTCCTTGAGGAATACCGCTTTTTCCTCTTCCGGGAGCTCTATGATTTCGGATTCGATCTTGGCGGAGATCTCCACCAGGATGGCGCCGCGGGCCTTGATGAACTCGCGCAGCTTGCCCACCACCGCCTGGTCTGGCTGCTCGGAGGTGTTGGCCACGAAGAAAACGGGCTTCACGGTCAGCAAATTGAAATCGCGCACCTCTTCGAGCGTGTAGCCGGCCTCCCTGGCGGGCTTGCCTTCGGCGAGCAGGGCCTTTATCTTCTCGAGGCGGACCTTCCTCTCTTCGGCGTCCTTGGTGCGGGCTTTCAGGTCGCGCTGGTTCTTTTCCAGCGCCTTGTCCACGCTCTCCATGTCCGCGAGCATCAGCTCTGTCTCTATGACCTCTATGTCGCGGATGGGGTCCACGTCGCCCAGCACATGCACCACGTCGGGGTCCTTGAACACCCGCACCACCTGCACTATGGCGTCCACCTCGCGGATGTTGGCCAAAAATTTGTTGCCCAGGCCCTCGCCCTTGGAGGCGCCTTTCATCAGGCCGGCGATGTCGACGAACTTGATATAGGAAGCCACTTTCTTGGGCGGCTTGAAGAGGTCGAACAGCGCGTCCAGGCGCTTGTCCGGCACGGGCACCACGCCCACGTTGGGGTCGATGGTGGTGAAGGGGTAGTTGGAGGAGGCCGCCCCCGCGCGCGTGAGCGCGTTGAAGAGGGTGGATTTGCCCACGTTGGGCAGCCCGACGATGCCGATTTCCATGTTGGTTCCTTGTAAAGTAAAAGCCGATTCCCCTCGGGGAACCGGCGCCGCTAAAAATTTGGCGGCCCCTACGGGATTCGAACCCGTGATCTCTGCCTTGAGAGGGCAGCGTCCTAACCGCTAGACGAAGGGGCCTTAAGCGTATATTTTACCAAATAGCGGCGCTTTGGGCAAAAAATCTCAGCCGACGGAGAGAATTGAACTCTCGACCTACCGCTTACAAGGCGGTTGCTCTACCGCTGAGCTACGTCGGCGACTTCCCGAATATTATAAGACTTTTGCCGCCCCCCCTGCCATTCGGGCGTCCGCGGGGGGGGGCGTCCGGTTCCAAAAGAAGAACCCCGCGTAAAGCGGGGTTCGGCACGCGCGGGCCCGGCTCCTCTTTAATCCCAGCCGCCGCCGTTGGCGGGGTCATAGGGCAGGTCGTAGAGGCTGATGTCGAAGCGGTATTCCCTGCCGCCGGTTCTGTAGACGAAGCAGCCGTCCTTCTGGGCGCTGAAGTTGAACCCGGCGCCCCACCAGTGGTGGCCCGGCGCGGCGTGCACGGTGTTGGCCGCGCTCTCCGGGTTCTGGTAGACGGTAAGCTCCGCGTCCGGCTTTATCAGGCCGCCTATGTTGCGGGTCTTGTGGCGGAAGCGGACTCGCTCGTCGGCCACCAGCTGGCCGTTCTCCAGCATTTTGAGCTGCTCGGCGGTGTGGTAGAAGATCTGCAGGCGCGCGTCGGAGAACATGTCGCGGTACAGGTCGGACATCTTCGAAACCGGGTAGTCGGAATATTTTTCCTTCCAGAGCTTGTCCGGCACCAGGATATGGGAGTGGCCCATGTCCGGGAAGAAGACGGCGTCGATGTAGTCCAGCTCGAAGGCGCGCTCAATGTGGCGGGCCACGGCCTGCACGAAAGCCTCGCCGATTTCCAGGTCGCCGCCCCGTTCCTTGTCGTGGGGCAGCATCAGCTTGCCGGCCGCGGCGTCCCAGTAGGCTCGCCGGTCCAGCCTCTTCGGAGACGAATACATCTCGGCAAACCTGGCTTTCATCTCCGGCAGGGTGTAGTCCCAGCGGAAGTCGGACTGGTAGATGGCGGGTTCGCCGGCGGCGGGCGCGCAGCGGGCGGCTATGGCCGCCAGGGAGTTGGGGCCGCCGGAAGTTTGCGGGGCGGCGACCCGCTGCGGGGCTGAAACCGGGGCTACGGCGGCCGCGCCGGAAGAGCGGCCAAGCTGGCCCGCGGCGCCTTCCTCCGCGGCAATCGCGGCGGCGGGCAGCGCCAGGCAGGCGGCTAGCAGGATCTGTTTTTTCATACAGATAGTATAGACAGGCGGCGCGGGATTTTCAAGGGCCTGTGAAAAAGCGGCCGGCTTGGGGCCGGCCGCTTCCGTCGGGGTTTTCAGCGGGCAGCTATTCGCACCTGAATTCCATCTGCACCTCGTGCATGGCGTCGTCCGTCATGCTGTCGGTGGCCAGGCCGGCCTTTCCGCCCGCGCCGGTCAGCACGGCCACTTCGCCGGCCTTTTTAATGAGCTTATCGCCTTTTTCAGTGGTAAGGCCTTCGTATTTGTTGGTGGTGCCAAGGATCACCGCGGCCTTGCCTTTCTTCTCGCAGAAGTTCTTCGCGCCGAAGGAGGCGTACTTCGTGGCGTCCTCTTTGTCTTCGTCCGTAGCGATGGCCGCATAGACGCCGTTGGGGCGCGCCTCTATCCTGGACTTGTCGGCGTCCGAAAGGAATTCCTTCATTGTCCCGCAGGCGGTAAGGCCGAGCAGGCAGACCGCGGCTATTATGTAGTTTTTCATCGATACCTCTTTTGGTTTATTTTCTTGCGGCCAGGGGCGGGCGGATCCCCGGAGATTCTGGCGTCAGTATTATAGCCCTTGGGGGCGGCAACGGCAATAGCCGGGGCGGGGCCCCGGTGCGCCAGCGCTGCGGACAGGTCCGTTCTCTTACTGGACGAAGGCGAACTTGATGGTGATGTCGCCCTTGCTCCATTCTCGCGCGTTGCGGCAGGCGAATTCCGCCACCTCGCGGAAGTCTTCGTAAAGCCGCCGGTCGGCGAGGCTGATGAGGGAAGAGTTCCTCACCACTATGAGGATGCGGTTATTGTGGTGTATTGCCGGCAGGTCGCCGATGAAGTCTATCATGGCGTCCCAGTTCTCCGGCACGCCGGGCAGGGAGAGCGCCCTGGTGGCGTAGGAAAGCAGCGAGGGCTTGGCGGTCATGCGGGCGCCGTCCAGCTCGAACACGGCGTAGCCGTTGGCCTGCGCGTAGCCTGCCAGGAAGCCGGCGTAGGAGGAGCTCAGGTCGAGCACGTCCGAAGCGAGGGCCTTTTCCGCCTGGTACTTCTGCAGGTCCGCCCCGGGCTGCGCTTCGGCGGCCTTCACGGCCGGTATTTCCGCCGCGGCGGTCTCCAGGCCCGACGCCTGGCGCAGCAGGGCGCCCAGGGCGCCTTTCTCCTGCCCGGCATGCGCCGCGCAGGACAGCAACAGGGAGATAGCGATAGCGTTGGATACGAGTTTCATAATAGCAGTAGCCTCCGGATATAAGTTTCTATATTCCGATACTTTGTGCTAAGTTCCGTTTTTAGGTGGGGGAAACTTAACGCGCCTTCCGAATATTAGCCTGGAAGGACATCGCCGGAGCCGGTAGTTTTGGTGATTTATGGATACCGGGCGGCTTGTAAGATACGGTAAAACGCTCAGGTGACTGACTCAGCGGTAAAGTGATTATACCAAATCGCCCGGCCGGCAGAAAAGCCGGCCGGTTTGCCGGGGGCGGCGGCGCTGTGATAATATGTAACCAGACGCATAGACCAAGGGGGCCGATATGAACTGGTACCTGCAGGCGATGAATAAATATGTGGTTTTTAGCGGGCGGGCGCAGCGCGCCGAGTACTGGGTGTTTTTCGCGGTTAACCTGGCCATCTACATAGGGGCCATTTTCATGGATTCAAAGACCGGCAGCGTCAACAAATACCTGGGGCTGGGGCCGGCCAGCGGCATCTTCGCCCTGATCGTGCTGCTGCCCTCGGCCGCCGTGGCCGTGCGGCGCCTGCACGATACCAACCGCAGCGCCTGGTGGCTGCTGCTGACCTTTATCCCCATCCTCGGGCCCCTGTCCCTTTTTGTGATCTACTGCCTGGAAGGCACCCCCGGCGACAATGATTACGGCCCCGACCCCAGGCTGCCGGCCCCTGAACCGGCGGAGGCGTCCCCGGTCCAGGAGCCGCCCCCGCCTCCGGCAGAACAGCAGAACGGTTAAAAAATTTAGGCCCGGCCGGTCCGGGCCGCGGAGAAAATGAAACTTACGGTAGGAGTAAAATCGGCCGCCGAGGCCCGCTATTTCCTCGACAACGGGGCGCATGAGCTTTATTGCGGGCTGGCCGGCCTGCTCAACAACCGCCTGCCGCGCGAGAACCTCTCAGCCCCGGAAGGCGCCGGGGAGATCATCGACCTGGCGGCGGGGCGCGGCGCGCGCGTCTTCCTGGCCGTCAACGAGATAGTGCCGGAAAAGCTCTACAGGCCCGCGCTCAAAATACTGGCCGGGCTCAAAGAGCGCGGGCTCTTCGGGATAATCCTGCGCGACCCCGCTTTCCTCTCCTGGCTGCGGGCTGAAAAATTCAGGTCTTACGTGACGCTGAGCACCCTGGCGCTGTGCTTCAACCGTTCCGCGCTGGAGTTCTTCGCCCGGCTGGGCGTCAACCGCCTGGTGCTGCCCATGCAGATGACGCCGGAGAACGCCGGCTACGCCCTGAAGAACCGCCTGGGCATAGAGACCGAGGTGTTCTGCCAGCGGCTCTACTACGGCGTCAACGTGGACTCGCTCTGCTTCCTGCCCTGCCCCCAGACGGCCGAGGAGGGCAGCCGCCGCTTCCCCGACTTCACCTGCCTGCTGCCCTTCAGGAGCGCGGGGGGCGAATACCGCATGCCCATGCCGGGGCCGGACTACATGGTCAACGCCTTCTACGACTTCTACAAGGGCGGCGCGGGCTACGTGAAGATAGCGCGCTGGCCCAATACCGACCGGCAGGCGGACCTGTTCCACAAAGTGCGCTACCTGGTGAAGCTGCTCGAGAAGGGCGCGGGCCGCAAACTTTTTTTACACGAGGGATTGAAGATAGATTCTAAGCCGCTGCAATATGGAAAAAGCTTTACTTACCGGCCGCTGCGCGCCTGAGCCGGCGGCCCTGAAGGGCCTGCGCTGGGCCGTGGCCGGCAGCGAGTTCTGCCAGAACCGCCTGCCGGGCCCCGGCGTGCTCAAAGAGCTGCGCCTGCGCGGCCTGAAAATTTCCCTGGCCACCTCCCTGCTGACCGACGAGGGCCTGGCGGCCGCCGATAAATTCATAGCCGCCGCCCGGCGGGGCGGGCTGCTCGACGAGGTGATAGTCAACGACTGGGGGCTGCTGGCGCGGCTGAAGAAATACCGCGGGCTCAGGCTTTCGATAGGCCGGCTGCTCGCAACGGAACTTTCCCTGACGGAGCGGGCCTGGACGCGCCGCTTTGTGAAAGAGCACGGCTTCGTCTCGGCGGAGGCCGACGAGCCGGACCTCGCGCGCCGCCTGCGGGAGCGCGCGGGAGTTAAAATTTCCTGGCACCTGCCGCACGCCTTCAAGGCCGTCACCACCTACTGCCCGTTCGAGCGGCACTTTAAAGCCGCCTGCGGTTTCTCCTGCGAGGGACGGCCGCTGAAGCTCTCCAATCCGCATCTGAAGCAGCCGCTGCTGCTGGTAGAGAAGGCCTATCTCACCCCCGGCGCTTCGGCCCGCCCCCCGGCCGGCGCCTGGCGCCTTGTTGTGCGTGGCGGTCCTATTTAATAAGATTAAGACAACGAATATGCCCGCAGCCGCTAAAAAAACTTCCCTCGCCCCGGTCAACAGCAAGCCCGGCCACCGCATGCGCGTGCTGGTGGGCGTGCGCACCTATAACGAGGCCGAGTTCTACCTCACCCGCGGCGCCGACGAGGTGTACTGCGGCCTGCCCTCCATCCCGAACCACGGCGTGAAGGCCGAGAACTTCGCCTCAGAGGCCGAGCTGCTGGCCACCATCGACCTGGCCCGCCGCCTCAAAAAGCAGGCCTTCCTGGTCGCCAACGACGTGTTCCCCGGCGAGGTATTCCCGAAGACCGCCGCCGCGGTGGCCGCCCTGGTGGAACGCGGCATGAGCGGCGTCATCATCCGCGACCTGGCCCTGCTGGAGTATTTCAAGAAGCGCGGGCTCAAGACCTATTTCACGCTGAGCACGCTGGGGCTCTGTTTCAACCGCGAGGCGCTCAAGTTCTTCCGGGAGCGCGGCGTGTCGCGCATAGTGCTGCCGCAGCACCTCACTCCCGCCGAGGCGCGGCCCATGTTCGACCGCAAGCTCGGCATGGACATAGAGGTGTTCTGCCTGCCGCTGTTCTACGAGGTGAACATCAACTCGCTGTGCTCGCTGTCCTGCCCCTGCTCGCAGGAGGCCGTCACCGACGTGAAGGACCAGCGGGCCTACACCTGCCTGACCGCGCTGAAGCGGGGCGACGGCGCCGGTTCCTACGCCATGCCCATGCCGGGCAGCAAGGCGCTGCTGAATTATTTTTACGATTTCTACCACCTGGGCGCCTCCTGCATGAAGGTGGCGCGCGGCCCCAACGGCGAAGAGGTTAAAGAGCTGTTCTACAAATCCCTGCTGCTCACCCGCCTGCTGGAGAAAGGCGTCTCGCGCGAAGCCTTCGCGCATGAGGGCCTGAAGATCGTCAGCTCGGCGCAGAACTATGGAAAACGCTATATCGTTAAGCGCTACTGAGCTGCCGGGCCTGAAGCCCGCCGCGCTCAAGGGGTATGACCGCGTCTATATAGGCAGCGAGTTCTGCCAGAACAGGCTGCCGTCGGCTCCCGCCTTCCGGGGACTGGCTGAAATTTTCAAGGGGCCGCTCACGCTGGTCACGCCGCTGCTCAGCGACTCGGGCCTGGACGCCGCCGCCGCCCTGATAAAGGCCGTGGCCCCGGCTAAAGGCCCGCCGCTCGAGGTGGTGGTCAACGACTGGGGCCTGCTGCGCCTGCTTAAAAAGAACAAGCGCGCGCGCCCGGTGCTGGGCCGGCTGCTGATGTGGGAGATAGGCTGCATGGACAAGAAGTTCCTCAACGCCTTCTGCCGCGAGTACCGCGTGGCCGGGGTGGAGACCGACAACGCCGAGGTGCTGGCCGCGCTGAAGGGCTATGCCGGGCCGGTGCATTACCACTATCCTTTCAGGTTCAAGTCGGTGACCCGCTTCTGCTCCTATATCCGCGACTTTAATTCCTCGCCCTGCTCCATGGACTGCGGCTCCGCCTTCGTGAAACTTTCCCACAAGGATATCCCGGAACCCATCTACCTGCAGGGCAACGCCTATTTCATCCCTAATAAGCCGCTCAAACACCCGGCCATCAAGCGCCTGGTAAAAACTTCCGTCTAGGGGGCAGTATGGCACAGGTCGCCATGTTCATAGCGTTCCAGGGGTTCCGCGACGAAGAGTACGTGGAGCCCAAGAAGGCCCTGGAGGCGGCCGGCCATAAGGTGGTCACCGTCTCCACCGCCAAAGGCGAGGCGCGCGGCAAATTCCGCGCGACCGCGCAGGTGGACAAGACCCTCGACGAGGTCGAGCCAGCCGATTACGCCGCGCTGGCGCTGGTGGGCGGGCCCGGCGCGCTGGAGCACCTGGATAATCCAAAAGTGCACGGGCTTTTTAAAAGGGCCGAAGCCCTGGGCAAGGTGATAGGCGCCATCTGCATCTCGCCGGTGGTGCTGGCCCACGCCGGGCTGTTGAAAGGCAGGACTGTCACCTGTTTCCCGGACGGTTCGGCCGAAGTGGAAAAGGGCGGCGGCAAATATACGGGTTCGGAACTGGAGATAGACGGGAAACTGATCACGGCCAACGGCCCCGTACCGGCGAAGAGGTACGGCCAGGCGCTGGCCGAAGCTTTGAAGTAGTTGCGGTATGGATCGAGGGGAGGTACTATGAACATGTTCGCATCTCTGGGTTTTCTCTGCGCGCTCGCCGCGGCGTCGGTTTTTTCCGCCCCGGCCGAAGCGCGGCCTTTCTCGCGCACCGTGATAAAGGACAGTTCGCAGTCCGAAACCTCGCCTGTAG
>Ga0209066_10002964_pt1 | contig 19915 bp, 18 predicted proteins | sample All_14_2_FD_187198 | JGI IMG/M metagenome (GOLD analysis project Ga0209066, IMG submission 187198) | Freshwater microbial communities in response to fracking from Pennsylvania, USA - Allegheny Zone_MetaG_DW_15 (SPAdes) (version 2) ... | reverse complement strand
CTGGAAGCCCGGCAGGGACATCCCGTGCCCGGCCTGCTTGCCCCACTGGGCGGCGCGCCAGCGGGATGCGATGGCCGCGTCATCCGCCCCCTCGCGCAGCAGGGCGCGCAGGTCGGTCTCGTCGTCGCCGAACAGGCAGGAGCGCACGGTGCCCTCCGCGGTGATGCGGGTGCGGTCGCAGGCCTCGCAGAAGCTGCGGGTGACCGAGGCGATGATGCCGACGGTGGCGGGGCCGCCGTCCACGAGCCACTCCTCGGCCGGGGCGGAGGGGTCCTCGCGATGCGGCTCCGAGAGCGCGAACCGGGCGGAGAGCGCGTCGATGAGCTCCTGCGCCGGCACCATGTTGTCCATCGCCCACTGCTCGTCGGCGTCGAGCGGCATCTGCTCGATGAAGCGCAGGTGCGCGCCGTGCTCCAGCGCCCAGGCCAGCAGCTCGGATGCCCCGGCGAGGGTGTCCCGCATGAGCACGGCGTTGATCTTCAGCGGCGTGAGCCCGGCCAGGCGGGCGGCCTCGATGCCGCGCAGGACGTCGGGCAGCCGGTCCCGTCGGGTGAGGCGGGCGAAGTGGTCGCGGTCCACGGTGTCGAGGGAGATGTTGACGCGGTCGAGTCCCGCGGCGACCAGCTCGTTGATGCGCTTGTCGAGCCCGATGCCGTTCGTCGTCATCGACAGCGACACCTGGCGATCGGGCTCGTCGAGATCCATGACGGCATCCCGCGAGCGGGCCACGATCTCCTCCAGATCCGCCCGCATGAGCGGCTCGCCCCCGGTGAAGCGGATGTCGCGCACCCCCAGCTCCCGCACCGCGATGCCGACCAGCCGGGCGATCTCCACCGGCGTCAGCAGGTCGTCTCGAGCGATCGCTGGCAGCCCCTCGGCGGGCATGCAGTACGTGCAGCGCAGTGAGCACTTCTCGGTGAGTGAGACGCGCAGGTCGCGGGCGATTCGCCCGAACCGGTCGATGAGCTCCGAGGTGTCGGGGCGTCCCAGCGTGGACGGGGCTTCCGTCGGATCTCGGCGGATGCCCGGCAATCCGAGCGAGAGCGTCATGCGTCAACCCTAATCGGCGTGCCGGGCGTGGCCTTGACCGGCATGTTCCAGTGGATAAGATGGGCGCGAGCGAATCGTGTGCCACTGGGTAATCACGCGCGGAATGGAAAGAGGCACCTTGTCGCGAACGTCCCGGTCCGTGCGCTCGATCGCCACCACCGCTGCCGTGGCTGCGCTCGTCGGCTTCACCGCATCCTCCGCCAGCGCTGCCGCCGCGGACTACGCCGTGACGGCGACGATCGCCTCCACGACCGGACCGATCGGCGTCGCCGTCAACGAGTCCACGGGCACGCTGTACGTCCCGAGCCTCAGCGGCGGCACGGTGGCCGTGATCGACGGAACGACGAACGCGACCACCGCGACCGTCACGGTCGGACCGCACCCCTACGCGGTCGCCGTCGACCAGTCGACGGGCTTGGTCTACGTGGCTAACAGCACGTCGTCATCCGTCTCCGTCATCGATGGCGCGAGCAACACCGTCGCCGCGACGATCGCGGTCGGTACCGGTCCGAGTGCGATCGCCGTCGACTCGACCACCCACCGGGTCTACGCCGTCAACTTCAACGACGATTCGGTCTCGGTCATCGACGGCGCGACGAACACCGTCGTCAGCACCGTCGCAGTCGGTGGCGACCCCATCGCCATCGCCGTTGACGAATCCACGAACACCATCTACGTCGCGAACCGCCTGGATGACACGATCTCCGTCATCGACGGTGTCACCGCGACGGTGACGAGCACCATCGCCACGGGATCGGAACCCGCCGGCGTGGCCGTGGATGCGGTCAGCGGCGTGGTCTATGTCGCCGAATCCGGTGCGGACACGGTCTCCACCTTTAGCGGACTCGCTCTCGTCAGCACGATCGCCGTCGGTGCCTACCCCACCGCGATCGCATTCGATGCGGCCGCGGCGACGCTGTTCGTCGCGAACACCAGCGACGGCACCCTGTCGGTCATCGACACGAGCTCCGGGCTCGTCGCCAAGACGCTGACGATCGGCACGAACCCATCGGCGATCGCCGTGAACTCCGCGACCGGCGTCGCCTACTCGGCGAACCACGGCGACAACACCGTGTCGGTGATCTCGGTGCCGCCGGCTGCCGCGCCCGCGGGCGAGGCGCTCGCGCGCACGGGCGGCTCGGCATCCCCGGTCATCGCCGCGCTCGGTCTCGGGGTGCTCGCCCTCGGCGCCGTCGCACTGACCTTCGCAGTGCGATCCGGCCGACGTGCCGGTCAGTGAGGGTCGGACGGACCGCCGGCGTCGCGGGTGCTGCGTTCCACCCAGCCCTTGAGCGTGTGGAAGCTCTCATCCACGCTCGCCGCACCCTTGGTGATGTAGAAGTCGAGGTAGAGCCCGAGCAGGCTCGCAACGATGAACCGCCCCTCCCGTTCGGCGCGATCGGCGGGTAGGCCTTCGGCTCGACCGAAGGCCGCGAGCGCGGTCGCGAAGTTGTCGAGGTCGAGGTTCAGCCCAGGCAGCTGCAGGTCGGGCTGTTCGGCCGCCGCGCCCGCGAGCGTCAAGAGGATCTGCGTCTGAAGCCGGTTGTTGGGGTCTCGGAACATGTCCCACGTGCCCTGGATGGTCTCCGCTCGTGAGCGCGGCCGATTCCCCGCGAACTTCGCGATGTACTCGCGGCTGAGCTGCATCATCACCAGGCCCAGCAGGTTCTCCCGAGTACCGAAGTAGTACTGCAGCATCCGGTGGCTGGTGCCGATGCCCGCGGCGAGTTGGCGCAGCGAGATGTTCACCTTGCCGATGGTGCGAACGTGTGCCACGACCTGCATCAGCATGTCGTGCGATCGGGTGCCTTCCTCGGGCAGCACCGACGAAGGTCCGGCCGGCGGCGAGTTCATCGTGCCTCCTCATCGGCTGTCCGGTCGATCCGCGAGATCAGATCGAATCGCTCGCTGACAGCACTCAACTCACGCAGTACAGTCAAGCATGAGCTTCATCACGCGCGGTTTCTCCGGCCGCGGGCGGGAGAGCAATCCCGACCTGCCACCGGGGCAGTACCTCACCGAGGACTTCCCGGTTCTCTCCGCCGGGCCAACGCCCGACGTGCCCACCGACACGTGGGAATTCTCGATCACCACCGAGAACGGCGTCACGAAATGGAACTGGCAACAGTTCATGGCGCTCAAGATCGACGAGGTGCACACCGACATCCACTGCGTCACGCGCTGGTCGAAGCTCGGCACGACCTGGCGCGGCGTGAGCCTCGACACCCTCTTCGAGGGCATCGAGACGAGCTACGACTTCGTCATGCAGCACTCCTATGGCGGGTACACGACGAACGTCCCGCTCGAGGACCTCATGGACGGCAAGGCGTGGATCGCCTTCGAGTTCGACGGGGAGCCGCTCGACCCCGAACACGGCGGACCGGCCCGGCTTCTCGTGCCGCACCTGTACTTCTGGAAGAGCGCCAAGTGGATCCGCGGCCTCACGATGATGCCGAACGACGACCCCGGCTTCTGGGAGCAGAACGGCTACCACATCTACGGCGATCCGTGGAAGGAACAGCGGTACTGGTGATGCGCGCTTGGTAGTCGGGGACTGGATCGTGGGCACGGTCGCCGAAGTGCGGCGGGAGACCCCGACCGGCCGCAGCATCGTGATCGAGGTACCGGGGTGGCCGGGCAACATCGCGGGCCAGCACGTGGATGTTCGCCTCACGGCCCCCGACGGCTATCAGGCCAGTCGCTCCTATTCGATCGCCTCGAGCGGGCCGCAGAAGCGGCTGCAGCTCGCCGTCGACCGACTGCCAGACGGGGAGGTCTCACCGTACCTCGTCGACGACCTCATGGTCGGCGACATGCTCGAGCTGCGCGGTCCGCTCGGCGGCTGGTTCGTGTGGACGCCCGACCTCACCCCGCCCGTGCAGCTCATCGCGGGCGGGTCGGGCGTCGTGCCGCTGGTCGCGATGCTGCGTTCGCACGCGGCATCCGGCTCCGCTGTCGACATGCAACTGCTGTACTCGGTGCGCACCCCCGAGGATCGCTTCTTCTCCGAGGAGCTCGGGATGCTCGACACGGTCGACTACGTCTACACCCGGGCCACACCCCCGAACTGGCCCACGAAGCCCGGGCGGGTGACCCCGGAGACCCTCGCCGCGCTCACCCTGCCGCCCGAGCGCAAACCCGCCGTGTTCGTCTGCGGACCGACCGGGTTCGTCGAGGCGGTCGCCAACGCCCTGGTCGCGATGGGGCACGATGCCGCAGCCGTGAAGACCGAGCGGTTCGGAGGCGCGTGATGACCGATCATCTCGACGGCAACGTGCTCGCCGGCCCGCTGAGCGAGCTCTTCCGCGACGACATGACGACCGCGACCGGCCGCTGCGCGCACTGCGGGGACGTCAGCGTGCTGGCCGAGGCGATGGTCTACGACGCCGCACCGGGCTGGGCGGTGCGCTGCCACGTCTGCGGCGACGTGCTCATGACCCTCGTGCGCGTGGGCGATCGCCTGCGCATCGACCTGCGCGGCATCACGGCGCTCGAGGCGTAGGGGGCCAAGGCGCGCCTGGCTCACTTCAGCGTCCTCGCGCGTGCGCAACTGCACAGATCGCCCGCGACACGCCGGGATACGCGCCGCGACAGCGGCACCGCCGCCGAATCCGTGCAGTTACGCGCGGCGGGCGCGGGCGACGGGCCCGGCGGCGCTAGACCCCCTGCCGCGTGCGCCGCCCCCCGAGCACGCGATCGCGAACCCGATCGGGCAGTCGTGCGACGAGTGCGGCGCCGAGCTTCGCATCCGTGCCCACCGGGTACCGGGTGCGGGGGCGCTTCGCGGTCAGCGCCCGCGCGATCACCTTCGCGACCTCCTCGGGCGGCAGCCCGTCCCGGGCTGCGCGCTCGGCCATGCGGCTGACGGCGCGCACTTGGCGGCCGTAGAGGCTCGTGACCTGCGGGAGCACCGGGCCCAGCATCCGGTCTGCGGATGCGGCGGACGTCGACCAGATCGGCGTCGCGATCTGACCCGGCTCGATCGCGATCGCTTCGATGCCCCAGGGCGCGAGCTCCTGGCGCAGAGTGTGGGTGAGCGCCTCGAGCGCGAACTTCGACGCGCTGTAGGGCCCCAGCATCTGCCCCGCGATGAGCCCGGCGATGGAGGTCACGTTGACGATGCGGCCCCTCGCGGACCGCAGCAACGGCAGCACCGCCTTGATCACCGCGAGCTGCCCCACGACGTTGACCTCGAGCTGGTGGCGGAAGTCGTCGATCGGCACGAACTCGAGCGGCGCCGCCGAGGCGATGCCGGCGTTGTTCACGAGTCCCGTCAGCGGGATGCCCCGCTCACCGATCGCCGTCGCCGCCGCCTCGATCTGCCGCGGTTTCGTCACGTCGAGCAGGAGCGGCACGAGTCGGTCGGATGCCGCGGCCGCCAGCGCCTCGCCATCCTGGCGCCTGCGCACCCCGGCGAACACCGCCCACCCCTGCGCGTCGAGCAGCAACGCCGTCGCGCGCCCGATCCCCGTCGACGCCCCAGTCACCAACACCGCCCGCTGCACCATGCCCCAATCCTCCCCCAAGGACGGTGGCGAACCGACGCGGATACGAAGGCGCAGAAATGGGCCGGTCTCGAGAGGCTCCGTTTACCGCCTATCGAGACCGGCCCATTTCGGAGCCGTCAGCACCTACCGAGCGGCAGACCCCTCGGTGTACCCCTCGTCCTGCTGCTTCCACGCGAACAGCGCCCGCAACTTCTTGCCGGTCGCCTCGATCGGGTGCGCTGCGCCCTTCTCGCGCAGCGCGAGGAACTCGGGGGCACCGGCATCCTGGTCGGCGATGAAGCGCTTCGCGAACGCACCGGACTGGATGTCGGCCAGCACGGCCTGCATGTTCTCCTTGACGTGCGGGTCGATCACGCGCGGGCCGGAGACGTAGTCGCCGTACTCTGCGGTGTCGGAGACGCTCCAGCGCTGCTTGGCGATGCCGCCCTCCCACATCAGGTCGACGATGAGCTTGAGCTCGTGCAGCACCTCGAAGTAGGCGATCTCGGGCTGGTAGCCAGCCTCGACGAGGGTCTCGAAGCCGTACTGCACGAGCTGCGAGGTGCCGCCGCAGAGCACGGCCTGCTCACCGAACAGGTCGGTCTCGGTCTCCTCGGTGAAGGTGGTCTTGATCACGCCGGCACGCGTGCCGCCGATGGCCTTCGCGTAGGAGAGGGCGAGGTCCCAGGCGTGGCCTGAGGCATCCCGCTCGACCGCGATGATGTCCGGGATGCCGCGGCCCGCGACGAACTCGCGACGCACCGTGTGACCCGGCGCCTTCGGGGCGATGAGGATCACGTCGACGCCCTCCGGAGCATCGATGTAGCCGAAGCGGATGTTGAAGCCGTGCGCGAAGGCGAGCGTCTTGCCCGGCTTCAGCGCCGCCTTGATGCTGTCGTTGTAGATGCCGCGCTGGTGCTGGTCGGGCGCGAGGATCATGATGACATCGGCCCACTCGGCCGCGTCCGAGACGCTCAGCACCTCGAAGCCGTCTTCCTGCGCCTTCGCCGCCGACTTCGAGCCGTCCTTGAGCGCGATCTTCACCTCGACGCCCGAGTCGCGCAGGTTCTGCGCGTGCGCGTGACCCTGCGAGCCATAGCCGACGATCGCGACCTTCTTGCCCTGGATGATGGACAGGTCGGCGTCCTTGTCGTAGAGAAGTTCTGCTGCCACTGTTTCGTTCCTTCGTGTGTTGTGTTCGGTGACCGAGCGTGCCGAGATCTCGACCGCGCTCGATTGCCGGATGGTTAGTTCTTGAAGACTCGTTCGGTGATGCTCTTGCTGCCGCGGCCGATGGCGAGAAGACCCGACTGCGCGATCTCCTTGATGCCGTACGGCTCGAGCACCCGCAGGAACGCCTGGATCTTGCCGGAGTCGCCGGTGGTCTCGATGACCAGGGCGTCGGTGGCGACATCCACGACGCGCGCGCGGAAGAGGTTCACGGCCTCGAGAATCTGCGAGCGCGTGGTGTTGTCGACCTTGACCTTGATGAGCAGGTGCTCTCGGGTCACCGACTGGCTCGGGTCGAGCTCGACGATCTTGATGACGTTGATGAGCTTGTTCAGCTGCTTCGTCACCTGCTCGAGCGGCAACTGCTCGACATCCACCACGACCGTGATGCGGGAGAGGCCCTCGATCTCGCTCTTGCCGACGGCGAGGGACTCGATGTTGAAGCCGCGACGGGCGAACAGGCCCGCGACCCGGGTCAACAGGCCGGGCTTGTCTTCGACGAGGAGGGAAAGGACGTGGCTCATATCTCTACTCCTCTTCCCACTCGGGGGCGTGATCCCTGGCGTACTGCACCTGCGAGTTGCCGACGCCCTGCGGCACCATCGGCCACACCATCGCGTCGCGACTGACGATGAAGTCGATCACCACCGGGCGATCGTTCGTCTCCAGGGCGAGCTTGATGGCCGGGTCGATCTCCTCCTCCTTCGTCACGCGGATCGCGAGGCAGCCGTAGGCCTCGGCGAGCTTGACGAAGTCCGGGATCATCTTCGTGTCCGTGCCCGTGTGCAGGTCGGTGAACGAGTGCCGGCCCTCGTAGAACAGGGTCTGCCACTGCCGCACCATGCCGAGCGACGAGTTGTTGATGATCGCGACCTTGATCGGGATCTCGTTGATCGTGCAGGTGGCGAGCTCCTGATTGGTCATCTGGAAGCAGCCGTCGCCGTCGATCGCCCACACCACGCGGTCCGGGTTGGCCACCTTGGCGCCCATGGCCGCGGGCACGGCGTACCCCATCGTGCCCGCGCCGCCGGAGTTCAGCCACGCGTTGGGGCGCTCGTACTTGATGAACTGCGCCGCCCACATCTGGTGCTGGCCGACGCCGGCGGCGTAGATCGCCTCCGGACCGGTCAGCTGCCCGATGCGCTCGATGACCATCTGCGGGGCGAGGATGCCGTCGTCGAGGTCCGTGTAGCCGAGCGGGTACTGCTCCTTGAGCGTGTTCAGCCGCTTCCACCACGCGGTGTAGTCGGGCTTGTGCCCCTTCGCGGCGTCGGCGAAGGCTGCGTTCAAGTCGACGATGACGTCTTTGGCATCGCCGACGATCGGGACGTCTGCTGCGCGGATCTTGCCGATCTCCGCCGGGTCGATGTCCACGTGCACGATCTTGGCGTGCGGGGCGAACTCGCTCGCCTTGCCCGTGACGCGGTCGTCGAACCGCGCACCGAGCGAGATGATCAGATCCGATTCCTGCAGACCCAGCACCGCGGGCACCGCGCCGTGCATGCCGGGCATGCCCAGGTGCAGCGGATCCGAGTCCGGGAACGCACCACGGGCCATGAGCGTGGTCACCACCGGCGCCCCGACCCGGTGGACGAGCTCGAGCAGCTCGGCCGCGGCGCCGGCGCGCACGACGCCGCCGCCGACGTAGAACACGGGGCGCTCGGCCTCGGCGAGCAGCTGGGCGGCGGCGATGACCTGCTTGCCGTGGGCCTTCATCACCGGGCGGTAGCCGGGCAGGTCCACCTTGGGCGGCCAGATGAACGGCGCGCTCTTCTGCTGGCAGTCCTTGGTGACGTCGACGAGCACGGGACCGGGACGTCCGGTCGTGGCGATGTGATACGCCGCGGCCAGGGTCGCCGGGATGTCCTCGGGCTTGGTCACCAGGAACGAGTGCTTCGTGATCGGCATCGTCACGCCGACGATGTCGACCTCCTGGAAGGCGTCCGTGCCCATCGAGGTCGAGAAGACCTGCCCGGTGATCGCCAGCAGCGGCACCGAGTCCATGTAGGCATCCGCGATCGCGGTCACGAGGTTGGTCGCGCCGGGGCCGGAGGTGGCGATCGCGACACCGACCTTGCCAGTGGATGACGCGTAGCCCTCGGCCGCGTGCCCCGCGCCCTGTTCGTGGCGCACCAGGATGTGGCGGATGGCCGTGGAGGCCATGAGCTCGTCGTAGAACGGCATGATGGCGCCGCCGGGGAGGCCGAAGACATCCTTGATGCCGAGCATCTCGAGGGAACGGAGAATCGCACCGGACCCGGTGAGGATCTCCGGTGTACTGCTCTTCGGCCGTGGGGCCGTGTCCGTGGACATGGTCTTCCTTCTGTCAGTTCGGTGATCGAGCCCGCCGAGATCCCGTCTCGGCTGCGCTCGACCGCCGTGTCGGATCAGCCCGTGACCGCGCCCTCAGCGGCGGAGTGCACGAGCTTGGAGTACTTTGCGAGAACGCCACGGGTATAGCGCGGTGGAAGGGGAGCCCAGCCGTTGCGGCGGGCTTCCAGCTCTGCAGGGTCGACCAGTAGGTCGAGCGAGCGAGCTGCGATATCGACCCGTATCAGATCACCATCGCGCACGAAGGCGATGGGACCTGCGTCCACCGCTTCGGGAGCTATGTGGCCGATGCACAGGCCGGTTGTGCCGCCTGAGAACCTGCCGTCCGTCAAGAGTAGTACATCGCGGCCGAGGCCGGCGCCCTTGATGGCCGCGGTGATCGCGAGCATCTCGCGCATGCCCGGCCCGCCCTTGGGGCCCTCGTAGCGGATCACGACGACCGTGCCCGGCTCGATCGATCCCTCGGTCAGCGCGTCGAGCGCGCCGCGCTCGCGCTCGAAGACCCTCGCCGGGCCCTCGAACACGGCCACGTCGAACCCCGCGGTCTTCACGACCGCGCCCTCGGGGGCCATCGTGCCCTTGAGGATCGTGAGGCCGCCGGTGCTGTGGATGGGGTTGTCGAGGGTGCGCAGCACCTCGCCGTCGAGGGGCTCCGGGTTCAGCTCCGCGAGGTTCTCGGCGACGGTCTTGCCCGTGACCGTGAGGGCGTCGCCGTGCAGCAGTCCGGCATCCAGGAGCGCCTTCATGAGCACCGGGATGCCGCCGTGGCGGTCGACGTCGTTCATCACGTACTTGCCGAAGGGCTTCAAGTCGCCGAGGTGCGGGACCTTGTCGCCGATGCGATTGAAGTCGTCGAGGGTCAGCGGCACCTCGGCCTCGTGCGCGATGGCGAGCAGGTGCAGCACGACGTTGGTCGAACCCCCGAGCGCCATGGCGACCGCGATCGCGTTCTCGAAGGCTTTGATCGTCAGGATGTCGCGGCTCGTGTGCCCGCGCTCGAGCATCCCCACGACGGCCTCCCCCGACCGGTGCGCGTAATAGTCGCGGCGCCGATCGGCGGCGGCCGGACTCGCGGAGCCGGGCAGCGCCATCCCGAGCGCCTCGGCGACGCTCGACATCGTGTTCGCGGTGTACATGCCGCCGCAGGCGCCCTCGCCCGGTGCGAAGGCGCACTCGATGCGCTTGGCGTCCTCGAGGCTCATCTTGCCGGCCTTGACAGCCCCGACCGCTTCGAAGGAGTCGATGATCGTGATCTCCTTCTCGGTGCCGTCCGAGAGCTTGACCCAGCCCGGCGCGATCGAGCCGGCGTAGAGGAAGACGGATGCCAGGTCGAGCCGAGCGGCCGCCATGAGCATGCCGGGGATCGACTTGTCGCAGCCCGCGAGCAGCACCGAGCCGTCGAGGCGCTCGGCCTGCATCACGACCTCGACGCTGTCGGCGATGACCTCCCGGCTCACGAGCGAGAAGTGCATGCCCTCGTGGCCCATCGAGATGCCGTCCGAGACGGAGACGGTGCCGAACTGGAGGGGGTAGCCGCCGCCGGCGTGCACGCCCTCTTTCGCCGCCTGCGCGAGCCGGTCCAGGCTCAGGTTGCACGGCGTGATCTCGTTCCACGAGCTCGCGATGCCGATCTGGGGCTTGTCCCAGTCCGCGTCGCCCATGCCGACGGCACGGAGCATCCCGCGGGAAGTGGTGGCTTCGATGCCGTCGGTGACGGTGCGCGAGCGCGGCTTGATATCGGGCGTTTCCGGCATGTTACGAGGGTAGCGTTCCGTGCGCGCGCTCGCTCACCGCTTCGCAGAACCGTCCTGCCACCGAGATGACTACTCCCCGGTGAGCGCCGCCAGGTCCGCATTGCTCAACACCGGAGGGAGTTCTTCGCCCTCAATCGGTTGTTGTTCGAAGTGACCATCGGCCATCAACTCGTAGACACCCGAGAACTCGCCAGTGATAAGGAAGTCGGTCGAATCCGATCCATCCATTCCAGTCGGACGAAGAAACAGGAGGTGGGTGGCACCCTGCTTAAGAACAGGCACGCCGCCAACCAAGGCGCCCGGCACACCGAACTGATAGATGTCCAGCGACTGCCCAGCTCTGGCCTCGAACCCGCTCCCAAACGAGACGGCGGCGGGGGTGGCGAGAATTTCGACCACAGTGACCGTTGAAACGGTCGTGCTCGGCCCGCTGCGACCGTCAGTGCAAGCGATCCGGCGTGGATCATTCCAAGCGTCGACGAACTCGAGGCCACGATCAGCGCCTACACCGCCAGCTACAACACCCGCGCGAAACCCTTCATCTGGACCAAAACCGCCGAACACCTCATCGACAAGATCAACCGCAAACGAACCCATTCACACGCGACACTAGGTGAGGTTGCGAAGCCGCGCAGCCCAGGCCTGCTCTAGCCGCCCTGATAGGCGCGCACGGCGAATGTGACATCCGCTGTTGCATGGCGCACTGCGGCGAGGGTTGCGCTGCTGCTAGATGCCGCTGCGGGGACTCGGCCGCCGCTCCGGGATACTTGCGCAAACACGGTGCACTCACGTCGCCGTATCGGCGCCCGCCCAGGCCATGACACGTCCGTGGTCCCGATGCGGGACAGTTGTTCCGGGAAGAGAAATAAACGGTTCATGTTTTGGTATTGGACTTGGATAAGTTCGTCTGCGAGCATTCGATTTGTCTCTTGGCAGGTGATCTGCGGAGGCGTGACAACGGAGTCTTGAGGAGGAACCTTGAATAACGCAGTTCACTTGGCTTCTGACGCGAAATCACGCGGAAAGAACATCTCGATCAAAGGACTAGACAAGTCTTACCAGTCGGCCACAGGTGAACTCCCGGTTCTTGCAGGGATAGATCTGGAGATCAAGGATGGCGAATTCGTCGCCCTCGTCGGCCCCTCGGGATGCGGCAAGTCCACACTGCTGAAGATCATCGCTGGATTGACTCCTTTCAATGGAGGCTCCGTTGCAGTATCAGGTCAGGTACCTCGTGAAGGTCGACGTGACATTGGGGTGATGCTTCAACAAGCAGTCCTAATGCCCTGGCTTAACGTCAGGCAGAACGTCACGCTTCCCTTCAAGATCGCCCGGGTCTCCGGCCCAAGCGTGAATGAACGCGTAGACATGCTCATAGAGTTGGTCGGCTTATCGTCGTCAGCGACGATGAACACCTGGGAGCTATCGGGCGGGATGCAGCAGCGAGTCGCCTTGGCACGCGCACTTGCACTCGATCCAAGCGTGATGCTCATGGACGAGCCGTTTTCGGCGCTTGACGAGTTCAAACGGGAGCACCTGAATGTCGAGGTAGCGAGCATGGCCGACAACATGGGAAAGACCACGATCTTGGTGACTCACAGCATCCCAGAAGCTGTACTAATGGCTGATCGCGTTATCACGCTCGGAGTCAGGCCCGGGCGCATTGTGGGTGACATACCTGTCGACATTGAGCGGCCTCGGCGCGCCGAGGCCGTGGGCAGCACCAGATTCCAAGAAATAAGCAATCAAGTCAGGAGCGCCCTGGCCTTGGGCGCGGAAGCGGTGACAGCATGACATCCACGCCCGTGGTCGAGCGGGCCAGCCTCGAGTCCAAGTCAGTTGCTGCCGCCGCGTACCTCACAGATCGACTCTGGGTGCGTGTCCTGCTACCGGTGCTCGTGCTGGTTCTTCTTCTCGCCGCGTGGGAGGGGCTGAGTGCCGTGGGAGTGCTCAACCCAATCACCGTCCCCGCACCCTCCGACATTGCAATTGCGTTCACCGAGCTGGTAACTAGGCAGTACTTCTGGGAAGCCACGAAAGTGACGCTCACGGCGACGCTAGTCGGATTCGCCATCGGAACTAGTTCGGGTCTGATCCTTGGTGCGCTTACGGGAACGTTTAAGACCTTTCGGGTAGCGTTGATGCCGTTCATCGTGGCGTTTCAGAACATGCCGCGGATCGCACTCGCGCCAATCTTCCTCACATGGTTCGGCTTCGGGCTCACCTCGAAGGTAGTGATGGCGGCTGTGATCTGCTTCTTCCCGGTAGTCATCAATATGGTCGCGGGTATCGCAGCTGTTGGGGAAGGCGAGAAGACACTGTTCCGTTCGCTCGGCGCGACGAAGAGTCAGACTTTCTTCCGGTTGACCCTCCCTGCAGCGTCCCCGATCGCTTTTGCCGGAGTAAAGACGGCACTCACCCTGGCGTTGCTCGGAGCAATCGTCGCTGAGTTTGTTGGTGCATCAGAAGGGCTAGGAGTCCTGATCAAGGAGTTGAATTTCCAACTCCTCGTTGCAAACGGGTTCGCGGTCGTCATCTTCCTTTCGGTGATCGGTCTTGTGCTCTACGGCTTGATAGAACTCGCTGAGAAGAAACTGATCACGTGGTCCAGAGGTTAACTGCACGCACTAGGTCCTGCTTCAAACTACATAGGAACCAACGGAGGATAATGATGAAGAAAAATCGTTTCATAACCGTAGCTCTCGCTGCGGGAGCTACCCTGACACTTCTGGCGGGCTGTGCTGGCGGCACTCCCGACGCCGAGCCCGGGGATGAGGGACAGCTCGCGATCACGTTACTCCTGCCCAGCCCGCTGGGCCTGTCCTACCCCGCAGAGGTAAACGGCCTGGCAGCGGGCTACTTCGCCGACGCCGGTGCCGATGTGACCACGGAGGTCGCTGACGGTTCCGGTTACCTCGGTCAGCAGATCATCGCTGGCAACGTAGAGTTCGCCCTCATGTCTGCGGCTGATGCAGTCGTAGCTTTCAATGTCCGCGACGACTTGAGGACTCTGCTTTGCAGCCACATCAACAACGTGTATCGGATCGTAACTCCAACTGACAGCGGAATCACTGAAATAGCAGACCTTGAAGGCCAATCCCTCGGGTTCACGGAACTTGGCGGCGGTGAGGTCCGGATTGTCAATGCTTCACTGGCTGAGGCTGGACTCGTACCCAACGAGAATGTGACGCTCGTTCCTGTCGGTGGAGCGGGACCGACATCCTTGACCGCGCTGCAGAACGGAACTGTGCAGGCGTACGCATCGAGCTTTGCAGACGTCGCGGCACTGAGCGTGCAGGGTATCGACTGGCGAGACATTACCTCTGAAAAGTATTCGGCGGTGCCGGGTGTGTGTCTCACCACTACTGAGGAAGTGCTGAACACGGATGCCGGGATGGAGAAAGCCATCGCGCTGGCCACCGGCTGGGTCAACTCGCTTTACGACGTGATCGAAGACCCGGCAGGCGCCCTCAACGACGCCTGCGAATTCTTGCCCGCTGCGTGCGAGAATCCTGAGGCAGCCGCCGCGCTCCACGAAGAAGCCGTGAACCTCCTCATCCCCGATGAGGGATCGCCCGGCGAATTGCGGCTGGCTTCGTGGGAGACTGTAGTCGAGTTGCTTGCCTCCTCGGATACGGTTCCTGCCGACATGGATGTGAGGCCGCTGATCTCGGGAGAGAACGTCGAGGCTGTCATCGAAGCGGCGTACGCAGGACGCTAGGTGTTTCGAGATCCGGTGGTGCGTGATCGTACGATTGCGCCCCACCGGGTTTCGTCTAGCGACTCGGCGGGAGCGCTCTATGTCCATCACCACCAGTCCCGCGTTCAGGTTCGGTCGCCAGTGCGCGCTGCAAGAATAGTTCGGCGGCAGTGAAATTGTGAAGATACCAACGATATTTGCGCTCAGATCGCTGATCGATTTCAGCGCCGCAAGTCCCCCGACGAAGCAGCTTGTGCGAGCTGTTGCTGATTGTCCCCAGCACGAGGCGCGGGGCGTGCTCGAGGCACACGGCAGGCACGAAGGGCTCGTGACCATAGAATCGAGCCGTGGTGGTCGCGTCCAACTCGGCCGGGCAACGCAATGAGTCTGGCCTTTGAGCTAGCTCGCTGGGCCCACGACTATCAGCCCGGTTATTCCGACCTCCAACTTGCTCAGAAGTCCCTGCTCGACACAATGGCGGTGACCCTCGCTGCACGTGGGCACCCAATCGTTGCGCTAGGAAAGGACCTTCCGCGCGCCGCTAGATTCGCTTCCATTGCGCACGTGCTCGATTTCGACGATCTCCATATGGAGTCGACCACTCACATAAGCGCCGTATGCGTCCCCGCCACGCTCGCGACTGGTGGAGACGCTCGAGCCTATCTTGCAGGTGCCGGCGTCATGGCCCGCATCGGGGTAGCTCTCGGCTGGCAGCACTATGAGGCCGGCTGGCACATCACATGTTCGGCCGGCGCACCCGGCGCCGCCGCAAGCGCGGCTGTCGCGTTGGGGCTAGATCTGGATCAGACTGCTGCAGCGATAGCGCTGTCCATTTCAAGCGCAGGAGGTGTTCAGCGCGCTTTCGGATTTGACTCCAAGGCTCTTCAGGTGGGCTTCGCGACCGAGGCCGGTGTTCGCGCAGCCCAACTAGTCCGTGAGGGCGCCACCGCCAACCCAGACGCGTTCGACCAATGGCTCGGCCTCCTCGGCGGCGACTCGACAGCGCTCAATGTCGCATCTCCCGCTGTACCGGGGGGGTTGGCAATCAAGATCTACCCGTGTTGCTATGCCCTACAACGACCGATCGCGGCGGTTCAACAGATGCTCGGCGACAGACCGGATTCCTCTGAGATCGACCGGATTGAAATTAGAACTCCCGAGTCGACGGTAGTCCCGTTGAATCAGCACCGCCCGCTGACAGGGCTTCAAGCAAAGTTCAGTTTGGAGTATGGGCTCGCGACAGCGATTTTGGATCCCAGTGTTGGCTTCGAAGCGTTCAGCGACGTTGCGGTGCGTCGGCCAGAGGCGAAGCGGCTCATCGAAGTTGTCGATGCGCAGCTCTCTTCCGGCGGGACTGGTCTCCTTGACGGTTCGGTGGAGATCCTCGTCACCTACCGAGACGGTCGACAACAGCGTACGACTATGAACCGACCCCCAGGGGCTCCAGGCAACGCGCAAGGTCCGGAGGACTTGACGGCAAAGTTGCGTGCCTGTGGACCTGACGTTGCTGGAATGCTCAGTGACCTGGACTGGGATGGGGCTGCCCGGATTCTAGATACTGCATTCCCTGCAGCCGACAATGAGTCTCGTCGGTCATCCGCCGTCCAGCCATCAAGTTCTCAGTGTTCGCGAGTTCCATAAAGAGACCGAGTGTCAGCGGAGCGCGGACAGTTTCGCGGTTCGGCCAACGAGAGCAGGAGTAGCGCGTGGAGAATATCTCGACGGAAGAGCAAGAAATAGTAGAGCTTATTAGGGAATTCGTCAACAAAGACGTGAAGCCCGTTGTCCAGGATCTCGAGCACTCGAACACTTACCCGGAAGCGCTCATCGAAACGATGAAAGAGCTGGGGGTCTTCGGTCTGGCTATCCCGGAGCCATGGGGGGCAACCAAGGTCAGCATGTCTTGCTACGTCTTGGTTACGGAAGAGCTTGCGCGAGGGTGGATGAGCCTTGCTGGTGCGATGGGTGGCCACACCGTTGTCGCGAAGTTGATTCAGGAGTTCGGAACTGCGGAGCAGAAGGACACCTACTTGCCGCGCATGGCTACTGGCGAGTTGCGCGCGACGATGGCACTGACCGAGCCGGATGGTGGGTCCGATCTTCAATCGATTCGAACTCGAGCTGTGAACGATGGCGACGGATACCTTATCGACGGTTCCAAGACCTGGATCTCCAACGCGCGCACCTCAGGCCTGGTGGCCTTGTTGTGCAAGACCGATCCGACCGCGCACCCAGCCCATGCTGGAGTGTCAATTCTCCTCGTAGAGAAGGGTCCTGGGCTCACTGTATCCCGGGATCTGCCCAAGCTTGGTTACAAGGGGGTTGAGAGTTGTGAGATCACTTTCGAGGGCATGCGCGTGCCTCACGCTGCCCTGCTTGGCAACCGGGAGGGCGTCGGATTCCCGCAAATGATGCGAGGGCTAGAGGCTGGTCGCTTGCAGGTCGCGGGCCGCGCGCTCGGCGTCGCACGCGCCGCGCTCGAGGATTCCCTCCGGTACGCGCAGGAGCGCGAGACCTTCGGCGTGCCGATCTGGAAGCACCAATCCATCGGGAATTACCTCGCGGACATGGCCACCGAGCTTTCTGCCGCTCGCCAACTGACCCTCCACGCCGCCCGCATCATCGACGAGGGCAAGCGCGCCGACATGGAAGCCGGCATGGCAAAGCTATTCGCATCGGAAATGGCGATGCGCGTGACCCTGAACGCGGTGCGGATCCACGGCGGTTACGGCTACTCGACCGAGTTCGACGTCGAACGTTACTTCAGGGAAGCGCCCCTCATGATCGTCGGCGAAGGAACCAACGAGATCCAGCGGAACGTGATCGTTCGGCAGTTGGTCAAGCGCGGCAACTGAGGATAGCCGTCAGCGATTGACCGACCCCGACAGCGAGCCGATGTACTTGATCACGGTCGGGGTTGTGGCGAACGTCGCCGTGATCACCACGATCAAGGACAGCGCGGACACGGCCAGCCCAAGCCATCCGTTGTCGTCCGACGCGGTGTAGATGTGGTTCAGATTCCGCAAGGCGCCCGTCGAGAGCACCAAGGTGACGTGTACAGCGGTGAAAGCGACGAACCAGATCATCACGGCGAAGTGGATCGTCCGGGCGACGCGGAGGCTGAGCAGCCGGCCGAACCACCCCAGCCGGTCCGTCAGGAACGGGATCATCCTCACGCCCGCGGCGACAGCTAGCGGCGCGGCGACGAAGATCGTCACGAAATATGTGCACAGCTGCAACGCGTTGTAGTTCGACCATCCCGATTCGAGGCGCCAGTCGAGCGAGAGGTATTGCAGACCCGCCGAGACCGCGTCGGGGATTACATCCCAGTTTGTCGGCACCACCCGCATCCACTGGCCAGTGGCGAACAGCACGATGTAGAAGATCAGTCCGTTCAGCAGCCACACGGCGTCGACGTTGAGGTGCCACCACTGGAGCAGACCCAACCGCACCGGCGGGCCGCCGACGGACATCCGCTGGGTCCAGGTGGCCCGCGTCAGCTTGGGGTTCGCGCCATACCGGATCTGCAATCCGGATCTCACGATGAAGACGAGGAGGAACATGTTGATGAAGTGCTGCCAGCTGACGGCGCTCACTGAAATTCCCCAGTTCTGCTCGGCGGATTCCAGCGGTCGTCGCTACACGGCCATGCTCTGAAGGGTAGTGAAGAGCTCGTGGGGTGTCTTCCAGCCGAGGGTCTTTCGGGGACGCCGGTTGAGCTCTTCGCTGACTCGCTGGAGATCGTCGACGGTGTGGAGGCGGAGGTTGGTGCCCTTCGGGAAGTAGTCACGGAGCAGGCCGTTGGTGTTCCTTACTGTGGGAGGGCGCGGATCGGGGACGTCGTAGGTTCTCGACCGGCCCGGAGGCTCCGGGTATGGCTCGTTAGTGTTTGCCGCCCGCGAGGACGGCTCAACGAGATTGGCCGCCCGGTGTCTCGCAACGGCTTGACCACTGATTGAGAGTCGCGATCCATCGCTATGTAAGGAACTGCTGGCATGGTCGTTCGCATCGGGGACGGGGTCACTTCCGCGCTCAACGGAGGAGAATGTGCCATGGTCAAAGTGTGGGCTGGAGTCGATGCGGGCAAGAGTCACCACCATTGTGTCGTCATCGACGAGGACGGCCGTCAATTGCTCTCGCGCAGGGTTGCCAACGACGAAGACACCCTGCTCGCATTGATCGCTGACGTGCACGCGCTCGAGGCAGACGCAGTGACGTGGGCAACGGACCTGAATCACGGTGGGGCTGCGTTGTTCATCGAGTTGCTGAGCTCGCACGACCAAGAGCTGCTCTATATCCCGGGCCAGACGGTCCATCACGCCGCGAGAACATATCGCGGCGACGGGAAGACCGACGCCAAGGACGCGGGCGTCATCGCGGATCAAGCCAGAATGCGGCGGGACCTTCAACCACTCCGCAACGGAGACGAGATCAGCGCGAACCTGCGGCTGCTGACAGCACGGCGAGCGGATCTTGTCATCGATAGGACTCGAGCGTTTAACCGGCTGCGCGCGACTCTCTTGGAGTATTTCCCAGGCCTTGAGACCGCATTCGACTACGCCAACAGCAAGAGCGCCCTGCTCCTACTGACGCGTTATCAGACACCGGACCAGCTACGCAGCGCCGGGACGAAGCGAGTGTCGGCGTGGTTGTCGAAGGCCGGCGCGACCAAAGGCGAGTTGATCGCAGCGACCGCGGTCACTGCGGCGCACGCGCAGCACACCATCGTCCGATCACAGGACATCGCTTCACGCATCGTCGCCGAGCTGGCCATGGAGATCCTGCGTCTGCACGAGAGTGTGGCGAATGTTGATCACGAGATCGAATCCCTACTCCGCCAGCACGACGATGGGGAGATCCTGCTCAGCCTCCCAGGTTTCGGGCCGCGACTCGCCGCCGAGTTCCTAGCCGCGATCGGCGGTGGCCTATCCGGCATCGAGAGTGCTGATCGACTGGCAGGGATTGCCGGTCTGGCCCCCGTCCCACGCGACTCCGGTCGGATCAGCGGCAACCATCATCGCCCGCACCGATACGACCGGAGACTACTGCGCGCCAGTTTCCTGGCCGCGCAGACCGCCGCTCGATACTGCCCGGACTCACGCGCGTACTACGAGAAGAAGCGATCAGAGGGCAAGAACCACAAGCAAGCAGTCCTCTCCCTCGCCAGACGCAGGGTCAACGTGATTTGGGCAATGCTCCGCGACCACCAGCCCTATCAAACAGGATTTCAACACCGTCCGGCTTGACAAGAACTATTGAGATTCTCGTTGCTCGGTCGCTGCCAGGGGCTTCCGGGGTCGCAGAAGAACACTGGCATCCGGACCGCCTCGGCTACGGTGTGGTGGTGGCTCATCTCGCTGCCC
>Ga0209066_10002963_pt1 | contig 19919 bp, 19 predicted proteins | sample All_14_2_FD_187198 | JGI IMG/M metagenome (GOLD analysis project Ga0209066, IMG submission 187198) | Freshwater microbial communities in response to fracking from Pennsylvania, USA - Allegheny Zone_MetaG_DW_15 (SPAdes) (version 2) ... | reverse complement strand
TTCCAGGTCTGGGTCTTTGCGAACACCCTGCTCAACGTTGCTCCCCTCAAATCGTTCCAGCCGTCGGCCGAGCAGATACCGGAGCGAGATACTGCCTACGACATCGTTTGGGACTGCCCCAACTGCAACCACCAGAACGACTATCTCGGGGTGGTTCTTCCGCCTGATACGGGTCACAGCATTCGCCTGACTTGTCGGGAATGCAATACCCGGTGGGATGTCAAAAATGCAGTTCATAAGCTCGTGCCAAACACCATTAACGATGCTACTTGCGCCGCACATTTGCGCCAGGCAGAAGCATTCTTTGAGCATGAAAAATTCAAGGAATGTCATGACATTGCCAACGAATTGCTGGGACTTGCCCCGAACTTTATTCCTGCACGATTGTTAATGGGGAAGTTTTATCGCCGAGTTGGCCCATCCGAACACATGCTCAAGTCTTTTGGCGCAGCACTCGGGGCCATGCCATTCGATCCTGAAAGGCACAACGACTTCGCTGAAGCTTTGCAGGAAATTGGTGCGCATGGCGCGGCGAGGATGCACTACGAGCAGGCGCTGGCGCTCCAGCCTGGCAACGAAAGAGCTACGGCGGGCATTGCCTTCATCGATAGCCATCAGGTTTCTGATCAGCAACGATCTAGCTACTTCATCTCCTGGTCAGAAGACCGGCCTCCTCAAAGGCGGAATAGAGTCGAGTCTTGTCAGACACAGGTCAGTACTGAAGATGAACCCACCGCGATAATTGCAGCCTCCCAAGGAGGGCAGCCATCTGTTCTTAAGAGGTTGAGTCGTTGGATTAGGCCTGAGTAGCCAAATCGGATACGAATGCACATACTTCTTGTAGTTCCGCGCTATAGCTCCACGTGGGGAGAGTTCTATCAGTTTCCTCTGGGGCTGGGTTATATCGCTGCGGCGATGAAACGTGCTGGACACACGGTTACGGGGCTGAACCTCAATCATCATCAGGGATCGGTTGAGTCCATCGTTGCAGCCAAGATCGCGGCAATCAATCCAGACGTATGTGCTACTGGTGGTCTTTCGCCCTTTTTGTCGCTGGTACAGTCGATTTTCAACGCGGCACGCAAAGCAAAGCCGAAGATAATCAACATCGCCGGTGGTGGCGTGGTAAGCGGCGAACCTGGTGTCATTCTTGACGTTGCCGACATCGACGTTGGTGTGGTTGGTGAAGGCGAATTGACCATCGTCGAGTTGCTCGACTGCCTGAGTAAATCAGGTGATCTGCATACTGTCCAGGGTATCGTATTCCGCGACAAGAATGGCAAGACGGTGCAAACGCCCGAGCGTCCGCAGATCATGAACTTGGGCAAGCTGGCCTGGCCTGACTACGAGGCACTCGAGTGCGAGCAGAATGTTTCCGGTCAGCGTGCCCTCGATAGTTATTTCTTCCACTCTCAGCGGGAGAGCAAGCCCCGAGCGATCGACATGATCACCAGCCGCTCCTGCCCGTTCAAATGCACATTCTGTTTTCACCCCACTGGCAAGACTTACCGGGAACGGCCGCTGGATGACTTCTTCGCCGAGCTCGACACGCTCGTTGCCCGTTACAAGATCAACATGGTTGGCTTGATCGACGAATTGTTTTCTCTGAAGAAGACGCGACTGCTTGAGTTCTGCGAACGGATCAAACCCTACAACCTGCAGTGGTTGGTGCAGCTGCATGTGAACAGCGCGACCGAGGAGACGGTGCGGGCGATGCGGGATTCGGGTTGTGCCTACATCAGTTACGGTATCGAGAGCATGAGCCAGCCGATCCTGGAAAGCATGCTGAAGAAGTCGAAGACGCATCGTATTGATAGTGCATTAGACCTGACGTATCGGCACCAAATCGGCATTCAGGGAAACCTGCTGTTCGGGGATTCGGCGGAGACGCTGGAGACGGCGAACGAATCCATGCACTGGTGGGCGGCTAACCGGCGCTACCAGATCAACCTGACGCCGCTGATGGTGTTTCCGGGAAGTCCTGATTATCTGGCTGCACTACGGGATGGATTAATTGCAGATGAAGACCGTGCCCGGTACGTTCAGGATATCCCTCCTGACCTCAACATCTCCCGCATGAACGACAAGAACATGGAGATGATTCGCTTCCAGGTCTGGGTCTTTGCGAACACCCTGCTCAACGTTGCTCCCCTCAAATCGTTCCAGCCGTCGGCCGAGCAGATACCGGAGCGAGATACTGCCTACGACATCGTTTGGAACTGCCCCAACTGCAACCACCAGAACGACTATCTCGGGGTGGTTCTTCCGCCTGATACGGGTCACAGCATTCGCCTGACTTGTCGGGAATGCAGTACTCGCTGGGACGTGCAAAACAAGGCCTACCGACAGACCGGGGATGTAGCGCACAGTCCAAGGAGGCGTAGCTACCGCCACCTCGCTGGGAGGTTGTTTGAGAAAATTAGGCAAGGCAAGTACCGTGAGATCGGTAGCAAGGGGCTAAGCCTGCTCTTGGCACGGATGCCGCAGCGGTTGGGAATGCAGGATGTTGCTCACCAGATTGCGTCGGCCGAATTCGCCCTGAAGTCCCTCGGATCCGCACTTTACGGGGATCCTTTCAACGCTGACCGGCACTGTGACTTCGCTGAAGCTTTAGAGAAACTCGGTGCGCATGGAGCGGCGAGGATGCACTACGAGCAGGCACTGGCGCTTCAGCCTGGCAACGAAAGAGCTGCGATGGGCATTGCCTTCATCGATGGTCCTCAGGTTACCGACCAGCAACGTACCACCTATTTCGTCTCGTGGTCAGATGCTGCGCCCCCGCAACGCCGGAACCATAATGTGCTGAAGCCGATCGTAAAGGGCAAGACGATTCCTCTCGCTCATAATGTTTAGCGTGAAAGAATCGAAATCGTATGAAAATATTGATTCTGGGTGGCACGATTTTTCTGGGCAGGCATCTGACTGAAGCGTTTCTGTCGCATGGTCATGAAGTCACGCATTACAACCGCGGCCTACAGAATCCTCGCTTGTTCCCGGAAGTCGAGAAATTGCGTGGCGATCGCGACCGTGATCTCTTGCCACTGCGGGGCAGATCCTGGGATGCTGTGGTTGATACCTGCGGTTATTTTCCCCGTCAGGTGGCTGCGGCAACGAGAGCGCTGCATCCGCATACACCGCTTTACGTCTTCGTTTCGAGCGTCAACCAGTATGCAGACCTAAGCATATCTGGCGTCGATGAGAGCCATCCTGGTGCTACAGCCGGCTTTCAGGCAGAACAGATCGATCCGCCGCTCTCGCCAGAAACCTATGGCCCGCTCAAGGCCGCCTGCGAAAAGGCAGTTCGGCAGGTTTATGGAGATCGTGCGCTAGTAGTGCGCCCTGGTTGTTTGGTGGGACCGTACGATCAAGCGCACCGTTTCCCCTACTGGGTGAGGCGGGCGGCCGCAGGTGGTCCGATGTTGGTGCCAGGCCGGCTGGATCAGCTCTGGCAGATCATTGATGTTCGCGATGCGGCGGAGTGGATCGTCCGCATGCTTGAGGAAGGGCGCACCGGAACCTTCAATGTCGTTGGGCCGGAACAGCCCATATCAGCAGACCGATTGGTACAGGAACTGGCGTCCGTCGCAGGAATCGATGCGCAACCAATCTGGGTGGATACAGGATTCCTGCGTGGAGAGCCGGGCGGCAGTCGCTGGTTGGACCTTGCCGAGTGGAGCAACCTGCCCCCAACCATGGCCCATCTCTATTCGATAGACAACGCACATGCAGTCGCTACAGGCCTGTGTTTTAGGCCGTTGGCCGCTACGGCCAAAGACGTCCTTAGTTGGTTGGCGCAGCGCGCGCCTCAAGAGGCTGATGCTCTGGCGCCAGAACGCGAGAGTGACCTGCTGCGCGCATGGGATCGCCGTGCGATGACGAAGCCATGCCGAACATATACCCGAGACCAGACAAAGAAACGACATGTTGCCGATAAAACCCATTACTGAAGATACGGTCCAGGACGCTCTTAGTCACGTCTTTTATGTGACCTCCTGGGGCTATGGTGCCGACCACTGGTTCTCGTGGTTCGTCAAGGCGCTTAATGCCAACCCGGAAATCATGGCCTATCTGGCCAATGAAGGTTCTCGTCCGAAATACTTCCCGGAGGAGCGATCCCGAGCCCATCGTCCGGATCTCATCAAGTTCACACGTTTTATGGCCGACGTCGGTATGACTTACACCGCCATCGGAGACTGCTACTCCTACCGGCCAACCATGATGCATGCACTGCTGGAAGCTTGGCCGGACATCGTGCGGGTCGTGCAACTTACCCGTCATCCCTACGCATGGTTGTTTTTCCATGTGCGTTGGCGCACAACGAACATGCGCATGCTCGGCGGGGAACAGGGGCCACTCGAGCACGAATGGCTTCACGGCTGCGATCACGAACTTTTTAAACGGCTTGGATTAAGGCCTTACGAGAAGGAGGATATCGAAGTCTGGACGACATTCCAGGGCATGTGGAAGATGAACGACGTCGCCAGCGATTCGAAAATGCCAATCCGGCAGATTCCCATCGAGCAGGTGGTGACCAACCGCGACCTATTCCGCGAGATCATCGACTACATCACTCACGGCCGTGTCAAATACGATGAACGCTTGCTTGACTTGATCTACGGTTGGGTCTGGACGTCGTTTCGAGGGGAAGCGAAGCTTCGTGTATCGCCTCATGAGCTAAGGGCTGAATGGCCGGACTGGAAGGTTGATGCGTTTGAAAAATTGGTAAGTCAGGAAGCTCAAGAAAGTTTCTTGAAGCTCGGATATAAGTTATGAGTGGAATGGCTGAACTATTTTTGTTGTTTGGATTACTTGTCCTCATGGCAATGCTGTGGGGATTGAAGAGGCGCATCCAGACCGCGACAGAGACCACGGCATCTGCGCTGGAGTCGCAGCGTCTCGCTATTGAGCGGAGGGTGACGGAGGTAGCCCAGACCACGGCATCTGCGCTGGAGTCGCAGCGTCTCGCTATTGAGCGGAGGGTGACGGAGGTAGCCCAGACCACGGCATCTGCGCTGGAGTCGCAGCGTCTCGCTATTGAGCGGAGGGTGACGTACGTCTTGGAAGAACTTGCCTATGTGAGTATTGCTAGCAATGGCCAAGAGCGGCCGAAGCACCCTGACATTCAGCCGACTGCGGCAACGCCGCAGTCGGCTGAATGTCAGGGTGAACGCCCTGTTTTTGTGGCCACGGTATTCAAGTCAGGAACAAAGTTGCTAGAGCATATCGTGGCAAAGCTTACTGGACTTGGCATAAACGCTCCGACCATGTCGGCCGGTTCAGATTACGAAAGCGCAGACCCAATTACTTTTGAAAACGGTAAGTTCTTTATCTGGCACAACGTGCCAAGCGACAGAGTCAAGGCTCGATTGATCGTGGCAAATGCTCAGCCAATCCTCCTGATTCGAAACATCTACGATTTGGCTGTATCCCAGTACTTCCACTTTGCCCACGATGTTGATGCTGAAATCGGCTATGCCACGCACACGGCGGGCTACTTTGCCGAGATGAGCCAAGATGAGGGAATTTCGCTATTGTTATCCGGGGCGACGTCAGAACGCTTCAATTGGCATGGGTTTGGGTACTACCTGCGCCAGATTCAGGAGATTCTCCAATTTTCTAAAGAGTACCCATGTCATGTTGTGATTTATGACCGCCTTGTCAAAGACAAGCGTAGAGAAATCGAACGATTGGCTACCTTTCTGGCTATAGAACCTAGCGATGAGCTATTTGGTGAACTCATCGACAGCTCAAGCCTGAATTCAATGCGCGAGGCGAGGGTATCGTTGGTAGGAACCGGAAAGCACTTCCGCAAGGGAAGCCCAGGTGATCACATCAATGTGCTGAAGCCATGGCACTATCACATGATTAATCAGATCAAGCTGGCATTTGCGCCCAGGCTGGATGCCCTGTGCGAAGAATTGGGTTTTGGCGATGTGACCGCAAGGCCTGCGGAGGAACCTCGTAGCAGGCCTTCGCTGCCTGATGCGAGCGACAAATGAGTTCCATGCCATCCCCTTCCGCGCTGTTCCGAAATATTGTTGGCCACCGCGCAATGATCTGGGCGTTGGCCCTGCGCGATCTGGAAAGCCGCTATGCCGGAACCATGGGCGGTGCCCTGTGGGCATTCGCCCACCCGCTTGCCGTCGTGGTGATTTTCTACTTCGTCTTTGCGGTAGGCTTTCGAGCGCAGGGGCCGGCCAATGCCCCGTTTATTCTCTGGTTCGTCGGTGGGCTTGTGCCATGGTTCTTTTTCAATGAAACCCTGACGGCTATTTCCAAATCGATCACCAGCAACGCCCATCTAGTTAAAAAAACAATATTTCCAACCGAGACGCTGCCATTCGTACATCTGGTTTCGGGAGTTTTTCCTCACGCTGTTTTCCTGCTCATCCTTGTAGGTATGCTTGTTTTTTTCGGCGTTCCTCTTGTTATTGATCGTTTTGCATTTGTCTATTTCTTTGTCTGTAGCTGCATCCTGTTGCTTGGCCTCGGCTGGTTGTTCGCCGCCCTGCAGGTTTTCTATCGCGACATTGGCCAGGGCCTGACGATCATCCTCAATCTGTGGTTCTGGATAACGCCGATCGTCTGGTCGCCCGACATCATGCCTCCGGAGTACCGTAGCCTGCTGTTCTACAATCCCATCTATTACATCGTCGAAGGTTACCGTGGTGTATTGATCTTCGAAACGATCACATGGCCTGGCGCTGCTGCAACCGCGTACTTCTGGTCGGTAACCACGCTATGTTTCCTGGCCGGTAGCTATACGTTTCGCCGGCTGAAGCCCGAATTTCCCGACGTCATGTGAGTGGCCTCAGTATGGATACCGAATTCGCCATTTCCGTTCGCGAAGTAGCGAAGAAATTCAGGCTATTCTCCTCGCCCAAAGAGCGCCTGATCGAGGCGTTGCATCCGTTCCGGAAGCAGTACCACCACGAATTCTGGGCGCTGCGAGGTGTCAGCTTCGACGTCCGTCGCGGCGAAATCGTTGGCATACTGGGGCGAAACGGATCGGGAAAATCGACGCTGCTACAGATCATCTGCTCGGTCATGCAGGCCACTCGAGGCGAGGTTAAGGTCAATGGCCGCATTTCTGCACTGCTCGAACTGGGTGCGGGTTTCAATCCTGAGTTTTCCGGGCGGGAAAACGTGATCCTCAATGGCGCGATCATGGGCATCCCCCGCAGTGAGATGCTGCGCCGACTTCCTGAAATAGAGAAGTTCGCTGACATTGGTGAGTTCTTCGATCAGCCGGTTAAAACATACTCTTCCGGCATGTATGTTCGTGTCGCCTTTGCTGCGGCGATTCACGTTGATCCGGAAATATTGATTGTCGATGAGGCGCTGAGCGTCGGGGATGCAAAATTTCAGCATCGTTGTTTTGATCGAATCCGCAATTATATGGAGCAAGGCAAGACCATTTTGGTAGTGTCGCATGCCACCGAAACCCTGCTTCGGATATGTGATCGAGGTGTTGTCATTGACTCTGGCGATTTGAAATATATCGGCCCGATCAAGGAGGCAATTAACCACTATCAGAACTTGCTATCTGGTTCTGAGAAGACAGGTTCGTTCACAGATATAAATGCCTCTTCCGTACTGCCACTCTCTATTAATACTGAATTGCCTGTCAATCCAACCTCTCTAACAACCAATTCGGCAGACGTTGTTTCTACTAAGCAAAACTATAACAAGCACGAGACACGTCTTGGGAATCAGTTCGTTAATATTATTGATTTTGTTCTCGTGGTTGATGGGGAGGTTAATCCGGAAACAATTCAAAAGCAGGCTAACGTTGAGCTCTTTATAAAAGTGTATTTTCAAAAAACAGTAGAGGCCGTGTCTATTGGTTTCGCCATTGTGACCGTAGATGGGACATACATATTCGGGACAAACCTTGAAATGTTAAATGTTCCATTTTTTTCCGGTACGCAGGGGGAGTGTGTGATCGTCAAATTTACCTGGAAATCTCACGTGGCTGGAGGTGAGCACTTTCTTAATATTGGATGTCATACCTATGCTGATGGAGCGCAGCAATTTCTTGACATCAGACGCTCCGTTGCGAAGCTTAACTTTGCTCCGACACCAGAGTCGATCGGTTTTGTGAATTTAGAACTCGACTTTGAGCTTCTAGATAAGTGAGCTGATTTGTTAGTAGCAAGGAACGAAAACCTATGAATTACCCAAGTGAGTCGTTGAATGGTGCAGAGACCGATATTCCGCGCTTAATTGAAATAGAGCCTACCTATAGTTGTAATCTGCGATGTGTTATGTGCCATGTTCCAACGCATAGCGATCGAAAACCAATGTTTTTAGATATTAAGAGGTTAGAGGCAGCAACGCGGGAAGTGGAGGGATGTCACATTATTCTTGGTTCGGAGTACGAGCCAACAATCCATCCTGATTTTGAAGATTTGTTCCGGCTGATTATTAAGAGAAATTGGAGGGTGGACTTTCTCTCAAACGCAACAAAATTGCATGCTGTAGATCAAGGCTTGCTGGCGGATGTTCCATTTCATGTATTCAATGCATCTTTTGATGGATGTTCAAAAGAATCTTTTGAACATACACGGGCCGGTGCAGACTATGACATCGTAAAAAATAATGTAATTCGAACGGCTAGCCTTGTCCGTGCGCGTGGAGGGTTTACGGCTATCAACGCAACTATGGTTCGCTCGAATCTGAGAGAGACCGTTGACATGGTCAAGATGTGGAATGACGAAGGTTTCGACCTAATAAGGCTGTTAGTGGCGCAGGCGAGAGATACCAGAAAGGTCGTTCTTGAGGAGTCTCTGCTGCCCGTAAAATCAAAGTTGTTTCGCACATTCCACGACGTCGCCGACGAAATTGTAAATCGTAATATGAGTATTGGTGCGCGCAGCGGCTTCTACGAGACTGAATTATTTGATAAACCTATTGGTGGGCATTTACATCAGGCTACGATATTTTCTAACAAGGCGAGCTATCGTTATGTTCCCGGCGTAAGACAAGATTTTCAGTCTGGATCATGGCCTGGTATGTCGGTGCGCTGCACGTCACCATTTGTCTATTGCAGAGTGCGCTGGGATGGGAACGTGGACTTATGCAATAGGAGAGATAGGGTTATCGGCAATATTTACGAGAATAGTTTGCTCGAAATCTGGCACGGGGAAAAGGCGTGCGAGATGCGTGATGCGATTCGAAGAGATATTGTAGGCTGCCAAGCATGCGATTACTTGAGGTTTTGCATCCAGAGTCGCTCACAGGATTATGACGATGAAAGCAGCTATTTTGCTTCTGGACTGTACAACTCGCCGGGGATACAGGATGTCATTTGCCAAATAATGGAAGTAAAACTATGAATGCTGTCCGCAGTCAGCTTCACTAGACTGAAGCAATTGTCATAGCGAGGAATTATGACGGGAAATTGGAACGAAAGCGAAGCAATCCACTATCAAGGAGACCTCGCTTTGCGAGTGTTTTCATCTCGACTTCTCGGGAAGGATAAATCGTTGGTGCTGCACGGCGGCGGCAACACCTCTGTCAAGATTGTCGAGAAAAACATCTTTGGCGAAGACGAAGAAATTCTTTACGTCAAGGGAAGTGGCTGGGATCTGGAGAAGATTGAGGCGGCAGGCTTCTCCCCGGTGAAATGCGAATACCTGCGGAAACTGGCCCGGTTGCCGAGTATTCCGGACCCGCAGATGGTGAACGAACTTGTCACCCATCTGACGCGCGCCTCGGCGCCCGTTCCCTCCGTGGAGGCAATTCTTCATGCCATCCTGCCCTACAAATATGTGGATCACACCCATGCTGACGCCGTAGTCACTGTCTCCAACAGTGTCGTTGGAGAGAAACGCATTCGAGAAATCTACGGCCATCGGGTCGTCGTGATTCCCTATGTGATGCCGGGCTTCGACCTCGCTCGTCTGTGCGCCGAACGCTTTGCCACGGATGCCGGCTCGCAAACGATCGGCATGGTGTTGCTCAACCACGGCATTTTCTCGTTTGGGGAAAGCGCGCAGGAGTCCTACGAGCGGATGATTCATCTCGTCGGCCTTGCCGAGGAGTACCTGAGCCGCCAGGATGCTTGGGAGATCAAGGGGAAACCAACTGCATCCGCCGGTCCCGCAATCATGGAGATGGCCCGCTTGCGTCGCGACATCTCCGACGCAGCCGGAGTACCGATGGTCGTGTCGCGCTATGCTGATCAGAATTGTATGAGTTTCGCCGGTCGACCCGATATCGCCGTGATCGCCCGCCAGGGACCGGCGACGCCGGACCATGTGATCCGCACCAAGCGGCTCCCCATGGTCGGTCGCGATGTGAAAGCGTATGTGGCTGAATACGAGGCTTACTTCGCCGGGTACGAGCCCTTGGCAAAAGAGCGCAAATCGATGCTCGATCCGGCACCTCGGTTGGTACTGGATCCTGAGTTGGGCATGTGTTCGGTTGGCCGTTCAGCGAAAGACGCTGCTGTCGTGGCCGAGATTTACGAGCACACGATGGACATTATCCTGCGGGCGACGACGTTGGGCGGCTATAGGGCGCTACCGGCGCAGGATATTTTTGATGTCGAGTATTGGGATCTGGAGCAAGCCAAGCTGCAGAAGGGAGGCAAGCCGCCGGCTTTTGCTGGCGAGATTGCCTTGGTGACCGGGGCGGCCTCGGGGATCGGCAAGGCCTGTGTCGAATCTCTGTTGGCGAGGGGCGCCGCTGTGGTGGGTGTCGATCTGAACCCTGCCATCGTGTCGCTTTGGCAGCGACCGGAATTTCTTGGTATTGCCTGCGACCTGGCCGATCCCGCGGCTATCCCGCAGATTCTTGAGCAAACGACAAACCGCTATGGCGGGCTGGACATGCTGGTACTGAACGCGGGCGTGTTCCCGGGCGGTTGCCGCATCGACTCGCTCGGCTCGGACGAGTGGCGTCGGGTGATGACCATTAACCTGGATGTCAACCAAGCGCTGATGCGGGAGTGTCACCCGCTGCTGAAGCTTGCGCCACGGGGTGGCCGTGTGGTCGTGATCGGTTCGAAGAATGTTCCTGCGCCCGGCCCAGGGGCGGCGGCTTATTCTGCTTCAAAGGCTGCCCTTAACCAGTTGGCCCGCGTAGCGGCGCTGGAATGGGGCGGGGACAACATCCGCATCAACAGCCTGCATCCGAATGCGGTATTCGATACCGGACTCTGGACCGAGGAGGTTCTGACTTCTCGTGCCAAGCATTACGGCCTCAGCGTCGATGAGTACAAGAGAAACAACGTATTGAAGACCGAGGTGACCAGTCGTGACGTCGCCGAACTAGCGGCGGAGATGTGTGGTTCCTTGTTTGCCAAGACTACTGGCGCGCAATTGCCGGTTGATGGCGGCAATGATCGCGTCATTTGAATCATCATGGTCTATTCCCACCCACTTATTTGGAATCAGTACCCCATGGCAAATCAACAAAAGAAACCGGTTATTGGCGTGATTGGCGGCAGCGGCGTCTATGACATCGAAGGCCTGACCAACAAGCGCTGGGAGCGTGTTAACTCCCCCTTTGGTGAGGCCTCGGACGAATTATTGTTCGGCGAATTGAACGGGCAGCAGATGGTATTTCTGCCGCGCCATGGACGCGGTCACAAGATTCCGCCTTCCGAGATCAATTTTCGCGCCAATATCGATGCCCTAAAACGTGCAGGAGCTACCGACGTAATCTCGGTCAGTGCGGTGGGATCGTTGCGGGAGAATTTGCGCCCCGGGATGTTCGTGATTGTCGATCAGTTCATCGACCGCAGCTTTGCTCGCGTCAAGAGCTTCTTCGGTACCGGTTGTGTGGCACATGTGTCGATGGCACATCCGGTGTGCAGCCGGCTGGGCGACCACATCGAGACAGCCGCGCGCGAAGCTGGCATCGAGGTGGCACGTGGCGGCACCTATCTGGTGATGGAAGGACCGCAGTTTTCCAGCTTGGCCGAGTCGGAGCTTTACCGTAGCTGGAATTGCGATGTGATCGGCATGACTAATATGCCTGAGGCCAAGTTGGCGCGTGAAGCCGAGCTTTGCTATGCCACGGTGGCAATGGTAACTGATTACGATTGTTGGCATCCGAATCACGACGATGTCACCGTCGATGCCATTATCAAGGTGCTGCTGGCCAATGCGGACAATGCGCGCAGTCTGGTCAAAAAGGTTGCGCCGCGCCTGCAGGGCGATGGCAAGGCGGCCGCTTGCAGCTGCCGGTCTGCGCTCGAACATGCCCTGATTACCGCGCCGGAAGCACGCGGCCCCGAGATGATCAAGCGTCTCGATGCCGTTGCTGGCCGGCTGTTGAATTCCCGCTAACCGATCCGGAGTAAGAATCATGCCTATCAAATCACGTATTCGTACCGTTCCTCATTACCCCAAGCAGGGGATCATGTTTCGCGACATCACCACATTGCTCAAGGACCCGGTTGGTTTTCGCATCACCATTCATGAACTGGCCAATCGCTATACCGGCATGAAGATCGACAAGATCGCCGCCATCGAATCGCGCGGCTTCATCCTCGGTGCGCCGCTGGCCTATCTGCTCGGCGTCGGCTTCGTGCCGATTCGCAAGAAAGGCAAGTTGCCGGCTGAGACCATCGGTCACGATTACGAGCTGGAATACGGTACCGACCGCATCGAGATGCACACGGATGCCGTAAGCAAGGGTGACAAGGTGTTGCTGGTCGATGATCTGATCGCCACGGGCGGCACGGCTGAAGCCGCGGTCAAGCTGATCGAGAAGATGGGCGGTAGCATCGTCGAATGTTGCTTCGCCATCGATCTGCCCGACATCGGCGGTAGGTCACGCCTTGAAAAGCTCGGCCAGAAGGTCTTTGCGCTCTGCGAATTCGAAGGCGACTGACGATGACGCAACAAAATCAGGCCGTGGAAACTCTGCGCTGGCGGGACGGCAAGTTGGAGATGATTGACCAGCGCGTGCTGCCTGCGAAGTTTGAGTACTTGGGATACCAATCGGCTGCAGAGACAGCCGAAGGCATCCGCAGCATGGTGGTGCGTGGTGCGCCAGCCATCGGCTGTGCGGCCGCCTATGGCGTGGCGCTCGAAGCCCTGCGCCTGCGTAATGCTTTACCCTCAGACTTTGCGGCAGGAATGGACAAGGCATTTGACGTGCTGGTGGCAAGCCGCCCGACGGCGGTCAATCTGTTCTGGGCCTTGAAGCGCATGCGCACAATTTGGGATGCCGTCAAGGAACAGCCCGTTGGCGCGATTGCAGAACGACTGCTGGCCGAGGCGCACGAAGTGACAGCCGAAGATATCCGCATCAATCGCGCGATGGGGGCGTTCGGCGCTGAACTGTTGCCCGATGGCGCGCGCGTGCTTACTCACTGCAACGCCGGGGCGTTGGCGACCGCCGGGCACGGCACGGCGCTGGGGGTGTTCCGTTCCGCCGTCGAGGCCGGCAAGAAGATTTCCGTGATTGCCGACGAAACGCGACCGTTTTTGCAGGGCGCGCGCCTGACAGCCTGGGAAATGGTGCAGGAGAAGATTCCCGTTACCCTGATCACCGACAACATGGCCGGCTTCATGATGAGCAAGGGCGAGATCGATGCCGTGGTGGTGGGTACCGACCGCGTGGCAGCCAACGGCGACGTCGCCAACAAGATTGGAACGTATATGGTCGCGGTGCTGGCCAAGCGTCACAACATTCCTTTCTATGTTGCCTGCCCGCTATCGACCATCGATATGGGTATTGCATCCGGTATGGACATTCCTATCGAGGAACGTTCTGCGGATGAGGTCAAGGGATTTCGGGACTACCTTTGGGCTGCTGAAGGAGTGAAAATCCGCAACCCCGCATTCGACGTGACCCCCGCAGAACTGGTGACAGGACTTATTACGGAAAAGGGAGTGGTTCTGCAGCCGAATCGAGAAAAGCTCGAATCTCTTTTTTCGTGAAATCAACGAGAGGACACAGTTCACGAGCGCAGAAACCTGACCGATCCGTGTCAGTTCTCTCGGCCCCTCCACACGTATGACAAAACTTGCGTCGTATTCACAGAGGCCTGGCGTGGAGACCGGGGTGACCATTGTCGTGGTCAACTACAACGCCGGAGAGTTTCTTGAGCCCTGCATTGCCTTGTGCCTTCAGCAGGCGGGGGAAGTGATTCTTGTCGATAATGCCTCGGCCGATGGGAGTATGGACGCGGTTAGTCGTCGGTTCGACGGAAATTCAAGGCTGCGGGTTATCCGCAATTTGGCCAACCTCGGTTTTGCTGTTGCATGCAATGTCGGGGCCCGTGTGGCAAGAGGCCAGTTTGTGTTGTTCCTGAACCCAGATTGTGCTTTGGAGGAAGGCTCGGTGAGCCAACTCCTCCTGGCTCTGGAGTCAGACCCGAAGGCAGGCATGGCGGGGGGGCTTCTTCTCAATGAAGATGGTACTGAGCAGGCCGGTGGGCGGCGAGCGGTACCCACGCCTTGGCGTTCGCTTGTTAGGGCATTCCATCTCTCGATCTTCGTGGATCGGTGGCCACGTCTTTTTTCAGACTTCAATTTGCACATGCAGCCAGTTCCCGCTGGCCCTTTGGAGGTTGAGGCGATTTCCGGTGCCTGTACGATGGTAAAGCGTCATGCCATGCAGGATGTCGGGCCTTGGGATGATAGCTATTTCCTGCATTGTGAGGACCTGGATCTTTGCATGCGCTACCGGCAGAAGGGCTGGACCATTCTTTTCGTTCCCGCTGCTCGCATTGTTCATCACCGTGGTGCATGCAGCCGATCGAGGCCTCTTTTTGTCGAGTGGCACAAGCATCACGGGATGTTGAGGTTCTACCGGAAGTTCTTCCGGCACCAATACCCTGGAGCGCTCATGTGGCTGGTAACACTCGGCGTGTGGTTGCGATTCTGCGCTGTGGTTGCCTACATCGGGGTGCGCGGTATTGGCCGAAAATTACTTGGCGAGCGGAATGGATGACCGGCATGTAGGCGTACTCGGGGCGAGAAGTCTGGTTGGGGAATGCCTGCTGCCCGTACTGCTGGAGGCTGGCTGGAAGGTGACCGCGTTATCGCGGCAATCGATGGTTTCGAATCGCCCGGGGCTGGAATGGCGTCAATGGCCCACTAACGGCATGGATGTCGATTGCTCGATTGGCCAGTGGATATCGCTGCTGCCGATCTGGATATTGCCGGAGTACTTTCCACTGCTTGAGCGATATGGTGCGCAGCGTGTAGTCGCACTTTCTTCAACCAGCCGGTTCGTTAAAGTCGAATCTTCGGAGCTTTGGGAGCGAGAGCAGGCAGCATTGCTCGCCGGTGGCGAGCAATATCTTCAAGACTGGGCGGAATCGTTCGGAAGGCAGTGGTTGGTTCTTCGGCCGACACTGGTCTACGGTCTGGGCCGAGACAAGAATATTTTCGAAATGGCCCGGTTTATCCGGCGCTTCGGTTTCTTTCCCTTGTTTGTAGGTGGTCGCGGCTTGCGGCAACCGATTCATGCCCGTGACGTGGCGAAAGTTTGTGCGGCAGCCGTTGGCAATGTGTCGGCGAGTAACCGTGCCTACGATATTTCGGGTGCGGACACGCTGACTTACCGCGGCATGGTTGTTGAGGTTTTCAGGGAGCTGGGCCGGCGTCCAAGGCTCGTTCCCGTGCCGTTGTGGAGTGCCAGGCTGGTCCTGTCGCTGGTGCGGCTTCATCCGCGATATCGCCACTGGTCTGTGGCGATGCTCGAACGGATGGGGCAGAACCTAGTGTTTGATCACGATCAGGCTGCGCGCGATTTCGCATTCCAGCCGAAGGGATTTGTTCTCGCATCCGAGGACATGCCGGCATGATTACGCTCCTGTTGTTGGCGCTGAGTTTTCTGGCCTCCTGGCGTTTGACGACCTGGCTGTTGCATCGTGCCGAACGGCTGAGCCTGGTGCAGGTGCCAACGCTGCGCTCAAGCCATGTGCAGCCGACGCCGAACGGCGGTGGGCTGGGAATCGTAATCGCGTCGACGGTGGCTGGTGTTTGGTTGGCATGGGGTCAATCGCAGGCGCTTGTGGTCGCGATAGCGCTTGCCGTGCCGCTGGCACTGATTGGGTTGTTGGACGACATCCGACATCTGTCGGCCCGTGTTCGTCTGGGGGTACAGGTGGCTGTTTGCGCGGGATTGTTGATTGCTCTGGGAGCAGTTCCGGAAATCGCGGTCGGCAATGTTGTACTGGGCGGTCTGGCTTTATCCGGACTGCTTCTCTTGGTCGGCGTGTGGTGGATCAACCTCTTCAATTTCATGGACGGCATCGACGGTATTGCTGGAGGGCAAGCCGTATTTATGCTGTTGGCCGGGGCCGCCTTGACGGCATGGGGGAATCCTGATGCGATGGCCAGTCCGCTCTGGGTGTTGATGCTTTGCATCTTCGCAGCCACGGTTGGCTTCTTGCTGCAGAACTGGCCTCCCGCCAAGATTTTCATGGGCGATACGGGCAGCACTTGGCTGGGTTTCATGATTTTCGCGCTGGCCCTGCTCACCGTACAATCCGGATGGTTGAGCTATGCGGTGTGGCTGGTGTTGGGCGCCGTATTTGTGACCGATGCGACCGTTACGTTGCTGACGCGCATGGCGCATGGGGAGCGCTGGTATGAGGCGCATCGCAATCATGCCTACCAGCGTTTGGCTCGGCGCTGGAAGGGTGATCAAAACGCCGGTCATCGCTCTGTCACCTTGTTGGTCGCTGCGGTCAACCTGCTATGGTTGGCACCCATTGCCTGGGCGTGCATGCAGTGGCCGCAGTGGATACCCGGCTTGCTTATCCTGGCGTACGCGTTGATGGTGATGGGAACGTTGGCGTTGGGCGCGGGGAAACCGGAGTGATGGACCAATCGATGAATCAGGTGGTTTGGCACGGTGGCCATGTATCGACAGAGGACAGGCAACGCTTGCTGGGGCAGTCAGCGCTGACGATTTGGTTAACCGGGCTGAGTGCGTCCGGCAAATCCACGCTGGCGTTCGCGCTCGAGCACCAACTGATTAACGCGGGCCGAGCGTGCTATGTGCTTGACGGAGATAATGTTCGGCATGGGCTCAACGGCAATCTCGGTTTTTCGCACGAGGACCGCACGGAGAACATTCGGAGGATAGCGGAAGTGGCCCATTTGATGAATGACGCGGGCCTGATCGTCATCACCGCATTCATCTCGCCATACCGGGAAGATCGCGCCATGGCCAAGCGCATTATCGGCGCAGAGCGATTTCGTGAAGTGTATGTAAGCACGCCGATTCAGGTCTGCGAACAACGCGATCCCAAAGGCCTGTATGGGTTGGCGAAGGCAGGCAAACTAGCACACTTCACCGGCGTTTCGGACCCCTACGAGCCTCCAGAGGCGCCGGATTTGGTCATCGATACGTCGCTGGTCTCGGTCGAGGAAGAGGTGGAGAGAATTTCGACTTTAGCTTGCCGCAAGCCAGATTCCCGTTGTTTCAACAGCGGTTGAAAAGCGCAACGGGCCAAGTGGCAATGGCGACTACTACCAGGGATATGGCTATAACGACTCGGCGCTGAGCGGCACGACGTATGTCGCCGGCAATGCCGTCGGCGCCTTGACAAGCGCGGCCAAGGAGTCGGGCATCGACTCAGTGTACGGCACGTTGTCGGGCACCTCGGGGCAGGTGTTTGTCAGCAGCTACTACGACAGTGAGGCCGGGCTTTATGCGTAAAGCATTTACGGTTCGGGCAGCTACGGTCTGGGGTCGGAGTCCGGAACGGTATATAGCGCAAGCGGGACCGATGATAGCTTCTCGAACTACGGCGAAGCCGACCTCGGGGGCTCGGGGATGCTCCAGCTGTAGTACTTCACCTACAGCTACGGCAACGGCAACGGCAAACGGCGACGGCAACGGCGATGTCTATTACGGCAACGGTTACAACGATCCCAAGCTCAGCAACATTACCTATCGCGTGGGCGGCGACGACCCGGCAACGGTCGGCACAAGCCATTGCGACGCGACCACCAAGAGGATCACGCCCAGAACGATGTAGCCGATGACATCCATGTTTGTTTCACCTGGCGAACGTGTGGTGTCGGCAAAGCTGGACGCTGTCCGACGCTGAAAGAAGATCACCGGTGGCCGCACAGCGCAGCGCGTCGCCTTCGGTCTCGAACATCGTGCATGTACTGCAAACGCCGAACGTCGCCGCGCAATTGAGCATCTGGAAATTCCTCAGCAGTTCCGTCAGCGCATCAACGGCGGCTGACGCCCTGTGGGCATCCAGCAACCCGGCCGCTGCCCGGACACGGCTCGCGTTCTCCATCTCGGTAAGAATTGCCGCACCGTCCTCGGTAATCGAAAGACGGACGACGCGTCGGTCCGTTTCATCCCTGTGCCGCTCGATCAGCCCTCGGCGTTCGAGGACTTGCAGCGACTGCGAGATCGAGCCCTTGGTCTGTGCCAGGAACTTGACCAGACCCTGAACGGTATTCGAATAGCGATTGGCGACGCTCACGTACCAGAGGATCTTCCAGTGCACGTAGTGGATGCCGTGGCGAAGGACTTCGCGCTGGGCGTCCTCCCACATGGCTCGTGAGACGTATTGCAACAGGCAGTGAAGTTCAACGCCGGTCGTCATGCTGCAGGCGGGGATCAGGAAAACTGGAGGCTGGGCCGACAGGACGGGCGCCGGGACTGCCGTCCTGTCGGTAGCTTGTCGGCTAGCGGTTGACGACGTCACCCTTGAGGCTGCCGAGCATGTTCATCACTTCGTTCTGCTCGGTGGCAGGAACGTTGAACTTGGTCAGCGCCTTGACGGTGTCTTCTGCAAGCGCCATGAACTCTTCGTCGGTCAGCTTCATGCCGGTATGCGCAGACTTCATGTCGCGTCCGCTGTACTGGCACGGGCCACCGCTTGCCTGGCAGAGAAAATCCACAAGCTGAGCACCGAAGATTTCCGGCTTCGTGTACTGAAACCGCTTGTTGATCCGGGCATCGGCCGCGACGACGGCCCACAATTCGTTGACCACCGCGGTCAGGGCAGGCTTGCCCCCCAGGCGTTCGTAAAGCGATTTCTGCTCGGCCGCGATTGCTCCGGACGACAGTGACACGGTGATGGCGAGCGCGACGATCGTGCGTTGAACGAAGTTCATGTCAGATTCCTTGGTTGGTTTGGGCTTTGCGGATCAGGAGCGCGCGCAGGCGCTGCAGGAGCTGATGCCGAGCAGCGGGTAGAATGGGCACCAGCGCAGCAGGCCCGTCAGCAACGGGATGACGCCCAGCAGGCCCCACTGGTGCCCGTCGGTCGAGGACAGGAGGGCAAAGGCGATGGCAAGGCCGCCGACCAGAATGCGCAGAGCACGATCGATGCCGCCGACATTCGATTTCATAACTTCACTCCTTTGAGATGGTGGATGGATGCGACGAGGCGAACTCTAGGCGTCCCGGGCCGAACAGTAAGTAACCAAAGTCACATGGTGTCGAGTCGCTGCGATTTCGGCACCGTCTTGTCAATTCAACATCGACGCCAGGCAGTATCTCGCGGACGCGCAGCACTCGCGGCGGCAGCCCCGCGTAGAATCAGCCGGCACCAGAGGAAAAACTGACATGCGACTGCCCGTCATTTCCGTTGCCATCGCCCTGGCTTCCGGTTGCGCGCCTACCGTGCCCAAACCGGCCGGTCCTGTCACGTATCGCTGCGACGACGGGCGGCAATTCGCGCTCGACGTCGCGCCCTCGGGCGACGCTGCGATGATCAGCATCTCCGGAATGAACTTCCAGTTGTTTCGGGAGCCGGCCGCCAACGGGACGCGCTTCGGTTGCGGCGTGCTGACGCTCACGCGCGAGGGCGACACCGCGGAAGTGAAAATGGACGATGCCCAGACCTTCCGCAACTGCCGGTCGGTCCTGCCCTAGTTGTCGACGCGGCCCGGTTCGGCAGCGTCGCCGCGTCCGGGGTCCGGCGGCTGATCAGCCGTCAGCATCGACGGCAGCGAATCGCGAGCATC
>Ga0209066_10002962_pt1 | contig 19923 bp, 13 predicted proteins | sample All_14_2_FD_187198 | JGI IMG/M metagenome (GOLD analysis project Ga0209066, IMG submission 187198) | Freshwater microbial communities in response to fracking from Pennsylvania, USA - Allegheny Zone_MetaG_DW_15 (SPAdes) (version 2) ... | reverse complement strand
CACACGGGCAGACTCGTCGGATGTTCGTTGTGTCGAAAGCCCCAAGCGGTCGAAATTGGCATTCAAGCACCGTGGCAGGTGCTGTTGTGATGATTTCCGACAGTGAGGTGGCACTCATCGTCGGCCCGCCTGGCAGCGGGGAAACAAGGCAGTAGAGCGTGCGGTCGCAGGTCTTGCTGACGCCGTTTATTGAGTCGCCCCCGGTCACACCCGGGGGCTTTTTGCTGCATTAAGTCTGTTTCAATCCTGGGGATGCTCATCACTGCGCCGTGCAGTAATGAGCATATTGCCAGTGTTGAGACACGATGGACTGGGCGCCGACCGCTACCAGTCCCAGTTTTCAACGTTGAAAACTGGACCAACCAACGCCCTGTCTCTTCCTGGTCATTGAGGTAACAGCGGTAACGCGTCCGGGGTTTTCAACGTTGAAAGCTTTCAGGGCAGAATCATCTGCAATACTTTTGATACAACAAAGAGGCTGGTGAGTAACGCCTCGGACATGCCTTGCGGCATGCCGGGCTTGCCAAGTCAGAACTTTACTCGGAGTAGCTCGCAATCCGCGGCACTGCGAGGGATTGAGCGGATGTGCCAGGTGTGCCAAGGTATTTCAGAAAACTTTTCTATTTTCATGAACCGCACGATTAAATACTTTTTCTTTTTCACCTGGCTCACCCGGCAATCCGGGTGAATCCCTTGTTCTGGTAGTCCTGCTGACCGTGCCAAGGGCTTTGACCCCTGGCACGGTCAGCGACGCCAGTTTTTTTCTGAGTTGCGAGGCAGTACTACATTGCACACTCTGACCTGTTCGCCGCCAACACGCTTTCGACTTTCTTCAACGGGTCCGATTTCACGAAGTCTCGTCCAGAATCTTGGGGACGCCATGGGCGAGAGGCCATTGCGCTCGCACCACGCGCGGTAGTCAAAATAGACATCGTCCTTGCGTAATTCCGATTCAGCGCTGAAGCTTATCGCTGCTTCATCGAACCACGCTTGAACCGAATTCGTATCCGATTTAGCTTCATGAAGTATCGACTTCATCGCGGTCGGGAGTGCCGATTCAAAGGCTCCGCGCTCTGATAGCCGCAACAGTCCCGCCAAGGCCCATGCGAGTACGCCTGAAAGCTCATCCTCCCGAATGTACTGGGCGAGCAGTGGGTCGCGTTCGTGCTCTGGAATTGTGACTGAGAATGGGATGATGTCCCAGCGCCGCCAGAATCCAGTTGAGTGGTCCGTAATCGTCGGGAGATGATTACCGAGCACCAGCCATTTGCCCCGCACATGGATACTGACTGGGTCTCGATATTTGCGGTCGACTTGTATCGACTCACCGGCAATCATCGATTTGAGTAACTGTTCATTGATGCGACCGCGTGGTGCTTCATCGCAGTAAATCAAACTCGCGCCGATGAGCACCGAAAGACGAAATCCTTCAAGTGCATCGAGTTGCACGGCTTCCGGACGGCCATGAAGCGCCTGGACAATATTCGCCAGCACGCCTTTGCCGTTTGCTCCCGAGCCCAGCCAGAACTGCGCTCGCTGATACCGTGCGTCGCCAGTGAGCGTATATCCAACGTATTCTTGTACCCGTGCTCGAACCGCCGGGTCTGGTAATACGCGCTCAAGAAATGCGTGAAAACGCGGGGCGGAAACTTCGTCACTGCGGTAGTCCGCATTCAACACATGTCGCAGACCGAGCGCAGGGTCTGGAGTGTGAAATTGAATCGTACCGGCACGCGGAATGATGTAGCCGTTTCGACAGGGGATAACGATTTCCTTGGTCGGTTGCGGGAGTGGTTTCGCCCAGAAAATGGCGGCGCGATGGGCTTTTTTAGCGTTTTCCGCCGACGCGTTGTCCCTGTCGTTATCTACAATCCACCGATATGCGTCTGTTTCTCCGTCGCGGTCATCGACGATAGTCCAGTGATTTCCGGTCCATTTATAGAGTAGTTGTCGGTCGCTTGCGTAACCTGAAGATTCTATTGTCATCGCAAATCGATGAGGGTCAAATCGCTTCGTAGCCATTAGTCCCTCCCTTGTGCGACGAAGAGTGCCTCTTCAATGGTTGTGTTGCACTTCGTAATCATTACTCAACTCCAGATTTGCTTCGCTACGAGAAATAGCGTGCTACGGCGTAGCCAAATCTTTAGCTCCTTGTGTTTATACCAATCGAATGTGTTCGCATAATCAGCTGTTTTTTGCGCATAGATGAATGAGTTGTCGCTATAGAGTTCATCGACAACCGCAGGAGCCGCCGATATGCAAATCCGAACCCGAAAAAACACCCTGACGCTCATCCGCATCAAGTACGACCCGACCATCAAACGCGGGCGCTCGACCTGCTTGGGGTCGCTGCCGAAAAGCGCCGAGTCCATTCCGCCTGACCTTGACGCAAAGCTCACAGAGAGGGAGAGAGCCGAGCTGAACGCGGTTCTCGCCGGGCACCGGGCCGAGCGCGAGCTTGCGTTGCAGGAAATTGCCGCAAGGATGCTGCCGCTCACCATCCACCGGGCAGCGTGCTGGTATGAACGGCAGCAGCGCTCAACGGAACTTGCCCGCCTGGCTCAGACAAGTCGCGACCGCTTCTCGGAGCTCCTGTCCGCCATGGTGCGTGCGGGCGTGGGCAGGACCCGCAATCGCAGAAAGAAGTCATCTGTGGCCCAGTAATCATCGTCATGTCGCTATACGAATTGCAGGGATGGTCCTGCATCACGTGATAGGACATGAAGATGAAGAAGAGGGGTAACGAGCGAGCCCAAGCTCGCACGCAAGGACGTGAAACACCTCAGCAGCGCGTTGAGCGTCTGTACGATAGCGACGGCGGTCCGCTATTGGCCTGGCTAATTGACGAAGCTCGCAGCCGTGGCATGTCGATGAGCGAGCTGGCGGCAGAACTTGGCGTGACCTACGGCTATATCAATCAGCTGCGTGCCGGCATCCGGCAGGTTTCGTGTATTGGCCAGGAGTTTGCCGATTTGAGCGCTCGTTTTTTGGGCGTACCGACCATCGTCGTGAAGCTTCTCGCCGGCCGTATCCGCATGGCTGATTTTGCCTGGCCGCACGAGGGGGAGGAGATGTTGGTCGAGCGGGCGTACAGACAGATGAAAGCGGACAGGACCGCCTCCCAGCACCTGCCCTCGAACGATACGGTCTTGAGCCTCGAAGCCAAACGCGCGCTGGTAATGCTCTACGGCGAAGCCAGCGGCGTGGATGTCCTCGGACTTCGCAAACTTAACTGGATTCTCGAGTACCTGCAGCGTCCCGCAATGATTCACAACGAGAACGAGGTCGAGTCGTTTTTGCGCAAGGGTGAACTCACTCCCAGTCCACAGCTGTACGACTGAAACCTAAAGTAAACCTGATTGACCGCGGACCCTTTCGGGTCCGCATTTTTTCTCGATTTTCTCGAACGGTAGTGGCTATACGCGTTGTAGGACATCCAATCATTCAGGAGCAACGCGTATGAAGAGCACATTCGACATCAACCAGGGTCGTGTCTTCCTCGAAGCCGTTCGTCAGCACTCGACGGTAGGGAGGGGTATCGCTATAGAACTCTTCCGCACCGCAAAACGTCGCAATGACGGCCTCGCAGGCTGTGCGAAGGGCGTTGGGGTCATGCAAACCTACTTGCTTCAATGGGCCTTCGGCATGCGTGACCTCATTCATGCCGATGCCGAGCTCGTAGAGCGGATTCAAGACTATCTAGACGTTGACAGGGGCGTGCTGCAAATTGCGGTCGGAAGACTGACTGAGCAGCATTTTGAGTCGAGTGCGCCACATCGCCCGTGCGACGACATCAGAAACAGCGCCGAAGCTTGGCTGGGTACCGATTACGCCATGGCGATGCGGCAATTGACGGCGGAGTTTGCGTACCCGCAAATCAGTGAGGCATTGCCAAAGCTGCCTCCGTTGGAGCGGGTGAAGTCTGAGCAATCCATCCAGGAGTGGGAAGCGCTCGAATCCGATGCGACGCGCGGGAATGCACTGCTGCGCTGGGTTGCACACTCTGGAAAGAACGTGAGCTGCACCCCAAACGGCATGTGCAAACAGCTTGGCAGGCCGCCCTATTGGGTTCATCTGTTGTTCAGTGGACGCCGGCCGGCGGCTCATCTGCCCTGTTCTGACCTGGGAAGGCTCGCGCAATTCATCGCGGTCCCCCAAGCGGTGGTCATGGCGACGGCTGGTCAGTTAGGACGGGCGGTCGAGCGCTGATGTCTTGCCCTTCGTGCCCGGCGCCGACGCCTGCTTGGTCGCAGTACCTCGTGCAAGGCATCTGCGAAACTAGAGGAAACATGATGAGTATTGAGAAGTGGTTGAACGTGTCCCGAGCGTAGCGCTGACACGAAATACATGATTCGGCGGTGGGCTTCGGCTCGCCGCTATTTTCGCCCTGCCTCGCCTCGGTAGTAAGTAGTTCCTAGCGCTACACGAACTGTAGGGCATCTGCGCTTACGTGAGGATTCGTCGGCAGGCCTTGCGTCTGTAAAGGCTCTACAAAGTGGACAAACCCTCCTCCAGCAAGCCCTGGATGCGCTCCCGCAGACTGTGTGGCGAAATCACCTTCACCGCCGGCACATGTCGCATGATGTCCATCGCCAGTTCGGTCGGGTTGCTGAACGGCACCTTTAGCCGGTAGCGACTATCCTCCAGCAGCTGACCTTTCTGGTCGGGGTGCCACACTTCCTTGCTCACCCAGCGTGCCTGCTCGGAGGTGAACTCCAACTCGGCCCACTCCACCTGCTTGCCTGAGAAGATGCCGTAGCCACCATCGAGCACGCGGCCAATGTCTTTGTTGCTCACTTCCCTCGCCTTTTCGGTCGAGAGGGTCACGCAACGGATAGCATCCAGCGCGAAGCTGCGTAGTTCATTGCGCAGATGGCACCAGGCGTCCAGATACCAGGCCTCGCGGTAGAAGGTGAGCCGCTGCGGGGAAACTTCCCGGGTGACCGTCTCGTCCCGTGCCCGCACGTAGTGGTCGATGGTAAGCCGGCGGCGCTGCAGAACGGCGGTCGCGATTGGGGCAAAGTGCTGGGAGTCGTGGGTGCGCCCGGCCTGGCGGTGGAAGCGGATGCGTTTGTCGATGTCCTCGATGGGCAGCTCGCCTTCGCCGAGGATGGCACGCAAGCGGGTAAGCAATGGTTCAACGTGCGCAGAAAGAAGTCCCGGCTCCAGGTTCTTCAGCATCTGCCGCATGGTCAGCAGGGCGATGACTTCCGAGGCGTTGAACCACAGGCCTGGCAGTTCATAACGCGGACCGGAGGCGGGGGCGTCGAATCGGTAGCCGCCTGCGTCACGGTCCCACACGATGGGCGCATTGAAGCGCTCGCGCAGGTACTCCAGGTCGCGCTTGAAGGTCGCCAGCGACACCTCCAACTCGTCCAGGAAGGCTTGCACCGGTACAACCCGGCGTTCATTGAGCAATCGGTCGATGTGGTAAAAGCGTTCGGTGCGGTCCATGCGTGTCCTCGCGAATCATTACATAAGCATACCGACTTTGCGATACAGCAGCTCGTGCATATCCTTGCGCAACTAGGTCAGCCTGGAGGTCATGAGAACGCCCGTGTTTGCTGTAGGCACGCACATCAGTCCTGAGTGATTCAAAGGATAGGGCCTACGTGATTTTCCAAGCCTGCATCTGCTGCCATACCTCTGGAAAGAGGAACGCAATGAGCGGGAACCGACTTCGGTCGGGCTTGTAGGTACAGTCGCCTGCCGCGATGCGTTGTTGGTAATCTTTGACACGCTTGGCCCACTTGCCGACTGTTTCACCCGGTTTCGGTTTATCTTCTGCGCACAATTGATGCCTGCGGTCGTACACCATGAGTGCGGCCCGAAAGGCCATCAGGGCGTCGGGGTAGTGGCTAACAATGTTATGTGCTACCGAGATGAACTTGGCGTTCCTGAATCCGACCGGGCTGCCGGCTCGGGCAGAGTAGAGGCCATTTAGCAGGCCACGTAACGTCGAGGGATGGTTTGGCAGCGATATCTGATAGGTGGCGAACTGCCTTTTGAAGGAAGACCAGTCGTCATCAGCGTTCGGCCAGTCGGACCGGGACCACCAATCGTCGAAGCGACGCCGCAGGTCATCCTTCCTGACCTTCAGTTCAAGCTGTGGGCGGAGGCCGTCATGGTCGAAATAGAAAATGCGTTGTTGCTTCGGGTCCTGGGTCAGCTCCGAAAAACGCACCATCTTGTTTCGCCAAACGCTCTCCATTCCAGTTGTTTCGTTCATGGCGGGCTCGAGCCAGCGACAATCCAGCACCAAGGCCCTCGCATCCTTCGACGCATCGAGGGTTTGTTCCGAAGCAAGAAACAGATTGTGGTTGTTGTTGAAGAAGATATCGTCCTGCGTCATGAGAGCGGCGTTTTGGTCGAATCGCTGAAAGACCCAGCAAAGCAGGCCACCTTCCCTCTGGTAGAAAAGCCGCCGCTGGGCGATGACGTGCAGAAACGTCGTCGACAGCTGGATTTCGAAGGCAATGCGCCGCTCGCCGCACCATACGGCCTGGACGTCTGGCTTTCGCCACGCCCCCCTGTCTTGTCCCTTCCAGACCCGCTCCATCTCAATGCTCGAGAAGTTTGGGTCGCACGCCAGACTCTCGGCGACAATGTCCTTCATGCGCCGGTGCGCGTCGCTCTCCTTGACCCCGTTGTACTTTCTCGCTTCGATTTGGTCTGGAGTGAGAACGCCTCGGGTCACGGCAGGGCAATTTCCATTCTCTACGCGGTGCTTGAAGTAGAACCGCTTTTCGTCGCCGTCACGCCGGCAGGCGAGGTACACACCAACGTGGCAGATGGGGCAAATGTAGGCCGGGTTGTCCAGAGCTACCGATTCAGCCAAGTGCATGCGTAGTGCCTCCACTTCGGCATAATTGCTCCCAATGGCTTCCGGCGCCTGCATGAGCCTTCCGCTCAAGCGGTCAAGGACTTGCTCGATTTCTGGGTTCGCAACACAGAAGCTGGTGGTCATGGACTTCCTCAGAAAGTTGCGCCGGGACATCTCGGCCGTGGTCCTAATGTGGGCAGGATGTCCGAGCTACCTTACGGGCAGGTGAGCTTGATGTCCTCAGAAAGACCCCATACGGGTTTTGCAATGGACTTCACGCATCTGCAGGTATTACGAGGGGCGACGGAATGCTTTTGATGCTTGCCACCACCTACCAACTAAGGACATAGAAGGCGTCCTCAAAAAAGCGCATCACCTCCGACGGCTCAACGCCAAGCTGTCCAGCCCACTTCGCTGCGAGTTCTGGTGGGCTGACGCCTTGGAGGTGTCCGCGTTTGTTCGCCTGTTCGGTGACCCGTTTGATGTCGATAAGCGACTTGCCGGTTCGCTCTACTAGCGCTACTTGGGCGCGGCGGATGTCTGCATCATCTGGAAAGCCCGCACGCCATATGGAAGCTGACTTCGGACTGCTGTCCGCTTGCTGACTTCCATAGATTTTCCCGACCCTTGGAGCAGGAGAGCCTTGAAACAGCGAGCGATGCGGCGGACGAGCTTTCAAAAGGGCTGCTTCGTATTGTTCTTGAACGGCTGCAAGCCTCGCTTGGAGACGTTCACTCGCGGTCGCTTGCGCAGCGGCTAGCTTCGGATGAAATAACCAACGCCGGTTTCCGTTATTCTTAAATAGAGCTTCCTCGATGCCTTTGCGTGTCGCTTGGACGGACTTAAAGGCACTCAGGTCGATTTCCAGGGACGGAATGCCAGTCGTGACCAAACGCGCCTCCTTGTCCGGCATCAGCCGATGGAAAACCGTGACCTCGACGAGTACTTCATGCGCCCTAAGACGGCCGAGAACATCAGCGGTCACATCGTCCAGCTTCACTGTTGCTCTGCACTCATCCATGGGTACGCTCTTGCTTTCAAAGACCAGTTCGCGTTCCTCCAACCGCCTACCGTGTGCGTCGTTCGCACTCACCATTGCTTCCAAGGTCGGGACAAGTAGTTTTTTCCTGTCCCGGAGGAGCTGTTTGGCAAGCTCATGCACTGATTTTTGATAGCCGTCTGAACACATTGGCGCACGATGGTGTGCGAAGTGCCAGACTTTCTCTGTGCCTTGGCGGGCGATGACGGAATGGCCGCATCCTGGGCACGTGCAATCGCAAGCGAGGCCACGTTCGACCTCCTCGGGGCTTACCAGAAGTCCGTCAGTGCGACGCTCGGCGAAGGGGAGGAGTAGGACTGTCACGACGAGGGAGCTAGCCTATCGTTGGAAGAGGGGGCAAGTTCAATACAAGCTGGTTTGCCACAGTTGCAGGGGCACGCTCTGCCTCACTTGTATTCACAAAAGCTCTCCGGCTTTGCGATATAGCAGTGTCAGCGTCTCGCGCATGTCCGGGGTGAGATACGACCATCCCTTGTCAGCAATCTCATCAGGGATGCCGAACAGCGCCTCGGCCACGCCGCCAGCAATCGCCGCCACCGTATCGCTGTCGCCGCCAATGGAAATCGCGTTGCGGATGGCGTCCTCGAAATTGGTGGCGGTTAGCGCACACACCAGGGCCTGTGGCACCGTCTCCTGGCAGGTCTCGTTGAAGCGGTAGGTGGGCCGGATGTCGTCAGGGGTACGCTCAAGGTCGTAGCCGAAGCGTCCGCTGATGGCGACCTTGATGTTCTGCGGTGTCACGCGCTGTCGAGCCAGGAAGATGGCTAGTGCCGTGGCTTCGGCCCCCTTCAGTCCTTCTGGGTGGTCGTGCGTTACCTCTGTTACCTGCCGTGAGAGGACAGAGACGTCTTCCACAGAGTTGGCCAGAAGGCCGGCGGGCGACACCCGCATTGCGGCGCCGTTGCCATAGCTGTTGTACGGCTCAATGCCCCGGGACTGAAGCCAGCGCGAGAACATCCCGCCCCAACCGCCGTTGTCCCAGTAGCGCAAACCCCATTCCTTCAAGGCTTCGCCTGCATGACGCTCATTGACCAGAGCATCGGCCACTGCCACCGTGCAGATGGTGTCGTCGGTGATGAAGGCCTTGGGATGAAAGAGCGGACCGAAGTCCTTGCGACGGACGTTGTTCCACTCGTAGACCGACCCGACGATGTCTCCGATGACTGCTCCAGCATGGCGGGGTCTCCCTCAGTTGCGGTTGATGCGATGCGTGCGATGGCCGACGGTCAGAACGGCGCCGTCGCTGTCGACCACTGCATATACATCGAGCACAGGCTCCAGCCGACCGTACGTCTCCGCACCCAACGTCCGGCGCAGGCGCTGGCGGCTCTTGTGCGACAGATACACCACGCGCGCACCGCGCTTGTCGTACTCATGCGCACCATAGCGCATCAGCAAGGGCAGCACGTCCTCGGGGATGCCGCGCTGCTGCAGGCGGCGGGCGGCATGATGGGTCATGGGCAGGTCGAACATGGCGGGCCTCCGTGTGCTGGGTCAAGGTAGTGCCATTGTGCCGAGGGAGGTAGCTCACTACGCGAGCTAGCGCGCGGCCATCATGGCAGCAGGTGACCGCTCGCTATACCTGGCTCCAGGTCAAAAGAGGATGAACAAGGTGAATACGATGAAGAGCGCGGATGCCATTGAGCAGATGGCGCGTGAGGTGGAGCAGCATCCCGACTACAAGGTGATGCGCCGTCTTCAGCCTCGGCGCAGTTTCGGCGTGTGGGACGGTGAGGAGGACGTGGTTCAGGTGGCCATCGTCGATACCGAGACGACCGGCATGAACGCCGACAGGGACGAAATCATCGAGCTTGGGCTTGTGCTGGTGGCTGTGGGCGTGACGTCAGGTCAGGCTTTCGAAGTGCTGGATAGTTATGGTGCGCTGGAGGAACCCAGCGGACCGATTCCCCCGGAGACGACACGAGTCCATGGCATCACTGACGCGATGGTGGTGGGTCAGCGCATCGACGACGAACGTGTGCAGGCGATGCTCAAGAACGTCGGACTGGTCATCGCCCACAACGCGAGCTTCGACCGTCGCTTTCTGGAGAAACGGCTCCCCGTCTTTGCCGGACTGCCCTGGGGGTGTTCGGTGAAGGATGTCGCCTGGTATGAGGAGGGCTTTGGTTCGCAGAAGCTCGACTACTTGCTCACGCAGTGCGGTTACTTCCATGTGGCCCATCGGGCCGAGGCCGACTGTCTGGCTTTGCTGGAAGTACTTCAGCGCCCGCTGGAGAAGGCTGGCGGCGTGGCGATGCGGCAACTCCTTCGTGCTTCAGGCCAGAAGCGCTACCGAATCTGGGCGGAGAAGTCACCCTTCGAGGTGAAGGACGATTTGAAGGCCGTGGGGTACCGCTGGGATGGAGCCATGCGTTGCTGGAATCTCGAAACCAACGAGGCAACGCTGGAAGCCGAACTCCAGCGTTTGAAACAGCTGGCGTATCCCAGGCAGCCGGCGAAAATTTCGGTGGAAGTGCTGGATGCGCGAGTGCGGTTCAGTGACCGTCAGGGCAACAGGGAAGAGCGTGCGATTTGAAACGGAACTGATTCAAGAGGCGGCCATGTGGTCGCCTCTGTTTTGGGGCCCCACCTCAACAGAGCTCCGCAGCAAATCGAGGCGCGGCAGTGGCGAAGCGCTTGGCGGTGAGCGGCGCATCCGGGAAACGCTGACGCTGTCGCTCCCAATTCACTTCATAGTCGATACCAAAACAGTCCGCGCTGAGAAGCCTCACCCGTGCATTTAGCTGCGAGCGGGTCTCTTTGAGGAACTGCTCTTCCAATTCAGTAGGTAGCACGGGCAGGGCTGCCCAGTCGGCTTCCTCGACCCAGCCCATGCGTCCGACGCCGCCAATGAAACGAATCCGCTTAGGCCGCAGGCGGAAGAACATGAAATCCAGTGCGAGCAAGTCTTCCGTTTTGGGCAGGTAACGCAGGTAACGCGCCTTCAAGGCCTCGTCCGGTTCAAAGCGTTCGGCGTCAGCGACCAGGGTCAGGCGGGCGGTCTCCTGCACGTCCTCTGCACCCGGCTGCACGACGGACAGGCTCACGCGTGGGTCGGCGAGGAGATTCTTGGTGTGCTCAGCCAAGGCGCTGATGCAGAGCACCGGGTTGTGGGCGGCATCGAGTGCGTAGGGCAGGGCAGTGGCGAAGGGGTAGCCGGGGAGCTGTTGCGATTGCGTTGCCAGCGTGCCGTGCTTGCACAGGTGCAGAAGGGAGAGTGTGTGCTCAGGAGGTATGTGCATCGGAGCTTTTTCATCGGCCGGGTCAGTCAGAGTTGATTATCCCCCTCAGGTAGCGCATCTGGTGAGCTAGTTAGCTGGCAAGGTGGCTAAGTCTAAAGTCATAGATTCGGCCAGAAAACGGCGTAGATAAGCCGTTTTTGCCAGCTATGGCTGCTCGATAATTCATTAGAATCATGACTCAGAACGATAACTTGATGGGTGTGCCGAGAGCCAACTTGGGCTAGTGGTGCTACCTGCCTATAAGGGAGCGGGGCATGGATGTTTTTGAGTTTCGGGGAAAGCTTGTCAATGATTACGCGGCTTTTACCCGCAGCTTCACTCGTATCCACGCCGAAGACATCAAATTCTTCGTAGACGAGGCCTACAACTCCGGCCGCTATTGGCCCGCGCCGCTCGTCCAGGTCAATCCCAACTTCAAGACTGGCGGCACCGTTGAGGCTTTGGTGGCGGCTGGCGCTCTCCACCCGGAGTGTGGCCGCATCTTCCGCGCCGGCAAGTCGGCGTCGAGCATGGGCGTGTCGCTCACACTCTTCAAACACCAGGAAGAGGCCATCGGATTCGCGCAGAGCGGCGAGAGCTATGTTCTGACCACGGGTACCGGCTCGGGCAAGTCGTTGGCCTACTTCATCCCCATCGTCGACGCCATCCTCAAGGCCAAGGCAGCCGACCCGACCCCACGTACCCGGGCCATCGTCATCTACCCGATGAACGCGCTCGCCAACAGCCAGCTTGAAGAACTCGGCAAGTTCTTGGGCGATTATGGTGACCATCCGCCCGTGACCTACGGCCGCTACACCGGCCAGGAAAGCGATGAAGAGCGGCAGCGGCTGGCCGCGAACCCGCCGGACATCCTACTCACCAACTTCATGATGCTCGAACTGCTCATGACACGGCAGGACGACAAGGACAAGGCGGTCATGCGCAACGCCAAGGGTCTGCGCTTCCTGGTGCTGGATGAGTTGCACACCTACCGCGGCCGCCAGGGGGCGGATGTTGCGCTGCTGGTGCGCCGGGTGCGCGAGGCGCTTGCCTATAAACTGCAGTGCATCGGGACCTCGGCGACGATGGCCACCGAGGGCACCGAACAGGCAAAGAACGAGAAAGTGGCCGAGGTTGCTAGTCGCCTGTTCGGCACCCGCATCACGGCCGCCAGTGTCATCACCGAAACCTTGCAGCGGGTCACGCCGGAGCAGTTGCTGGTTGAGCATGTGCGGTCGCAACTTGCGGAATCCATCCGTGCCGGCGTACCGGAGTCCGCCTCCTACACGGCGCTCGCCCAACACCCGCTTGCTGTCTGGGTGGAGCTCACGTTGGGGCTGACCCGCGACGAAGGCAAGTGGCGTCGTGCTCGTCCCATCACCCTGGATGCTGCCGCCGACCAGCTGGCGGCGGATGCCGGCGTCGATGTCGAGCAGGCCAGAGCAGTATTGGCGGACTTCCTGCTGCTCGCCTACCGCACCACCGACAAGCCGCCCTCCGAGGGCGGGCGCAGCCTTTTCGCCTTCAAGCTCCACCAGTTCATCTCAGGTGGTAGCAAGGTTTACGGCACCCTCGAACCGGCAGGGCGGCGTTACCTCACGCTCGAAGGGAGTCAATTCGTCCCGGGTGACCGTGCCCGTCGGCTCTTTGCGCTGCATTTCTGCCGCGAGTGCGGGCAGGAGTACATCCCGGTCTGGGACGAGAATAACTCGGGCGGTCGGGTGTTTAACCCGCGCAGCATCGAGGAGCGCAGCCACGAGGACGAAGACGTCAAGAACGGCTACTTCATGCCGGACACGACGGGCATCTGGAATGACACGCTCGACCGTTATCCTGAGACCTGGTTGGAACCCAAGAAAGACGGCGACCTGAAGCTGCGCTCCAACTACAAGAAGCGTCAGCCCCATCATGTTCGGGTCGATGCGGAAGGCCGCCACGCCAGTGACGGCATGACCGGTTGGTACATTCCGGGGAATTTTGGCTTTTGCCTGCGCTGTGGGGTTGTGCACCCGACCGCAGGCAAGGAGTCGCTGCGGCTCACTGGCCTGTCGGGCGAGGGGCGTAGTTCGGCGACCACCATGCTCACGCTGTCCGCCCTGCGCTACCTCTACGAGGAAGATGACCAGCTCAAGGAAGAGGCCAAGAAGGTCCTGGGCTTCACTGACAACCGCCAGGATGCCGCGCTGCAGGTGGGCCACTTCAATGATTTCCTTCAGGTGCTGCTGCAGCGGGCGGCCCTTTTCGCAGCGGTCCAAAAGGCAGGCGGGAGACTGACCGAGGGCGAAATCGCCGAGGCTGTATTCAAGTCGCTTGGCTTCGACCGCGACGACCCCGGTGTGCGTGCCGAGTACATGCAGGAGCCCGATATCAAGGGCAACGCCCGGCGTCAGGTGCAGGACATCATGCGTGCCATCCTTGGCTACCGGGTGTATTTCGACCTGCGCCGTGGGTGGCGCTTCAACAACCCCAACCTGGAACAGCTGGGCCTAGTTCATATCGAGTACCAGGACCTCGATGACCTCGCTGCTGACGCGGCGGAATGGTCGGAGGCACCTCTTGCCTTGCAGGCGGCGTCACCCGAAGTCCGCAAGCGGCTTCTGGTCATGCTGTTCGATGCTATGCGCCAGGGGCTGTGCCTTGCATCGCGCTACCTCGACCGCAGTGAACTGGACCGCCTCAAGACCTCCAGCTATGCAAACCTGCGTGAGCCTTGGGGCTTTTCAGAGGACGAGAATCCCATCTCCTCGAACTGGTTCATCGTCGGTGCCAAGCCCCGCGACGAAGACCGCAGGAACGTCGAGTATCTCGTCTCTGGTAGTGCCCGGTCCAAGCTCGGCCGGGAACTGAAGCGCCCGAGCAACTGGCGCGAAGCGGACGAGAGCGACAACCCGCACACCGCCAAGCTCAAGGACGAGCAATGCGAAGAGGTCATCAAGGCGCTGCTCAAGGCAGCCAAGTCCTATGGTCTGGTGGTGTCTGAAGAGACCGAATTCGGTATCACCGGCTACCAGCTCAACGGCACGGGCCTGTTATGGACGCTTGGTGAGGGCAAGAGTAAGAAGGGCTCGAACGACAACGCCTTCTTCCGCAGCCTATACGGCAACATCGCCGGCATGCTCGCAGACCCGGTGCACCGCCTTTTCGATTTCGAGGCGCGCGAACACACCGCCCAGGTCGAACAGGACGAACGGTTGGAGCGCGAGGCTCGCTTCCGCTTCACCCAGAAGGACCGCGACGATTGGCAGGCCGCGAACAACAAGCCGCTGGAATGGCTTCCGGTGCTGTTCTGCTCGCCGACCATGGAATTGGGCGTCGACATTTCCTCGCTCAACACCGTGTACATGCGAAATGTCCCGCCCACGCCGGCCAACTACGCTCAGCGTAGCGGCCGGGCAGGGCGTGCGGGGCAGCCTGCGCTGGTCATCACCTATTGCGCTGCACAGTCGCCGCACGACCAGTACTTTTTCCGCGACCCGGTGCGCATGGTCCATGGCCAGGTCAACCCGCCCACGCTCGACCTCGCCAACCGCGAACTCATCCAGAGCCACCTTCACGCCATCTGGCTGGCGGAAACGGGCAAGAAGCTCGACAACAGCGTGCGCGGTCTGCTCGACATGAACGACCCCGCCGCACCGCTGACCGACGACTACCGGCAGCAGATGGATGCGGATGCGCCGCAAAGGCGTGCGCATGAGCGTGGCCTGCGTGTGCTGGCCATGCTCCAGGACGAACTCACGGAGGAGAAGGCCCCCTGGCATACGCCGACATTTGCTGATGAGGTGTTCCGTCGCGCTTTTCAGTCTTTCGACCGGGCGCTCGACCGCTGGCGCGACCTCTTTTCCGCCACCAAAAGGCAGATGGAAATCAACCAGAAGGTGATGAACAACCCGGCGGCGAGCGAACGCGACCGGCGTGATGCCAAGCAACGCCACGACGAAGCCTTCCGCCAGCAGACCCTGTTGCTACAGGAGTCCGGCTCGGCCAACTCCGACTTCTACACCTACCGCTATCTGGCGAGCCAGGGCTTCTTGCCGGGCTACAACTTCCCGCGCCTGCCGCTGATGGCCTACATCCCCGCGCGCAAGGGCAAGATTGGTCGGGAGAACTTCCTCTCGCGTCCGCGCTTCCTGGCCCTGTCCGAGTTCGGTCCCTACAGCCTCATCTATCACGAGGGCAGCCAGTACCGCGTGGTGCGCGCCATGCTCTCGGTCGGCGCGGAAGACCAAGTCTCGGTCGGTGCCAAGCTCAGCACCGAAGTGGCGCGCATCTGCCCTGCTTGTGGCTACGGCCACTTCCGCAACCAGCGTGATGCCGACCGCTGTGTGTCATGCAACGCTCCGCTGGCCGACGCCGTTGCGGTGCAGAACCTCTACCGCATCGAGAACGTCTCGACCAAACGTGCCGAGCGCATCACTGCCAACGAGGAAGAGCGTACCCGCCAGGGCTACGAGATGCAGACCACCATCCAGTTCGGCGAACAGGACGGACGCCTTCAGGTCATGCACTCGGTCATGAAGGAAGGAGACACGCCAGTGCTGGAACTCCAGTACGGTCCGGCTGCGACCGTATGGCGCATGAATCTTGGCTGGCGGCGCCGCAAGGAGAAGAGTCTCCTCGGCTTCATGATTAACCCAGTGACCGGGCATTGGGTCGGTGGTGCGGAAGAGTCTGGCGAGGCCGAAGCCGACACCCCACCCGACAAGACCCCGCCGCAGCGCATCGTTCCCTACGTGGAAGACCGCCGTAACGTGCTCATCTTGCGCCCGCTCGAAGAGCTCGACATCAATACCATGGCGACGCTGCAGTACGCCCTCAAGCGCGGCATCGAAGCGGTCTATCAGCTCGAAGAGAGCGAGCTGATGGCAGAACCCCTGCCCAAGGCCGACTTGCGCCGTTCCATCCTTTTCTATGAGTCGGCCGAAGGTGGGGCAGGGGTGCTGACCCGCCTGGCAACTGAGCCTGAAGCGTTGGCCAGGGTCGCTGGCGAAGCACTCGCCATCATCCATTTCCGCCGCCCTGATTCGGGCGTCTGGAGCCGAGCGCAATTGGTCGAAGAGCTCGACGCCGACGGCAAGCCCATCTGCGAGGCGGGCTGCTACCGCTGCCTGCTCTCCTATTACAACCAGCCCGACCACGTGAATATTGACCGGCAGGATGCCGACAACGAGGGCAAGGTCCTCGACATCTTGTGCCAGCTGTCTCAGGCGAGGGGGGAGGCTGGCAGTTTTGGACGTACAGCTGAGGAGCAGCTTGGCGAACTGGAACGTGTCTCCGGAAGCTCCTTGGAGCAGGCGTGGTTGAGCTACGTCCGTGAGCATGGCTATCGGTTGCCAGACAGGGGGCAGCACACCATCGAGCGCTGCCAGGCGTCGGCGGATTACTTCTACGAAGACTGGAAGGCAGCAATCTTCATCGACGGACCGCATCATGGCGTCGAGTCTCAGGCCGAGCGCGATGATGCCATCAACGCTTGTCTTGAGGCCGCGGGCTACTACGTTGTCCGCTTTACTCAACGAACAGATTCGTGGCCGGACGTTTTTTCAAAGAACGCTGCATTGTTTGGGGTAACTCAGCGAAGGGTGCGATGACGACGGATAACGAAGTTGAGGAGGGCGCTAAACGCCATGCGTCGTCTGTGTCCGGTGAGCCGGGTTTCCTCTCAATTGATGCAGGCAGTGTTGAGCTGAAATCAATTATCGATGTTCCAGCACGCCACGTGCGTGTGCCGCCTGGGTCCGTCGCCGAGATTAGGCGTGCTAAGCGCGCGAAGGCTCTTTCCGCCCCCCGAGCGGTGGTTGAAAATGAGAAAGCCCAAACGATACGAGAGCAGCTTATTGCGTGCGGCGTTATCAAACCGGTGGAGGTTTTTCAGGCTCGAGCAAGAGAGCTTGATGCGGAGCTTTCACGTGCTGAAGAAGCTCGTACGAAGAAAAAGGTTGATGCAGGAGAAGCAAGACCCACTCGTGAGGCTAAAGATAATCGCATCAATGATGGGGAAGGAGAAAATGGAAAATCAAAACGCTCATTGCCAAAAGAGCGTAGGTTGTTTCCTAGTGAGATGAGTAAGGCTGAGAAGAATAAAATCGCGCGGGCCCGACTAAAGGCTCGCCAGATAGCTCACGAAAACGGACTAGACGCGAATCGCTATTTCTTCTGTATGGTGTGTGGGGAGCGGTATATGGGTTCGGAGCAAGATGCGCATTGGAAAGAAAAACACCCTGAAAAATTTCATAAGTTCAAAATTAAAAGAGGTTATTCCTTCTCACATGGTTTAGTAGGACGTGCTGGCTGGGTACAGGTGTTCCAAGGCGGACTGCCAGGCCTCGGTAAACGACGCTAGGGGCGATTTGAAAGGAACATACATGCAATCTCTTTTTGAACCCGGCTCCCTCGTCTCCGCCCGCGGCCGCGAGTGGATTGTCTTACCGCAGTCCTCGGACGACACCCTGCATCTTCGTCCGCTAGGCGCCACCGACGACGACGCTGCCCTTATCTACTTGCCCATCGAACCCGGGCCTGTAGGACCAGCGACATTCCCTTGGCCCACAGCCGAGCAGGCGTCGAATTTCGCTGCTGGTCAACTCCTGCGTGACGCATTGCAGCTCAAGCTGCGCACTGGCGCAGGCCCATTCCGCAGCTTTGGCAACATCGCCGTTGAGCCGCGAGCCTACCAACTCGTGCCCTTGCTGATGGCGCTAAAGCAGGAGGTCGTACGCTTGCTGATTGCGGACGACGTAGGTATCGGCAAGACCATTGAAGCGGCGCTCATCGTTCGAGAACTGCTCGACCGTGGCGAAATCAATCGCATGGCGGTGCTGTGCCCGCCGCACCTGTGCGAGCAATGGCAGCGGGAGCTGAAGGAGCGCTTCCACATCAATGCGGTAGTTGTGCGCAACACCACCGCTAACCGACTGGAGCGCGGCTTGCCCGCCAACCAGTCGGTGTTCGAGGCTTATCCTTTCACGGTGGTCAGCCTGGACTACATCAAGTCCGACCGCCGCCGGGACGAGTTTCAGCGCGCCTGCCCCGAGTGCGTGATTGTCGATGAGGCGCACACCTGCACCTTCAGCGGCCAGGGCAAGCAAAAGCGTTACACCCTGTTGAAGGGGCTGGCTGAAGATACGTCTCGCCACATGGTGCTGCTTACCGCCACCCCGCACTCAGGCGATGAGGAAGCCTTCTACAACCTGCTCGGGCTGTTGCACCCGGAATTCCGTGAGCTGAAGGACATCCCTTCGGACGCCCGTCGTCCGTTGCGTGAGCAACTCGCTAACCATTTCGTACAGCGCCGCCGCCCGGACATCGAGGAGTGGAATGACCGCAACGTCTTTCCCGAGCGCTTCTCGGCTGAAATCACGTACAAGCTCACCGGCGAGTGGGGGCGGCTGTTCGACGAGGTGCTCGACTACGCCCGCGACTTGGTCGAACGTGCCGAAGGCAAGGGGCTCCTGCAGCAACGCATGAGCTGGTGGGCCGCGCTCGCCCTGCTGCGCTGCATCTCCTCTTCGCCGGCAGCCGCCGTCAATGCCTTGCGGACACGGCTGCAGGGCACAGGGCCGACTGAGGACACAGATGCCGCGGAGGTCGAACTCACGCTGGAGGAGGCAGAAGAGCAGGGCCGCGAGCGGGTGCTCGACGGCGTGGAAGACGACCTCTCCACCCAGGACATCGAACCGGGCGCTCTCACCGAAGACGGCGCTCGCCTTACTGAACTGATTGAGCGTGCCGAAGGGCTCGCCGGTCCATCCAAGGACCCCAAGCTCAAGAAGCTCATCGACCACCTCAAGGAACTCACCGAGTCCGGATTCCAGCCGGTGGTGTTCTGCCGCTACATCGCCACGGCGCACTACGTGGCTGAGCATCTGCGCACTGTGTTCCGCAACCACCAGGTAACACCGGTAACAGGTCAATTTGCGCCGGCCGAGCGGGAGGCCACCGTCGAAGCCATGAGCGAAGCCGAGCAGCGCATCCTGGTCGCGACCGACTGCCTATCTGAAGGCATCAACCTGCAGAACCTCTTCACCGCCATGGTGCACTACGACCTGTCGTGGAACCCCACCCGCCACGAGCAGCGAGAAGGCCGTGTTGACCGCTTCGGGCAGAAGGCGCGTGAAGTGCGTACCACCATGCTGTACGGTCAGGACAACCCGGTCGACGGTGCGGTGCTTCAGGTCATCCTGCGTAAGGCCGAAAGCATCCGCAAGGAACTCGGCGTGTTGGTCCCCATGCCCGACGATGAGGGCAAGCTCACCCAGGCCCTAGTCGGCGCGGTGCTGCTGCGCAAGGGCACGACGACGACCCGTGTGCCCCAGCTCGGCCTGGACTTCGGCGACCCGGAGCGCTCCATCGACACCGCGTGGACCTCTGCGCGCGAAAAAGCTGCCAAGAACCGCACCCTGTTCGCTCAGCGCCGCCTCAAGCCCGAGGATGTGCTGCCCGAATGGCAGACGACCCTGGCCGTACTCGGTGGCGAGGCCGACGTGGAGCGCTTCGTCAAACGGGCCGCACAGCAGCTCGGCGCCCCGCTGGAGGAAACGAGCAAGGCCGGTGTGACGCATTGGAAACTCCACGCCTCCAGCCTGCCCTCGGCAGTGCGCGCGCGACTGGAAGGCGAAGGGCTCGCTGGCACCTTGCGCATCGACTTCCATCAGCCGCCGGCGCCGGGTACGCAGTTCATCCATCGCACCCATCCGCTCGTATCCGTGCTGGCGGATTTTCTGCTCGAAAGCGCGCTGGATGACGCATCAGTCGTGGCCGACACGGCGCTCGAGGCCGTCGCCCGCGCGGGCGCTATCTTCACTGAGGCCGTTGAGACGCGG
>Ga0209066_10002961_pt1 | contig 19938 bp, 14 predicted proteins | sample All_14_2_FD_187198 | JGI IMG/M metagenome (GOLD analysis project Ga0209066, IMG submission 187198) | Freshwater microbial communities in response to fracking from Pennsylvania, USA - Allegheny Zone_MetaG_DW_15 (SPAdes) (version 2) ... | reverse complement strand
GGGGCGAGGTGGAGTGCCAATAGCGCAAGACCTCGTGAAGGTCATGGCTGAACTTCTCGTAGGAGCCATGGCCGTTCAGCGCGAAGCGGGTCCGCAACCACTCCCAATCGGCCGATTCGCCTTCGAAAAGCTGCTTGAAGCGTATCGAGACGTGGATCATTGAGGCCTGGCTGAATGCGGCGAGGGCTTTGTGGGTGGACTGCACCGCGAAGTGCGCGCTGGTGGTTTCGTGAATGGCGTTGTAGCGGACCCGTTTGCCGTGGGAGGTGACGGCCGTGTAATAGGGGTGAAAACTGAGGTAGGGCGCCCACGCCTCGTCGGCGTAAAAAAGCATTCCGTGACGTTCGCAAAGGCGGGCTATCTCCCAGACCGGATAGAGGATGCCTTCGTACGTGCAGGTCGTGAGGATCAGCATGCGCGGTTTGGCGCTTTCCGGATAGTCGGCGGCGATGGCGCGGCGGAGATCGCTCATGGCGATGGGGCCCCAGACGCCCAGGCGGGCATTGAAGCGCGCGGGCAGGTAGTTGGGGATGGCGCCGGCCATGACGACGGCGTGGTGGACCGACTTGTGGCAGTTGCGGTCAAGGAGCACGGTCTCGCCGGGGCGCAACAGGGTCATCAGCATGGCTTTGTTCGAGGTGGTGGAGCCGTTCGTGATGTAGCAGCTCTGCGCCGAGCCGAAGATCTCGGAGGTCAGGCGCTGGGCGTCGGCGAGCGGCGTCCGCGAGTCGGGTGTGGAGAGGTCTCCCAGACTGTGGACAGAGACGCTGAGGTCCGAGCGGAAACTCATGGCCCCGTACTCGTGTCGGAAGCCTTGGAGGAAGAGGGAGCGGCTGAAGGCGTGGCCGGCATTGTGTCCCGGAGTGTGCCACGAGGTGCCTGCCTCGCACATGACATAATGGCGCAGGGCATGCCAGAAGCGCGGCTCCCAGAGGGCACGGAAAAGGTGTCTGACGCGCGGCAGATGGGTTTCGATCTGGGTGAAGACTTCGCGGGGCTTGAGCACCCAGCGCCGGGTGGGGACGCGCACACGCTCCGCACCTTGTGTGACAAGGACGATTTTCGGGATTGGAGGGAAGTACGTGTACAACCACACGGTTAGCGGGATGCCGTCGATCATGACGGCATGGAGCGGAAGGCTGCGCCCGCTCTTCGCTTCGATGAAAATATCGTCGAGCAGGAAAAGGATGCAGTTCTTGCCGTCGTCGGTGAGAAGGCCTTTGTCGGGGTCATTTGCGAAAAGCGTCTGCTTCAGGTTTTCGGCGCTCGTGACGGGGACGATGCGCAGGGGCGGCCAGTCGATGGGTTCCTCGGACGGGAAGGTCTCGTCGCAAAAAGCGTGAAACGTGTCCGAGAGGCCGTGCGTCATTTTTTGCAAGGTGTCTTGGCTCGGAGTCGTGTTCTGGAGATACAGGACGGTCAGTTCATTCATGTTGCTTCTTGGCGGGCGGTTACAAGAGGGGGGACAGTTGCCGCCAGTTTTAGACTCCTTTTCGTTTGTTATTGAATTTGTAAAAAGGTTACGGCAATAGCGGGCGGCTGACAACTGGTTTTTTCAAGATTCACGCGAGGCCGAACGAGCCTCTGAAATAGAAAAAAGGGCGGAGATTTCTCCCCGTCCTTTTTTGTTGAGACCTTCGAAGCCGCGGTTAACCGTTGCGCTTCTCAAAATCCTTCATGAAGTCGACCAGCGACTGGACGCCGGCGACCGGGAAGGCGTTGTAGATTGAAGCGCGAATGCCGCCGACGGACCGGTGCCCTTTGAGCTGCTTCATGCCGGCCTCGGACGCCTGTTTGATGAAAAGCGTCTCGAGTTCTTCGGTGGGCAGGCGGAAGGTGACGTTCATGTCCGAACGGTAGGCTTTCTTTGCGGTGCCGCGATAGAAACCGGAGGCGTCGATCGCGTCATAGATGAGCTGGGCCTTGTCACGGTTGATCGCGAACATGTTCTTCAGGCCGGTCTTTTTGAGCCAGCGCGTGGTCAGGCAGAGCATGTAAATGCTGAAACAGGGCGGGGTGTTGTAGAGCGAATTGTTCTCGATATGCGTCTGATAACGCAGCATGGTCGGCAGCGAGATATTGCCTTTCTCGGCAAAGTCCTTGCGGATGACGACCAGCGCGACGCCGGAAGGCCCCAGGTTTTTCTGGGCGCCGGCGTAGATCATCGCGAATTTGGAGTAGTCGATCGGGCGCGACAGGATGTCCGAGGACATGTCGCCAACGAGCGGTGATCCGGTTTCCGGAATCGCCTTGAACTGTGCGCCGGAGATGGTTTCGTTGGTCGTGATATGGCTGTAGGCCGAGCCGGGAGTCCACTTCATCTCGTCCGCGTCAGGCATGCGGGTGGGAATATCCTTCTGGCAGTCGGCGGCAATGTTCACGTTGCCGATCAGGCGGGCCTGCTTGACGGCCGCCGAGCCCCAGGAGCCGGCGTTCACGTAATCGGCCGTCTGTCCCTCGCCCAGAAAGTTCATCGGAAGCATGGCGAACTGGAGGCTTGCGCCGCCCTGAAGAAACAGGACCGCATACTCATCCCCAAGACCCATCAGCTCCTTGATGTTCGCGATCGCCTCATTGTGGACGGCGTCATACTCTTTGCCGCGGTGCGACATCTCCATGATGGACATGCCGGAACCCTTATAATCGACCAGATCGGCTTGGGCCTCTTGCAGGGCTTCCAGAGGCATGACTGCAGGTCCTGCGCTGAAGTTGTAAACGCGTGCCATAGTGATTGCTCCTTGCTGTTATTTCCGGTCGGCCGACTCACGTCCGCACTCCCGGCATTCAATCGCCCGTCAATGATGCCTTTACGGCAGGAAGTTGTCAATGAAGGAACAGGTCTGCGGCAGGATTTTTTGGTCGCGCAGGCGGGCGGAGCCCTAAACGGACTCAGCGTCGGCCAGGTCGAAAATCTTGCCGGGGTTCATGATGTTGTTGGGGTCCCATGCCCGCTTGATCCCGCGCATGAGCTTTAGCTCGACCGGGTCGATGAGCTCCTTCAGGTAGCCCTTTCGCTTGATGCCGATGCCGTGCTCGCCTGAAATTTTGCCGCCCAGATCGCGTGTGATCCGGTAAAGCTCATGCAGGCAGGCTTCTTCGGCGGTGTGCCAGGTCTCCATGGGCATGGACGGGTCTTTCACCAGCGTCGCATGGAGATTCCCGTCGCCCGCGTGGCCGTAACAGGGAATCTTCATGCCGTATTTCGCGCTCAGCGCGTCCAGTTCCGGGATGATTTCGGGTATTCGCGACGTGGGAACCACGATGTCTTCGAGGCTCTGAACAGGGCTGTAAACCTTGAATGCTTCGGCGATGTTCCGCCGGACGTTCCAGATCCGTTCGATGGTGTTGCGGTCTTCAGCCACATAGACCTCGATCGCGCCGTGCTGCTCGCACAGGTCACCGACCGCGATCAGGTCCGCCTCGACCTGCTCCGCGCTGGTCCCGTCCACCTCGATCAGCAACATGGCCCCAGCCTCTTCGTAGGGCAGGCTCTCGTTCAGGTAGCGGCAACTGGTGGTGATGGAGAGCTGGTCCATGAACTCGATGCTGGTGGGGACGAGACCTTTGGACATGATGACGGGCACCAGGTCGATCGCCGCACGCGGCGTCTTGAAGAGCACGAGCAGATCCGATTTCGCGGTGGGGTAGCCGATGAGCTTGATGATGGCCTTGGTCACAATGCCCAGCGTGCCTTCGGAGCCGATCACGAGCTGTTTGAGGTCGTAGCCGGAGACATCTTTCGAGAGCTTGCCTCCTAGCCAGACGACTTCACCGGTCGGAGTGACGAGTTCCAGGCCTGTGATGTAGCGCCCCGTCACACCGTATTTGACCGCCTTGCCGCCGCCCGCGTTCTCCGCGATGTTGCCGCCGATCATACAGGTCTGCAGGCTCATGGGGTAGCCTGCGAAGAAGAGCCCCTTCTCCTGAACCAGATTGGCCAAGTCGTTTGTGATCATGCCGGCCTCGACCACGATGACCATGTTGGCGGTATCGAGCTCGATGACCTTGTTCATTTTCTCCAAGGAGACGAGTATCCCGCCGAATTGGGGAATGGCCCCGCCAGAGAGTCCTGAGCCTGCACCGCGGGGCGTGACCGGGATGTTTTCACGGTTAGCCAGCTTTACGATCTCGGCGACCTGCTCTGTCGTCGTCGGCAGGACGACCAGTTCGGGCATGTGGCCATACTCTTCGGCACTGGTCTCGTCGTGCGAGTAGGCTTGTATCTTATCCTCGTCCACCAGAACATTTTTGGAGCCGGTGATTTTCCGCACGGCGTCGGTGATTCTTGGCGTCACCGCCGCGTAGGCGACTTTCGCGGTCATACTATTCCACTCCCTTTTTGTGCGCTTCAAGCTGCCGCTGCAGTTCCGGCAACACGTGGAAGGCGTCGCCCACAATGGCAAAGTCGGCAATCTTGTGCAGGTTGGCGTCCGGGTCTGGGTTAATGGATACGATGACCTCGCTGGTTTTGATTCCGGCAAGATGTTGGATCGAGCCGGAGATGCCCGCGCCGATATAGAGTTTGGGCGAGATGGTCTTTCCGCTCAAACCGATTTGGTGGGGGTATCCGATCCAGCCGCGGTCGACGGCCTCGCGGCTTGCGCCGACGACTCCGCCGAACGTCTCGGCGAGAGCCCGCAACAGAGTGAAATGTTCGGCTTTCTTCATGCCTTTGCCGCCGGCAATCACGACGTCAGCCTCTTCCAGATTGACGAAATCGACGGCGTCTTTGCGGTACCCTAAAACAGAGACGCGTGTGTCGATCATCCCGTCATCGACGGGGATGACGATGATCGTGCCCTTGCGGTCGGGGTCTCTGGGAAGCGGCCTGCTGGACTTGGGCCGGACCGTCGCCATTTGCGGCCGGTGGTCTGGCGTTTTGATCGTTGCCATGATGTTGCCGCCGATGGCGGGGCGTGTCTGGAGCAGGTTGCCGGTGCCTTCCTCGATGTCGAGCTCGGTGCAGTCGGCTGTCAGCCCCGCCCGCACCTGAATGGCGACGTACGGCATCAGTGTCCGCCCCGAGGAAGTTGCCGCCGCCAAGATGATGTCCGGTTGGCAGGTCCGGATGAGTGAAGAAAGGACACGGGCGTAGCTTTCGCAGACGAAGTGGGCCAGACGGGTATCCTGGGCCGAGTAGACCACGTCTGCCCCGCGCTCGATCAGTTCCCGCATGCGTGGCTCGCTCACCGCATCGCCGATGACGACCGAAGCGAGTTGCCCCCCCAGTTTGTCCGCCAATTTGCGGCCGCGTGCCAGCAGTTCGAACGAGACCGCTTTCAGTTCGCCGTTCACATGTTCCGCAATCGTCCATACAACACTCATCGACGCGCTCCTTAAACAAGCCCTTTTTCTTGGAGGAATCCGATCAACTGCCCGACAGCGGCGCCGACCGCCTCATCGTCACCCGCAAAGGCCGTCCGTCCGCCGCGCGTGACCTTGGGCGTATCGATCTTGACGACTTTTGTGGGCGACCCCTTGAGCCCCAAGAACGAAGGGTCAAGCGGCATGTTCTCCGAATTGAAGACGGGGATCTCCATGCGCTTCGCCGATTTTTTGCCGCGTAAGGTCGGAAGACGGGGAGCGGCGATTTCCTTCACGACTGTCAGCAGCGCGGGGAGCGGGACCGAAAGCTGCTGATAGCCCTCTTCCACCAGCCGTTCGAGCGTCAACGCGCCGTCCGCGAGAGCCGTGATCTTTGCGACGTAGGTGGCCAGCGGGATGTCCAGCCAGGAGGCGATCCCCGGTCCGACCTGGGCGGTGTCGCCGTCTGTGGCGCGTTCTCCGGTGATGATCAGATCGTAGGAGCCGAGTTTCCGGACCGCTTGCGCCAGCGTATAGGAGGTGGCCCAGGTGTCTGACCCGCCGAATTTGCGGTCGGATACGAGCACCGCGTGGTCGCAGCCCATGGCCACCGCCTCTTTCAGCGCCTTGATGGCCGGAGGGGGCCCCATGGTTATGGCGGTCACCGTGCCGCCGTATTTTTCCTTCAGCCTGAGCGCGGCTTCAAGCGCATAAAGATCGAGCGGGTTGACGACGGTTTCCACGCCCGCCCGGATCACGGTTCCAGTCTCGGGGTCCATCTTCACATTGCTTGTCTCGGGCACCTGTTTTATGGGAACAATGATCTGCACAGCGACCTCCAACTTGGCGTTTGATCCGCTTCGCGTGTTTATGCACGCTCGAACCACGCCACCCAATTTCTGGGCCGGAAATAATGAACATTCCATACGCCCCATGTGCGCGCTCTGCCCGGGCGGTTTCAGTGTGGGGCATCATATCAAAACGGTTCGGGAAGGCAACCCGGATTATCGGCTTGTTAAGGGGCCTTCCTCTCCGTATGATATGAAACATGGAGTGGTTTGGGAGCCATTCGCTAAATACCCCCTGTGTGCGGCACGGCACACGACATGGAAACGATCAATCATGCGCACAGTCCGATTTTTTGTATGCACGTTCGCGTTTTGCGTTTTGCTGCCGGGCATGTCGTGTGGGGCCGAGGAGTGGATCCACGACCGCGACGGCATGCCGGGGTGTCCCACTCGTCTGAAGCCGGACAGTTACATCAATGTCGTTGGTCTAGGCGGTCCGGTTATGGCTGGCGCGGGGGCCTCGCATGAAGGGGCGGGGTACCGCAGTGCGGTCATGGGGATCGTACGCAAAGAGTTCAACGCGCATATGGGATCGCCACTGATCAGCGGTGGTGCGGGCTCGTGGTGGGGAGCATGCTGTGGCACCTATGGCCAAGCGGTTTACGGTCAACATCTTCCGGCCGGAATTATGTTCATCGATCTCGCCGCGGACGATGAGGGCTCCACCGAAGAGGAAGTCCTCCCTGCCGTGGAGGGGCTGGTGCGCTCGATGTGGAAAAGATATGCGGTCACGGACCTGGTTTTTCTGTATGGGCTGAATCCTAAACACATGGAGGTATACCGGAGAGGCGAACTTCCTGATGTGATCAAATGGCACGAGAAGGTCGCCGCGCATTACGGCATACCGAGCGTGAACATGGGGCTCTATGCCGCCAAGAAAATCATGGCGGGCGAACTGACTCTTGAGGCGTTCAGCGCGGACGGAAAGTATCCAACCAATCGTGGACATGCTCTCTATGCCGAGGCCGTGCGGCCACTGATCATGCGTGCGAAGGCGACGGGGAATCCGGCAGGTGGCGTGCCGAAACGGAAAATGCCCGAGCCGCTGACGAGAGCCCCGCTGGAAGAAGCGCGGTGCGTGGCCTATGACCGTGCGAAAATGGACGCGGCGTGGCGCATCGGACAGGAAAGCCCAGACAAGACGTTTCTGCATCTGGCGGTCAGTGATGTTCCCGGCGCGACGGTCACATTCAGATTCAAGGGCGATCAGGCGGGCGGCTATTTCTTAATCGGCGATGACGCGGGCGATGTCGAAGTCTCTGTCGATGGCGGTCCGTGGACGTTGTACCCGTTGTTTGGCAAGGGCCGCGTGGACAAAAAGCCTCAGATGTACGCGCAGCGTTTGGCGAAAGGGGTTGATCCGGCCCAGTGGCATGAGTTGCGCCTGCGCGTGGCTGCGTCGCCGCCGTCCGGCAGCCTGGGGCGCCGGGTGCGTCTGGGTGCGCTCCTGGTGAACGGGACTCCGTTTGATCCGTATGAAGGGCTGACACCCCTCCAGCGCATTGATGCGGTCTATGCTGGCATGGATCCGCTCAACTACACGCCGCCTGCGGACCGCTGGACGTATTTGCCGAAAACCTCAAGCCGGTTACGCGAGGGCGGAACGCTCAACGTCGTGATGCTGGGCGACAGTATCATCGGCAACACGGCAAACTCCCAATTCAACCTGTTGCTTGAACGGATGTATCCTAAAGCCAAGCTGGACATTACGGTCTCTACGCGGGGGTCGACCGGATGCTGGTGGTACAAGGATGAAAACCGTGTCGGAGATTATGTGCTCAAACATCATCCCGATCTGTTGATCATCGGCGGCATCAGCCAGCGCGACGATGTGGCTTCGATCCGCGAGGTGATCCACCAAGTCCGTGCCAAGCAACAACCTGAGATTTTGCTGCTGACACCGGTTTTCGGGTTCACTTTCGCGAACCATATCGCGAAATGGAGTTACGAGTTAGATCCCAACGGAACGGATTACCGCGCCACCCTGAAGCGCATGGCGGCGGAAGAGAAATGCGCGTTTATGGATATGACCGGAGTGTGGTGGCAGTATATCCTTGATTCGGGCAAGTGCTACGGTTGGTTCCGCGGTGACGCGGTTCACGCCAATGAGCGCGGGTGCCAGATAATCGGCCGGCTGCTCGAGAAATTTTTTGCGCCGAAAGAGTAGGATACGTCCTGTTTGCAGGCAATGAAAAAGGGACGACAGTGGTTGTCGTCCCTTTTGGCACGTCTTCGTGCTGCGCACTACTTCTTGAGTGCGCCGTCCAGTTTCTTCTGCAGGTCGCCGGCGGCTTTGTCGGCGTCCTTGGCGGCCGCATCCGCACTTTTCTCGGCGGCCTTGACGGTCTTGTCCAGCTTTTCGCCGACGGTTTCCTGTTTCTTGCAGCCGACAAACGCGAACGTAACGGCGGCCATCATAGCGATCATGAGTGCTTGTTTCATATGAGTTCTCCTTTTTTTTCGTGCATTCTGCACAAATTGTTCACATGCGTGATGTCCATACAGTAGCAAATACACATGCAGACCACAAGTCCGCGTCGGGCCCTGCGACCTTCATGTCGCTTTTCCGGATAAACGTGGATCATTTGAACACGGCTTGAAACACTTTGAGTTCCAGCACATGGACGGCTTCGTTCACGTTGTTTTTGAGCACGTTTAACCGCACGTAGCGTGCGGGCGTGGCCGTGAAGTTCAGGCGGAGCCCTTCTGCGGTGGCGGGCTTGGGAGCATCGGAATTGCCGGCGACCTGCTTCCAGGTCTGGCCGTCTTGGGATAGCTCCAGCGTGAAGGTGTAAGTCCGGCCGCCGTGGTAGAAAGTGACGTGCGCCGCGTGAAGGGGAATGACAGAGCCGAGGTCGATCTGTGCCTGCGCGGGCCATTTCGCGCCATGCCATGCTTTCTCGAGCGTGCCGTCGACGAGGAAACACGGGGCATTTTCGCCCTGCTGCGGCACGTTCGTGGTGACCGGTTTTCCCAATGCCACATTGATCTCTTCGGCGAAGAGCGCGTCGATTTCTTTCTTGCGCGTGTCGTCGCCGGGCTGGGTGCGGATCGTCCGCCACAGGCTCAGGTAGGGCTGCTTTTCGAACCCGTCGGCCGCGGCCAATTTGGCAACGCCGCGCGCGGCGAGGACCTGGCGCTTCGAATCAGGGGCTGCGACCGCAAGGCGCAGAAGCGCGGGCAGGGCGGAAGCGTCGGGCCAGGCGGCCAACGCGCGTATCGCGGCCGTTGAGATCTCCGCGTTGGCGTCGGCGGAGGCGGCCTCGACCGTCTGCAGCAGGTCCTTTCCTCCGATGCGTGAGGCGGTCTCCAAGGCGGCTGGACGCGCTGTGGCCGGCGCGGTCTGGAGGGCCCGGATCAGGGCTTTGACGTAGGTTCCCGAATCGTCGCGGCGCGCGGCAGCCGCGAAGGCCGCCTGCACCTCGGGCGTCACGCGGCCGGCGGACGACAGCAGTTTCGCGAGGAGCGTGTCGGCGTGCTCGGCTCCGGCTGTTTCGCGCAGCAGCCTGTACCCGGAGATCACGGTCTCCTCGTCTTTCGCGTCCAGCGTGGCGAGCGCAAAGCGGGACGCTTCGGTGACATGACGCTCCTTGAAAAGGTCCATGGCGACCTTTTTGCCCGAATCGCTGAAGGTGTCGTAGGCCTTCAGAAGCGGAGGCGTGAGCGACTTCGTCGTGAGCAGCCGGGCTGCGTCGCGCACGAGGGCGGACCGCTCTGGGGTCAGGACTTTGAGCAGGAGCGGAAGTTGGTCGGCGAAGGCGGCCGGGTTGAGGCGGATGAGCGCCTGCTGTGCGGCAGCCGCGATGCCCACGTCCGCATGTGAGACCAAGGCGGCCACCGGCTTGCAGGCTGTTTTATCGCCGCGGGCGGCCAGCATGTCGAGGAGCATGACCGTGCGGACTGGATCTGTGGCGGCGGCAAGTTTGCCGACCCAGAGCGCGGTCTCTTTCTTTCCGCCGGCGGAGCGGGCCCAGACGAGCGCGACACCCGCAAAGGCGGCATCGGGGTCGTCGAACGCTTGAAGCAGGCGCGGGGTGAGCGCCTTGGGCTTAAGTGCGGCGAGTTCCCTGTTGAGCGCGGCGTAGCGGGTCTCGGCGACGGGTGCGGCTTTGGAGGCGCGGTCATCGGTGACGGCCTGGACGGTCATGGTGGCGAGCGCGGCCACGCCGGGTGCGGCCGACTTCTCGAACGCCTTGATCGCGTCGGCCTGGTGCGGCAGGCCGCACCAGCGGAGCTGATCGAGGAAGAAGCACGTGACGTCGGCCTCGGTGGCCCGTCGTGCGGCGGCGAGCAGCGCGTCGGCGTAGGCCTTGCGCGAGGCGGCCCCGACGGGGCGCATCACGAACTGGGAAAGCGCTGCGATGCGGGTGCACGCGACGGGGTCCGTTTCGCCGCCTGTCTTGATTTCCGAGAAGAGTTTCTCCAGCGTCGGCTGGCCCTGTTTAAGCAGGTCGGCGAGGTTTTTGTCGTTGATCGCGGCAAGTTCGTTCGTCTGCTGGGCAGCCCACTGAGCGGCAGGCAGTTGCGCCTGCACGGGGAAGGCCAGAAGCAGGGCGAAGATGAGAGCGGAGTAGATGCAGTATTTCATTTTTAAGTCCTTATCGTCGTGTTCAACATGCGTGGCGCGCCTCACATGACCCACGGGGCGCGCATCGGCTGGCAGATGAATTTGTCTGCGGCTGGGTCGTCCACGGCGCACAGCTTGACCGGGTCGAAGGAGAAGCCGCGCCCCAGGCGCATGGCGGTGATCCCGAGGTTGACGATCGTGGCAGAACGGAACCCGTTCCGCTCGTTGAGCGCGAACGTGCGCCGCAGCTTGACGGCTTCAAGGAAATCGGTCTGCTGCGGTGCGGGATCGGGCAGCTCGGTGAGCAGGCTGTCGAGGTTCGGGATATCCGACTTCAGCTTCGGCCAGACTTTCCCCTTGGGTCCCTCAAGGAAAGGAGCGCCTTTGAGGGAGTTGTCGCCGTCGAGAACGATCTGGCAGCCGTCCGCGTAGGTGTATGTGATGCGGCGGAAGGAACCGACCGCGTCGGGATGCTGGGGCGGGCAATCGATCTCGATCTTGATCGGGCTGGTCTCGTCCTTTTCCATCAGGTACTGGACAGGGTCGAGATAGTGCTGTCCCATATCGCCGAGGCCGCCTCCGTCGTAGTCCCAGTACCCGCGGAAGGTGCCGTGCGTGCGGTGCGGGTGGTAGGGCTTGTGCGGGGCGGGGCCGAGCCAGAGGTCATAATCGAACGTTTCGGGCACCGGCTCGGGCTTCAGGTTGGTCATGCCGCTCCAGCCGAATTTGAGGGTGAAGCCGGTGGTTTCGCCGACGACGGCTTTGACCGGCCACCCGAGCAGGCGGTTCCCCATGATTTTTTTAAGCGGCTTGACTTCGGTGCCGAAGCCGTAAAAGCCGCTTTGGAAGCGGAACCACGTGTTGAGGCGGAAGACGCGTCCGTTGGCCTTGACGGCCTCCATGACCCGGCGCCCCTCGCCAATGGTGCGGGTCATCGGCTTTTCGCACCAGATGTCTTTGCCGGCCTGGGCGGCCATTACGGACATGAGGCCGTGCCAGTGAGGGGGCGTGCAGATGTGTACGATATCGACATCGGCGCGGGCAAGGATTTCCCGGAAATCGCGGCAGGTGAAAATCTTCCCGTAGCCGTTCTTCTCAGCCTGAACGACGCCTTCCTGCACGCGTTTCGCATCGGGATCACACAGCGCGACAAGCCGGGTGGCCTTGTATCCGAGGTGGTTGGCCGAGCGGGCGATGCCGCCGAACCCGAGCAGGGCCCGGGTGAGCTGGTTGCTGGGCGCGGTCTCCGAGCGCAGCACGTGCGCCGGTATGATGGTGAAAGCCGCGAGGGCCCCCGACCCCTTGAGAAAAGCGCGTCGACGCAAAGCGGACGTCATAGGTCTCTCCCTGTAGTGAGTTTAAACAATCTGAACAGATAACTAAACATAACCTAGCTTGATAAAATACCGGATATGCACAGGCAGCGCAAGTGCCGTTTTTTGCGGGTTTGTGCATTGACACCCCTTGCCATATAAGGTACTATGCCTGCATCTTTTTTATGAAATAAAAAGGGTGGGGTGATCCCCGCTCTTTTTTGTTGATGGAACCTTGAAGCGGAAGGCGGTGCGGCGATGAACAATGAGTTGCTTTCGATTATCAGTTACCTGGAGCGTGACCGCGGGGTGAATCGGGAGATTATTATCCAGGCGATCGAATCGGCGATCCAGCAGGCCGCCCGCAAAAGCTTAGAGGTCCCGAACGATCTGCGCGTGGAGATTGACCGCAAGACGCTGGCCATCAAGGCGTTCGACACCGTCGTCGTTTCGGACGAGGACACGGGGCTCGGTTTCATTTCTCTGCGCAAGGCCCACGCGGTCAAGCCGGACGCCAAAATGGGCGAGACCCTCGAAATTGAAGTGCCGCCGGCCAAACTGGGGCGCATCGCAGCTCAGACCGCGCGCCAGATGATTCTTCAGAAGATCCGCGAGGCCGAGCGCAAGAACGTGTACGACGAGTACAAGGATCGCATCGGCGACATCGTCAGCGGCACCATCCGTCAGATTGCGCACCGCGACCTGATTATCGATCTGGGCAAGACCGAGGCGATCCTGCCCGCCAAGGAGCGCATCCCCACGGAGGAATACAACGTGGGCGACCGCATCCGCGCTTACGTTTATCGCGTGCAGCCCGGAGCCAACGGCCCGGCGGTGGTGTTGTCGCGGGCCTGCCCCGAGTTTGTGAAAACGCTGTTCCGTTTGGAGGTCTCCGAGATCGCCGACGGCATTGTCGAAGTGATGGGCGTTGCGCGTGACCCGGGGTTCCGCTCGAAAATCGCGGTCAAGACGTTGGACGAAAAGGTGGACCCCGTCGGCGCGTGTGTGGGTCTGCGGGGTGTGCGCGTGCGCAACATCGTGCGCGAGTTGAACGGCGAGAAAATCGACATTGTTCGCTGGAGCGATGATATCAAGCAGTACGTGACTCAGGCGCTGGCGCCGGCGCGGCTCGAAGGGATATCGATCGACCCGAACGAGGCGCGCACGGTGCACGTGACGGTGGCGCCGGACCAGCTTTCATTGGCGATCGGCAAGCGCGGGCAGAACGTGCGGCTCACCTCCAAAATCACGGGGTGGCGCGTGGACATCCAGAAGAGCGGCGAGGAGGTCACGTTCGAGGAGAAGCGCGAAACCGCGATCGAGGAGTTGGCGGAGGTGCTGGACATCAGCGAGGAGACCGCCACCGCACTGGTCGCCAACGGGTTCCTGACGACGGACGGCATCATCGAGGCGGAAATCCCCTATCTGCAAGAGGTGCTGAGTCTGGACGAAGAGACGGTGCGTAAAATCTGGTTGGCGGCTCAGGCGGCAAGCGGTGTGGTCGAAGCGGGAGAGTAAGTGAGTATGATGAGAGTATGTGAACTGGCGAAAAACGTGCAAACCTCCAGCGTGGAGGTGCTCAAGCAGGCGGATGCATTAGGCATTGAGGCCTATTCGCCGTTGTCGCGGCTTGACGCGCAATCGGTGTCCCGCCTTCAAGAGCATTTTAAGCAAAGGCCCGCGGCGGATGTCGAGCGGGAGAATGCCGAGCGGGCAGCCCTCCAGACAGCGAAACAATCGGTCGAAGTGTCTCGCCGCGCCGCTCAGGCCAAGGCAGACCGTGCGGTGCTGGAGGCGAACCGCGTGCGCGCCCTCGAAATGGATGCGCGGGCCAAGGGTAAAACGTTGCCGCCCCAGCCCGCCGCGCCGGTCATCGCGCTGGAGGGCGCGGCCGTCGGCGCGCCCTCCGCTGCGGCGAATGGGCCTGTGGCCGCCACGCCGGGAACCGAGCCTGTGGCGGCGTCGGCCACTCAAGCGGAAGCGCAGGCCGTCACGTCTCCCGCCGGAGCAGCCGGCTCGGCTGCCGTGTCCGCGCCGCCCGCGGCTGCGGGTGGTTCCCCCGACGTTGCCGCCGCCGGTGCGCCGCACGCCGCCGCGACTTCACCGAAGGGCGTTCAGAAGCCTAAACCCGCGCGTTACGTGGTGGAAGACGAGTTGGAGCCCGATGAGCAGCTCGCGGCGCCGTTCATCGAGCGAATTGCCAAGGAGACCCCGCGCGAGCTGCCGAAACCCGCCCGCGTGCAGAATCTGAAAGGGCGCGACAAGGATGCGATCCGTCCGCCGATGCGCGGGCCACAACCCCAGTACGGGCAGCGGCCCGATCCCAAGCTGCAGCGCCCCGCCCTCCGCCCGCAACCGCAGGAGCAAGCGCCCGCACCTGACCGCGTGATCCTTTTGCGCGGTGCGGTGGTCGTCAAAGACCTTGCAGAGAAGCTGGGGCTTCGCGCGAACCGCCTGATCGCCGACCTGATGCAGCTCAACATCCTGGCCTCGATCAATCAGCGCGTCGAGATCGATGTCGCTCAAAAGATCGCCGAAAAATATGGGTTCAAAATCGACATCGAGCGGGCGAAGCGCTCCACCGAGCGCAAGCCGGTGCTGCGCAGCGAAGACGCGGATGACGCGATTCCCGAGGACAAGCCGGAAGAGCTGGTGCCCCGGCCGCCGGTGGTCACCTTCCTCGGCCACGTCGACCACGGCAAGACCTCGCTGATGGACCGCATCCGCAACACGCGCGTGGCGTCGGGCGAAGCGGGGGGAATCACCCAGCACATCGGCGCCTACACGGTGGATGTCAACGGGCGTAAGATCACCTTTCTGGATACGCCGGGACATGCGGCGTTTTCGGCGATGCGCGCCCGCGGCGCGAGCCTGACGGACATCGCGGTGATCATTATCGCGGCGGATGACGGCGTCATGCCGCAGACGCGCGAGGCCATCAAACATGCGCAGCAGGCCGGCGTGCAGATCATGGTCGCGATCAACAAGTGCGATCTGCCGACCGCGAAGCCGGACCGCGTGCGTCAGATGCTGCAGGGCGAAGGCCTGACGCCGGAAGAGTGGGGCGGTGACGTGATCTGCGCTGAAGTGTCGGCGACCACCGGCAAGGGCGTCGACCATCTGCTCGAGATGATCCTTTTGCAGGCCGACGTGCTCGAGCTGAGCGCCAACGCCTCGCGCCGTGCCGACGGTTTTGTGGTCGAAGCGCAGCTCGAACAGGGCCTCGGGCCGACCGCGACCTTGCTGGTTGCCGGCGGCACGCTCAACGTGGGCGACATCATCCTGTGCGGCGAGTATTTCGGACGCATCCGAGGTTTGATCGATGACCGCGGGCGGCGCGTGAAGTCGGCGACCCCCGCGACGGCGGTGAAATGCATGGGCATTTCCGGCGTGCCTGAAGCCGGTGCGCCGTTCCGCGTGATGCTCAACGAGAAGCGGGCGCGCGAGTTGGCCGAGAAGACGGCTGAAGAGCGCAAGCAGATCGAGCTGGTGAGTTCCAAAGCTACCTCGCTCGACGCGCTCATGAGCCAGATGAAGGATAATCAGCGCCGCGAGTTGGCCGTGATCATCAAGGCCGACACGCAGGGCTCGTCCGAGGCGATCTGCGAGTCGCTGAAGGAGATCAAGAGCGACAAGGTGACGCTCAACATCATCTCTGAAACGATCGGCAATGTGTCGGCGACGGATGTGAACAAGGCCAGCGCCGGACAAGCGCTGATCGTCGGGTTCAACGTAGGCTGCGAGACGGGCGTGCAGCAGCAGGCGCGCCACGACAGCGTCCGCATCAGCACCTTCCGCATCATTTACGAGTTGATGGACTTCGTTAAGCAGCGCATGCTCGACCTGCTGTCGCCCGAGTACAAGGAAGTCGTGAAGGGCCATGCGGAGGTGCGCGCCATCTTCGACATCGGTAAGACCGGGCGTGTGGCGGGTTGCCAGATGCTTGACGGCACGCTGCGGGCGGACGCCCGTTTCCGGATCTTGCGAAAGAAGGAGAAGATCTGGGAAGGCAAGCTTTCCGCGCTGAAACATTTCCAGAACGAAGTCTCCGAAGTGAGCGGATCACAGGAATGCGGCATCCTGTTCAACGGGTTCGAAGCGTTTCAGGAAGGCGACTCCATCGAGTGCTACGTGCTTGAAGAGCTGCCGCGCAGCCTGTGACCGTGCGCACCGGACGAAAGAGGAGGCCCTATGTCGATCGACCGTCTTGAACGCGTCAATGCGCTGTTGCGCCGTGAGATCGGCGAGGCGCTCTACAAAGTTTTTTCTGGCGAGCCGCTGGACCTTGCGTCGGTTACGGTCACACGGGTGCAGACCGCTCGCAACCTTCGCACCGCCGCGGTGTCGGTCTCGGTTTTCGGGCACGAGAATGAGCGCGGCGCCATTCTGCGGAAGCTCGCCAACAAAGCCAAGGATTTGCAGGCGCTGATCAACCGCGACCTGACTTTGAAGTACACGCCGCGTCTGCGGTTCGAACTGGACGGGTCCGTCGAGAAGGGGGATCACATATTGGATGTGCTCAGCCATCTGGACCTGCCTGCTGACGACGAGGACGGCAAGGCGCCGGCTGTGGCTGAACCCCTCTGATGCACTCTGCGGAAGGCGTATTCGGATGTCTGCTTTTGTCAACGCACCCTCGCCCCTGACTCGCTTCGACGGCATCTTGCTGGTCGACAAACCGGTGGGGCCCACGTCGCATGACATTGTCCATAAGGTGCGAAGAACCTTTCGTATCGAAAAGGTCGGGCATGGAGGAACGCTGGACCCCAATGCGACGGGGCTGCTGATCGTCCTGCTCGGGAAAGGCACGAAGCTTTCGGATCAGCTCATGGGCGGCGACAAGGCGTATGCGGGCGTCATGCGGCTGGGCCGCACGACGGCCTCGCAGGACTGCGACGGGGTGACGCTCGAGGAGAAGCCGTGGGAGCACGTGACGCGCGAGCAGGTGGAAGCGCAGATGGCGCTCCTGACGGGGGATATTTTCCAGACGCCGCCGATGGTTTCGGCCATCAAGGTGGAGGGGGTTCCGCTGTACAAGCTCGCGCGCAAGGGGCAGGAAGTTGAGCGCAAGCCCCGGTTCATCCATATTTTCCGGTTCGCGATCACGGAGTGGGCTCCCCCGCTGGTGACGATCGATGTGCGGTGCACCAAAGGGACCTACGTGCGCACGCTGGCGCACGATGTGGGGCAGGCGCTCGGCTGCGGGGCATGCTTGGATGCGTTGCGCCGCACCCAGTCTGGCTCATTTGATGTCAAAGACGCCCTGGCGCTCGACGAGCTTTTGAAGCTGACGCCTGACCAGCTCGCGGAGCGCGTGATTCCGTTCAGCCGCGTTGCGGGGAAAACCCTATGAACGTGCTCACACAGCCCGCGCAGTTCCGCAAGATTCCCGGCCCGGTCTTTCTTGCTGCGGGTTTTTTCGACGGGATGCATAAAGGGCACCAGCTCGTTTTGTCCAGCACCGTCGAACGTGCGAGGGAGGTCGGCGGGCAGGCGTGGGTGCTCACGTTCGACCGTCACCCCCTGGCCGTATTGGCCCCTTCCAAATGTCCTCCGCTGCTCTGCACGCTGGAAGACCGGCTGCACCTTCTGGAGAAGACCGGCGTGGACGGCGTGTTGGTTCTGGAGTTCACGCGTCAACTTGCGGTGCAGGAGCCGGAGACGTTTATCCGCTGGCTGTGCGGCAAGCCGCGCGGCGAAGAGGATGAGGGCGGGGGCGCCCGGGTCTCGGCGATGGCTAAGCTGAGTGAGATCCGCTGCGGCGATAACTGGCGCTTTGGCCGCCGCGCGGCGGGAACGCCTGAACTGCTTGCCCAGTTCGGGAAACTCTACGGGTTCCGCGTGGTGATCGTGCCGTATGCGGCGTATCAGGGCCTTGAGATCTCCAGCACCCGGATCCGCTATGCGGTGCGCGAGGGCCGGCTGGAGGACGCCTCCGCCATGCTGGGGCGGCCTTACTCGGTCCGTGACGTGGTGGTGCGGGGCCGCGGCATGGGGCAGACCCTTTGCGTGGCAACGGCCAATCTTCAGCCCCGCACCGACGTGCTGCCGCCGAACGGCGTGTATGCGGTCCGCGTCGCGGTGGACGGCGCCTCCTATAACGGTGTCTCCAACTTGGGAACCCATCCGACGTTCGTGGACGTGAGGCCGGAACATGCCGTGTTGGAGACGCACCTGCTCGGGTTCGGCGGGGATCTCTACGGCAAGACCATTGAGGTGAGTTTCCTGGCGCGTTTGCGTGACGAATGCGTGTTTGACTCGGCAGACGCGCTCGTCAGGCAGATTGCGGAGGACGTTCGCCACGCCGAACGTTATTTCACGCCTCCACAAGAGGTGTGAGGGGAGCGGGCATGCACGAGTATCGGGCGGATGAGGCGCGGTATGAGCAGATGAGCTACCGGACGTGCGGCCGGAGCGGCCTGAAGATGTCGGCCGTCGGCCTCGGCTTGTGGCACGGTTTCGGCGCGGCGGAGAGTCACGACGACTGTTTTGCGCGCGTCGCGACAGCGTTTGATTTGGGAATCACACATTTCGATCTGGCCGACAATTACGGGCCTCCTCCCGGCGCCGCGGAAACGGTTTTCGGAACGGTTCTCTGCCGCGAGTTCAAAGCCTACCGCGATGAGCTGGTGGTGGCGACCAAGGCCGGGCATGCCATGTGGCCGGGACCGTACGGCGACTGGGGAAGCCGCAAACATTTGCGGGCCGGTCTCGACCAGAGTCTGAGGCGGTTGCGCCTCGACTATGTGGATATTTTTTATCACCACCGGCCGGACCCGGAGACTCCGCTCGCGGAGACCGTGTGCGCGCTGGCTGAGCTGGTGGCCCAGGGCAAGGCGCTGTATATCGGGCTGTCGAAATATCCCGCGCCGCTCTTGCTCCAGGCGAGCGCGATGCTCGCTGAGCTGCGTGTTCCCTGCGTGGCGCATCAGGTGCGTTATAACCTCCTCGACCGGACGGAGGTCGAGCGGGAACAGCTCCCGGCCGCAGCAGAGGCGGGCCTTGGGACGGTTGCGTTCTCGCCTTTGGCTCAAGGCGTGCTCACCAACAAATACGCGCTGGGCGTGCCCGAAGGCTCCCGCGCGGCCAAGGGCAGCCCGTTCATCGGGCGGCATCTGCGTCAGGATGCGGTCGCCTACGCGCAACGCCTGGCAACGCTCGCCAAGGCACGCGGACAGACGCCGGCACAAACGGCGCTCGCCTGGGTCCTGCGCGACTCCCGGGTGGCTTCTGCGGTGATCGGCGCGAGTCGCCCCGATCAGATCCGGGAAAACGTGGCGGCCTTGCAGAACGTGTCGTTCGAGACGAGCGAGTTGAGCGCGCTCGGCTGATTACTCCGGCGCGCGACCATAGCGGGCCGTCATGCCGAGGGTTTCCTCGATTCGCAGCAGGCGGTTGTATTTGGCGACGCGCTCGGAACGCGAGAGCGAGCCGGTTTTTATCTGCCCGCACCCGGTGGCCACCGCGAGATCTGCAATGAACGCATCCTCGGTTTCGCCGGAGCGGTGCGAGACGATCGCGGCATAGCCCGAGGCGTGCGCGAGACGGATCGCGTCCAGCGTTTCGGTGAGCGTGCCAATCTGGTTCAGCTTAATGAGCACGGCGTTCGCGGCATGTTCCTCGATGCCGCGTCGGATGAACTTCACGTTGGTGACGAAGAGGTCGTCGCCGACCAGTTGGCAGGCAGGGCCGATCCGTCGCGTGAGCTGAACCCATCCGGGCCAATCGCGTTCGGACATGCCGTCCTCAATCGAGTCGATGGGATAGTTCTCGACAAGTCCGGCCAGATAGTCGACCTGAGCGGCACTGTCGCGGCGTGCGGGGGACTGTGAGGCGCCCCGCGCAGGGGTTTCAAAGCGGCCATAGTCGTAAACGCCGTCGGCAAAGAACTCCGAGGCGGCACAGT
>Ga0209066_10002960_pt1 | contig 19943 bp, 12 predicted proteins | sample All_14_2_FD_187198 | JGI IMG/M metagenome (GOLD analysis project Ga0209066, IMG submission 187198) | Freshwater microbial communities in response to fracking from Pennsylvania, USA - Allegheny Zone_MetaG_DW_15 (SPAdes) (version 2) ... | reverse complement strand
CCAATCTGCAAAAAATGACACGCTTAAGCGTAAATATCAATAAAATTGCCACCCTGCGAAATGCAAGAGGTGGAAACATGCCCGATGTGCTGAAAGTGGCTATAGATTGCCAAAAGTTCGGAGCACAGGGGATTACTGTTCATCCAAGGCCTGATGAGAGGCATATTAGGTATACGGATGTTAGACAACTTCGTCCGCTGGTTACCACAGAATTTAACATTGAAGGGTATCCTAATCGCAAGTTTATTGATTTAGTCATCTCGGTTAAGCCTGAGCAGGTCACTTTGGTTCCCGATCCTCCTGATGCCTTAACGAGTAATGCCGGTTGGGATACGATCACAAATGAGGCCTTTCTCAAAGAGATTATTGAGGAGTTTAAGAGCCATGGTATAAGAACCTCCATCTTTGTGGATACTACCCCGGAATTGGTAGCTAATGCCGTGAAGACCGGTACCGACAGGATAGAGCTTTACACCGAGCCCTATGCAAATCAGTTTCCAGGAGATCGTGTCGGAGCCATTGCTCCATTTACGAATGCGGCACGTATTGCCTTGGAAAATGGGTTAAAGGTGAATGCAGGTCATGATTTGAATCTACAGAACTTACGATATTTTACGGAACATATTGAAGGACTTGAGGAGGTGAGTATCGGTCATGCTTTAATAGCTGATGCTCTCTATTATGGTCTTGAGAATACCATTCAGATGTATCTCAATTGCTTAAGGCCTAAGAAGCATCTGTAGCTATCTTGTTTTGATTGAGTTTACCGTGACCTCCTTTGCTGGGGATCGCGGTAAATTTGCTTAAAGCAAGCCTTTAGAATTTATGTTTTGAAACTTTAATTAGACCTGAATATGCTGGAAAAACTGGAAGCCATCTATAATCGTTGGCTAGACATCGAGAAGCAAATTAATGATCCGGAAGTGATGGCCGATATGAAACGGTACATCAAGTTGAATAAAGATTATAAGGATCTTACGCCTATAGTCGATGCCTATAAAGAGTATGACAATATTCTTGGCAATTTGGAGAGTAGCAAAGAGGTTCTATATAATGAGAAAGACGATGAGCTCCGTGAAATGGCCAAGGAGGAGATTGTCGCTCTGAATGAAAGAAAAGAGGCTCTGGAAGAGGATTTAAAGATTCTCCTACTTCCTAAAGATCCTCAAGATGCTAAGAATGCTATCCTTGAGATTAGAGCTGGTACTGGTGGTGATGAGGCTTCCATCTTTGCCGGAGATCTCTATCGCATGTATATGAAGTATTGTGAGACCAAAGGTTGGAAGATAGAGGTTGTTGAGGTTGCAGAAGGTACTGTTGGTGGTTATAAGGAGGTTATTCTTAACGTCACGGGTGATAATGTCTATGGGCAACTAAAGTATGAATCGGGAGTGCATCGGGTACAGAGAGTGCCTAAAACGGAAGCTCAGGGTCGTATTCATACCTCAGCCGCTTCTGTAGTCGTTTTACCCGAAGCCGATGAAGTCGACGTTGATTTGAAGCAATCTGATATCAAAAAAGAGACCTTCTGCTCAAGTGGCCCCGGCGGTCAATCGGTTAATACAACCTACTCAGCCGTCCGCTTAACTCACATCCCAACGGGTATTGTTGTCTCTATGCAGGATGAAAAATCGCAAATCAAAAACCTGGAAAAGGCGATGCGTATTCTTCGTAGCCGCATCTATGAAGTAGAATATCAAAAGCATCTTGATGAGATCGCCACGAAACGCAAAACTATGGTCAGTACTGGCGACCGCTCGGCCAAGATTAGAACCTATAACTACCCTCAAGGAAGAATCACCGACCATCGTATCAATGTCTCTAATTATAACCTTCCGGTCTTCATGGATGGCGATATACAAGGGATGATAGATCAATTACAGGTGGCTGAAAACGCTGAAAGACTCAAAGCTGAAGTTTAAGATAATACGTGAACCATTATGAATAGGACGGAATTAGTTGAATTGATCAGAAAGAAAAGGTCTTTTCTTTGTGTTGGCCTCGATAGCGATATCCATAAATTGCCTAAGTTTCTTCTTGATCGGGAGGATCCTGTCTTTGAATTTAATAAGGCCATCATTGAAGCTACACTTCCTTATGCGGTGGCTTATAAACCCAACTTGGCATTCTATGAAAGCCGGGGTATTAAAGGTCTTCAGAGCTTGGAGCGAACCATGAATTACCTCGAACAGTTTAAATCGGAGGCCTTTACCATTGCAGATGCTAAACGAGGGGATATTGGAAACACCAGTGAACAGTACGCTCGTTCGGTCTTTGTTAAAAGCGAATCTGGCTTCGAGTTTGATGCCATTACTGTTGCCCCATATATGGGAGAAGACTCTGTTAAACCGTTTCTCTCATTCGATAACAAATGGGTTGTCTTGTTGGCATTGACCAGTAACAAAGGAGCCTTTGATTTTCAATTAATCGAGAATAGAGAGAATGGTAAGAGGCTCTTTGAGGAAGTATTGACCAAGAGTGCTCAATGGGCTGATGAAACGAAGCTAATGTTTGTGGTAGGTGCCACTAAGGCCGAGATGCTTTCAGATATAAGGAAGATCGTTCCTGACCACTTCTTATTGGTTCCCGGAGTTGGAGCCCAGGGAGGAAGCCTTCAGGAGGTCGCTAAGTATGGGTTGACCAAGGAGTGTGGACTATTGGTCAATGCATCACGAAGCATCTTATTTGCTTCTAATGGAGCTGATTTTGCAGAGAAAGCAGCTCTGGAGGCAAAATCGATGCAGATGGAGATGGAAGCCATTTTAGGGACACTCTAGGATGTTAGATATCATCTTAAAAGGGAGCAGTTTTTTTAAAACTGCTCCCTTTCATTATTATAAGGAGATCTGAGTTGCTTAAAAGGGGAGGTTTAGGTGAATGAGTTTCTAAAAGGCTGAGAAATAATTGGGTTCTTTTTAACAAAAATTGTTTGGTGTGAATTCAACAATTGAGGCTCAAAATCATTTACTTTTAAGGGCAGGATTTTTTTGAGAGGTTAAAGAAACTCTATACAAAAGCGTATTTTTATATACAGAATAGGTTAATATTGTATACGCAATATTTAGTGGGTCGGGAACAGATTATTAATTAGACTTATTTTCTTTATCAGGAGGTAAGAATGTAGGCAATAATAGTACACTTATGAAAGAAAACCTTAGTAAACTTGTTGATTCATTGGGTGTAGGGTATGCATGTTTTGCGATTGGAAAAGATGATCTGGGATATTTTATTGGAGAATATTTAGAAGGGAATAGGGCATTTGAATCAATGATAAAAGGAGAATATGCCTTTAGTTCACCTGTATTTGTCTCTGAGGGGTTAAACCAACTGCTGGATATACTAGTGTTATCGGTAAAGGAGGTTGTATATCAGAAGTTCCCATTGTTTTTAACGATCGGAATGGAAGCATTGAAGGAGGAGATTACGGGAGCGGTAAAGGTGTTTTCTAATAAAGAGGTTAGATGGCGTTGTTGGCCTCTTGATATAGACATTCTGGCTATAGAAACCATTCTTTATGATGAAGATAATGTCTTGGAGGATGCCTTTCGGAGAGATGGGGCGGATGAGAAGGTTAATGATCTTGATGGGATGTATTTGATGTTTAAGGAGGTGTTTCATCAACTTCCTTATGCAGCTGTGTTGTATGACAAAGAGGGGAGTATCGTTGATGTCAATCCGTTGTTTGAATTGGGAGTCGGCGCAACAAAAGAGAAGCTTAGGACATTAAACATCTTTGAAAGGATCGTGGATGAAGGTATTCTCGAGGCTGTTGAGAGGTCATTAGAAGGGAAGCCGGGATACTACGAGGGAATTTATCATGCGGTGATGAGCTCTAATAAGATGCCAGTAAGAGGGGTTTTTTTAGGGTTGCGATCAAAGAATAAGGAGATTATCGGGGGAGTAGGTGTATTAGAGAATATCACTAAGAGGATTAGGGCAGAAAAGGCCTCTTTGGAAGTTGAAATCAATTTTAAGCAGTTTCTTGAGAGATCGAATGACCTATTTTACCGGCAGAATTTTCAAACAGGTTTTTTTGAATATATCAGTCCGAGTCTTAATCGTATTCTGGGGTATGAAAGTAGTTTCTTTTATGAGACGAGTCCTGAAGAGCAGATATCCCTCTTTCATCCAGAGGAATTACCGGGGCTATTAAGGTTTAGAGAGGATCTATTATTAGCAGATGAAGAGGGCGTGATCTTAGAGAGGGAGTTTCGGTTTAGGCATCAGGATGGTGTTTATCGTTGGTTGTTGGGGCGTTATACCTTGCTTCGGAATGAAGGGGGTGATCCAATGACAATAATAGGAATTCTTCAAGAGACCACGCAAAGAAAACGAGCCGAGGAGGATCTATTGCAGAGAGAGGTTCTGCTAAAGTCTTTGATCAACAATGCGCCATTTGATGTGTGGGTGTGCGATGTTAATGGATTGGGTGTTTATGAGAATCAGAAAGCGATAGATCATTTTGGTTCTATTGTTGGCAAGTATGTGGTGGCAGATGACGCTCTTCCAGATGAGACGATAGAGGTATGGAAGTCAAATAACAGAAGGATTCTGAATGGGGAGGTGATCAATGAGGAGTCAAGTTTTATTATAAATAATGAATGGCATACTTATCAGCAGATTGCATTCCCTATTATGAATGGAGGTTCTGTAGAGGGAATTGCTGGTTTTAATATTGATATTACGGAAAGGATTAAGTTTTTCTCGAGGGTAGGAAAGTTAAATGATTGTTTATTGGCATTTGGCAATGATACTCATACAAATATATCAGAACTTCTTAAGTTGTGTGGTGAGATATTAAGGTGTTCCGTTGTGGTATATAATCGTGATAGTGGTCAAGGAGAGGTTACGGTTGCTGCAGAATGGGGGCTTCCCGATAACTATGTAAAGCAAGGAAGATTGGAGGATCTCATTTGTTGTTCTGTTATGAGGGATCCGGGGGTTAAGCCGATTGAAATAAATTGTTTGCAAGAGTCAATTTATAATCGACCTGGTACTAATGTGTCTCAATTTGGTTATCAGACCTATTTGGGAGTGGGTGTTCGGGTGGCTGGAAAGACACTGGGGTCATTGTGTCTATTCTATAAAGATAATTTGACTCTTCCAAAACAGGATAGTGATTTTCTTGTTCTCGTTTCCTATGCAGTAGGTATTGAAGAGGAGCGAGCAACTAAAGAGCAATCGTTGAAAACTACCCTCGAAAGAAACAAGGCATTGCTTGAAGCCATTCCTGATGAGATGTATCTGTTTAATAGGGAGGGTTATGTTTTACATCGACCCGGGTCAATAGAGTTTGCCTATGAGTCTTCTGTAGCTCATCTGGATGAATTTGACCATGTATCAGGTCTATTTTCTGAAGAGATATCAGAGGTGTTTATTCGTAGTATTTCAAAAGTGTTGGATTCAGGCGTAGCTGAGTTTTGTACTTTGGAGATACCGGATATACCAGAAATTAGAGTCTACGAGACGAGGTTTGTAAAGTGCGGTGAAGATGAAGTTCTTGCCATCATGCGAGACATAACCGAGCAGCGAAGGGCAGAGATGGTCTCTCGGGAAAGCGAGTTTAAGTATAAACTTCTAGCCGATAATGCCCGCGATGTTATTTGGACAATGGATCTTACAGGTAAGTACCATTATGTCAGTCCTTCGGTCTTTTTCCTTAGGGGGCTAACTCCAGAAGAGAACATGCAAGAGACCCTTGATGATTGTCTGACTCCGGAATCAGCGGTGTTGGCTAAACAGATGTTAATGGATTACAGCCAGGTAATTTTAGCTGGGGCGCAACCTGAACCGGTATTGTTGGCTTTAGAACAATACCATAAGAATGGGGGTACTGTTTGGACTGAGATCAATATATCTGCAATCTATGATGAATTGGGCTCCTTTAAGTTTTTTTTAGGGGTAACCAGGGATATTACAGAAAGGGTCAAGAGTGAGAGGTTGATTGAGGAGAGCCGTGCTAAACTGGAGGCCATCTTAAAGACCCTTCCTGATTTGCTTTTTGTGATGGATAGTGAGGGGAACTATTTAGATGTTATAGTAGAAAGTTCAGACCGGTTAGCCTTCCCTAAAGAAGAGATTATTGGAAAGAATGTCTATGAGCTCTTTTCGAAGAATTTTGCTGGTTTAGTCATGGATCATGTTCGAAAATGCTTTGAGACACGTGATTTGGTGAAGTTCTCCTATTCTATGGATGGAGATGAGACGAATTCTCATTATGAGGCGCGACTTATCTATGCCGGAGAGAATACAGTGCTTACCATTGTTAGAGATGTTACTCGTGAGGTTGAGGCTACTGCCTCTTTGAAAGAGAGCGAGGAGCGTTATCGAGGTTTACAAGAGCTCTTTAGAAACATGGCCGATAATATGATGGATATGCTTTGGGCAAAAGATTTGTCGGGTAAGTTTTTGTTTGTTAATAAATCTATTTGCGAAAGGCTGTTAGGAGTAAGTGATGTTAATGAACCCATCGGAAAGGATGAGTCTTGTTTTTCTAATCTCTCGATTACTGATGATAATTTTGGTGAATCCCACAGGAATCAATGTGCAATTTCAGACAACCTGGTACTGGAGACTGGTAATACATTGCGATTAGAGGAGGTTCATCAGGTGAATGGTAAAGATCTTTGGCTAGAGGTTGATAAATCGCCTCTACGGAATAAGGAGGGGCAGATAATAGGTACCGTGGGTGCTGCTCGCGATATCACCGAACGAAAGCTAATGGAGATTAAACAGAGATTGCACCAAAATATCGGTTTGGCAATCTCCGAAAGCGAATCTTTAACTGAGTTTATTCATTTTGTTCGTAAGGAACTCTCGTCTATTATAGATTTGTCAAATTTCTATGTGGCTCTCTATGATGCTGAGCATGGCTTGTTTGAGGCTCCAGTCTTCGCCGATATACATGATTCCACTGATAAATGGTCGGCTGAAAACTCATTGGCGGAGCTGGTGATAAAGAAGAATGCCCCTGTTTTGCTTAACCATCATGCAATAGATGCTCTTATTGAATCTGGTCAAATAACTTATTCTGGTGTCATGGTTAAGAGCTGGTTCGGCGTCCCCCTTCGTAATGAGGGTGTCCCGTTTGGAGCTTTTGTCCTTCAAAATTATGATATTGATGACGCTTATGCTGATATCGATATTGAATTAATACTTTTTGTAGGTAATCAAATAGGGGTTGCTGTTAAACGAAAAGAGGATGAGCAACAGATTAAACTCCTTATTAAGTCAATAGAACAGAGTAGTGTTTCTGTAGTCATAACCGATAACCAAGGTGCTATCGAGTATGTTAATCCGAAGTTTACCGAGGTTGCTGGTTATACGCTTGAAGAGGCTATTGGTCAGAATCCTCGAATACTCAAATCAGGTAATCAACCCGATTATGTGTATCAGGAGCTCTGGCGTGAGATCTTAAATGGTAGAGGTTGGTCTGGTGAACTCGAAAATAAAACAAAATTTGGAACAATCTATTGGGAAAGTGTAAGTATCTCTCCTGTGCTAAATGACAAAGGCGAAATAACCCATTTTGTCGCTATCAAAGAGGATATTACCGAAAAAAAACGTATGATAGAAGAGCTTATCAAAGCTAAAGAGCTTGCCCAAGAGAGCGATCGACTTAAATCGGCCTTCTTAGCCAATATGAGCCATGAAATTCGTACACCTTTGAATGGAATACTCGGCTTTGCCGACCTGCTGGGCGAAGGAAATCTCTCTAATAATGAGGTGGTAGAATATGCTTCAATTATTAGTAAAAGTGGCTCCAGATTGCTTGAACTCATCAATAATCTGATAGATATCAGTAAGATTGAATCGGGTACGGTAAAAGTCAGCCTCAAACCAATGATCCCTTTTCAACTTCTTGAGGATGTCATGAATCAATTCCTTATTCGTGCTCAAAGACAGGGGATCGATCTTAGGGTGGCTGTGCCTGACTCGCTTCTCGAGGAGAGCATCCTGTCAGATTCGGTGAAAATTCATCAGGTCTTAACCAATCTAATCAATAATGCACTGAAATTTACCGACAAAGGAACCATTGAAGCTGGTTTCGTGTTTGATGATGAGGCCATTGAGTTTTTTGTTAAGGATACCGGTCGAGGGATCCCTAAAGAGTTACATGATAAAGTCTTTGATCGCTTTTACCAAGTAGATACCGCTTACAGCCGTGGCTTTGAAGGGGCTGGTCTCGGTCTCTCGCTCTGTAAGGGACTAGTCGATCTCTTACAGGGCAAGATATGGGTGGAGTCTGAACCTGGACAAGGAAGTACTTTTAAGTTTACAGTGCCCTTACGAAGATCCTTATCTGCCCAAAATACAATCCGTAATGCTCAAGATACCCGTGGTGCTCTACAAGGCCCCAAGGTTTTGGTCGCCGAAGATGATGAAGATAGCTTTAACTACATTAAAATTCTGCTCAAGAGATGGGGTTTCGAGGTCATTAGAGCTCAAACAGGCATGGATGTGGTCAGACTGGTTGAAAAGGATAACACCATTCGGGTTGTTCTAATGGATATTAAAATGCCTCATCTTGATGGTCTGGAGGCTACCCGTTTGATCAGAGCTTTCAATAAAAGAATCGTCATTGTGGCTCAAACAAGTTTCGCTGTCTCTGGCGATCGTGAGAGATGCCTAAATGCCGGTTGTAATGAATATATTAGTAAACCTGTAGCAAAGGAAATTCTGGAAGAGGTGTTAAGACCCTATATGCTTTCCTAGATTTTGAAGAGCGTGATTCTTTTCTATAAGTATATGACAAAAATTGTTAGGTATTGATACCTTTTTGTTTTTCTTCCTTAAACATGGACAATGGAGTGGATTCTGTTTTGACGAGGTAAGTAACTCAAAATATATACCTTAGCGTTATATTATAATCATTAAAAAAGAGAACGGGCTACTATCCTACGAATACAGTATTAGCCATGTGTGGTAGGAAAATGTTATTTAACCGTGAGGAGGATTACTTGCGTTATCGTTATTCTGCATTCGTGACAACGAGTAACTTGTCGGATGAATTGGTTTGGATGACTTACTCAAAAAATAAAAATATAACTCTCAGTTAGAATTATCCACTGCATAATCTGGGATAAAAGGTTTGTAATTTTAGCTTGAGAACCAAAAAGCCCCGTAATATCTATATTACGAGGCTTTTTAGCTTTTCAGTGACCCCGGAGGGACTCGAACCCCCAACCTGCAGAACCGGAATCTGATATTCTATCCATTGAACTACGGGGCCAGTCAGGCTGCAAAAATACAACCTTTCTTCGATTATTTGACCCTTTATCTCTTTTTGCCTTTACTCTGGTCTCCTCCCGTATGCGTGGTGTGAATAAAGGTTTTGTTTGCCCCTTTGATCTTTAGTAAAGATAAAAACATCTTCCATATCCCGGCCGGAAGGTATAAGACCGCATGGAAGAGTTTTGTGTTGAGGAGATATACCGGCATGCTGATACCTAGCGTAAAGATTAAAAGTGCCCACAAGAAAAGCCAATATTGCGAGAGAATAAATGGTTGAACCAATAGAAAAAAGGCCGTCAGTAGGGTGGTTAGTCCCAGAAGTAGTACTCTTGGAAGCTGAATCTGTTGCCAGGTCCTAAAGAAGTAGTCGAGGTTCCCTCTGGTCACTAAGGTCAACAGAGCCGGACCAATATGTTGGCCGAAATAGATAAATTGAGCGGCTAACCATCTACGACGCTGGTTTCCCAACGACTCATAGTTCTGAACCTTCTCATCATATACATAACCAAGAGGTAGCCACGCTGTCTTTATTCCTTCACGGGTAAAATGCAACTCTAGCTCTTTGTCGAAGCCACCTACTGCTTGGATGTTTTGCATCACCTCCTTAAACATCTTATAGTTAAAGGCCATCCCGGAGCCAATCAAAGAGCAGCTCAGCCCTACTGCCCGGTTGCCCTCTCTAAAGATGTGGTTATTGATCTCTTCACTTACAGCATCTAGAATAGCGACAGGCGTGTCGAGGTTTCTGGCCACTCTATGACCTTGAACAATCTGATAACCTGCTTCAAATGCGTCGTTAATCTTATGAAGAAGGTTACTCTCCATCAGGTTATCGGCATCTAAGATGACGGCACAGTCATAGGTTTCAGGCAGAGCACTCATAGCCGCATTCAAGGCCTTCGATTTGGTGCTCTTTTCAAATTTAACCTCAACCACCTTTACTGGAATGGATTGTAATTTCTTAACGGTCTCCGGCTTGAGCGAATCAGCGATGACCACTACATCATATTTATCTCTGGGATAGTCTTGGTGTAGGGCATCTGTTGCTACATCTACTATAACACCGTCTTCCTTATATGCCGGAATAAGCACCACCATGCGCCTTAAAATGGAGGCTTTAGCGAACTTCTCGGCAGGGATTAGCCTGCCTGCAACGGCTAAAACCGCCAGATAAAAGATCTGGATGAATAAGATCGTCCATAAAACTATACCCGTATAGAAGATGATCAATTGAAGAGTTGCCATATCTGCTTTCTTTTCTTATGATGGTTTTACAAATATAAGCCGAAACGCCAATTTTAACTGACCTTTAACCATCATTGCAAAACATTTCGTGTAAATTAAGGTTCTTCTTTAACTAATTAATTCCAAAGAGATGAGTGCTCAAAGAAAAAAGGAGACAGCTTCTACAGTGGAAGCCTCTCGTAAGATTAAGCCTAAATCAACTAACCGTAAGATCTTTGTCCTTGATACCTCGGTAATCTTGTATAATCATAATGCGATCAACAGCTTTGAGGATAATGACATTGCCATTCCTATCACCGTTCTTGAGGAGTTAGATAACTTCAAGAAGGGTAATGAGAATAAGAACTTTGAGGCGCGTGAGTTTATAAGGATCCTTGATTCTCTAAGTAACAGTAAGTCACTTGTTGATTGGATGCCCCTGGATAATGGTCTTGGTGGGTCGTTTAAGGTGGTAATTGATGAGGATGCCAATTATGATATCCAAAAAGTATTTGGGGGTTTTAAGAATGACCATCGTATACTCAGTGCGGCTTTGAAGTTGAAGCTTGAGAACCCTGACCGCAAGGTTGTGGTGGTGTCGAAAGACATTAATCTTCGTATTAAGGCAAAGGCCTTGAATCTGGCGGCAGAGGATTTTGAAACGGGCAAGATCAAGGACTTAAATCAGCTCTATACAGGTAAAAGTCTGATAGAGAATCTCTCATCTGAAGTAATTGATAAGATCTATTCCAATGGGGGGTGTGATATCTCTGATTTGCCTATAGATCCGCCAGCTGGAAATCACTATTTTATTTTGAATAGTGCAAAGTCGTCGGCATTGGCCTACTATAGTGCTGCGACCGGGTATGTGACTCAGATTGAGAAGCGGACGGTACAGCGCATCTCACCACGCAACGCTGAGCAGGTTTTTGCTTTACATGCCATTCAGAACCCTGAGGTGAAACTGGTTAGTCTGATGGGTGTGGCTGGCACCGGGAAGACTCTTCTGGCTTTAGCAGGGGCTTTAGATCAACGGCGTAACTATAAACAGATCTATTTGGCCAGGCCTATTGTTCCGTTAAGTAACAAAGATTTGGGCTTTCTTCCTGGTGACGCTTCAGAGAAGATTAATCCCTACATGGAGCCATTATATGATAACCTCAAGTTTATAAAGAATCAATATAATGAGAGGGATAAAGAGTATCATCAGTTTGATGAGATGATGAAGGAGGAGAAGATCGTTATTGCCCCACTGGCTTTTATTAGAGGAAGGAGTTTGAGCAATATCATCTTTATAGTAGACGAGGCTCAGAATCTTACTCCGCATGAGGTGAAGACTATAATTACCCGTGCCGGTGAGGGGACAAAGATCATCTTTACCGGTGATATCTTCCAGATTGATACTCCCTATCTGGATTCTAAATCTAACGGATTGTCTCACCTTATAGATCGACTTAAGGATAACCCTATGTGTGCCCATGTAAGATTGGAGAAGGGTGAAAGATCGGCTCTTGCCAATCTGGCAAATGAATTGCTTTAAGGCTTTAATCGTCATTAATTGACTTAATACGGCGTAAGGGTGTTACCTTTACGCCGTATTTTATTTTTTATGCTTAAAACTCTAATATCTATCGGACTGGGTGGGGCATTAGGCTCAATGTCCAGATATCTGATCTCTTTCTTTCTGACACGTTGGCTTGTAATGGCATTTCCCTTTGCTACTTTTGGGATTAATGTTGTAGGTTCACTGCTGATTGGCCTTCTGTTTGGTCTTGCCGAACGTGGATACCTCGTGATGCATGATTGGCGTATGTTTCTTACGGTGGGATTTTGTGGGGGATTTACCACTTTTAGCACCTTCTCGCTTGAGAATTTGATTTTGCTTAGAGATGGAGATTACTTTGGATTTCTAATATATGCGATTGGTAGTCTTATCTTGGGGCTGCTTGCCGTCTGGGCTGGCTATTGGCTTGTGAAATAATTGATACTACTCTAACCTATGATTGAACTTGAAAGACCGATAACTGATTGGTTACCTACGACTCGTGAAGAGGTCGAGAAGAGGGGCTGGGATCAGGTTGACGTTATCCTTATATCTGGTGATGCCTATGTTGATCACCCTTCTTTTGGTGCTGCTGTAATCGGACGAGTGATTGAGAGTGCTGGGTTTAGTGTTGCAATCATAGCTCAGCCCAATTGGAGAGATGACCTACGTGATTTTAAGAAGTTAGGTAAGCCTCGCCTATTCTTTGGTGTCTCAACCGGCTGTATGGACTCTATGGTGAATCATTATACTGCTGCTCGTCGGCGACGGTCGGATGATGCCTATACCCCAGGCGGAAAAGCAGGCTTTCGCCCCGATTATGCTGCCGATACTTATTGTTCCATCCTAAAACAGCTCTATCCTGATGTGCCCGTCGTTCTTGGGGGTATTGAAGGTTCTTTAAGACGTTTTACCCATTATGATTATTGGAGTGATAGTCTAAAGCCTTCCATTATTGTCTCCTCTAAAGCTGATCTGTTAATATATGGAATGGGTGAGCAACCAGTCCGGGAGCTGCTTAGACTGCTTGACCAGGGAGTTCCTTTTGAGAAAATCAGGAATCTCTCGCAGACAGCCTACCTCCTTGCTGACAGAGGTGTTTATAGCAGCCAAGAGGGGTGGAATGATGTTGAGTTGATCTCACACGAGATCTGCTTAAAGGAGAAGCGAGCTCAGGCTAAGAATTTCAGGATTATCGAGGAGCAGAGTAACCGGATGGTTGCTGACAGAATCCTTCAACCTATCGGACAGGGGTTAATTGTTGTTAATCCTCCTTATTCAACTCAAACAACGGAGGAGATTGATAAAACCTACGATCTTCCTTATACCCGACTTCCTCATCCAAAGTATAAGAAGAGGGGTGAGGTTCCGGCATGGAGAATGATCAGGAATAGTGTTAATACCCATCGGGGTTGTTTTGGGGGTTGTGCATTTTGTACTATCAGTGCTCATCAAGGTAAATTTGTGGTCTCACGTTCTGAGGAGTCTGTTTTGCGGGAGTTAAATGAGATTACAAAGGTTCCTGGTTTTGATGGCATTGTTACTGATCTGGGTGGCCCCTCTGCCAATATGTATAAGATGAAGGGAGTTGATCAAAAGATCTGCGCAAAGTGTAAGAAACCTAGTTGTATTTACCCTGTTATCTGCCCTAATCTTGATGCCAATCACTTGCCAATGGTCAATCTGTTGAAACGGGCTGAGGCGGTTGAGGGTATCAAGAAAGTCTATATTGGATCCGGTATTCGTTATGATCTCTTACTGGGTCAAACTCCTGATATGCAACGAAAGAATGGGTGTAATACTTATCTGAATCAGGTGGTTACCAGGCATATCTCTGGAAGGTTAAAGGTTGCACCTGAACATGCTTCTACCGATGTGTTAAAGCTTATGAGAAAGCCAAGCTTTGCCATGTTCAAGGAGTTCAAGAATAAGGCCTCGGCAATTGCTTTAAAGAATGGGATTAATCAACAGGTGATCCCCTATTTTATTAGCTCTCATCCCGCTTCTACCATCGCTGATATGGCTTCTTTGGCTATTGAAACGAAAGGCATGGGTTATAAACTTGAGCAGGTTCAGGATTTTACTCCTACCCCCATGACTCTTGCTACTGAGATTTATTATACGGGCATTAATCCCTATACCATGGAGCCCGTTTATACGGCCAAGACAATAGAAGAGAAGGAGGCACAACGACGCATGTTCTTTTGGTACCTCCCTGAGAACCGTGACTATATCAAAAAGAGTTTGATTCAGGCAGGTCGGGCTGATCTTTTGGATAAACTGTATGGCGGAGGTAATCGACCTCCCTTAAAATCTAATCCCAGAGAACCTAAAGCGGGTGTTGACAGAGGTGTCTCTTCGAAAAATCACAATAGCCGTCGAAAGAGAGGTTAACTGAAGTCGTTGATCATTCTTAGACTAGCTTTTTAATAGATGGGGTCTCTCATTCCATAGTTTAACAATCAGCTCACCAAATAGGGTGTTAGCCCAGGCAAACCAGCTTCGGGTATAGTTTTCAGGATTATCCGGATTGAAGCTTTCGTGCATGAATCCAGTGTTAGCATGGGTGATTTTGAGCATCTCAAGACAATTCTTAATCTCATGGTCATCGGTTGAAGTAAGGGCTCTTAAGATTATACCCATTGGCCAAATACTGCCTCTTCCGGTATGAGGGCTTCCCATACCTTCGGCAAATCTCCCCTTTTGATACCAAGGATTTCGATTGCTTAGAACGAATTCTCTGGTTCGTTGGTACAGTTCATCATCTGGTTTATGAATACCCAAATAACTTAAAGAGATAAGCGATGGTACATTGGCATCGTCCATAAGAAGGCGTCCCCCAAATCCATCTACTTCATAAGCATAGATTTTTCCATATCCTTTTAAATCTATTATACCATGCTCTTCAACCCCTGCCTTTATCTCAGAAGCCATTGTTTCGCACTTATCTGCAAAAGCCTTATCGTTATAAATTGTTTTTGAGAGGAAGGCTAATTGTTTTAGCGACTCTAGCGCAAAGAGATTTGAAGGAATTAGGTAGGGGAAGATAGTTGAGTCATCACTCGGTCTGAAGGCTGAACAAATCATCCCCGTATATTTGACCGGCTGCCCTTGTCCATAGAAAGGAGGTGTGTCAATTGGATTTGAGGTAACCCGGCTATGACGGTAGGGTGTAGTTCCATCTTTTCTCTGTTCTGTCTTGAATGTATCATATATCTGCTGCATTGACCTCCTGAAATGGTCGTCGAAGGGGCTGTTGTCGCCTGTCATTTTGTAGTAGTAATATGCCAATCTTACGGGATAGCACAGAGAATCGATTTCCCATTTTCTTTCATGGACACCGGGAATGGGTGAGGGTTTGTCTGATTCCCACTCAGATCTTTTGGATAGATCTTTATAAAATGCATTTGCGTAGGGATCTTTTAAGATACAAAGAGCCTGTCTGTGGATTAGTCCCTTGATTAATTCAGCAAGTGCCGGGTCTTGTTGGGTGAAGATCATATAAGGCCATACTTGTGCGGTAGAGTCTCGAAGCCACATGGCATCTATATCACCGGTTATGATGAATGTATCGGGCTGACCATTGACTATCTCGTGCTCTACGGTCGTATCGAGGGTGTTTGGATAGCAGTTATCGAAGAGCCAGGCAAGGTGCTTATCACTCATGCTTGCTGATATGGTTTTAATAGTCTCCTCGATGACGGGGCTCGTAAAGGTTCTTGAGCCAATAGGTGGTCGTTTAGAAAGATAGGTGGGGTCTAAAATCTTTGTTATTGTAGCCGAAGCTGATGTGGTGATCAAGGTGGCACCGGCCAGTAAGGCACTATCTCTAAGAAACTTTCTCCGATTCATTTCTGTCTGTTGATTGGTGGGTATGATAATGCTTTTAAGTTATGGAATCTTCAACAAGATAAGTTTTTACATTACGCATTTTGCTCATATCATGCTTTTTTGGGATAAGTTTTAAGGAGCAGGCACGCAGTTAACTTGTTTAACTTGTAAATTTGCGCAAAATAAATTAAAAATGATCCCATTCTCTCCCCCACGCATAGATAAGGAGATAGTAGAAGAGGTTTCACGTGCTCTACTCTCCGGCTGGATTACTACTGGACCAAGAACTAAAGAGTTTGAAAAGATGCTCACAAACTATGGAGGACATGCTTCGACATTGTGTGTCAGTAGTGCATCGGCAGGTTTGGAGTTAGTGTTACGTTGGTATGGCGTTAAAGAGGGTGATGAGGTTATTCTTCCTGCTTATACCTATGCGGCAACTGCTAATGTGGTGGTTCACTGTGGAGCTAAACCGGTAATGGTTGATTCAGGGGATGATTTTAATATTTCAGTTGAGGCTATTAGAAAGGCTATTACTCCGCGTACTAAAGTGATTATGCCGGTTGATATTGGTGGTTGGCCATGCGATTATCTGGCCATAAATGCCTTGGTGAATGAGCCATCGATTAAGCGATATTTCTTACCAGGTAATGCTGAGCAAGCAGCGCTTGGTCGCATTTTGGTGTTGAGTGATGCTGCCCATAGCATTGGAGGTATTCTTTCGGGTAAAAGTGTGGGAAACCTTACAGACATCAGTGTCTATAGCTTCCACGCAGTTAAGAACCTGACTACTGCTGAAGGGGGTGCAATTTGTTTAAATCTTCCTGCCCCTTTTGATAACGAGAAGGTCTATTCGATTTTAAATACAAAGTCTTTGCATGGTCAGAATAAAGATGCTTTGGCAAAAACGAAGATAGGTGGCTGGCAGTATGATATTGTTGAAGCAGGATATAAATGTAATATGACCGATATACAAGCTGCTATTGGGCTTGTTGAGCTAAAGAGGTATGACCAAGATATGTTGATAAGGCGTAAACATATATTTGATAGGTATGCTAAGGCTTTCTCTAACGATAGCCGTTTTATTGTGCCTAAATATGAGCTTACAGAGCGGGTCTCGTCGTATCATGTTTTCATGTTGCGCCTCACTATTGAGGATGAGTCATTCAGGGATGCAGTTATTCAGGAGATCTTTAAGAGAGAGGTGGCTGTGAATGTACACTTCAAACCTCTGCCGATGATGTCTTTTTATAAGAAATTGGGATATAGTATGAGTCATTATCCTATGGCATACAAAAACTATATCAGAGAGATCAGCTTACCTGTTTATTACGATCTTACGGATGAACAGGTTGATACTGTTATTAATGCGGTAAAAGATTCCTATAATTTTGCATTATCAAATAACTAATGGCTAAAAGACTTTTTGATATTTTCTTCTCCTTAGTTTTTATTCTTTTTTTTTCTCCCTTATTTCTCATCATAATGATTTTTATTATTGCTGAGTCGCAGGGAGGTGCTTTTTATCGGCAGGTTCGGGTTGGAAAGAGTAATCGGGATTTTAAAATCTTTAAGTTTCGTACAATGCGGGTGGGAGCCGAGAAGGGAGGTCTTCTTACTGTAGGTGGTCGTGACCCTCGGGTAACCAGAGTTGGGTATTATTTAAGACGGTATAAGCTGGATGAACTACCTCAACTCTTTAATGTCTTGCTAAATGACATGAGTTTTGTGGGCCCTCGTCCTGAGGTTAGACGTTATGTTGAGATGTATAATGACGAGCAGAAAAGGGTTCTACTCGTAAAGCCCGGTATTACAGATCCTGCATCGATCTCTTATATTGATGAGAATGAGATATTGAGTAAAGCAGATGATCCGGAAGCAACTTATATGAAGGAAGTAATGCCGGCAAAGCTGGCTATTAACCTAGCTTATCTTAATAGACGGAGTTTTTTTACCGATTTGGGCGTATTGTTTCAGACTGCTCAGAAGATTATCATTCGATAACTACCACTACATCCATCGTCCTAAAATCGGATCAGTTGTAGAATAGCATAATTCCTTAAAATCTTGCCTGCTGACCTTCAGCTCTTCGCTCGCCCTTCGCTTCCTCTCCATTGATTGTTCGAATTTGAGTGGATAAAATGGAAGAAATGAAAAAGTAATTTTCAAAAGTATATGGACAAAGAGCGAAGGGGAAGCGAAGGGGAAGCGAAGAGATGGGTTTCGCTGTTCAAACAATTTATTAAATTTACTCACTCTTACTCATAATCTATTCTGGCAAAACTTTATGAAGAATCTCAAGATATGTGCAGAAATTGCATGTGTTTTGTTTAGTGTTTTAGCTGTTGTTAGTTAGTGGTTTAGGATAAAACCGCTGTGACTGACGGGGCGAAGCTGTGAAGGGGGGGTGGTATGAAGTGATGATAATAAGTTGTTATCTGTCTTATCCTAAAATAGGTTTACAGTAAAGTAAATTCAATTCAGGATTATGAGATCAAAAGTAAACAAGTTTACGGATGACTTTAAAATGAGAGTTGTCCAGGAGTATCTGACCAGCGAAATCAGTCAGGAAGAATTAAAGAAGAAATATGATTTTGGTGGGAGCCAGAATATCTATCGATGGATGAGTAAATTTGGACTTTCAAAAGAGAAAGAGTCATTAAAAACGCCATCTGAATCTATGATAAACGAAAAAGAGAAGACCATAGAGGAACAAGAACTTGAAATTAAAGTAAAACAGTTAGAAGAAGAATTAAGACGGGAGAAATTTAAAACCATGGCATTAAACACCATGATTGATATTGCTGAAAGCGAGCTAAAGATAGATATCAGAAAAAAATCTGGTGCCAAACGATAACTAAGCTGCGTACAAAGCCATATGATTTAGATGTTAATGGCTTGTGCGATCTGTTTGGCAAAAGTAGACAAGCTTACTATCAAAAGAATAAGTACAATTACAAAGAAAACGTGAAAGAAGAGATATTGCTTCAACTGGTAGCATTTGAGCGAAAATCAACCCCAAAGGCAGGAGGACGAAAGTTATTGGAGGCCATTCAACCTATGTTACCAAACGAGCTCCGTTTAGGGAGGGATAGTTTCTTTAATTTTCTTCGTCATCATGGGTTGTTAGCAGGCAAACGACGACGACGCATAAGGACAACGTACAGCGATCACTGGTTACATAAGTATCCAAATCAAATCAAAGGGTTTGTTGCAACATGCGCACATCAATTATGGGTCAGTGATATCACGTATGTTCAAACGATGTCAGGATTCGTATATTTGAATCTAATAACGGATGCTTATTCCAGAAAGATCGTTGGCTGGTCAGTCGGTGAAATGTTAGAGGCTAAATATACGATAGACGCCTTAAAGATGGCATTAAATCAAGTTCCAAAAGGACAAGAAGGTTTAATTCATCATTCAGACAGAGGTGTTCAATACTGTTGTAATGACTATGTCAAGCTACTGAATAATAATAATATTCAAATTAGTATGACAGAAAGCGGAGATCCTCGTGAAAATGCGATAGCGGAGCGGTTAAATGGAATTCTAAAAGTGGAGTGGTTAAATGACATGAAGCTAAAATCGATTGAAGATGTAATACTGGAAGTAACACGAATAATAGATATATATAATAATAAACGACTCCACTTCAGTTTGGATATGAAAACGCCTAGCGAAGCCCACATCCTATCAGGGGAGTTGAAAAAGCGATGGAAACCAAGATATAAGAACAATAAGGATACCACTAGCTGTGAGGTTTTTTTAGGCATCGATAGCTCTAAGTTGTCAAAAAACAAGGATAGTTGAAACTCAACTATCCCATTTTTCTGACGTACTCGTCGCTAATCATATGTATTCCTTGTTGGGTTGCTCCTCAGCAGAGCCCAACTCCGCTTCCATATGATTGCACAAAGATAAATGTTGTATAAAAATGTATAGATTTTAATTTTTGAGTGTAAACAACTTTTAGGACGATACAATAAGTACAACCAGGGGGAGGTTGATGGATTAAGGGCAATTCGTTCGCCTGGAAGTACACTTAAACCATTTTTATATGGATTAGCCTTTGAGGAGGGACGATTGACACCTTTGTCGGTTGTGGCTG
>Ga0209066_10002959_pt1 | contig 19944 bp, 20 predicted proteins | sample All_14_2_FD_187198 | JGI IMG/M metagenome (GOLD analysis project Ga0209066, IMG submission 187198) | Freshwater microbial communities in response to fracking from Pennsylvania, USA - Allegheny Zone_MetaG_DW_15 (SPAdes) (version 2) ... | reverse complement strand
CCAGACAAACAGGAAATCGCCTGCACACGGTCGTTTGGTCGCCCGGTGACCGCGCTGGAAGACCTCAGCGAAGCCGTCAGCGAGTTTGCCAGCCGGGCGGCCGAGAAGCTGCGGCGCCAAGAAGGTCGCGCCAACCAGGTGCTGACCTTTGTGCGGACCAGTCCGTTCCGGCCCGAGGCTCAGTACAGCCGGTCCATCGTGGTGCCGTTACGAAGACCCACAGCAGACAGTTCGCTGATCGCCGATGCGGCCCTGACCGGCCTGCGCTGCATCTACAAGCCGGACTTCCTGTACGCCAAGGCCGGGGTGATGCTGATGGAGCTTCAACCGGCTTCAGTGCACCAGGGTGAACTGCTGCTTGACGAGGAGCCTGGTGAGAGACGGGACAAGGGCCGGTTGATGGGTGCCCTGGATGGGCTCAACCGCCGCTATGGCCGGGGTACGGTGCTGCTGGGCAGTACCGGGCTGGAGGGAGATCGCAGGCGCTGGTCGATGAAACAGGAGCGGCGCACGCCGCAGTACACAACGCGATGGGAAGACATGCCTGTGGTGCGGACGTGAACTACTCCCAATGAGGGGCACTGCTGTGCATCAGGCCCAATTTTTCGTAGACGTTTCAAGCGACCTGAATAGATAAAGGTTCCGGGTCGGCTTGAACGGTCGGCCCTCCTCCCTGAAAAGTCGTGTGACAGCGACTTTGAATTTGCCCAGCCTTCGCGCCGGGTTTCTTTTTTCAACGCGCCCAGCAGACACCGACTGCGCACGGTGCAAATGTGCTGGAAAACAGCCCAAATCCAGCAGCAGCGCAGGGGGTTTCAAGTCCTACATTGACCTCACGGTGTTCAGAGAAACGACAAGCACTGCCACCTCACGAACAACGTCGAACCGAGGACTTGACCATGAACCATCCACCTCTCGCCGACACCCTGTGCTGGCGTTCCACGAAAGCGGCAAACTTGCCGAAAAGCCTGGCGGCAACGCTGGCGAGCGTAGCCGCCAGCTTGTTGCTCACTTTGGTGCTCCTCGCACCATCGGCGGCACGCGCCGTCGATGGCTGCCTGGTTCTGCTGTGCTTTGCGGCACCGAGCTGGAAGTCAGTCCCTCAGTGTGTGCCACCGATCCGAAAGGTGCTTCGGGATCTGGCTCGGGGCAAGGCATTTCCTACGTGCGGAACGTCTGGCGCGGGCAACTCGGCTCGGCATGTGTGGGCTCGGGCGCCGGGCAACTGCCCACCCCAGTACACCCGGGTGCATGAGTCCGAGAGCGGTCCGATCTACACCTGCGACTACACCGGGGCGATCACGGTCACGATCGACGGCAAGCCGTTCACACGCACCTGGTGGGACATGGGTGGCGACACCGTGACGGACTTCAGCCCGGTCGCGAAGTCCCAGCTGGGCACTTGGGACACCCAGTACGACAACGACCACGCCACCTGGCTTCGCTCCCGTCCGTAAGGGCTGCGCCATGGAAGCCTCCACCTTCGCAGCACTGGCCTTGGCCTGCGCGCCACAGGTCCACCTGACCACCGCACACGCGCTCGTCGCCGTCGAAAGCGCCTTCAACCCCTGGGCCATCGGCGTCGTGGGTGGATCGCTGCGTCGCCAACCGCGCCATCGTACCGAGGCACTGGCCACCGCGCAGGCTTTGCAAGTGACCGGCCGTAACTTCAGCGTGGGCCTCGGGCAGATCAACCTGGGCAACTTCCAGCGCCTGGGTCTGACCCTGGAATCGGCTTTCGAGCCTTGCACCAACCTGGCCGCCATGCAGGCGGTGTTGAGCGAGTGCTTCGAGCGGGCGCAACGCAAGTCGTCTCGGGCATCAGCAGAGCAGGCAGCCCTGCGCGTTGCCCTCTCCTGCTACTACAGCGGCAACTTCACCACCGGCTTTCGCCATGGCTACGTGAGCAAGGTGGTCGCCGCAGCCCGCAACCCTCTCTCCATCAGCCAACCCAACCCCGTGAAGGAGCCGTCATGAACCGCTTTCGTTTTTTCGTACCCCAGCGCCGCGCATCAACGGCCCTGCTTCTATTGGCTGCAGCGTCCAAAGGCTGGGCGCAGGGTTTCGACAAGATCAACACCACGGTCACCAACGTCAACACCATCCTGGTGACGATCTCGATTGCGGTGGTGACCATCGCGATCATCTGGGCCGGCTTCAAGATGATCTTCCAGGGCGCTCGCCTGGCCGATGTGGCCAATGTGCTGATCGGCGGCACGCTGGTGGGTGGGGCGGCGGCCTTCGCCAGCTACATCGTCAGCTGACGGCTGAAGGTGCAGACCATGCAAGCCGAAGCCATCTACAAGGGCGCCACCCGCCCGGCCATGAAGCTGGGTATCCCGCTGGTGCCGCTGGTGATCCTGTTTGGCACCGGCATGTTGCTGATCATGTGGGGCGGCATTCTGGTGAGCTGGTGGCTTGCGCTGGGTGTGGTCCTTTCCTTTGCACCGGTGTTGCTCTGGATGCGCTGGTTGACGGCCCGCGATGACCAGCGATTCCGGCAGATTTTTGTGGCCCTCAAGCTGAAGTTGCACGACCGCAACCGGCGGTTCTGGCGCGCCCACAGCTACTCACCCACGCTATACCGTGGAGGCTCCGATGTTTGGCATGTTTGACCGATCTGGCAGCGCGGCCCGTCGTCGCCCTGGGCGACCTGCTGCAGGGCAGCCACAGCCGCGCCACTGGGCACAGGCGCTGAAGGAAAACCCGCTCACGCGGTTTGTGCCCTTCTCCTCGCTGGTCAGCGAGCACGACGTCATCACTCGTGGGGGCGATTTCATGCGAGTCTGGCGTCTCGACGGCGTCGCCTTTGAATGCGCCGATGAACACCTGATCGCCGAACGGCATGAGGCCCTGTGCAGCCTGCTGCGCAATCTGGCGGGTGGCCAATGGGCAGTGTGGACCCACCGGCTGCACCGGAAGATCCAGGACCAACTTGAAGACCCGCCACAAGCTGGTTTTGCTCGCGACATGTCACGGGCTTACCAGGCCAGGCTGGGCAAGCACGCCATGATGAGCAACGAGCTGTACTTGACGCTGGTCTACCGGCCCAATGCCTCACGCCTCAGCCGGGCGCTGCAATCGACCCAGCGTTCAAAGACCGCCATTGCCGCAGCCCAAGCTGAAGCCTTGCGCGTGATGGAGGAACGCACCGCGTTCGTGCACCGGGTGCTGCGCGGCTTTGGCCCTCAACTGCTGGGGGCGCGCATGCAAGGTGCGAGGCGGTACTCCGAACTGGCCGAGTTTCTGGGCTACCTGGTCAACGGCAGCTGGAGGCCAGTGCCCCTTGCGGCGGGGCCGCTGTATCGAACCCTGCCCACCACCCGCCTTTCTTTCGGTGGCGACAAGCTGGAACTGCGCTATGGCGAACAGCGCCGTTGCGCGGCCCTGGTAGACATCAAGGAATACGCCGATGCGGTGGAGCCTGGCATCCTGAACGCGCTGCTGTATGAAGACAGCGAATTCATCGAAACCCAGAGCTTTTCGATACTGCCCCGGCGCGAAGCCATGCGAGCGCTGGAGCTGCAACGCGACCAGCTGATCGCCAGCGACGACGTGGTGGCCAGCCAGATCGCCGACATGGACGAAGCGCTCAACGAGCTGGGCGACGGTCAGTTTTGCATGGGTGAGTACCACTACAGCCTGGTGGTGTTCGGTCAGCCCGGCGAAGACAGCCTGGCCGATGCCGGGCGGCGGGCTGCGCAAGCCATCGGCGCGGTGGGCGAAGCATCCAGCCTGCAGATGTCGCCGGTGGATCTGGTGGCCGATGCCGCCTGGTTTGCCCAGATGCCCGGCAACTGGCAGTGGCGCCCGCGCGATGCCAAGTTGTCGTCCCGCGCCTTTGCGGCCCTGGCCAGCGGTCACAACTTTGCCCGGGGCAAGCGCGACGGTAACCCTTGGGGGGAAGCGCTGGCCTTACTGCGCACCCCCTCGGGCCAGCCCTTCTACCTGAACCTGCACAGCAGCCCTGAAGGCGAAGACTCTGCCGACAAGAAGCTGCCGGGCAACACCCTCATCATCGGCTCCACCGGCGTCGGCAAGACCACGCTGGAGATGTTCCTGCTCACCCTCACCCGCAAGTGGAACCCGGCCCCGCGGCTGGTGCTGTTCGACCTGGACCGAGGTTGCGAGATTGCGATCCGCGCCTTGAACGGTCGCTATTTCACCCTTGAAGCGGGCAAGCCCACCCACCTGAACCCGCTGCAGCGCGACCCGACACCAGCGCGTATCCAGTTCTGGGAACAGCTGATCCGCATCTGCCTCGCCACACCCGCCCTGCCCTTGTTGCCGGCCGATGAACGCGCGATTGCCGACGCCGTCAAGACGGTGGCCACCATGCCAACCGCTCTGCGCCGCTTCTCGACGGTTCGACAGAACCTTCCGAAGTCGGGTGAGAACAGCCTGTACGAGCGCCTCGGGCGGTGGTGCGAAGGGGGTGCCCTGGGCTGGGTGTTCGACCAAGCCAACGACCAGTTGGCGGACCTGGACGCGGCATCGGTGGTTGCCTTCGACACCACCGAGTTCCTGGACCTGCCCGAGGTGCGAACGCCGGTCATGCTCTACCTGCTGCAGGTGATGGAAGAGCTGGTTAACGGCGAACGCCTGATCTATGTGATCTCGGAGTTCTGGAAAGCGCTGGACCATGAGATCTTCAGCGACTTCGCCAAACAGAAGCAGAAGACCATCCGCAAGCAAAACGGCTTGGGTCTTTTCGACACCCAGAGCCCGTCCGATGTGCTGCGCCACCCTATCGGGCGGACCATGGTCGAACAGAGCGTGACCAAGATCTTCCTGGCCAACCCGGAGGCGGTGCGCGAGGAGTATGTCGAAGGCTTTGGGCTCAGCGAGGCCGAATTCGGCATCGTGCGCAGTCTGGGCGCGCAGGGTGGGCGCCGCTTCCTCGTCAAACAAGGCCACAGCAGCGCCATCTGCGAGCTGGACCTCAGCGGCATGGACGATTTCATCACCGTGCTTTCGGCCACCACCGACAACGTGGCCCTGCTTGACACCGTTCGTGAACGGCACGGTAACGATCCGTTTCTGTGGCTTCCCGAGCTGCTGCGCGAGGTTCAGGATCGCAAATCCCGTACCTCAAGGAGAACCCCATGAAATACCAAGTTCAATGGTTTGCGCTGATCGCTTTGGCGCTGGCCACCAGCGCCGCCTCGGCCCAGTTCGTCAAAGGCAATGCGGCGGTCCGTGACATGGCCGATGGCACCAAGAAGGTGGAAGTGCCGCCGCTCCCGTCGGTAGCCTTGGGTTCGCCATGCCCAGCCGTCAAGCCTGGCTGCGCTGGAGGTGGCTGGAAGATGCTGGAGAGCGATTCGGGTCTGGTCGAGTGCACCGAAGTCTTTGCGCGGCCCACGACCTGCAGGCCTTCGACCTACGGCGTTGAAAGGCGATCCCGCGCGTGGATCGTGAAAGTCAAAGGCCAGTGGATGCAGTGCGCGCAGCCCGACATTTCGAGGAAGTGCATCAGCCTGAAAAGTCTCCCTGTCAGCGCTGTTCAATAGCCGAGGAGAAATCCCATGTTTGCCTGGGTCGGCTCACAGTTCGATGCGGTCTTGAGCACCTACGTGCTCGGCGTTGTGGGTTCGCTCATGACCGGGATCGCTCCGATCGCACTGACGGCGATGACGATCTGGGTGGCGCTGTATGGGTGGGCCGTTCTGCGCAATGAGGTTCCAGAGACGGTGCCCACCTTTCTCTGGAAGGTATTCAAGATCGGCCTGGTGCTGGCGTTTGCTCTGCAATCGGGGTTCTACATCGCGAACGTGGCCGACACCGCCAATGCGTTGGCTACGGGGGTGGCCACCACGTTTCTACCGGCAGCCGCAGACCCCACCACGATCTCCTCTCCCTACGCACTGTTGGACCGGTTCAATGACGGCGCCAGCCAACTGGTGCTCGATCTGCTGAAGGACGCGGGAATCATGCGTCTGGACCTGCTCTTCGCTGCCGTGGTCTGCTCCATCGGAAATGTCGTCTTTCTTTGCATCGCCCTCTTCGTCGTCACGCTGGCCAAGCTCTTTCTGACGTTCGTGATCGCCGTGGGTCCACTGTTCGTCTTGTGCCTGGCGTGGCGCCCCACGGCACGCTTTTTCGACAGCTGGCTGTCGATGGTGTTGAACGCCATCGTACTGACCTGGTTTGCATTTTTCGCCTTGGGCATCAGCGCGTTCATGGGCGATGCGATTGTGCAAACCGTTCAGGTCAACGGTGGATTTCAGGGCTCGACGTTCAACGTCGTCGGGGAAAGCCTGAAGTACTGCGTCGTCATGGTGCTCATGGCCATCATCTGCTTTCAGGCGCCCAGTCTGGCCTCAGCACTCACCGGAGGTGCCGCCATTCAGCAGGGCATCCAGATGATCCAGAACGCGATGATGGTTTCGGGCCTGCGTTCTGCATCGTCCGCTCGCAGCGCCAGTGCTGCCGCAAGCGCTGGCGGCGTCATCCGCTCAGGCGCCGGTCTTCCACACACCGCCGCGTCCATGGCCCGCCGAGGCTACGGCGCTGCCCGCTCCGCCGCATACAAACTCGCCGCCCAACGCGGCCGGTCCTGACCACCCCACCCACCAAGGAGTTCACCATGCACACCCGCCTCAAAGTTGCCGCTGCCATCCTCATTGCCCTGGGTGCCACCCAGGCCCGAGCCACCGGCATTCCCGTTATCGATGTCGCCAACTTGGTCCAGACCGTGCAGCAGGTCATCAACGACATCACCAAGATCAACAACCAGATTCAGCAGATTCGACAGCTGCAAACCCAGATCGAGAGCATCAACGGCATCCGGAACTTGGGCGATGTGTTCAACAACCCACTGCTGAAGAACTACATCCCGGCCGAGGCCTTCACCTACCTCAACGCGGTCAACACGTCGGGCTACAGCGGGCTCAACGCCACGGCCAAGGTGCTGCGCGACGTGAACATGATCTACAACTGCATGGACCTCACAGGCGACGCACGCACCCAGTGCCAGGCCGCTCTGGCGCAGCCCTATCAACAAAAAGGGCTGCTGCAGGACGCCATGCAGACCGCGGCGGGCCGACTCACGCAGATTCAGTCGTTGATGACCCAGATCAACGCGACCACCGACCAGAAGTCGGTGCAGGAAATCCAGGCCCGCATCGGCGCTGAAAACGCCCTGCTCGCACACGAGGTGTCGCAAGTACAGATGCTGCAAGGCATGGCCGACAGCGAAGAGCGAATCGCCCGATCCCGCGAGCGCGAACGGCAGCTTCAGATGCTGGGCCGCACCGGCAAGGTGGCGGACTTTCTGCCGTAACACCGCCTGAGTCCCGCCGCCACCCAGACCCACCGGAGAACCCCATGAGTGCCATCCTGTTGTCAGGTAAAGCCGCCGCATGGCCAAAACGCCCCCCTGAACCGTCGAACGAGGGCGAATCGGCACCATTCAATGCGAATCGCGACTGGGAAATCGACCGCGCGTTGATGCTCGAACGCTCAGAGCGCAGGGCCTGGCGGGTGGCGGTGGCTGGGCTGATTTTGGGTCTGATCGGTATCGCTGCCGTGTTCGTGCAGGGGCCGTTGCGCCGCGTGGTGGAGATCCCCATCGTGGTTGACCGAGTGACCGGCGAAACCACCATCCAGCAGCGGCTGAGCGAAGAAACCATCCCCGCCATGGAGGCGCTGGACAAGCACAACCTGGCCGCCTTCGTGCGGGCGCGTGAGAGCTACAGCTGGATGTTCCTGCAGCGCGACTTTGATCAGGTTGCCCGCATGGCCGTACCAGGTGTGTTCGCTGAATACAACCGGCAGTTCGAAGGCGACGGCGCGCTGCAGAAGAAGATCGGCGCCGCCGAAGAATGGCGCATCAATATCGTGGGGGTGCGCTTGCAGGCTTCTGGGCGCAGCGGCAACCTGAGCGACGCCACGGTCACATACGACAAAGTGGTCCGCTTGACCGACCGCAACCTGCCAGACGTCACGACCCGCCACGTGGCCAGCATCGTCTACCAGTACCAGCCCAAGGTGCTCGCCAAAGAAGCCGACCGGCTGGAGAACCCATTCGGCTTCGTGGTCACCGCCTACCGGTCAGACCCGGAGATCAACACCCAGACTCAGGGAGTACGGCCATGAAGCGCACTGTCTGGACGCTGTTGGTTGCCAGCGCCATGGCTTCGAGCATTTTCGCTCAGGCGAATCCGAAATCGGCCGACCCGCGCCTGCGCGAAGTGATCTACGACCCAACGGCAGTGGTGACCGTCCCCGTCAAACGGGGCATGGTGACCCTGGTGGTGCTCGCCCAAGACGAAGTGATCACCGAGGTGGCCGCAGGCCAAGGCGGCGATTGCAGCAAGGCCGATGCCGTCTGGTGCGTGGCGGCTCAGCCTGGAGGCCGCAACCTGTTCGTCAAAGCCAAGTCTGGCTCGGATGCACCCAACAACCTGGCTGTGGTAACGGACCGGCGCACGCATGCGCTGCGTTTCGTGGTCCTGCCTGACGGCGATCAGCAACAGCCGGTCTACCGCTTGACCGTCAAAGCGCCCACACAACCCAAGCCCGCCTCGGGTCTGTCAGCAAAAGACCTCGCGGCACTCGCCACCCTGCCCCCTTTGCCGTCCCAACCGACGCCGCAACAGGTGGTGGTTGAACGCCTGCAGGCCAGTCCCACGGTGATGAACACCCAGTATTCGCTGGCCGAAGGCGCGGGCTCGCAAGACATCGTGCCGACCCTGGTCTACGACGACGGGCGATTCACCTATCTGCGCTTTCCGGGCAACCGCGAAGTGCCAGCGGTCTTCCATGTGCTCGGCGATGGCAGTGAAACCCTGGTCAACGTACGCATGGAAGACGACCTGCTGGTGGTGGATCGCGTCAGCCGACAACTGATGCTGCGGGCGGGCAACGCGGTCGTGGGCATCTGGAACGAGGCCTTTGATCTGGATGGCACCTCGGCAGAAGGTGCGACCACCGTTCCGGGTGTGCAGCGGGTGCTCAAGGCTGCAAACGCCTATCTCGACAACCGCCCCACCGGAGTCAGGCCATGAACGACCAAACCAACGCCCACAACCCGTCGACCGCAGATCCTGCGGACGGCAACACCATCACACCTCTGCCGGGAGAGCCCGGTATCCCCCAGGTGACGGCGGCACGCAGTGCCAACTGGTCGCGCAAGGGCGCGCTGGGGCTCGGCATGATGGTGCTGACACTGGTGTTGTTCGCGGGCTTTGCCATCAACCGCTACCTTACAAGCGGACCCGCAGCGGACGAAGACGCCAAGCTGGTGAGGGACAAGCCCTCAGCCGCCAGCGCCGGGACACGCGCACTGGACATGACGGCCCCACCTGCACCGCGTGTGCCCGCTTTGCTGCCAACCACTGAGGAGGCGGAGCCCATTGGCGTACGCAGCGGCGGGGCTGCGACACCCAAAGGCATCTCTGCAGACGATGCCCCGGTGCTGATCGTGTCTTCGCGTCCTGGCGGGCACTCCAGCTCGGCGGGCAGGCCGAACGCAACGGTTCCAGACGACGCCTCGGCCAACCCGGACGATCCGATGGCCAACACCGGCCGCAACCTTCAGGCTTACCAGAAACAACTGCAGGGCCTGCTCGACAACCTGACCCAGAGCACGACCATGGCCAGTGGTCAAGGTGGCGATACGGTCAACCTTGGCGCCCTCGGCTCGATGGCTGGCGTCTCTCCGGGCGCGGGTCTGTCTGCGCCTTCTGCGGGCCTGTTCGGCGGTCAACTGCAAGGCTCCGCCACCCCCAAGGTCGCGGCCAGCACGCTGGGCGACCGCAACCTCACGCTGCCCAAGGGCACGGCCTTCACCTGCGCCCTCAAAACCAGGGTGATCAGCGCCACCTCAGGCCTGGTGGGCTGCCAGGTCCAGCGCAACGTGTACAGCGACAACGGTCGAGTGCTGCTGATCGAACGCGGCTCGCACCTGGACGGTGAATACCGCATCTCGTCGGTCCGCCCCGGCATGGTCCGCATACCGGTGTTGTGGACCCGGGTGCGAACACCCCATGGCGTCACGGTGGACATCGAGTCGCCAGGCACCGGCCAGCTCGGCGAGTCCGGGATTGATGGTTACGTGGACAACCGCTGGGGTGAACGCATCGGCGCCGCCATGCTGCTCTCGCTGATCGACGACTCGGTCAAGCTGGTGATCCAGAACCAGACGCAAGACCAGCAGGCCGACACCATCGTCCTGCCGTCCACCACCGACAACACCAGCAAGCTGGCCGAGAAGGTGCTGGACAGCACCATCAACATCCCGCGCCTGCTGTACCAGAACCAAGGCGGCATTGTCGGCATTTACGTCGCCCGCGACGTGGACTTTTCCTCGGTCTACGAACTCCAGCCGCGGGAAAGGTGATGGCGATGAACACCCTGCCCGGCATTGAAGAAGACCCGCTCGACGGCTGGTGCGGCGACGCCACCTCGGTAGTTGAATTCCTGCGCCCGCTGCGCGAACAGCTGGACGCTCCAGGTGTGCTGGAGGTCTGCGTGAACCGCCCCGGCGAGCTGCAGGTGGAAACGGTCCATGGTTGGCAAGCGGTCAACGCACCGGCTATGACACAGGAGCGGTGCCTGTCCCTGGCCACGGCGCTGGCCACCTACTGCGACCAGCAGATCAACCAGGAACGCCCGCTGCTGTCGGCTACGCTGCCTACCGGCGAGCGCATCCAGTTCGCCATACCGCCCGCTGTGCCGCGCGGCACCGTGTCCATCACCATCCGCAAGCCGTCGAATGTGGTGCTCCGGCTGAGTGACTTCGAGCAGGACGGCCTGTTTGGCCGCGTGGGCGAAAAGTCGGCCGCACCGAACCCAGAACACAACGATGGCCTGCAGCCCTTTGAGCGCGAACTGCTGGCCTTGAAGGCCGCTGGCCGATACGCCGACTTCATGCGCCTGGCCGTGCGCCACCACCGCACCATCGTGGTCAGCGGCAAAACCGGCTCGGGCAAGACCACCTTCATGAAAGGGCTGGTCGAAGAGGTGCCGAAGCACGAGCGCCTGATCACAATCCAGGACACAGCTGAACTCACCTTGCCCAACCACCCCAACGTGGTTCACCTTTTCTACAGCAAGGACGCCCAGGGTACGGCTCGGGTCACCGCCAAGTCTTTGCTCGAAGCCTGCCTGCGCATGAAGCCAGACCGCATCTTCCTGGCCGAGCTGCGCGGTGAAGAGTGCTTCTCCTTCATCCGGCTGGCCGCCTCGGGCCACCCGGGCAGCATCACCAGCGTGCACGCCGGCAGCTGCGATCTGGCGCTGGAACAGATGTCGCTGATGATCCGCGAAAGCGGCGCGGGTGGCGGCCTGCGCATGGACGAGATCAAAGGTCTGCTGCGCATCGTGATCGATGTCATCGTGCAGTTCGACCGGGACGAAAGGGGTCGCTTCATCGCCGATGTGGCCTACGAACCCCGCCGCAGGCACCACGCCGCCAGCCACAACCCGTTGCGCGCCAGCACCCTGCAAGAGCCAGGCGTTGCAGCGATCGAGGGGGTGTCATCATGAGCCAGGCGTTGGCCTTGCCCTTCACCGCCTGGTCCGTGGGCCGACGGGTTGCCGCTGGCGCCTTCGCAGCGGTCGTGGCCACGGCCCTGCTCTGTGCGGCGGTCTACGTCTCGGGGGTGTTGTTTCTGCTGCTCAGCAAGGCAGACCCCAGGCAGGCCCGGTGGAGCAGCATCACCACCTACTGGCAGCTCTATTCAGACGATGCTGTTTTGCGCCAGCGCCTGTTCACCGCCATGGCCCTGTCCGGCACTGGCTTGCTGGTGATCCTGCCCGGCGCGCTCATCACAGCGGCCCGGCCACGCCGGGCCCTGCATGGCGACGCGCGTTTCGCCTCGGCTGGCGAAGCGGCCCGCGCAGGGCTCATGGATTCGGCCAACAACCCAGAAACTCCGAGCATTCTCATCGGTCGCTTCAAAGGTCGGTACCTCGCCCTGCCCGGCCAGCTGTCGGTGATGTTGTCGGCCCCCACCCGCAGCGGCAAGGGTGTGGGCGTGGTGATTCCCAACCTGCTCAACTGGCCCGACTCCGTGGTCGTGCTCGACATCAAAGGTGAAAACCACGCCATCACGGCGGGCTACCGCGCCGCCCACGGCCAGGCGGTCTACGCCTTCTCCCCGTTCGACGAACAGGCCCGCAGTCACCGCTGGAACCCACTGACGGCGGTTCGTACCAGCCCGCTGCACCGGGTCGGCGACTTGTTAGGTATCGGCCAGGTGTTCTTTCCCAACGACGGCAGCGGCACCTCGTCCGAAGCCTTCTTCAACGACCAGGCACGCAACCTGTTTCTGGGCCTGGGCCTGTTGCTGTTGGAAACCCCCGAGCTGCCACGCACCGTGGGTGAGCTGTTGCGCCAGTCTTCGGGCAAAGGCCAGCCGCTGAAAGACCACCTGGGCAGTCAGATCACCCAGCGCCGCGAGCAAGGCAAACCGCTCACCGAGGAGTGCGTCGATGCGCTGCAGCGTTTGCTGAGCAATTCGGAGAACACGCTGTCCAGCGTGGTCGCCACCTTCCACGCGCCGCTCACCATCTTTGCCGATGCGGTGGTCGATGCTGCCACCAGCGCCGACGACTTTCGGCTCGAAGACCTGCGGCGCCAGCGCATGTCGGTCTATGTGCGCATTCCGCCGCACCGCCTGGCCAATGCCCGCCCCTTGCTCAACCTGTTCTTCTCGCAGTTGGTCAGCCTGAACACCCAGCATCTGCCCGAACAAGACCCGAGCCTCCGGTTTCAATGCCTGCTGGTTAACGATGAGTTCACCGCCATGGGCCGCGTGGGCGTCATCACCCACTCAGCTGCCTTCCTGGCCGGCTACAACCTGCGCCTGCTCACCGTGGTGCAGGCCATGTCGCAGCTGGACGCGGTCTACGGCGACAAGGAAGCCCGCACCTTCGCCACCAACCACGGCCTGCAGATCCTTTTCGCCCCGCGCGAGCAGCGCGACGCCGACGAGTACAGCGCCATGCTGGGTCATTTCACGGAGCGCGTCACTTCCCGTGGCCGCAGCCGCTCCTTCAGCGGACACGGGCACAGCACTGTCAGCCGCAACGAAAGCGAGCAGCGGCGGTCCCTGCTCTTGCCGCAAGAGTTCAAGGAGCTGGGCTCCGAACGGCTGGTGGTGATCTTCGAGAACTGCAAGCCCATCCTCGGCGAGAAGATCCGCTACTTCCAAGACAAGGCGTTCACCGACCGTCTGCTGCCCGCCCCCAAGGTGCCGCAGATGAACATGGATCAACACCTCGCCAAAGTGCAGCAGCGGTGGCGCTTCGCCGAAGACGAACTTCCCCCCGGGCAGACCAGCATGGACATCGGCGTTCTGAATCACGACGTCAAGCTGACCAAAGACCAGATGGAAGGTCCACCCGAGAAGCTGGCGGAAACCTGCATCGGCTTCTTCGACTACAGGCTGGAAGCCGTTGGTGAAGGCGGGTCCATCGAGCCGGTCGAGGAAATCGACGAGATCGAGACCGCCCCGGCCGCTCCTTTCGCCCCGTCCATCACCAGCGACACAGATCCCATCCGGCTCGAAACCCTGGAGGAACAGCCATGACCACCCACCTGACCTTGCGCTCTGCGCTGACCCTGGTGAGCCTTGCGCTGCTGGGCGCCTGCAGTTCACCGCCCAAGCCACCCACCATTGACGAATCCCAGAAGCGGCCCGCCAATGCGCAGATGGCTGTCGAGCTGCAGGTGTGCAAGAACGATTTGCAGAACACCCGCATCCAGGCCAACGAGTCCAGCCGCCTCGCCGAGACCACCACCGCAACGCTGGCCCACATGGCCGCGCGCCAGCAGTTGATGGCGTCGATTCAGGAGAAGGCGCAAGCCAACAGCGTGCGCATCGTCCACTTCGGTTTCAACAGCACCCAGGTGTCGATCCCCGCCGAGCAAGCATCGGCCCTGGTGGAAGAAGCCAAGGCCGCGCCACTCGTGGTGCTGAGGGGGCGCACCGACGGCACCACCGATTCGTCGGCCGAAAGCCGCATCGCGCAGGCCCGGGCCAACGCCGTGCGCGACTACCTGGTTGCAGCCGGCGTGGACGCCGCTCGCATCCGCACCACACACCAGCCCAGTGGTGACCACCTTGCCGACAACAGCAGCCTGAGCGGCAGAAACCTCAACCGCCGCGTCGAGATCGAGGTGTACCGGGTGCCACCGGTCTCCGTCCAGGCCTCAGCCCCACCCCAACCTTGACACCCCACCTGCTGGCAATAGCCACCGAAGGAGACCACCATGGACGAACGAGCTGCACCGGCCCGGCGCGTGGACACAACCACAACGGACACCAACGCCACCTTGGGCGGCACGGTGGAACCCGTGGATCGCGCCGCCATCGCCATCCGGACCTTCCAGACACCCGAGCCTGAGCCGGGCGAGCGGTACGAACTGCGCGACCCGTTCGCCGAACTCACCTATCGCACAGACCGCTACCAGGACATGGTGGCCAAAGCCGACCAGCTCGGTGCCAACCGGTTTGTCGTCGTGGACGTGCGTGGGCAAAAGTCCTTCGTCCACAAGATCGACGGCCAATGGCAACGGGACGAATCCCGTGATGCCCAGCCCCCTGCGACTGCACCGCAAGCGAAACCGGCAAAGACCGATCCAGCACGCCAGACGGCGGAGTCGAATGTCATCCCCTTGCAGGCCAAAGACAAAGGGTTGGAAAAACCCGACGCATCCAGCCCGCAAACAAGCGCCCGCATGGACTCGCAGGCCGAACGCGAAGCCCTCGTCGCCCGACTGGAAGCCGCCTTGGTGGACCGCTACATCATCAAACGCGCCCCGGTCACGCTGGGCGATGTCAGCATCGGCCTGACCGAATACCGCTTCCGGGGCGACACCTCACGCGTCGCCTTCACCGAATCCACCTTCAGGCTGGCCACCGATACCAACAGCCCCTCAGTGGCCCGCTCCATGGTCGACGTGGCTGAAACCCGTAACTGGCGGTCCCTAAGGGTGACGGGCAGCGAAGACTTCCGCCGCCTGGTCTGGCTGGAAGCAGCGGCGCGCGGTGTGAAGACCCTGGGCTACGAGCCCAACCCGGTCGACCTGGAACGCCTCAAGGTAGAACGCGAGCTGCGCCAGATCAATCGAATCGAACCCAACCAGGACGCCAGCGCATCCACGGCCGCCACCAACGCCGAAAAACCATCAGGCCGCGGCAGTGGTGGCCGAAAGACCGTGCTGGCCGCCATCGAAGCCATCCTTGTGGCCAACCGGGTGCCCGAAAAACGACGTGAGGCCGTTATGGTGGCCGCCGCTGAAAAGTTGGCTCAGCGCATCCGCGACGGCCAGAACCCCAGGGTACGTATCTACGACAAGAACGCCCCGTCTCAGCGCCCGGTGGTGGCGCCCCAGCAGGACCCGCAGCGTGGTCGTGAACGCGCTGCACCTGCCCGCTGATTTGGTGCGATGAACACCACTGCAGTTGAGGAAGCGGCCTACGCCATCGGCGATCAGCGCTGGGCGAGAGACCATCCCGGCTTCGCACAGGCCATCGCCAACGCGCACGAACGCCACCTGCGCCCCCGCTGCCTGTGCCAGCCTGACGGGCCGGGCGTTGACATGTATGTGGCCCGCGTCCTGAACGGTTTTACAGTCAAGCGCATGCCCAACACCGGCCGCCGACACGCCACCACCTGCCCGTCCTTTGAACCACCAGGAGAGTTCAGCGGCCTCGGCCCGCTGATCGGCACCGCCATCGTCGAGAACCCGGCCACCGGCATGACAACGCTCAAGCTCGACTTTCCGATGTCCAAGCTGCCCGGCCGAGCCGCTCAGCCGCCCTCAGCCAGCGCGAGCAGCAGCGTGGTCGCGCACGGCCACCGTCTCGGCCTGCGCGCCCTGCTGCATTACCTGTGGGACCAGGCCGAGCTGACCCACTGGAAACCCGGGTTCGCTGGCCGGCGCACCTGGGGCACCGTGCGCAAGCACTTGCTGCTGGCCGCCGACAACAAGTTCGTCCACGGCCACGCCTTGCTGGGCAGCCTGTACATCCCCGAAGTGTTTTCGGTAGAACAGCGCGACGCCATCCAGTCCCGTCGGCAACGCTTGTGGGCCCACGGCGCCCCGCGACACGGGCAACCCCAGCCCCTGCTGCTCCTAGTGGCCGAGGTCAAAGACATCGCACCCGCCCGCTACGGGCACAAGGCTGTCTTCAAACACCTGCCCGACCAAGCCTTCGCGCTGGATGACGCGATGTACCGGCGCCTGGGCAGAAGCTTTGAACACGAGCTCACCCTCTGGTGCACCGAGCCGGATGTACACCTGATCATGGTGGCCACCTTCCGGGTGGACGAAGCTGGCACACCGGGCATCGTGGAGCTGTCCCTCATGCTCACCACCGCTCAGTGGCTGCCGGTGGACGACGGCTGGGACAGGCAACTGGTCGGGGCACTGGTACAGCAAGGGCGTAGCTTCGTCAAAAGCCTCCGGTACAACGTGCCCACCACCAAGGCACTGGTCTGTGCCAGCCTGCTGGACTGCGCTCCGACGCCCTGCCCGCTGTTCATCGACCGGGAGCACCAACCCGATGTCATCGCGTCGACAGCATGCCCGGAGTCCGACAGTGACGAGCCTGAATGGCGGTGGAGCCCGATCCAGGGCGACATGCCCGCGCTACCGCTGCGCCAGCAGAAAACTGAACCGATCCAGCTTCCTCACCCAGCTCTATCCAGTTCCGATACCAAGCGGTTTACAGATATCAAAATCACACCAACTACATAAACGTGTTTCAGAAAAGGATTTTTTTCGTAGAGACCAGATATTCATCCGACCTCATTTCAGATGCCAACCCTCAAGGTTCCAGCGATTGCACCGCTTCGACAGTAGTCCATCGATGAGTAAATGGGTACTTTAGTCCGTGGACTGATAGTCCTCATCGATGACATTCTTGCGCATGGACACACAAAACCTGACTAAGCTCGGCGATCGAATAAGGGAACACCGCAAGAAGCTCGGGCTCACGCAAGAAGACTTGGCCCACAAGGCCGAAATAGATCGCTCATACATTGGTGGCGTTGAGCGCGGTGAACGGAACCTGACTCTGAAGGTCCTATGCGCGATTTGTGTAGCGCTTGAATGTGACATTGCAGCGCTGACGAAGGGCATTCCTGGGGTGCCGCGATGAAGTGGCTTCGCACCCTTGTGCTTTTTGATAGGGGCGATGTGATTTCGTCCGACGACTGGAACACTGTCCACACCAGCTATGTGCGGGCGATTTCCAGCATCGATCATCCTGCCGGGACCGGCACTCTCACACTACCCTGATGGCCACCCAAATTCCCCCGTCTATGGCCACCTCAAACTCCCCCACCTGAACTGATCGGGGACAGGGGGTAAACGCCGGCGCCGTCGGCACCTGTTGACAGGACGCAAGTTCCGGTCTTCCCTGAGGGAAGGCCCAGGAGTGAATGTCTTGAAGTCCAATCAACGCGCCACCATAGAGACACTGCTCGAGCGCAATACCCCACAACGCGAGATCGCCCGCATCACCGGCATCGACCGCAAGACGGTCAGAAGCTATCGCCAACGCTGGCTGGAGCAGCAGGCAAATTCCCCCGGGGTGGCCACCGGCTCGGCAGAGCAAATTCCCCCACCCTGGCCACCGGCTCCTGTGCCGGTGACCACCTCCCTGTGCGAACCCCACCGCGAGTTCATCGAAGCGCAGTTGCGTCTGAAGCGCAACGCCATGGCCATCTTCCAGGACCTGGTCGAGCAGCACGGCTTTGCCGGGCAGTACAACTCGGTCAAGCGCTTTGCGGCCAAGCTGCGCCACAAGGAGCCTGAGCAGTTCGACCGCCTGTCCTTCCTGCCCGGGGAGGAGATGCAGGTGGACTACGGTGAAGGGGCCTACACCCTGGTGCCGGGTTCTGATCGGTACCGCAAACCACGCCTGTTCGTGGCCACGTTGCGCTACTCGCGAGCGAGCTTTCGCTGCGTGGTCTGGAAGTCCAGCCATCAGGTCTGGGCCGAACTGCACGAGCGGGCCTTTCGTCACTTCGGCGGCTGCCCGCAGTACGTGGTGCTGGACAACCTTAAGGAAGGCGTGCTCAAGCCCGACCTGTACGAGCCCGAGCTCAACAAGGCCACCACCCTGGAGCACTATGGCGTGGTGGCCGACCCGGCTCGGGTGCGAGACCCAAATCGCAAGGGGGCGGTGGAGCATGCCATTGGCCACACCCAGGCCACCGCCCTGAAGGGTCGTCGCTTTGAATCCATCGAGGCCCAGAACGAGTTCCTGGCGCACTGGGAGAAGAACTGGGCGGCCAAGCGCATCCACGGCACCGAGCGGCGCCAGGTGCAGGCCATGTTCGAGGAGGAACGCGCCCATCTCCAGGCTCTGCCGTTGCTGGGCATGCAGTACTTCGACGAGGTCGAGCGCACCGTGTGCGACGACAGCTGCGTGCGGGTACAGCACAGCAGTTACGCGGCCCGCCCGGCATCCATCGGATCGAAGGTGCTGGTGCGCATCTACGCCCAGCGTATCGAGATCCGGGAGCTGCGAAGCGGCGCCTTGCTGCGCACCCATGCCAAGGCCGAGCGGCCCGGCACCGTCGTGCTGCCCCAGGATGAGCGGGTGTTCAATCCCTCGCGTGAGACCCGCCTGATCCTGCGCCAGGCCAGCGAGATTGGCGAGCATGCGGCTCGTCTGTGCCAGTTGCTGTTTGCCATTGAGGGTCGGGTGGGCCAGCGCAAGCTCTGGGGCATCGTCGGCCTGAGCCGGCGCTACCCGGCGCACTGTATCAACGCCGCCTGCGCGCAGGCCCTGGAGCAAGGGATTTACAGCTACAAGCGCGTGCTGGCTTTGACCGAGGCCATCTTTGCCGAGGCGCTCAACGCCATCGAAGCCCATGCCACCAGCGACCACAGCGAGGCAGCCACCACCCCGGCGTTGACCCAGCAGCACGAGCTGATCCGGGAGGCCGATGAGTACGGCGATCTGTTCGCGCACGCCGCCGCCACGGCTGCCACCACCGCACAAAGGAGCCAGGCATGAACATGGTCGAGATTGAACGCGCGCTGCGCGAGTTACGCCTGTCGGGGATTGCCGAGACCCTGTCGACCCGCGTGATGCAGGCCCAGGCCGCGCATGAGCCCTTCATGGAGACCTTTGGGGCCATGCTGCAAGACGAACTGGACCGGCGCCGTTCGCGCCTGCTGGAGCGCCGCTACAAGCGCTCGGGCCTGGACGAGAAGGTCACGCTGGCCGACTTCGACTGGCGCTTCAACCCCAAGCTGCCACGCTCGGCCTGCTTCGAGCTGCACACCCTCAAGTTCATCGGCGAGGGGGCCAACGCGCTGATCGTGGGCAAGCCCGGCACGGGCAAGAGCTATCTGGCTAAGGCCGTGGCCTATCAGGCCACGCTGCAGGGTTACGACGTGCGCTACCTGGAGGCCGACACCGAGTTTGCCCGCTACGCGATCGCCAGTGCGCCTGAGCGCACCCAGTTGCTCAAGGACTGGGTCGAGCCCGACCTGATCGTCTTGGACGATCTGTTCCTGGCCAGGCGCATCACCGAGCACGCCGCCGAAGTCCTGCAGGCCATCGTGCACCAGCGCTACAAGCTACGCCGCGCCATCGTGGTGACCTCCAACCGCGTGGTGCAGGACTGGGGCCGGTACCTGGGTGACGCCACCATGGCCACCACCATCCTGGACCGGCTCATGCACCGCTGCGCAATGCTCGAATTCGAGGGCAAGAGCTATCGCCTCAAAGAGGCTGCCTCCCGCATCGCCATCAGCCCCGAGTCGTCATAATCCGAGCGTCCTGCCTGGGGGAATTTGGGGTGGCCACGGGTGGGGGAATTTGACCTGGCCATCGGGGCACTACGAGAGAAGGTCAAGAAGCCGGATGGGCAGTGGGCACGTAACGGTGTGGGCTTCTTGCGCACGCGCTTCCTTGAGTTCATGCGCGATGCTGAGGGCTGGCGCGCAGAAGGCGACGTTGACCT
>Ga0209066_10002958_pt1 | contig 19946 bp, 20 predicted proteins | sample All_14_2_FD_187198 | JGI IMG/M metagenome (GOLD analysis project Ga0209066, IMG submission 187198) | Freshwater microbial communities in response to fracking from Pennsylvania, USA - Allegheny Zone_MetaG_DW_15 (SPAdes) (version 2) ... | reverse complement strand
CTGCCCGAGCTCGAGCGCCGTGGCTATCCCGAATCGATGGCGCTCGGCACGCTGGCCGGCGCCGGCACCCTCGGCCTGTTGATCCCGCCGTCGATCATCATGATCGTGTACGGCGTGGCGGCCGACGTATCGATCTCCAAGCTTTTCATCGGCGGCGTGCTGCCCGGCATCCTGCTGGCGACGCTGTTCATGGGCTGGGTGGTGGTGTGGTCGCTGATGAACCCCGGCAAGATCCCGCCCGCCGACATGAAGACCGACTTCATGGGCAAGCTGCGTGCGTCGAAGAACCTGATTCCGGTGATCCTGCTGATCGGCGGTGTGCTCGGCTCGATCTACAGCGGTATCGCCACCGCCACCGAGGCGGCCGCAATCGGGGTGATCGGCAGTCTGATCATCGCCGCCAGCCAGCGCACGCTGAGCCGCAAGAACTTCATCGGCGCGCTGATGGGCGCCACCCGGCTGTACTGCATGATCGCGCTGATCCTCGCCGGTTCGGCCTTCCTGACTTTGGCGATGGGCTACATCGGCCTGCCGCGCCATCTCGCCGAATGGATCGGTTCGCTTGGCCTCAGCCCGGCGATGCTGCTGGTCGCACTGGCAATCTTCTACGTGCTGCTCGGCTGCTTCCTGGACGGCATCTCGATCGTCGTGCTGACGATGGCGGTGCTGATGCCGACCATCCAGAGCGCGGGCATCGATCCGCTCTGGTTCGGCATCTTCGTGGTGGTCGTGGTGGAGATGGCGCAGGTCACGCCACCGGTGGGCTTCAACCTCTTCGTGCTGCAAGGCCTGACCGGACGCGACATGACGGTGATCGCGCGTTACGCGCTGCCCTACTTCCTGCTGATGGTAGTCGCGGTAGTGCTGCTGTACGTGTTCCCCGGACTGGTGACGTGGCTGCCCGGACACATGATGGGCTGACCACCATCCAACCCCCAGAAGCCGAATCGCCCGTCAGCGCCGCACCAGATTCCTCAAGGAGCGCCCCATGTCCATCAGCGTCCTCGATTTGTTCAAGATCGGTATCGGACCGTCCAGCTCGCACACGGTCGGGCCGATGCGTGCAGCGCATGATTTTGCCGCCGGACTGGCACAGCACGGGCTGCTCGATCGGGTACGCCGCATCGAGGTGAAACTGTACGGCTCGCTGTCGGCGACCGGTGTCGGCCACGGCACGGATCGTGCCGTCATCGCCGGCTTGATGGGCGCCCGCCCGGACGAGGTCGATCCCGATTTCGTCATCGCGGCGGTCGACCGGGTCAAGCTCGACGGAACGCTCGCACTCATGGGCCTGCACCCAATCGCCTTCGATTGGGCACGCGACATGCGCCTGCTGCCGGTGAGCCTGCCCTACCACCCCAACGCCATGCGGCTCACCGCCCATGACGACACCGGCGAGATGTACGACAACACCTACTACTCGGTCGGCGGCGGCTTTGTCGTCGACGAGGCACACGCGCAGTCGGGCACTTCGACCACCGTCGAAGCGCCCCTGCCCTATCCCTTCGACACCGGCGCCGAACTGGTCGCGCAATGCCGCCGCCACAGTCTGCGCATCAGCGAACTGATGCTGGCCAACGAAAGCGCATGGCGCAGCGAAGCCGACACGCGTGCTGCCTTGCAGCGCATCTGGAACGTGATGCGTGCCTGCGTGGCCCGCGGGATCACTCAGGAAGGCGTGCTGCCCGGCGGCCTCAACGTGCGGCGCCGGGCAGCCGCCCTGCACCGCCAGCTCAGCGAGCGTACGGCCGGCCGCAACTTGATCAGCGACACCCTGGCAGCGCTCGACTGGGTCAACCTCTACGCGCTCGCCGTGAATGAAGAGAACGCCGGCGGTGGCCGCGTCGTCACCGCGCCAACCAACGGCGCAGCGGGCATCATTCCGGCGGTGCTGCACTACTACATGAGCTTCATGCCGGGCGCGAGCGAACGTGACGTGGACAGTTTTCTGCTGGCCGCGGCAGCGATCGGCGTACTGTGCAAGAAAAACGCCTCGATCTCCGGCGCCGAAGTCGGCTGTCAGGGCGAGGTCGGCTCGGCCTGTGCCATGGCCGCAGCCGGCCTCGCAGAAGTGCTTGGCGGCACCCCCGAGCAAGTCGAGAACGCAGCCGAAATCGGCCTCGAGCACAACCTGGGCCTGACCTGCGACCCGGTCGGCGGCCTGGTTCAGGTACCGTGCATCGAGCGCAACGCAATGGCCTCGGTCAAAGCGATCAATGCCGCCCAGCTCGCGCTGCGCGGAGACGGCGCGCACACGATCTCGCTCGACCATGCCATCCGCACCATGCGCGATACAGGCCGTGACATGCTCGACAAGTACAAGGAAACTTCTCGCGGCGGCCTTGCCGTCAGCTTCCCCGAATGCTGAGTGCGACACATCCCCGTCGCGCCCGGTTGACGCCCCACGCGGGCACCCTCACGCCCCACCCCGTTATCCACGAGGAGACACCCCGATGACCCCTGCCACTCCTACGGCGCTGCAACGCCTGATGCGCATGAGCCTGATTGCCCAGATTTCGATTGGCCTGGTGCTCGGCATCGCCTTGGCGTTGATCGCGCCCGGCACAACCCAGTCGGTCGCCCTGCTCGGCGACATCTTCATTTCGGCCTTGAAGGCAGTAGCCCCCGTCCTGGTCTTCGTGCTGGTTGCAGCCGCCATCGCCAACCACAAGCAAGGCCAGCCGACCCATATCCGCCCGGTGCTGATGCTCTACCTGCTCGGCACCTTCGCTGCCGCCCTGGTCGCAGTGCTCGCCAGTTTCGCCTTTCCCACCACGCTGGTGCTCGACGCGCCGGCCGCCAGCGGCAACCCGCCGGGCGGCATTCTGATCGTGCTCAAGAACCTGTTGCTGAGTGCGGTCTCGAACCCGGTGAAGGCGCTGATGGAAGCCAACTTCATCGGCATCCTGGCGTGGGCGATCGGCTTGGGCATCGCGCTGCGGCATGCCAGTGAGGGCACGCGCAAGGTGCTCAACGATCTTGCAGATGCGATCTCGAAGATCGTCCATGTGGTGATCCGCTTCGCCCCGCTGGGCATCTTCGGCCTGGTCGCCGCCACCATGGGCGAAGCCGGCATCGATGCGCTGCTCGGCTATGGTCGCCTGCTGCTGGTCATCGTCGGCTGCATGGTCTTCGTCGCGCTGGTGATCAATCCGCTGTTCGTGTTCTGGAAGCTGCGCACCAACCCCTATCCTCTGGTGTTCACCTGCCTGCGCGAAAGTGGCGTCACCGCCTTCTTCACCCGCAGCTCGGCCGCAAACATCCCGATCAACCTCGAGCTGTGCCGCCGCATGGGCCTGCATGAGGACACCTATTCGATCTCGATCCCGCTCGGCGCCACGATCAACATGGCCGGCGCTGCGATCACCATCTCGGTGATGACGCTCGCCGCCGCCCATACGCTGAACATTCCGGTCGACTTCCCGACCGCGTTGCTGCTGTGCATCGTGTCCTCGCTCGCCGCCGCCGGTGTATCGGGCGTGGCGGGTGGCTCGCTGCTACTGATCCCGATGGCGACCGCACTGTTCGGCATCTCGGCCGACATCGCGATGCAGGTGGTGGCGATTGGCTTCGTGATCAGCGTGGTGCAGGATTCGGCCGAGACCGCGCTCAACTCCTCGACCGATGTGCTCTTCACCGCTGCCGCCTGCGCCGCGGAGAGCGGCGAACCGCTCAACCTGGACCGTGCCTGACACCATGCAACCGACTCAACATTTCGCCAGTGACAACTATGCCGGCATCTGCCCGGAGGCGATGACGGCACTTGTGGCCGCAAACGCCGGCCACGCGCCCGCCTATGGCGAGGACGACTGGACACGCTCGGTTTCGGACCGCCTGCGCACGCTGTTCGAAACCGACTGCGATGTGTATTTCGTCTTCAACGGTACCGCCGCCAACTCGCTTGCACTGGCCACGCTGTGCCAGAGCTACCACAGTGTGGTGTGCCACGAAATGGCCCACGTTCAGACGGACGAATGCGGCGCGCCGGAGTTCTTCTCCAACGGCTCCAAGCTGCTGCCCGCACAGGGCGAGAACGGCAAGCTCACGCCCGCCGCGGTGCGCGAAGTGATCTCGCGTCGCAACGACATCCATTACCCCAAGCCGCGTGTGGTGACGCTGACCCAGAGCACCGAGGTCGGCACGGTGTATCAGCCGCATGAGATCGTCGCCCTTAGCGCCTGCGCCCGGGAACACGGCTTGCGCGTGCACATGGACGGCGCACGCTTCGCCAACGCCGTGGCCTCGCTCGATGTGGCACCGGCCGACATCACCTGGCGCGCCGGCGTGGATGTGCTGTGCTTCGGCGGCACCAAGATGGGTCTGCCGGTGGGCGAAGCGGTGGTGTTCTTCGACCGCACGCTGTCCGAAGACTTTGCCTGGCGGTGCAAGCAGGCCGGTCAGCTGGCGTCCAAGATGCGCTTCCTGTCCGCCCCCTGGCTTGGAATGCTGGAAAACGACGCCTGGCTGCGCCACGCCCGCCACGCCAACGCCATGGCACAGCGCCTGGCCAAAGGCCTGGGTGCCATCACCGGACCGCAACTGCTGTTCCCGGTCGAAGCCAACGGCGTGTTCTGCGAACTGCCACAACACGTGTTGCACGGTCTGCGCGAACGCGGCTGGCGCTTCTACACCTTCATCGGCAGCGGCGGCGCACGCTTCATGTGCGGCTGGGACATGCAGCCGGAAAGCGTGGATGCGCTGCTCGCGGACGTCCGCGAACTGTTCGCCTGAAGTGATCGACAGGCGGCGCCCTCCACGACGGGAGACTGCCGATGGAACTGAAATGGCTGGAAGATTTCCTCAGCCTGGCTGAGAGCGGCAGCTTTTCACGCTCGGCCGAGCAGCGCCACGTCTCGCAACCGGCCTTCTCGCGCCGCATCCGCGCGCTGGAGGCCTGGCTGGGCGTGGCATTGGTCGATCGCAGCACCTATCCCACCCGGCTGACCGAGGCCGGCGAAGCGTTCAAGGGCCCGGCCATCGATCTGCTCAACCGCCTGCATGCAGCGCGTGCGCAAGTTCGCGGGCATCAGGCCATCGCCAGCGACGCGCTGGTCGTCGCCGTGCCGCACACGCTGGCCTTCGCTTTTTTCCCGGCCTGGCTTGGCCGCCTGAAGGCCAGCTTCGGCGAGTTTCCTACGCGCCTGGTCGCGGGCAATGTGCATGACGTGGTGTTGATGCTGGCCGAAGGGGGCTGCGATCTGCTGCTGTGCTACCACCACCCGGCCCACCCGGTATGGCTCGACCCGGCGCGTTTCGAAGGGCTGACGCTGGGCGTGGAGCACGTTCGCCCCTACCTGCCACGACAGAAGGCCGGCACCCCGGGCTGGCAGCTGCCGGGTAGCGCCAGGGCGCCCATTCCTTTCCTGCGCTACGGCCCCAACACCTATCTGCGACGTATGGTCGACACCATCCTCGACCGCGCCGGCCAGCCTGCTCACCTCGCCCTGCAGTACGAATCGGACATGGCCGAAAGTCTGAAAGCCATGCTGCTCGCCGGCCACGGCCTGGCCTTCCTGCCCGCAAGCGCCATCACCCGCGAACTGGAACGGGGCGAAGTGGTCAGCGCGGGTGGGGCGGAATGGAGTCTGGAGATGGAGGTGCGGCTGTACCGCGACCGTGCCAATACCCGGCCTGAACTGACGCGCTTGTGGGCACACCTCGCCGCCCAGGCCGAACCATCCGGTTCCGCACGCTAGAACCGCCACGTTGATGACCGCCGGCGCAGTGCATCCGGCCTTGCGGAAAGTTATGCATCTAACGCATGACCCGATGAAGCATCGGCATGCTCCCGCAGCGCAGCAATGCGCACAATGCTTGCACGACCCCAGCCCAGGAGAGGCCACCATGAGCGCGACATTCCAGCAACAAGATCTCAGCCGGCTCGCCGGCCTGTCCTACCTCAACCCCGCAGCGCCCGAGCCCTGGGCAAGTTTTGTCGAGCAGATCGAACGCGTGCGCCCGTATCTTGGTTCGCTGGAACGCTGGATCGAGACGCTGAAGCACCCCAAGCGCACACTGATCGTGGATGTACCGATCGAACGCGACGACGGCACCGTGGCGCACTACGAGGGCTACCGCGTGCAGCACAACCTGTCGCGCGGCCCCGGCAAGGGCGGCGTGCGCTTCCACCCGGACGTCACCCTGAACGAGGTGATGGCGCTCGCCGGCTGGATGACGATCAAGAACGCCGCAGTCGGCCTGCCTTTCGGCGGCGCCAAGGGCGGCATCCGCGTCGATCCGACCAGTGTCAGCAAGGCCGAACTGCAACGCATCACCCGCCGCTACACCTCCGAGATCGGCATCATCATCGGCCCGGACAAGGACATCCCCGCGCCCGACGTCGGCACCAACGCGATGACGATGGCGATCATGATGGACACCTTCTCCATGAACCGCGGCGGCACCGCCACCGGCGTCGTCACCGGCAAGCCGATCGCGCTCGGTGGCAGCCTGGGCCGGCAGGAAGCGACCGGCCGGGGTGTGTTCATCACCGCACGTGAAGCTGGCCGCCAGCAAGGCGTGCCGATCGAAGGCGCACGCGTCGTCGTGCAAGGCTTCGGCAACGTCGGCGGCATTGGCGCGCGTCTGTTCCATGAGGCCGGCGCACGCGTGATCGCAATCGGCGACCACACCGCCACGCTGGTCAATGAAGCCGGCATCGACATCCCCGCCGCCATGGCCCACGCCGCCGCAAACGGCGGACTGAAGGGCTTTGCCGGCGCGGCGCCGATCGATATCGAGGACTTCTGGCGGCTGGAATGCGAATTCCTCGTTCCCGCCGCACTCGAAGGCCAGCTCACCGCTGAACGCGCCGCCGGCGTACGCGCCCGCATCGTGGTCGAAGGCGCCAACGGCCCCACCACCCCCGCAGCCGATGACGTGCTGCGCGAACGCCACATCCTGGTCGTGCCCGACGTGCTGGCCAACGCCGGCGGCGTCACCGTGTCGTATTTCGAGTGGGTGCAGGACTTCTCGAGCTTCTTCTGGACCGAAGACGAGATCAACGCCCGCCTCGAGCGCATCATGGTCGGCGCCTTCAACGCGATCTGGACACTGGCGAAGGAAAAGCAGGTGCCGCTGAGGACCGCAGCCTTCATCATCGCCTGCCAGCGCGTGCTGGAAGCGCGTGCGGAGCGCGGCTTGTATCCCTGATCGAAGGGGGCGATCGTTCGCCACCGTCCGCACCCCGGCCAACTGGCCATCCTCCTCGCCGCGAGCGCCCCAGGCCTCGCGGCTTTTTCATGCCTGCGGCGGCAGATACAGGCTCTCCTTCACCTCTTCCATCACCACATAGCTGCGCGACTCCGTCGCTGAGGGCAGCTTGAGCAGGATGTTGCCCAACAGCCGGCGGTAGTCGCTCATCTCGGCGATACGCGCCTTGATCAGGTAGTCGAAGTCGCCCGATACGAGGTGGCACTCCATCACTTCGGGCACGTAGGCCAGCTCCTTCTTGACCCGATCGAAGGTGTCGTTGGACTTGGCCGACAGTTTCAACTCGACGAACACCAGCAGGGGGCGGCCGAGCGCGCGCGGATTGACGCGGGCGTGGTAACCCGTGATGACGCCTTCGCGCTCCAGGCGTCGGACACGCTCGGTGCAGGGCGTGGCCGACAGGCCCACGCGCTGGGCCAGTTCGGTCATCGACAGGCGGCCGTCCTTCTGCAACAGGTCGAGGATTTTGAGGTCGATTCGGTCGAGTTCGCGCATTTCACTATCAGCGGTGTCAAAGCCGAGGCTCAATAGAGACTTTCACTATTCATCATCGTTTATTAGGTGAAAAACACCATTCATCACTGCCTAAACTGCGTGCATCCAACGTGATTCAAGCAAGAGGCAGCCATGCATGTGATCGTACTCGGAAGCGGCGTCATCGGCACCACCACCGCGTGGTATCTCGCCCAGCGCGGCGCCCGCGTCACCGTGCTGGAGCGCCAGCCGGGCCCGGCTCTGGAAACCAGCTTCGCCAACGCGGGGCAGGTGTCACCCGGTTACTCCACGCCGTGGGCCGCGCCCGGCATTCCGCTGAAAGCCCTGAAATGGCTGTTCCAGCGCCATGCCCCGCTCGCCATCCGCGCCGACGGCAGCCTGTTCCAGTTGCGCTGGATGCTGCAGATGCTGACCAACTGCAGCGCCGAACGCTACACGGTGAACAAGGAACGCATGATGCGGCTGTCGGAATACGCCCGCGACTGCTTGCGCACCCTGCGTGCCGACACCGGCATCCGCTACGAGGAACGCAGCCGCGGCACGCTGCAGTTGTTCCGCACCCAGGCGCAGCTCGACGCCGCACAGCGCGACATCGCCGTGCTGCAGGAATGCGGCGTGCCCTTCGAACTGCTCAACGCCGACCAACTGCAGACCGTCGAGCCGGCCCTGGCCCGCAGCCGCAGCCCCTTGGTTGGCGGCCTGCGCCTGCCCAATGACGAAACCGGCGACTGCCATCTGTTTACGACCCGCCTGACCGAGCTGGCGCGCCAAGCAGGCGTCGAGTTTCGCTTCGACGTCGACATTCGCGAGATCCTGACCGGCGGTGGCGGCGTGATCGGCGTGCGCGTGGGCGAAGGCGCACACAGCCAGGTGCTGGCGGCCGACCGCTATGTGCTCGCGCTGGGCAGCTACTCGCGCCAGATGGCGGCGGGCCTTGGCCTGGACCTTCCGGTGTATCCGGTCAAGGGTTACTCGCTGACGGTGCCGCTCGTCGATGCCGACGGTGCGCCGCAGTCGACGGTGCTGGACGAAACCTACAAGGTGGCCGTGACCCGTTTCGACAATCGGATCCGGGTTGGTGGCATGGCCGAACTCGGCGGCTTCGACCTGCGCCTCAACCCACGCCGGCGCGAAACGCTGGAGAAGGTGGTGGGCGACCTCTTCCCCACCGGTGGCGACCTGCCGCGTGCCGAGTTCTGGACCGGCCTGCGGCCGATGACGCCCGACTCGACCCCGATCGTCGGCGCCACGCCCTACCCTGAGCTGTTCATCAATACCGGCCACGGCACGCTGGGCTGGACGATGTCCTGCGGCGCCGGCGCGCTGGTCGCCGACCTCGTCACGGGCCGTCAGCCCGCCATCCGCCACGACGATCTGGCGCTGAGCCGTTATGGTCGCGAGGCCACGCGCCGCGCCACAGGACTGAGCCTGTCGCCAGCCTGATCGCGCGGTAGAACACACCCCAAGCCACGGTGCGGCCCCCTGCCCGCATCGTGGTGGCATTGCCGCCAGCCCGACTTGGTAGCACCATCTGCCCCTCTCCCCCGCTGGAAGGACACGATGCGCCCCGCCCGCGCCCTGATCGATCTCGCCGCCTTGCGGCACAACTACCACCTTGCCCGCCGATTGCACGGCGGACGCGCACTGGCTGTCATCAAGGCCAACGCCTATGGCCATGGTGCCGTGCGCTGCGCCCAGGCCCTGGCCAGCGAAGCCGATGGCTTTGCGGTGGCTTTTCTGGAAGAAGCGCTCGAATTGCGCGCGGCCGGCATCACCGCCCCCATCCTGCTGCTGGAAGGCATCTTCGACGCAGCCGAACTGGACGCCGTCGTGCGCCACGACCTGTGGCTGGTCGTGCACCACGAAGCACAGCTGCGCATGATCGAAACCACCCCACTTGCCCAGCCCTTGAACCTATGGCTCAAGGTCAATAGCGGCATGAACCGCGCCGGTTTCGTTGGTGCCGACGTCGCCGCGGCCTGGCAGCGGCTGCACACCCGCGGGAAAAGTGCTGCGATCACCTTGATGACGCATTTCGCCCGCGCCGACGAGCCCGACAGCAGCGCCACGGCGACACAATTCGAGCGCTTCCAGACCGCCACCGCCGGTCTTCCGGGTGCACGCAGCCTATGCAATTCGGCCGCCATCCTTGGCTGGCCCCAGGCCCGTGGCGACTGGGCACGTCCCGGCATCCTGCTGTATGGCGCCGACCCGATGCCCGGCGAAGGCCATGGCTTGCAACCCGTGATGACGCTGGAAAGCGCGGTGATGGCGGTACGTGAGATCGGAGCCGGTGAGCCGCTGGGCTATGGTGCCCGCTTCGTGGCCCAGCGCCGCACACGCGTCGGCCTGGTGGCGATGGGCTACGCCGACGGTTATCCACGCGTCGTGCCGGACGGCACGCCGGTAGCCATCGACGGCCAGCCGGGGCAGATCATTGGCCGAGTGTCGATGGACATGCTGACCGTCGACCTCACCGACCACCCTGCGGCGGGGCTCGGCAGCCGGGTGGAGCTCTGGGGACGACAGGTGCCCATCAACCGCATCGCGGCCGCGGGGGGCACCATCGCCTATGAATTGCTGTGCAATGTGAAGCGGGTGCGCTTCAGCTACAGCGACTGAAGCGCCGGGCGGAGCACGGACTCCGCCCACGGCACTTTCATTTCGCGCGTCTTACTCGCGGACGCGGTCGATCCTGATGCTGACGCCCGTGGCGTCGATCGCAACGGCTGCGCTCAGGCCTTCGAGGTCACCGCTACGCGCGGTGGCATCACCCCCCTTCGAGACCCGGGCGCCGACGATGACGCGCTCGGGCAGCTGCGCCTCGCCCATCATCAGCGTCGCACCATCGAAAGTGAAATCACGTGGCAACTCGCTGCCCTTGAAACGCAGCGCAGCCAGCGGCGGACCACCCGCTTCGCTGCGTGCGAACACGAACACCGCGTCGTCCGGCGCCAGCTTGTCAGCCAGCGCAGCGTCGATCTCGAGGCGGCCCGACAACTTCAGCGCAGTGTCCGCCGCCGGCTTGACCGCCGCGGCATCCAGCGGCGCCATACCGGCCTTGGCTCGGGCGTCATTGACGCTGGCGAGAATGCCGCGCGCCACATCCTCACCCGGCGGGATGCGGGCCAGGATCTTCTCCCAATGCGCAGCGGCCGCCGCGTAATCCTCGCGCTGGTAAGCCGCCGTACCCGCAAGTGCCAACGCCTTCGGGTGATCGGGCGCAATCGCCAGCGCCTTGAGCACCAGGGCTTCGGCATCGCCGACGACCGTTCCCTTGATTGCCGCGACCACGTCCGCCCAGTCAGCGAAAACGTCCGGCTCCTCAGGCGCGAGCTTCGACAGCTTTTCGTAGGTCGCAGCCGCCTTCGGGTAATCCTCCAGCACCAGATAGGAGCGGGCCAACATCATCCAGCCCTCGACGTTGTCCGGCTCCTGCTGCAGGCGGGCTTCGAGCTTGCCCACCATGTCAGCGATCTCTTCCGGCGAAAAACCTTGCTGGCCGGCAACATTGGCCGGGTCGAGCCCCGCCGGCGTACCGAAGACGAGATAGCCCGCCACGGCCAGCACAGGCACGCTCAGCGCAAGGCCGACGGCCCAGCGCCGCTCAGGTCGGGCATCGGCGGTGTGCGCACGCTCGGCCGCAGCCTCGCCTTCCTCCAGCGCGCGGCGCTCGAGCTCCTCACGATTCTTTGCATGGGTCGCGGCGTCGATACGCCCGGCGGCCAGTTCAGCATCCAATTCGGCGACCTGCTCACGCAGCACGGCCAATGCCATGCTGCTCTGTGCAGCCTGTTCGCGTTGCGCTCGGCCCGCGGCGCCGAACAAGGGCGGCAGAATCCAAAGCAGGGCACCGGCCAGGAGCAGGCCGGCAAAAAAGATGAAGGCGGTCACGAACGGGACTCCGGAGATTCAGATGTGGGCTGCGTGCTACCGGCGAGCAATTCGCGCGCGCGCTGGCGCTCGGCCTCACTCAGGTGGCCGGCGGCTGCAACTTCGCTCGCACGGCGGCGCAGGCGGTAGGCCAGCCAGCCAGCACCCCCCAACAGCAGCATCAGCGGCCCCCCCCACAGCAGCGCCGTGGTGGCCTTGAACGGGGGCTCGTAGAGCACGAAATCGCCATAGCGGGCGACGAGATAATCGACCACGTCGCCTTTGCTGCGGCCGCTGGCGAGCTGCTCGCGGACCTGATTGCGCAGATCGACCGCCAGCGGTGCGTTGGACTCGGCGATCGACTGGTTCTGACAGACCAGGCAACGCAGCTTGTGCGACAGCTCCATCACGTCCGCTTCAAGCTGGGGATCAGGCGCAAGCGTTTGTGCGACACCCGCGTCGGGGGCGGGCGGCTGCGCCATCACCGGCAGGCCGATACCCAGCAGCCCGGCGAGCACGAGGACGCGCACCGCATTCGGAAAACGCTCAGCCGGCACGACGCACCTCCTCGATCTTGGGCAGGATCACCTGCTTCAAGCTGTCGGGCGTGATCGGGCCGATGTGCTTGTAGCGGATGCGGCCCTCGCCGTCGATCAGGAAGGTCTCGGGCACGCCATACACGCCGAAGTCGATGCCGACACGGCCGTCGATGTCGAGCACCGACAGCACATAAGGGTCGCCATGGTCCGTCAGCCAGCGCCGGGCGCGCTCGATGGCCATCGCCGTCTCGGCTTCCAGCGCCATGCCGCGGGCGTTGATGGCGCCGTCACCGCGCACTTCCTTGTAGTTGAGGCCGACCACCGGCACGACCTTCTGCTTGGCCATCTGCACCAGCAGCGGATGCTCCTGGCGGCAGGCCACGCACCACGAGGCCCAAACGTTCAGCAACCACACCTGGCCCTTCATCTCCTCCAGCGCGAAGGGCTTGGCGGGATCATCCAGGCGGGCAAGGCTGAAGTTGGGCGCGGGCTTGTCGATCAGCGGCGAGGGCACCTCGCGCGGGTTGAGGGTGAGGCCAAAGGCAAGGAAACCCGCCAGGCCGATGAAGAGGATCAGGGGAACGAGGAATTTCGCTTTCATGTGAGGACTTTCGCGCGCTCAGGCAACGCGCTGGTTGGCCGCCACCGTCGCGTCACGCGCGGCAAGACGACGGTAACGACGGTCAGCAGCGGCAAACACGCCACCCAGGCCCATCAGGATGCAGCCCAGCCAGATCCAGCTGATGAAGGGCTTGTAGTACAGGCTGACGATCCACGTGCCGTCCTCGATCTGCTCACCGAGCGACACGTACACGTCGCGGAAGGGACCGATATCGATCGAGGCTTCGGTCATCGGCATGCCCTGCGCGAGATACATGCGCTTCTCCGGCGTCAGCGTGGCAATGGCACGGCCGTCACGGGTCACGTCGATCGTTGCGCGCGCAGCATCGTAGTTGGGGCCGTCGGCGTCCTGCACACCACGGAAGATGAAGGTGTAGCCCGCCAGCTCGGCGCGCTGGCCGTTCTGCATCTTCACGTCGAGATTGGCATCCAGACTGCCCACCAGCGTCACGCCGATGATGAACACGCCGATGCCAAGGTGTGCCAGCCACATGCCCCACCACGCCGCAGTGATGGAACGCAGACGCGCACCCAATGCCGCACCGGCGCGCTCGGAGAGGCGCCCGACCAGCAGCTGGATACTGGCCAGCACCACCCAGGCGGCCAGCGCCAGGCCCAGCACCGTGCGCCACGTGACGTGATCGACGGCATAGGCCGTGCCCACGCCGATCAGCACGCTGGCAATAAACGCCGGCGCCACCTTGCGCACCGCCGCAGCCAGATCGTCATCCTTCCAGCGCAGGAATGGGCCGAACATCATCAGCACCACGACCGGCGTCATCAGCGGAATGAACACCGCCTCGAAGTACGGCGGGCCGACCGAGATCTTGCCCATGCCCAGCGCATCGAGGAACAGCGGATACATCGTGCCCAGCAGCACCGAGGCCGAAGCCACCGACAGCAGCACGTTGTTGCCCAGCAGCGAGGTCTCGCGCGACACCAGACTGAAGCTGCCGCCGCCGCCGAGCTTGGGCGCGCGCCACGCATACAGCAGCAGCGATACGCCGATCACGATCACCAGCAGCGCGAGGATGAACAGCCCGCGCTTGGGATCGGTGGCAAAGGCATGCACGCTGGTGATGACACCCGAGCGTACGATGAAAGTACCGAGCAGCGACAGCGAGAAGGCGGAGATCGCCAGCAGCACCGTCCAGCTGCGGAAGGCGCCGCGCTTTTCGGTGACCGCGAGCGAGTGCATCAGCGCAGTGCCGAGCAGCCAGGGCATGAAGGAGGCATTTTCCACCGGATCCCAGAACCACCAGCCGCCCCAGCCCAGCTCGTAGTAGGCCCAGCCCGAGCCAACGGCGATGCCAGCGGTCAGGAACACCCAGGCCACCGTGGTCCAGGGACGCGACCAACGCGCCCAAGCCGCATCGAGCCGGCCGGTGAGCAGCGCGGCGATGGCGAAAGCGAAGGCGACCGAGAAACCCACATAGCCCATGTAGAGCAACGGCGGGTGGATGATCATGCCCGGGTCCTGCAGCAGCGGGTTCAGGTCGCGGCCTTCGCCCACCGCCGGTAACAGGCGGTCGAACGGGTTGGAGGTGACGAGCAGGAAGGACAGGAAGCCGACACTGACCCAGCCCAGCACGCCCAGCACGCGGGCGACGAAGGCTTCGGGCAGGTGGCGCGAGAACACGGTGACGGCCACCGTCCACAGCGACAGCGACATCGCCCACAGCAGCAGCGAGCCTTCGTGGTTGCCCCATACGCCGGTGATCTTGTACATCAGCGGCGTAGCGCTGTGCGAATTGCTGGCAGCGAGTTGCACCGAGAAGTCGCTCTGGATGAAGGCCCAGGTCAGACAGGCGTAGCTCACGAGCAGAAAGAAGAACTGCCCCTGCGCCGCCGGACGGCCGACGGCCATCAGCGCGAAGCGGTTGCGGCTGGCGCCCACCATCGGCACCACGGCCTGCACCAAGGCAAGCACCAGCGCGAGGACGAGGGCGAAATGTCCGAGTTCGGGAATCATGTCATTGGCTCACGGTTGCGGCGGCCTTGCTGGCCTGCTCCACCGCATGCGCCGCTTCCGGCGGCATGTAGTTCTCGTCGTGCTTGGCCAGGACTTCTGTGGCACGGAAGGTGCCATCAGCCTCGAGCTTGCCCTGCACCACAGCGCCCTTGCCTTCCTTGAACAGGTCCGGCAGCGTGCCGCGATAGGTCACCGGGATCACCTTGGCGGTGTCGGTGATCGCGAAGCTGACGGTCAGACCATCGGCCTCGCGCTTGATCGAACCATCCTCGACCATACCACCGACGCGGAAGGTCTTGCCGGTCGGCGCCTTGCCTGCGGCGACTTCGGTGGGCGTGTGGAAAAACACCAGATTCTGCTGGAAGGCGCTCAGCACCAGAGCAACTGCAGCGACAAGCAGCGCCACGCCACCACCGACCAGCATCAAACGTTTGCTACGGGCTTTCATGTTTCCGACTCCATGACCGATACCGGTGCACCGGTCTTCCTTGCTGAATCCTTGCCAACCGCACGCCGCCAGCGCAGCAGCCGCGTGACCGTGTCCTTCCGACGTCGCAGCACCAGCACGAGTTCCAGCGCCATCAGCGCGAAGGTGAGGCCATAGCTACCCCACACGTAAAACGCCGCGCCACCCATGTCCCAGAATGCGGACCAGCTTTCCCACTGCGCCATCAGGCACGCCCTCCCTTCAGCTGCGCCTCGTGCTCGAGAACCGCGCCGACCCACTCGGTGTGACGCTCACGCTCGAGGATCATCGACCGTGCGCGCCACAGCACCACGGCAATCGTGTACATCCACGCCGCGATCGCCATCACCAGCATGCCCAGCAACATGGTCGTCGCCATCGACGGCGCCTTGGTCAGACTGACCGAAGCGCCCTGATGCAGGGTATTCCACCACTGCACCGAGAAATAGATGATCGGCACATTGACCGCACCGACCAGCGCGATGATGGCCCCCGCCCGGTCGGCACGACGCGGATCTTCGATCGCGCGCGTCAGCGCAATGAAGCCGAAGTACAGGAAGAGCAGCAGCAACTGCGAGGTCAGGCGCGCGTCCCACACCCAATAGGCACCCCAGGTGGGCTTGCCCCAAAGCGCGCCGGTCCACAACGCGACGAAGCAGAACATCGCGCCGGTGGGGGCCAGCGCCTGGCTCATGACGAAGGACAGGCGGGTATTCATGACCAAACCGACCGCGGACCAGAGCGCCATCACCAGATAGATGAACATCGACATCCAGGCCGCGGGCACATGAATGAAGATGACGCGATAGACCTGACCTTGGGTGGCGTCGGTGGGCGCGACGAAAAAGCCGAGCCACAGCCCCGCCAGCGTCAGAACCAGCGCCGCGAAAGCGAACCAGGGCGCAAGACGGCCCGCCAAGGGATAAAAATTATTCGGGGCGGCGAAGCGGAACAGGCTTCGGCTGCGCTCGGGAGCATTCATGCGTCTGCGACTCGCTGTTGGTAAGCGGTTGGAACTCGTTTGCTACTGGGTCGGCCCCCTGCGCCAGCCGGATTGCCGTCGCCGCGGGATTCATTTCATCAATCAGTCGTAATGCGCAGCGCGGCAGCACACGCCCACGGCGCCAGCGCCAGCGCGCCCGCCAGACCACCGCCCAGCAGCAGCAGGTGTGCGGCGGCACCGGTACCCGACATTTCCGCCTCGACCGCACCGGCACCGAAAATCAGCACGGGTACGAACAAGGGCAACACCAGCAGGGCCAACAACATGCCGCCACCCCGCAGGCCAAGCGTCAGCGCAGCCCCTACCGCCCCAAGCAAACCCAGGATCGGCGTGCCCAGTGCCAAACTTAAAACCAGCACCGGCAAGGCGCCTTGCTCAAGGTCAAGCAGCAGTGCAAGCCCAGGTGCAACCGCCACCACCGGCAGGCCTGTGCTGAGCCAGAAAGCCAGCACTTTGGCCGTGACCCATAGCGCAGCCGGTTCGCTAGACAGGAGAAGCTGCTCCAGGGTTCCATCGGCGTAGTCCTGCGCGAACAATCGATGCAGCGACAGCAGGCAGGCGAGCAGAGCGGCAACCCACAGCACCCCCGGCGCGATTGCACGCAGTTGGTTGGGCTCGGCGCCAACGCCGAAGGGGAACAGGCACACCACGATGACGAAGAAGGCCAGGGTGACCAGCACGTCGGCACGGCCGCGCCAGGCCAACAGCAGGTCGCGGCGCAAGACAGCAACGAAGGTGCTCAGCATGCGTAGGCTCCGACATCGAGCACCCGCGGCGCCAGCGCGAACGGTGCGTCCTGATGGGTCGTCAACATCACCATGCCGCCCGCTGCGCAATGGTCGGACAATGCCTGTGCCAGATCGGCGACCGCCTTCACGTCGAGCGCGGTAAAGGGTTCATCCAGCACCCACAGCGCCCGCCGGGCGGACAGGAACAAGCGCGCAAGGCTGACGCGACGGCGCTGCCCCTGAGACAGCACACGGGCAGGGAGGTCGAGCTGATTCTCCAGGCCAATGCGCACCAAGGCCCGCACGCAGGTCTCGGCGTCCACATCCTCGCCCGCTGCGGCGCAGGCAAAACGCAGATTTTCGAGCGGGCTCAACAGGTCGTTGATGGCGGGCGCGTGGCCCAGATAGAGCAGTTCGCGATGAAAGGCTTCGCGCTCACGACGGATGGATGCGCCGCGCCAGCAGATTTCGCCCGCTTCGGCCAGCGCCAAGCCGGTGACCAAGCGCAACAAACTTGTCTTGCCGACACCATTGGGCCCGGCGATGCGGAGCAAGTCTCCCGCCTGCAGGCGGAGGGCGAGGTCGCGAAACAACAGGCGATCGCCCTTGAGGCAGGCGAGATCTTCAACTTCAAGCATGGAGCGGATTGAACCACAGGGGTGGCCGGGGCGCTATCCCGGCGCTGGCGTAAAGACACGGGCCCCGCTCCGCCCGATGGCAGGAGACGGGGCCCGTGCGTCAGACGGGGCGATCGCATCACCCCGTCTGACGCTTACGGCTTCTGCACCGGCGGGTGCATCACGTCCGGCGCCACGGCATCGCGGCCGACACCGATATCCTGGTCAACCGGCGGCAGCGAGTGGGCGATGCCCTTGTGACAATCGATGCAGGTCTGGCCTTCGGCAAAGCCGGCCTGGTGCATCTGGTTGGAACGACGGCCCTGCACCGAATAGTCGAAATACTCGTAATTGTGGCAGTTACGGCATTCCTGCGAGTTGTTCGCTTTCATGCGGCGCCATTCGTTTTGCGCCAGGCGCAAGCGTTCGCTGGCGAACTTCTCGGGCGTGTCGATGGTGCCCATGATCTTGCCGTACACTTCGCGCGAAGCCTTGATCTTGCGGATCATCTTCGGGCCCCACTCCTTGGGCACGTGACAGTCCGGGCAGGTCGCCCGCACGCCGGTGCGGTTCTGGTAGTGGATGGTGTTGCGGTATTCCTTGAAGACGTTCACCTCCATCTCATGGCAGGAAATACAGAACTTCTCGGTGTTGGTCATCTCCAGGGCCCAGTTGAAGCCACCCCAGAAGATCACACCCGCGGCGAAGAGCAGCACGATAGCGCCCCAGCCCGCACCGCGAACGCGCTGCATCAGGCTCTTGTTGTTGTCGGTCATGACGATCCCCGTTTATTGAAGCCTCAGCGCAGGCCTTCCGCGCGCTGGAACTTGTTTGCCACCAGCGGCTTGGCATCGGTCTGCGGCACATGGCACTGCATACAGAAGTAGCGGCGCGGCGAGATGTTCGACAACTCACCCCCATCACGGTCCTTGAAGTGCGTCAGGCTGACCTTGGTCGCACCGGTTTCCTTGTAGCGACTCCAGGCGTGGCAATCCATGCACTTGTTGAAGTTGATGGTGACTTCATAGCCTTCGACCTTGTGCGGAATCAGCGGCGGCTGCTGCACGTAGTCGCGCTCGATCGGCGCTTGGTCCGGAATCGGCTTGTAGTTGCCGACCTGCAGTTCCTGCTCGGCGACATCCGCACCGCGGATGCTCTTGACGGCCTGCGCCATCGCTGCGGGCGGCACCATTGCACCGAAGCCGACGGCGGCGACGAGTGCGAGCACCAGATTTCGAGTTTGTTTTTTCATGACTCGCTCCTGTTGAATCGGGTCGTAATACGGAAAACATCCTTGCCGCACACATCCACACAGCGTCCGCAGGTGGTGCAGTCAGCATCCAGAATAAGGGGGTGATCCTGGCCCACGCCCTTCAGCGCAGGCCGGATGACCTGGGGCTCGGGACATACGGCGAAGCAGTCCATGCAGTCGTTGCAGGCACTGCGTTTGTCCGCCGACACCTTGAGCACCGAGCGGCGGCCAAGCAGCGCATAGAACGCGCCTTGCGGGCACAGGTGACCGCACCAGCCACGCGGCGCGATCAGCAGATCGTAGAAAAAGATGCCGCCAACGATGCCCCAGGCCAGGCCGAAGCCGAAAATCAGCCCACGGTGGAACATCGACACCGGATTCACCCACTCCCACGCCAGCGAACCGGTCGCCGCCGCAATCACCAGTACGAAACCCAGCAGCCAGTATCGAGTGTTGCCCGCCGGCGCCTTGCCACCCTTCAGCCCCAGCCGACGACGCAGCCACGCGGCAGCATCGGTGACGAGGTTCACCGGGCACACCCACGAGCAGAACAGCCGCCCACCCAACAGCAGGTAGAAGGCCAGCACGATTCCGCCGCCGAGCAGCGCCTCCTGATAAGGCCACTGCCCTGCCGCCAATTGCTGCGCGATCAGGAAGGGATCGGTCAGCGGCAGCACACCGAGCGTCAGGCTGGACGCCAGGTTGCCCTTGACGATCCACCAGCCCAACCACGGCCCGGCGAGGAACAACGCCAGAATGCCCAGTTGCGACGCGCGCCGCAGCAACAGCCACTTGTGCGCACGCAGCCAGCCCTTGGCTTCGATAGCCTCATGCCCCGGTCGCGCGACCACACCACGCATGGCTGCGCCACGAACGGAAGTGGGCGGCACCACGCGTTCCGGCTTGCCACCGGTCGTCGTCTGCGCGCTCATGGCTTCCACCCCGAATCGAGACCACCGCTACCCGGTTGGGCAGGCGCGTAGTCTGGAACCTGAGCTGGAACCTGCGGCCCCTCACCCGGTTTGACGCGAGTATCGCCGTAGGCCTTGTCCTCGAGACCACGAACGGGCAGCTCGACCTGATCACCGATCAGCGAACGGCCTGCCGCTTCCTTCTCTTCCCAGCCACGCAGGTAGTGCTCCGCCTTCGAGCCCTGCGCCAGCTTGAT
>Ga0209066_10002957_pt1 | contig 19946 bp, 18 predicted proteins | sample All_14_2_FD_187198 | JGI IMG/M metagenome (GOLD analysis project Ga0209066, IMG submission 187198) | Freshwater microbial communities in response to fracking from Pennsylvania, USA - Allegheny Zone_MetaG_DW_15 (SPAdes) (version 2) ... | reverse complement strand
CCGCCAAGGTCGTTCAGTAAGCACGGGTCGGCTCGACCCGGACACGGTCGGGCGGCTATGGCGGGCGTTCCCGGTGGGGCGCCCGCATCGTTTTTCATCCAACGAGTTTTCTCATGTCCCTCTACACCCTGCTCGGGGCGCTGGAGATCGGTCTGATCTTCAGTCTCGTCGCCCTCGGCGTGTATATCTCTTTCCGGCTGCTGCGCTTCCCGGACCTGACGGTCGACGGCAGCTTCCCGCTGGGTGGCGCAGTCGCGGCGACGATGATCGCGGCCGGCTACGACCCTTTCACCTCGACGCTCGTCGCGACCTTGGCAGGCGCGTTCGCAGGGCTGATCACCGGCTGGCTCAATGTGCGCCTCAAGATCATGGACCTGCTCGCCAGCATCCTGATGATGATCGCGCTGTATTCCATCAACCTGCGCATCATGGGCAAACCCAATGTGCCGCTGATCACCGAGCCGACGGTGTTCAGCGTGCTGCAGCTTGAGTCCATGGCGGACTATGTCTTCCGCCCGCTGCTGCTGGTGTTCGTGGTGCTGGCGGTCAAGTTTCTGCTGGATGCGTATTTCGCCACCCAGAGTGGTCTGGCGATTCGTGCCACCGGCTCCAATGCGCGCATGGCACGGGCACAGGGCGTCAATACCGGACTCGCGGTGCTGGCCGGCATGGCTTTGTCGAATGCCTTGGTCGGCCTGGCCGGTGCGTTGTTCGCACAGACCCAGGGTGGTGCCGACATCTCGATGGGTGTCGGCACCATCGTCATCGGCCTGGCCGCGGTGATCGTGGGCGAAAGCCTGTTGCCGTCGCGCAAGCTCTACCTGGCGACGATCGCAGTCATCGTCGGCGCGATCGTGTATCGCTTCTTCATCGCACTGGCGCTCAACTCGGATTTCATCGGCCTGCAGGCGCAGGATCTCAATCTGGTCACCGCGCTGCTGGTGACGGTGGCGCTGGTGGTGCCCAAGCTGCGCGCCCACTGGTCCGGCAGGAAAGGAGCCTGAGATGCTTAAAGCAAGTGACCTGCGTCTGACCTTCAACCCGGGTACCCCGATCGAAACCCAGGCCCTGCGCGGCATGACGCTCGAGATCCCGTCCGGGCAATTCGTGACCGTGATCGGCTCGAACGGTGCCGGCAAGTCGACCTTCCTCAACGCCGTGTCCGGCGAGCAGCGGGTCGATAGCGGCAGCATCGAGATCGACGGCATCGACATGACCCGCCAGCCGGTGTGGGCGCGGGCACGTCATGTGGCGCGGGTGTTCCAGGACCCCTTGGCCGGTACCTGCGAAGACCTCACCATTGAAGAGAACATGGCGCTGGCGAAGATGCGCGGCCAGCGTCGCGGTTTTTCCTTTGCCGTCAAGCCGGCGCTGCGCGAGGAGTTCCGCGCCCAGTTGTCGACCTTGGGCCTGGGGCTGGAGAACCGTCTGTCAGACCGTATCGGCCTGCTCTCGGGTGGTCAGCGCCAGGCGGTCAGCCTGCTGATGGCGGCGCTGCAGCCCTCGCGCCTGCTGTTGCTCGACGAGCATACCGCTGCGCTCGACCCGCGCACCGCAGCCTTCGTGCTGGAGCTGACCGTGCGTATCGTTGCCGAGCACAAGCTCACCACGATGATGGTCACCCACTCGATGCGCCAGGCGCTGGACGTTGGCCAGCGCACGGTGATGCTGCACCAGGGCCAGGTCGTACTGGATGTGTCCGGCAAGGAGCGCGAAGGCCTCGACGTGCATCATCTGCTCGAGATGTTCGAGAAGGTGCGCGGCGAGGAGGTCGACGACGACAAGCTGCTGCTGAGCTAGCGCCTGGGCGTCGTGAGGGGCGCTGTGGCGGTGATGTACGTCAGGGTTCGGGTGCCGCAGCCTCGAGTCGTCAGGGCGTGTCTCTAAATTTTCGTTTGTGAGACAAGTTCTGGAGAGTCCGTCCGCAGCCTGTTTCGGCCATCAAGAGACATAGCGGCTGAGAAATTTCCTCCAACGCGAACGGCGGGTAACCGATCTGGGACTGGTCATCGGGCTTCGACAATTACGCGGTCTGCGCTGATCGCCATTTTGTCCGGCCCGCGTTCTTCACTCTGAACATCCCGATTCCCGTTGTGGCCGGTGCTCCCTCCGACAAATCTGCCCCCACCGCTTGCGAAATGTACGTCATTGACGTACGTTTCGCGAGTGAGAACAGTTGCTGAAACCGCTATCTTCCAACGCTATGCCAGCGAAGTCTGGTCGGAAGTCGAGCGCGTTGAGTTCATCAACTGGATCGCGGCCAATCCAGAAGCCGGTGACGTCATCCGGGGAAGTGGCGGCTGCCGTAAGGTGCGTTGGACATCTGCGGGACAAGGAAAACGCGGCGGTGCCCGGGTCATCTACTTCAACGCGAACACCGAGACCATTTGGTTGTTGATCGTCTACAAGAAAGCCAAGTTCGACAATCTCCCCACGTCCTTCTTGGCGGAGTTGAAGCAAGGAGTCGAAGATGCCCTCTGAGATCGAAAAGTTCCAGCAGGATTTGCTTGAGTCCGTCAAGCAAATGAGACGTGGCGAGGCCGCACGCACCACGCAAGTTGAATTGTCTGAAGCCGCTGAGGCTCGCGCAAAGACGGGCTTGTCTCAGCAAGCTTTCGCGGAGCTCCTTGGCGTGTCCTCCAGAACGCTGCAGGAGTGGGAGCAGGGTCGTCGCTCGCCCACAGGTGCCGCCAAGACGCTGCTCCGTGTTGCTGTTGCTCACCCCGAAGTCTTGCAAGAATTGCGTATTTGAATCAATGCACATCGGGTAGTTTCAAAAGTCCAGACGGGCGGCAGCTTGACGATCTGCATGCTGCTGTCGCTCTTGAGAATGTCATCAGGCGGCTCTGGGTCGGTAGGGTGAGTTGGAGATTTCGTCAACCGGTCATTGTTCTCGCATACACCCGAGCGGAATCAAGCGACATCATTGGCCGAGCACGAGGCGCTCAGGCTGAAGAAACGGCTGGTAGCTTGAAGATCAGAGAGCCACTTCGACCTTGCAAGCATTAGCAGGCAGGTCAGGGGCGGATGCACTCAGCAAGCGCACCGAGAGATCATTCTCATCCTTGAGTGGTGCGCACAACTGGCGCACAATGAGCGCATTGTTTCCCTTGGAGCGCTCGATGAACTCCCTAACCAAAGACACCCGCCTGCACATTCGCTGTGACCAGGAAGTTCGGCGTCTGCTCGACAAGGCTGCGGCCTACGCGCACATGAGCGTGTCGGAGTTCGTGCTGCGAAACGCGGTCGAGCAAGCGCAGACCCTTGTTCAGCAGCACGAGGCCATCACGCTGTCGCAGCAGGATTTCTCCGCATTTCTCGATGCACTGGACCCCCCGGCGGAATCCGCCCCGGCTCTGCAGAGGGCATTCGCCCGTCACGCCAAACAGGTGCGCTGAGTGGAGTACCGCATTCGCGCGCTCGACAGCGAGGTGGCGACGGCCGATTTTCGATGCGGGGAGGCTGCACTGGATGAATATCTGCATCGCTATGCCAAACAAGATATCAAGCGCGGAGTGGCGCGGGTGTTTGTGGCCACGCCGGCAGATTTGAGCAGTGAGGTTGCAGGCTTCTACACACTCAGTGCAGCGAGCGTCGCAGCCGAACAGCTACCCGAATCCTTGCGCAAGAAGCTGCCGCGTTATCCCGTCCCCGCCGCCTTGCTCGGTCGGCTTGCAGTGAGTCAATTGGCGCAAGGGCAGGGCCTGGGCTCGATCCTGCTGGTCGATGCGTGCAAGCGGGTGGCCGCCGCCAGCCAGACGCTCGCGGTGGCGGCCATCGTCGTCGATGCCAAATCGCCCGCGGCGGCCAGCTTCTACAAGCACTTCGGATTCGTCGAGCTTCCTGGCCAGCCGGGGCGCTGGATGTTGCCGAGGTCCCATTTCGTTCAAGGACTTTGAACGCCTGATTGTTCTCGACTCACAGAATCCTTCGCCGCGCGCTTTCCGACCTTCACGACCGCCGATGTCCCGGGCGATCGCTTAGAATCCGCGTTTTACCCCAGATCGCACCGACGCCGCCATGTCCCAGAATTCCGCATCCCGTCCCATCCGTACCCGCTTCGCCCCCAGCCCGACCGGTTACCTGCACATCGGCGGCGCGCGCACCGCGCTGTTCTCCTGGGCCTTTGCCCGTCGCCACGGCGGCACCTTCATCCTGCGCATCGAGGACACCGACGTTGCCCGCTCCACGCCCGCGGCGGTGCAGGCCATTCTCGACGGCATGCACTGGCTGGGCCTGGAGCATGACGAGGGCCCGTTCTATCAGATGCAGCGCATGGAGCGTTACAAGGAAGTCATTCAGCAGATGCTGGCTACCGGTACGGCCTACCACTGCTACATGTCGTCCGAGGAACTGGACCAGATCCGCGAGGAGCAGCGTGCCCGCGGCGAGAAGCCGCGCTACGACGGTCGCTGGCGCCCCGAGGCGGGCAAGACCCTGCCGCAGCCGCCCGAAGGCGTGCAGCCGGTAGTGCGCTTCCGCAACCCGACCGAGGGTGTGGTGGCGTGGGACGACCTGGTGAAGGGCCGCATCGAGATCAGCAACACCGAACTCGACGATTTCATCATCGCCCGTGCCGACGGCACGCCGACCTACAACTTCTGCGTGGTGGTGGACGACTGGGACATGGGCATCACCCACGTCATCCGGGGCGACGACCACGTCAACAACACCCCGCGCCAGATCAACGTGCTGCAGGCGCTCGGCGCCGAGGTGCCGCTGTACGCGCACCTGTCGATGATCCTCGGCGACGATGGCACCAAGCTCTCCAAGCGCCACGGTGCGGTAAGCGTGATGCAGTACGACGACGATGGCTACCTGCCGGACGCGGTCATCAACTACTTGGCGCGTTTGGGCTGGAGCCACGGCGACGATGAAGTCTTCAGTCGTCAGCAGTTCGTCGAGTGGTTCGATCTCGACCACATCACGCCCTCTGCCGCGCAGTTCAATACCGAGAAGCTCAACTGGCTCAACGCCCAGTACATCAAGAAAGCCGACGACAGCTTCCTGGCTGCGCAGGCGGCTAACCGACTCGCCCGCCGTGGCGTGAACCCCGAGACCGGCGTGACCTTGGAAGCGGTGGTCGCGCTGTACAAGGACCGCGTCGCCAACCTCAACGAGCTGGCCGATTCGGTCGAGCTGTTCGTGGCCGACGTGCATCCGGCGCCGGAAGTGATCGGTCAGCACCTGACCGACACCGCGAAGACCGCGCTGTCCAGCCTGCGGGGCCGTCTGGCCGAGGTGGAGTGGAACAAGGTCGCGTTGTCGCAAGCGATCAAGGACACCATGGCCGAGTACGGCCTGAAGATGCCGCAGGTGACGATTCCGCTGCGGGTGGCCGTGCTGGGCGTGCCGCAGACGCCGTCGATCGACGCGGTGCTGGACGTGCTGGGGCGCGAGCGTGTGCTGGCGCGGCTCGATCGCCACCTGTGATCGCGGCTGAAACAGTGTGTTGAAACGGCGAAGGCCCCGAACAAGTCGGGGCCTTCGCCGTTTCGGTGCCGTGTAGCAGGGCGCTCAAGCGGCCTTACGTGCGGCCCGGGTTGCCGGGGTGGAGATCATGTCGAGCCCCGCAACCGGGGCCAGTTTGGCAACGTCGCTGAACAGCGACTGCATCGAGCTGCTCACTTCATTGAGGTGACGCGTGCTGATTTCGGCCACTTCCGACTGCGTGCGCAGGCAGATTTCATTCACGTTGCGCAGGTATTCGGCGGCCTGTTCGAACCCCTGATTCTGTGCCGAAACGCGCTCGGCGAACTGGTCATGCAGCGCTTCGCCGCTGACGGGCACGCTCTGGGCCGACGCGAAGGCGCACAGCGAGCGGGCCACGCCGACGTTCAGCGCAAGCAGCTGTTCCGAGGCGTCGAGCACGATGTCGGCGAGCGACTGAAAGGTCTGCAGGCTGGATTGGGCGGTGGCGGCGAAACGCTGCATGGACGGATGGGTGTTCATCTGGGCTTCCTCTCGACTGGAACAACGACGTGTTCGAAGGCCACGATGCTAAGGCGCGGGGCATGGGGGCGATATACCCCGTTTTCAGTGTTTCTACGTACCGGTAAACCAGTACGGCATGTAACCCGAAGTAAAGGATTCAGGGGTTCAGTCTGCGACCAGACTGATGCCGTTGAGGATGGCGTAGCGCGTGAGGTCAGCCACGTTGTGCAAGTCGAGCTTGCGCATGATGTTGCGGCGGTGCACTTCCACCGTCGATGCGGCGACATGGAGCCGCTCGGCAATGCGCGCCGAGGTGAGCCCTTCGGCGATCAATTGCAGCACCTGTCGTTCACGCGCCGTGAGCTGTCGTGACCGGGCCTGCAGGTCAGTACCGAAACGCAATGCGCTGGCGACCGCGCCTGCGACGTCCGGACAGAGGTAGGTGCGACCGTGGCGCACGTTGTGGATGGCGCGCAGCAATTCGTCGCCCGCTTCGGCCTTCGTCACGTAGCCGTGAGCACCCGCGTTGAGCAGGTCAATGACGAACTGTCGGTCGGCATACGCGGACAGCCCGATGACGCGGACCTCGGGGTGCAGGGTATGCAAGCGTCGCGTGGCATCGATGCCGTTCATGCCGGGCATGCCGATGTCGATGCAGACGATATCCACGTCACCGTCTGCAACCAGACGCAACAAGGCTTCGCCATCGGCAGCCTCGCCGACCACTTCGAAGTCGGGCTCTTTCTCCAGCAGCGCGCGCAGAGCGTGCCGGAACATCTGGTGGTCGTCGGCGAGCACGATGCGTAGTTTCATGGCGGCCTCCTTCACGCGCTGCGCGCCTGCAGGGCAAGTTCAACTTCGACATCGGTTCCGCTGCCAGGTGCCGAGCGCAGCGTGAAATGTCCGCCGGCCAGTTCGGCCCGTTCGCGCATGGTGATCAGGCCCAGACCGGGCGTGGAGCCGCCGTGGCCAAGTGCCGTGGGATCGAAGCCACAGCCATCGTCGCAGATGCGCAGCTGGATGCATTCGCCCTTTTGACGCAGGCTGACACGAACGAGATTGGCTGACGCATGCTTGACACAGTTGGTGATGGCTTCCTGGGCAATGCGGAACAGCAGTGTCTGTAGTGCCGGCGGAAGCGCATTGGTCGCGTCGTCGAGATCGAGCAGCACCGAGCTGCCGCTGTGGCGTGCCATCTGGTTGGCGAACTCGCGGATGGCAGGAGCGAGTCCGGCGTAGTCGAGCGTGGCGGGGCGCAGGGTGGTGCAGATCTCGCGGATGCCCGCATTGGTGTCGGCGAGCAGGGCGCTCGCATCGTCGAGCAGGGGTTCGAGCTCCCTGCGCACGGGTTCGGGCAGGGCACTGACCAGATTGGCGAAGGTGAGCTTCAGCGCGGCGAGATTCGGGCTGGCGCGATCGTGCAGGGCTGCTGCCAGCTGCCGGCGTTCACGCTCACCGACATCCAGCAAGCGGCGCGACAGTTCGGCAAGGCGTGCCGTATGGCTCAGGCGTTCGGCTTCCAGGGCCTTGCGCTCGGTGATGTCCTGAACCGTGCCGTAGAGCATGAAGATCCGGCCATGGCCATCGGCGACCGGGACAATCACGGTGACATGATGGCGCCTCGCGCCCGAGGGCAGGATCACCTCTTGTTCCAGGGTGCTGCGTTCGCCGCTGTCGATTGCGTGCCAGAAGGCGTCACGTGTGAGTTCGAGCGATTCCGGGCTGAAGTAGGACAAGGCCTCGTTGACGTCCGGCACCCCGTATTCGATGGGGCGCTCGAACAGGCGGAACAACTCGTGCGACCAGGTCATCCGCGCCGTGTCACGCTCCAGCGTCCAGTCGCCGACGCGTGCCAGTGCTTGCGTGGCCGCCAGGCGGCGCTCGACGTTTGTCAGCGCGGTCGCGATATCGGAGTCGGCTGCGAGCGGTTTCACTCTTCGATGCGGCCTGCCCGGGGAGGGCGTAACAAAAACCGCGCCGGATCGACTGCATCGCACAAATCGCGTTCCAGCGGCAGCGGTTCGCCTTCCAGCTGACTCGCGAGTAACTCGGCGGCGATCGCTGACCAGACGAGCCCGCGTGCGCCGTAGCCGGACAGCACGTAGGCGCCCGGCTGGCGCGGAATGTCGGTGAGGGGCGTGTTGCGATCGACGCAGGTCACCGCCGGCAGGGCGCCGATCATCGGCATGCGGTCGGGCGATGCCGGGCGAAAGCCGACGCGCCCGCCAATCTGCGCAAGGGACACTTCGGCTGTGATCCCAGGCAGCATGCCCTCGAGCTTGGCCAGGTTTTCGGCGTGATCGCCAGCACGCAGCGTCTCGTCATCATCGTCTACCGCAAAAGTGGCGCCGGCGCAGCGCAGGCCGTCGACTTCCGGACTGACGTAGCCGCTACGGCATACCACGACCCGGGGGGCACTGTTGACCGCAGCCGGCAGCAACGAGACCTGGCCACGGGCGCTGACCACGGGGAGCCGTCCGGGTGCAAGCAGGTCACGGATGGCGGTACCTGCGGCAATCACGATGATGGGCGCGTGGGCAATCACGGTGCCTTGGGCGTCGATGGCCAGCCAGCGCTCCCCGTCGTGTTCGATCCTGACGGCTTTCCGGCCGAAATGCCGGTGGATGGCACGGGTATGGCGCGCCAGATTGGCCGCACACAGGCTCGGAGGCTGTACCCAACCGCTGTCGCCGAAAAACCAGCCACCGGTTGGAAGGGTCCATCCGGCGAGTGCGGACGCCTCCGCTGCTTCGACGTAGCGCAGGTGCGCGGTGGGCAGGCCAAGGCGCTCGACCACGGCCTGCATCTTGGATGCTTGCGTTTCATCGCGAGCAAGGTGCAGCACACCGCAGGCCTCTGCTTTGACCCCGTGGTCCGCTTTCCGCAGGCGGGCGATGTGACGCCAGCCGTAAAGCGTGCCCGCGCGCGTCAAGCGACCCATGCGGTTGTCGTCGAGGCTGGGTAGTGGCCGCAATACGCCGGCCAGATTGCCTGACGCACCGGTGGCCGGTGCGTCGGCGGTTTCGATCAGATCGATCAGCCAGCCGCGTGCGGCGAGGCGTTCAGCCACGGCGCACCCGGCCAATCCTGCACCGATCACCAGCGCGTGGCGCTGCGGCTCGGAGGATGGAGACCGCACGACAGCCGAAGCGGGCAGTGCGCTGCGGCCGACAGGGCGCGCATCGGGGCGCAACACGCCGCGCAGCATCTGCCGTTTGCCACCGAAGCCGGTCGTCTTTTCGACTTCGAAGCCGGCGTGCCGCAGATGTTCACGCACAGTGCCTGCCACTGACCACGTGGCCAGGGTGGCCCCCGGTGCGGCGAGGCGGGCGAGTTGGTGGCAGACGCCGGGCGACCATAGATCCGGGTTCTTTGCCGGCGAGAAGCCATCGAGGTAAAACGCATCGGCCTGGGCGACGATCTGTGCCAGACCCGCTCGCGCATCGCCGAAGTAAAGTGTCAGCGTGACTCGATCGTCGTCGAGATGCAGCCGGTGCAAGCCGGGCACCGGTATCGGCCACTGGCTGCGCAGCTCGGCCGCCAAGGCGGCGAACTGCGGCCAGCGCGCATGCAGCTGCGCCAGGTCATCGGCACTGAAGGGATGGAGCTCGCAGGAAATGAAGTGCAAGCGCCCGCAGCGAGCCGGGTCATCGCGCCATGCAGCCCAGGTCGCGAGAAAGTTCAGGCCAAGCCCGAAGCCGGTTTCCAGCACCACGAAACGGTCGCGCTGTTGCCAGCGTCGGGGCAGCGCATTACCGGCGAGAAAAACGTGATGCGCCTGCCCAAGCCCGCCGTCTGCAGAATGATAGACGTCGTCGAAGGTGTCGGAGTAAGGCGTACCGTCCTCGGCAAAGGCGAGGCGCGCCGGGATGATCGGCATCGCTCAGTGTGCAGCCGCCTTGCCGGGCAGCACGCGTTTGACGAGACCGACGAGCACCAGTACCACGGCGCCGGCCAGGATGCCGACCACACCGTCGAGCAGCGTGGGCAACAAGGCGCCGCTGAAGCCGGTCATGCCGGCGGTGAGACTTTCGATCAGCGCATACACCGGCGGCAGGCCGTGGGTCAGGATGCCTCCGCCGACCAGGAACATGGCCGCCGTACCCAGCACCGACAGCGCCCGCATCAGCCACGGTGCCAGCCACAGGATGGCTGACCCCATTCCCCGTGCCACGACACTGGCCTGACGGCTGAGGAACAGTCCGGCGTCGTCGAGCTTGACGATGCCCGCGACCAGCCCATACACGCCGATCGTCATCATCACCGCGATACTGATCAATACCGCAATCTGGGTGCCGAATGCCATTCCACCCACCACGCCCAGCGCAATGACGATGATCTCGGCCGACAGGATGAAGTCGGTGCGCACCGCGCCCTTTATCTTGTCCTTCTCGAGTGCTACCAGATCGACATCGGGGTTGGACAAGGCCTTCACCACCTCGCTGCGATGCTCGGCTTCTTCCTGGCCATGCAGGAATTTATGCACCAGCTTTTCGAAGCCCTCGAAGCACAAGAAGGCTCCTCCCAGCATCAGCAGTGGTGCGATCAGCCACGGAATGAAGGCGCTGATCGCCAGCGCCGCCGGCACCAGGATGGCCTTGTTGATCAGCGATCCCTTGGCCACAGCCCATACCACGGGCAGTTCGCGGTCAGCTTGTACGCCGGTGACCTGCTGGGCATTGAGGGCAAGGTCGTCGCCCAGTACGCCAGCCGTTTTCTTGGTTGCGACCTTGGTCATTGTCGCGACATCGTCGAGCACGCTCGCGATGTCGTCGAGAAGCAGGAACAGGCTGCCGCCGGCCATGGAAGGCTTACTCCATCCGCATCTGCGGGAACAGGATGACGTCGCGGATCGAGGGCGAATCGGTCAGCAGCATCACCAGACGGTCGATACCGATGCCGCAGCCGCCGGTCGGGGGCAAGCCATACTCGAGTGCGCGGATGTAGTCGGCGTCGAAGAACATGGCTTCTTCGTCGCCGGCTTCCTTGGCTTCGACTTGCGAGCGGAAGCGCGCGGCCTGGTCTTCGGGGTCGTTGAGTTCGGAGAAGCCGTTGGCGATCTCGCGGCCGACGATGAATAGCTCGAAGCGCTCGGTGATCTCGGGGTCGGTGTCGGAGGCGCGCGCGAGCGGCGACACTTCGACCGGGTAGTCGATGATGAAGGTCGGCTCCCACAGCTCGGCTTCGGCGCAGGCTTCGAACAGCTGCAGCTGCAGGCTGCCCAGGCCGCCCGGCTTCACCTTCTCGCCGAAGGCGACGATCTTGGCCTTCAGCCAGTCCGCATCCGCCAGTTGTTCTTCGGTGAAGCCCGGGTGGTACTTGCGGATCGCCTGCACGATGGTGAGGCGGTGGAAGGGCTTGGACAGGTCCAGCTCGCGACCCTGGTATACGAAGGATTCGGTGCCCAGCGCCTCGCGCGCAGCGTGGCGGATCAGGCCCTCGGTGAAGTCCATCAGCGTCTTGTAGTTCGCGTACGCCTCGTAGAACTCCATCATGGTGAATTCGGGGTTGTGGCGCGGGCTGAGGCCTTCGTTGCGGAAGTTGCGGTTGACCTCGAACACCTTCTCGAAGCCGCCCACCACGAGGCGCTTCAGGTACAGCTCGGGCGCGATGCGCAGGAACAGTTCCATGTCCAGCGCGTTGTGGTGGGTGGTGAAGGGTTTGGCCGCAGCGCCGCCGGGGATGGGATGCATCATCGGCGTCTCGACCTCGAGGAAGCCGTGGCCCGTCATGTAGTTGCGGATTGACTGCACCATGCGGCTGCGCGCCACGAAGGTGAAGCGCGACTGCTCGTTCATGATCAGGTCGACATGACGCTGGCGGTACTTCTGCTCGACGTCGGTGAGGCCGTGGAACTTGTCCGGCAGCGGGCGCAGGCTCTTGGTCAGCAGGCGGATTTCGCAGGCCTTGACGGACAGCTCGCCGGTCTTGGTCTTGAACACCGTGCCCACGCAGCCGACGATGTCGCCGATGTCCCAGGTCTTGAACTGCGCATAGACGTCTTCACCCACGGCGTCGCGCTGCACATACAACTGAATGCGGCCCGACAAATCCTGAATGGTGACGAAGCTCGCCTTGCCCATCACGCGCTTCAGCATGATGCGGCCAGCCACCTTGACTTCGACCGGCATCGCTTCCAGCGCTTCGGCGTCTTTCTCGCCATACAGCTCGTCGAGCTTGCCGGCGGTGTTCTCGCGCGAGAAATCGTTGGGGAAGGCGCGGCCGCTCTGGCGCCAGGCGGCGAGTTTTTCGCGGCGCTCGGCGATCAGGTGGTTCTCGTCCTGCGGCGGGGTGTTCGTCTGGTCGGACATGGTGTCGGTTCGGTTCGGATGAAAATTCGTGGGCGTCGGCACAGGGCCGGCGGCAAAGGCGTGATTGTCGCAGGCCAGGGAGGCCAGGGCAATTGCACCCCGCAGTCACGTTAAACTCTCATTAATGTGAGGATAACCTCTCATGAGTGAGATTTATGTCCTTGTTTTCGCCAACGGGTCGATGGAATATTTCTGCAAAAATTTTCAGGTCGTTCCTCAAGTGCCCGTCTTGCTGACCGATAGTGAAGAAACCGCAGGCAAGTATCAGCAACTCCCCCAGCATCAGGAATCACGGTAATGAGCACGTTCAGGCAGCTATACGAGACTGTCGAAAAAACCTTCTGGAACACGCTGACCAAAAAGCTCAGCAGCTTCCTTCTGTTGTTCCTGTTCAATCTGCTCTATCTGGCTGCGCAGACTTGGCAGACGTCTGAAATTGCCGACGCCCTGGCCGAAGGCAAGATTGCGCCCGAGTTGGCTGCGCGCATTACCGCCGCGCTGCAGACCGGGCAGTGGGTGATGATCGCCATTACCGTGGTGGCGCTTGTCGTCGTCATCGGTCAGGTTGCCTACCTGCGCCACCTGATCGTCCATCCGATCCGCGGCATGATCGGCATCTTTGATGAAATCGGCCGCGGCGAAGGCGATTTCTCGCGCGATCTTCCGCTCGTCACCCATGACGAGTTCCGCGAACTCGCCAGCAGCTACAACCGCTTTGCCGACAAGATGCGCCACATCATCGGCGAGGTACGCACCACCAGCGTGGGCATCGCGCGTGAGGCGGTTCAGGTACGGGTCAAGGTCGAGGCGGCAGCCAATCATGCGCGCGACCAAGGCCGGATGACGACTTCGGTGTTCGATGCGAGCAGCGAGTCGACCACGGCCATCGAGCATGTGTCGCAAAGTGCGACCCGCATCAGTGCGTCGACGGCGGACAATCTGCGCATCGCCCGCGGTTCCTTGACGGAGATGCAGGACATTGCCGGCAAGATCAACGCTGTCAGCGACAAGGTGCTGCAGTTCAACCAGACGGTGGATGAGCTTTCCCAGCGTTCGGAAAGCGTCAAACAAATCGCGGTGCTGATCCGCGAGGTCGCGGACCAGACCAACCTCCTTGCGCTCAATGCCGCCATCGAGGCTGCACGTGCGGGCGAAGCAGGGCGCGGCTTCGCCGTGGTGGCGGACGAAGTGCGCAAGCTGGCCGAACGCGTCAACAAGGCGACGGCCGAAATCGTCGGCAACATCAACGGCATGCTCGAACTGGTGTCCGAGACACGTAGCGAGAACGAGGTGATCAACGCCGATGTGCTGCAGACGCGCGAGGTGGTTGACCGTTCGGCGCGTCAGTTCGAGCACATGGTCGGCGAGTTCGAGGCGACCGGTGCGCAGTTGACGCAGATTGCCGCGGCCATGGGGTCCTTGTCGGACACCAATGCCAGTGTTCATGAAAAGGTCACAGCGATCAATGAGTTGTCCCGCATCGTCGCGCAGCAGATGGACGACAGCGAGCAGCGCACTGCGCAGCTGACCAAGGCGACCGAGGGCGTGCAGGAACTGGTGTCGCGCTTCAAGACCGGGCGCGGGGCTTTCGATCAGGCGGTCGAGCAGGCACGGCGCTTCCGTGATCGGGTGCAGGAGCAACTCGAGCAGATGGCGGCGAACCACGTCGACGTGTTCGAACGCCGTTACCAGCCTGTCCCCAATACCAACCCGGCCAAGTTCCGAACTGCCTGGGGCGACGATTTCGCCCGTCGTTGCCAGTCGATCCTCGATGACAGCCTGGCTGCGACCCGTGGTGCGGCTTTTGCCGTGGCGGTCAACGCCGACAGTTATCTGCCGGTGCACAACACCAAGTTCTCAAAGCCGCTTACGGGCAACTACGAGCAGGACCTGGTGGGTAACCGAACCTGCCGCAAGTTCGAAAGTCCGTCCGAACTGCGCGCGGCGCGCAACACCGAGCCGTTGTTGCTGCAAACCTACCTGCGTGACACCGGCGAAATTCTGTGCGACATCGCCATGCCGCTGATGGTGAGCGGGCGTCACTGGGGCAACGTTCGTATCGGCGTGCCGGCCGACGCGCTGCTGGGCGCCTGACCCGGCGGTACCGAAGCTTTCTTCAGTGCCAGCGCGAGGCGTCTTCCTCGCGCTCGAAGGACACCGTTCGCCCGTTTGCCAGCCATTCGCGAATCCGCCACGGCGCGCCGGTCGGGTCAAGCTCGACCAGGCCGATTCCGCTGCCGTTCAGCAAACGCCGGCCGGACGCCGCGTCCTGCGGTTTGCGTGGAATCACCCGCATGCTTCGGCGGCGTGTAAACCAGTTCAGGGGGGAGCGAGGCGAGTACAGCCAGCGGTTGAGCCGGTCCAGCACGGCCAGCAGTCGCGGCGGGAATTCATTACGCAGGCCGCTGCTGCAGATCTGCCAGATGTCGGGCCCGCGAATACGTCCGCGCAGCTCCACGTCATAGACGAACGAGTAATGCACATCCCCCGACAGCACGACGAAGTTCTTCGGCGTGCGTCGGTGACGGAAGATGTTGAGAATTGCGTGCGCCGCGCCGCGGTGCGCCATCCAGTTTTCCGCATCGACCATCAGCGGATGGCCGAACCAGGTAAAGGCGCGCTGGATGGACTCGATCAATTTCACGCCGAAGATCGGCGCCGGGGATACCAGCAGGACCGCGTCGTGGCCACGCAGGGTGTGTTGCAGGTCGGTCAGGGCCTCCCAATCCATCAGCCCGGAAGGCTGTCGAGCGGCGAGCTCGGAGCGCCAACGCCGCGTCCGGGTGTCGATCACCACCAAGGGCGGTGTGGTGGGCCATTCGTATTGCCACTCGTCGAAGGCCTGAAGCCGTGCGATGCAGTCGTCGTGCGCCTGGCTGCCGGGTGTGGACAAAGCCGTGCCAAGCTGCGCCATCAGCACGGCATCGAAGGCCTCCGGTCGGTTGCCCCAGCCCTGGTTGACCAGATAGGCCAGCAGTGCATTGCCGATAATGCGTCGCGAAAAGTCGTGGCTGTAGGCGGTTTCTTCCCATTCCCGACTCAGGTTCCAGTCGTCGGTGATGTCGTGATCGTCGAAGATCATCGCCACTGGAAGATGCGCGAACACTCGGCGCACCGCGGGCAATCCGCTGATGAAGCCTTCGATCTGTCGCCGCTCGTCGGCATACAGGTCGCGCTCTTTTTCCGACAGGTTTTCGGGTGCATCCAGCGACAGGCCTTGCCAGGGCACGGGCGACCATACCAGCAGGTACATCGCCAGCACTTCGGCCAAGGTGATCAGATGGTTGTGTGCGCTGGCCGTGGTGAACACCGGTTTCTCGACGCCGCCGAACAGGATCTCGATCAGTGCGCGGTTGTGGCGCGAGTGCGGCAGCAGGGTTTCGCGTCGATAGTAGCTGGCGGGATGGGCGTACAGCGCGGCGGCGTCGGTCAGCCCGGCGTCCTCGGTGCCGGCGAGGGGCTCGATCGGCAGGCCCAGCGTGTCGACCAGCTGGTGAATGGCACGCAGCATCGGGCCGGCGACGTCGTCGGCATAGATCTGGTCGCCCGACAGGATCAGCGCAGACGGCCAGGCGGGCAGAGACGCCTCATCCCGCGGTGTGCCTTCGCTGGACAGTCCAGCCTGCAAGCAGCGTGCGAGCAGTTGGTCTGCCGTCACCAGGCCGTCGCCGCCGTGGTGATGGGGCTTGCGGCAAGATCCGTGCAGCAAGGACCTGACGTGCGGCATCAGCACAAAACCCGGCGACGCCCGGCCCGGATAGCACAGGTCCGGCGCCCAGTCCTGCCAGCCGAGCCAGGGTGCGTCCTGCAGTGTTGTGTCCTGCAGTTCCAGCGTGTAGCCGATCCAGCGCTCGGTGGGCAGGGCGATATCGAGGCTGAGATCGATCAGTTGGTAATGCAGGGATTCTCCCGCACTGAGATGGACGCAGCCGGCATCGTCCGGGCTCAGGTCATGGATGCGTGCAATCCCGTCGCCGGCGTCGAGTTGCAGTCGAACCCTGGCTGGCGTGCGCAGAGCCAGCCAGATCGTCAGTCGGTCCGGGGTCAGCCGGCGCAGGATCGGGCCGGCGAGGACGAACGGCAGCCGTGCGTCAGCTGCGCCCGCAGGATCGGCCTGTGTGGTGTTCATGCGTCGAGTGCGCGTTGCAGTACTCCGATCGGCGGCGCCCAGTCGTTGCCCGGCTGTTTCTTGCGCGTAACCAGCGTGAGCTGTGCCGGCGCGAACACATTGGCGTTGTGGGTGACCGGGGTGGTGATCAGGTACTGCGCGCGGGTCGCGCGCAGGAAGGTGCCGACGCGGTCGATGTTGGCGACGTCCAGATGCGCGAAGGGCTCGTCGATGAAGACGAATCCGCCCGGACGGGCCTCGTCCATCAGCAGGCCGATCAGCAGGATCAGCGACTTCATCACTTGCTGGCCCCCCGAGGCCTCGCCGTCGTTCAAGCCCACCGCGCCTTTGCGGTCGAAATCGAAGCGCACCTCCAGCCCGGCCTGTGCCAGGGACAGGTCGTCGTTCTGGAGGTGTGGCGTGGGACAGTCCACGCTGACATGGGCGAGATCACCCAGCGCCTTGAGGTTCTTGGCGTACTGCCGCACCGTTGCCCGCAGCTTGGCGATGTAGGCTGCGCGGGCGTTTTCGGTGTGGTTGCAGGCGGCGGTGCAATAAGCCTGGCGGTTGCCGTAATCCCGTTCCCGTACTCCAACATCGGCGGCCAGGCGGTCGCGCATGATGAGGACCGCCGGATCGGTGATCCAGTCGCCTTCGTCGATGCGCCGCTGCAGGCGTTCGAGTTGCAGGCGGGCGCCGCGGGCGTCACCGTATTTTTCGGTGAGCAGGGCGAGTTCGGCGGCATCGAGCCAGTGGAGTGGCATGCCACGGCGGCGGCGACGCAGCGTGACGATGCGTTGGGCCTGCATGCGGCGGCGCGGGCCATGCTCGCGGGCGATGTCGGCCAAGCGCAGGTCGATGGACTTCAGCTCGCGCTGACGGCGGTCGAGTTCGATCTGGATGCCGCTGAGTTTCTCGTTGAGTACGTCGAGGGTACCGCGTACATCCGTCCGTTCGGCAATCGCGGAGGTCAGTTCCTTGCGTGCCTGGGGCAGCTCGGTGTCGGCGGCGGCGTAGCGTTCGGCATTGGCGGCCAGCAGTTGCGCCGACTGCAAGCCGAGCATGCGCTGGCGGATTGCGGCAACGCGCACAGTGGCCTCGTCCAGCTTGGGGCGCAGGGCCTGCAGTTGCTTGTCGAGCGCGATGATCTCGTCTTGCAGCGCGGCGATGCGCGACTGGCGGGCGAGTTCGCCGAAGTGGAACTCCTGCGGCCGGCCGAGGTGGCGGGCACCGCGGCGTTCGCGATGGTAGCCGTCGCGGGTGATCCATTCCTGCTCGCGCGGCAGGTCGCGCGCAGCCTGGGCGTCCTCGACGCGGCGGATGCGGTTGAGCAGATCGGTCAGCCAGCGTGGTACCGGTGCGTTGAACTCGACGACTTCGGCCAGACTCATCGGCCGCGGCGGTGGAGCCGGCTCGCGCTCGGGGACGATGAAGTGGCGGAAGCGCTCGCGTTCGCCCAGCGCCCAGGCAGCGTGGCGGTCGGCTTCACGTTCGAGCAGGATCAGGTGGCGGTAGGGACGCAGGATGGCCTCGAGCGCCGCCTGCCAGGCCGGGTCGGTGACCTCGACGACTTCGGCCAGGCTGCAGTGGGCGATGCCTTCGGCGCTGAGGCGTACGCGGAAGCGGGAGACCTCGGTGTCGCCCGGCGGCCCGCCGCGATTGCGTTCGTGGCGCAGGGTTTCGGTTTTCTCTTCAAAGGCGGCGACCAGCTCGCGCTCTTTGGCGCGCAGGCGGGCACGGGCCGTGTCGGCTTCTTCGTGCGCCTTCTCCAGCGCCACGGCGTCGGCGCCGTGCTCGCTGGCGAGCTGGGCGCGCAGGGTGTCGCGCTCGGCCAGCAGCTTCTCGAGGTCGCGCACGCGGTCGTGGGCGGCGAGGTAACGCTGCTCGGTGGCGGTGTCGCCTTCCTTCAGGCGCTTGCGTTCGGCGTTGGCGGCGTTCTGTTCGGCGCGTACGGTTTCCAGCCGCTGGCGCGCCTCGCGCTGCTCGGCTTGTCTGTCGATCCGTTCGCGGCTGACGCGGCGCAAGGCGTCGCGCTCCTCGGCGATTTCGCGCGCCAGTTCGGCCAACTCCAGCCGCGGCACGATTTCCGCCTGCAGGGCCTGGGCTTCGTCGGCCAGTTGCTTCCATTCGAGAAAACGGTTGGCCTCGGCCTTCTTTTCCTCGGCTTGCGTCTTGAGGCGCTCGAGGTCGATGCCCAACTCGGTCAGTTCGCGTTCGGCACTCTTCTGTTCCTCACGCGCGGCCTGGTAATTGTCCAGCACCTCCTTGTCGCCGAACACGTCGAACACCAGTTCCAGCAGCGCCTTGGGCGAGTATTCGCACAGCTTGTCGGTGTCACCCTGTTCGAGCGCAAGCACCTTGGTGATGGCTGGTGTCAGGCCGCCCCATGCCAGGCGGTGCTGGTAGTCGCGCAGGCCGATCCAGTCGTTGTTGGCTTCGAGCGCCTCGATGTCCTGGTTGCCGTCGACAATGGTGTAGTCGCGAATCCAGTCGCCGCCGGCCTTGCGGATGCGGCAGGCCAGCGTCACTTCGTCCGACAGGCAGGGGAAGAACGGCCGCTTGCCGCTGCTGCCCGGCAGGTTGGCGACGATGGCGCGAATCCAGGCAAAGCTGCGGTCGGCGCGGCGCACGTAGCGGCGGAAGTCGCGCTTGCCCGAGCAGCGCAGCGCGAACAGCGTGCGCAGGGCGTCGAGCAAGGTGGTTTTGCCCGAGCCGTTGGGGCCGACGATGGTGATGATCTGCGCGTCCAAAGGCAGCGAGAAGCGGCGCCAGAAGTCCCAATGTACGAGTTCGAGCGTCTTGATATGGAACATCAGCGGTCGTCTCCGGGGGTGTCGTCGGTCCCGTCCGCGTCGGGCGTGTCGTCGTCGGGTGTGTTTTCGTCGGGCAGCACGTCCGCGACCTCGAAGGCGTTGGTTTCGGGCACGGCATGGCCGGCGGCTGCCAGCACCTCACCCAGCGTGCCGTGGATGATGCGATCGGCCATCACGCGGTAGTCGAGCGCCACGTCGAGCAGCGGCCCTTCACTGAGGATGCCGTTGCGGCGCTCGATGAAGCCCAGCCGCGCGAGCTTGCCGAGCGCGATGCTCATCTTGGTCTTGCCGCCCAGACGGGGGCCGAAGTCGGCGATCAGCGAGCTCTCGGCCAGACTGCCTGAGACGCTGTCGCCGTGGGCGACCGGCTTGTCGCCGCCGAACAGGTCGGTCTGGCCGTCGTCGACCAGTTCGCGCCGGGTGACCTGGCGTTCGCGCTTGGGGAGTACGATCAGCGACCAGATGACGACCAGCAGGGCAATGTCGTCGCGCGTCAGGCCGAGGTTGCTGGCGGCGTATTCGCGCCCGGCACCGAACACGGGCTCGGCCATCTGCGGCTGCAACGCCACGCTGACGTGGGCGGCATAGGGGTTGTCCAGCAGTTGCAGGCCGACGTCGGCCAGGCGCCGGTCCAGTTCCAGGCGGAAGGTTTCATCCACCAGGGCACGGCGCACCACGCGGTCGCTGCGGGGCAGCCAGCGCTGCGCCAGCAGACGCGCGGTGAGCGTCTTGAGTTCGTGTTCCATGGGCGCCTCGTTCAGGGGTGGGCGGGCAGGGCGG
>Ga0209066_10002956_pt1 | contig 19946 bp, 16 predicted proteins | sample All_14_2_FD_187198 | JGI IMG/M metagenome (GOLD analysis project Ga0209066, IMG submission 187198) | Freshwater microbial communities in response to fracking from Pennsylvania, USA - Allegheny Zone_MetaG_DW_15 (SPAdes) (version 2) ... | reverse complement strand
CCCCCATCCATATCAGCCCCCGCCAGATTCCCCCACACCCGCCTGCGCACTTCTTTGGTAAACGCCTGCTCTTCCGTGCAGATGTTGAGTTCGCTGTCGCACACCATGCTGCGCGCATTTAAGTTGGCGCTGCCCAGCGTGGTAAACACATCATCGACCAGCAACAACTTGCTATGGATGTAGATTTCGCGGTAACGCTTTGGCGTGATGCTGTACTCGTGGTACTGGCTTGGGTCCACATCGCTAGCCTTGCCGCCATTGACCTTGTTGCGCGTGTTGGCCTGGGCCTCCTGCTCGGCCTGGGCTTCCTGCGCTGCGTTGTCACGCGCCTTGACCCTGATGTCTTTGGCCTCGTTGCCGGCATCGTAAGTCAACAGCATGGCCGCCAGCGTCTTGAGCCCTAACGTCTCAAGCTCTGCCGCGGGATTGGCGGGCGCGGCCTTGACCGAATCTTTCACGATGCCGCCGCCGATGTCGCCGTCCTTCTTACCACCGGCTTGGACCTTGCGCCGCCCCTGAACCTGCTTGTCGTAGCCCGTTAGGCCCTGCCCCTGGTTTAACTGGTTGAGGGTGTCGTAGGTGTTGGGCACCATTTCGGGCAGTTCCGCCTGTGGCATGACCACGAACACATGCACTGGCGTGATGCTTTTCGGGTTGGCGCATGCGGCTTCCATGCCGGCCAAATACCTGGCCCGGATCTCCTTGACCAGCACGGACCACTGAGTCAACTGAACGTACTGGTTTTCGATGAAGATGTAGTTCCGGGCATTGGCGGTGGCCAGGGTGTACGCCTTAAGGATGGTGGCATCCTGACTGTCCGGGTACGTGCGCAGGATCTGCGCACGACAGCGTGAGCCTTCGGGCCTGGGGATGTCCTTGGCAAGGATGTGTTCGCGCCGTTTGCCCAGTTTGCTGCGAAATATCGAGGCGCCATGCGATCCGTCGTATCCATCCGCCGTGTCCCAGCCTTGCACGAAGTTGGCGTTGAGGCAGTGCAGGGCCTCCCCTCGCACGCGAATGGCGTAATCCCGAAATGGCTTCCTGCGCCATGCGTTTGTCCAATACGCGCCGTTTTCATCGCACTCGCGCAGTGGATCATTGAACTTGTGCTCGGTGGTGTCCCAGTATTCGGTCTTGCTGTTCAGGCCCATCACGTAGCCGCATGGCAGGCTGGAATCACGCTTGCCACTGGCGGGCGGTTCATAGTCGATCAGGATGGGCTTCTGGTGATGCGTAGGCACATAGCTCATGCCCCCCGCCTCCGACATGGTCGGAGCGCCTTTTGGCAAGTGCTTGTACCAGTTGCCCCACATGGCCGTCATGTCGATCTGGCGAAAGCGCAGTTCAACGTTGTGAATGCCACCACTGAGGGCGGCATGAAACCAGTCCTGGGCATACTTGGCGCGCAGGCGGCTGACCTCAGCACGGCTCAGTCCCTTTGTTTCCGGCACGACAGGTGTCCTGTCAAGGGAAACAGGACTCCAAGGCGGAATGGTCTTGAGATCCGGCGCATTCTTCGCAAGCATGCTGTTCTTCACCCGACCTTCAAACCACAGCAGCAACCGCACTTTCACGCCCTGTCGGCCTTTGGCCGCCAGCAGATCACCCAGGGGCTGACCGCGCGGCCACACTGAACCTGTACGGGTCCACTCCATTGCCGGATCGAAGCCCCACAGCACGATGTCGATGCTGGTGGTTGCGGCTCGGATGTCTTTCTCGATGGCGGCGAATCCCTCCTGGCCACACATGAAGAACTGGAGCGCGTTGTTGTTGTGGATCGCGTGGGTCTTGACGTCCCTTTCCAGAAACCATTGCAGCGATCCTTTGGCGCGCCGTTTGGTCAGATCGACATAGCTGACATCTGTGTTTCTGATTTGGGACAGGAGTTCGATCAGGTCGTTCATGGCCGATGTGTCTCGGTGCGAGTGCGAGGGCGATGGGATGCAATAGAGCGTTGTGGGATGCCGTGATGTCAGGCGTCCACCTCGGAGCCACGATCAAGCTGGGCGCGGCGGCTGTCGGCTTGCTGACCACCCTGGCCGTCTGCGCGATAGCCCTTGTTGCCCAACCGATGTTCGTCATGGTCGGCCAACTCTGGATCGGTCTGCATGCCGTCCGCCAGCACCGGCACCTCGTGCAGAGTGCCGTCGTGCAGTTTGACTTGGTATTGGTCCCCTTTGTCCACCTTGTCTACGGACAATCTGCCGTGTTCATCGAACAGGCCCTTTTTGACCTCGGCGCCGTTCTTGAGCAAGGTGTATGGCTGATTGGCCAACAGCGATGCGCCACCGCCCGCCACGGCCAGCATGGCAAAGCCAATGTGATTCTCCGGGGGTGTTTCCTTGAGCGCGACTTCTGGTGGTGTGATGGTCGGAGCTGGCGCATTGGCCGGGCCGCTGGCGCTGTGACTGGATGCCTGTTGCAGCCACTTCCCGCTGGTGCCGTGTTCAATGCCTGAAGCGCCCCACTTGCTGAAGCTGCCGCCGCCGTTGATGACCACTTCTTCCTTGGCCTGGATGGTGATCTTGTTGGCCGTCTGCGTGATGTCCAGCTTGGCCAGGATGTGGATGCTGTTCTGCAAAGCCTGGATGTCGACGTTGCCGCTGGCGGCAACGAGCTTCATGCCGGTCTTGTAGGCAAACAGCCGGATGGCCTCCTTCGCGCTCGCCAGAATGCTTTTACCCGTGCTGATGCTGGTGTGACCGCCGCTGGTCAGCGCGTTGTGTTCGGCGCTGGCCATGTGAGTGCTGCCCTGCGTGGTCGTCTCGATGCCGGCAGGGCTGGCCAGCGTCAGGTGGGGTGCCTGGAACTCGGGGAATGCTCCTTGGGTGGGGTTTCCGCCCTGGCCCTTTATATCCTTGATCTGGCGTTGCAGCGCCTGGACCACCTCATCCTGGTCGCCAGCATCGTGCGCCTTGGCCTGCTGAGCAACGCCGGACAGGTTTTCGTGCTGGATCTGGCCTGTGGTCAACCGTGTCACCGTCTCATCGATATCGGTGATGTGGCCTTGTGCATTGGAGCGGCCTTCCGTGCTCAGAAGCAGGCCCCGCTCGGTGCGCACGGCCCCAACGCCATCCGTGCGCAACTCGAAGCCCTGGCCTCGCGCGTCCTTGCGCCCGCTGTTGTCTTCGATACGGGTGATGTGGCCCAGGCTCAATTGGCTGGCAAGGTGGTCGCTCTTGACCTGAACCTGCATCTGGCCGGGCGTGTCGTCCAGCACGACGTGGTTGCTGCGGCCTCCGGGCTGGTTTCCGCCGCTGGCAGTCAGTTCCCGGCTTCTGATGCCGCTGAGCGCCTTTTGCTCGGGCAACTGCCAGGACGGCATGTTGCTTTGGTTCACGACGCAGCCGGTAATCAGGGGGTGGTCGGGATTCCCATCCAAGAAGACGATGACCACCTCCGAACCCACCCGTGGCAGGTTCGTCATGCCCTTCTCGCCACCGGCCCACTGGCTGCTGACGCGCACCCAGGCGCTGTGCTTGCCTTCCCGATCCCAGTGGAAGCGCACGCGCACGCGGCCATACTTGTCTACATGCAGGCTGCCGTCTTCGCCGGGGCCAATCACGGTGGCCGTCTGGGTGGCCAGGATGCGTGTATCCGTGCTGTTGTATTCCAGGCCGGGTTGCCAGGGCACCGCCTTGGGCTGGCAGATCACACGGTTCTTGTACTCGGCGGGCCGGCCAGCTTCTTGCAGGTAGTTGTTCGTCGCCTCGTGTTCGATCTCCAGCACGAGGAACTGCGCATCGTCGCCACTGTAGGCGTAGTGGTCCGCCAGCTTGAACCAGCGGCCCACCATCAAGCGGGTGCAGTTGCCTTCGGCCTGGAACCGCTTGCCTTGGGCCTCGACATCCACCATGCGACGGCGGGCCAGCTCGTCGGCGCCGCTTGCGTGCTTGAAGCCATAGTGGCCTTCGTAGCGGTGGATTTCCAGCTCGGGAATGCCCCCCTGCTGGTTGACGGTCGAACAGGTGCCATGAACAGGCGTGGGGTTCTTGAAGTCGTACCCGCTGACCGTGACCAGCGCCGATGCCGAATGGCGAACCGGACGCCATTGACCGATGGCGTCCTCATCGAATGCACCGCCTTCGCTGTGAAAGCGCACATCCGGCATCACGCCGTCGATGGGATCGGCCGCGCTGGTGTCGCTGCCGATCACCATCACATGACCTTTGTCGCTGTGATCGAAGCGGTAGGAAAAGCCCGCGTGCTCCAGGCGGCGGCTGATGTAGTTGTGATCCGTCTCGCCGAACTGCACGGCCATCGTGAATTCAGGATCGCTGGCCGTGACCGCCCACTCCCAGGCCGCAACATCCGCGTGATCGGCCAAGATGGTCTGTACCTGCTGATCCAGAGTCTGGCTACTGAACAGGCGGTTGTTTTGACGCAGGCGCAGGAACTCGAACCATGGGACCAAGACGGCCTCGTAGTACGCGACACCCCCATCGGTCTTGACCAGCGAGAACTGCCAGACGTAGCCGGTGAATGGACGTAGGCCGCCACCAGCCTGAACCAGCGATATGCAAAGCATCTTGCCGTGCATTTCCTCCAGGCTGATGCTGGCATCGTCGCTCAATAGCTCGACGGTGAACTCGAAACCGCGCGAGATTCGCTCGACGCCTCGAAATCGATTGGGCAGCAGCTTGGCTGTGGGGGCGTCGTCGTGGGGAAAGCTCAGGCGCAGCAGCCTTGTCTGTAGAAAGGCATCGAGCCATTCCCGCAGTTTGTCCAGATCGGTCATGGGAGTCCCTGATGCAGGGCACTCGCTTGTCGCCAGCCCCATGCAGATTCATGTTGGTGGCGGCAAGTTTAGTGGGGTGCTTCTAGCTGGCCTCCCCTCCTACGGGTGCCCTGCCAGCAACCAGATGTAACGCACCGCCAGCACACGCCGCCGCCCCGGGGGGCAGGCGGCGCCATGCACTGGGACTTTATGCGTGGGGTTGAGTCTGAATCAGCGATGCGCGAGTTACTTGCTCCAGGGCGGAACAGGATTTTTGTAGCGAATCCACCGCATAGAACAGCGCCTGGGCGATCAGGTCGGCGGGGTCATCAATGGTGCCGGGATTGCGCCAGTCGGGGCAAATGCCCCTGAAAGATTCCTCCAGCGTGGGCGACACATCGGCTTGCTGCCGAAACGCGGTCAGCACTCGCATGGTGTCTGCCGCATACATGGCGAGCTTGAGAATCAGAATGGGTTCTTGCTGCCGCAGCAGCAGGTGTTCAAGCTCTTGCAGGAACACATTGGACGGGGAATGAGCCATGAGCCCTCCTACGATTCGTTGGATTCCAGTGTTCGCCTCCTGTTGAGAGAGGCGGCCGGGTGCTTCAACACGGTCGTAGGGCCGCCCGCAGATTTCCCCCCTTTCGGGAGTCTTTTATGGCTGCGCGCCACCCGGCCATAAGCCTGCCTGGCTCGGACATGCCGAGCCAGCGCCAATCCTATGGACGCAAAAAAACCGCCTGCTGTCGGGAGCGGTGTCCGCCTACGAAAATGGTGTGTTGAGCACCGAGGTGAACTGTAACGGTGACGCCCGTTGCCGTCAATGCGGCGGCGTTGCGCCAGGGGATATGCAAGCTGGCCCATGGTCATGACCCTCTGCCCGCAGAGCGGATCGGACGCACCACGCGCATCACCTGAATCTCATTCAGCACGTCATCCACGATCCTGCGCAATCGCACGCGGCGCACATACCGGCAGGCGATGGCTGCGGCAAGGTAGGCCGGAATGCTTGCCGCAGCCATCCCGCTATCGACATGGCCCAGGGTGGCGCCGAACAGGCCGCCCAGACCCAGCAACGCAACGACCAGGATGTCGGCGCCACGGGTCAGGTAGGGCGGGTCTTCGCGCACGCAATTGGCATTCGTGCCTGTGGTCGCGTTGTAGAAGCCCAGGACGGACCATCCGGCCAGCACCAGGGTGACGCAATGCGTCTTCCTCGCGGGCATGAGCTTCGTGTGGACGGTGAACTTGTATTCGTCGTCATGGCCGGTGCCCAGCCACAGTTCGCGGCGCTCGCTGCAAACGGGACGTTCCCAGCGTCGGCTTTCTGTGTTGATGAAACGGTGAACTTCCAGGACGGTGCCGGTAGAGGTCGTGATGCGCCGCATGGGGGATCTCCTGTTGGTTGATGTCTCAACAGGTTCACATGCTCAGGGACGGTTTCAAGTTCTCCCGCCAGCGATACCAAAGGCGGTCAAAGGCTCAAGGGCAAGGGATCGGCGCAAGGGGCGTCAAGGGTGGAATGGGCCTACCTGAAAGGGCCTCCTGAAAAGGGCCGAAAGGGCGAAAGCCCCATGAACACTGGACCTCCTGCCATTGAATACGGTACAGACAGCCATACCGACTGGAACGCTGTGGCACACCATGACGCTATACCAGTGGTATAGCGGCCCCCGATCACGCATAAGCCCAATCGACTCTGGGCCTGCGCGCTCTCCAGAGACAGCATCCTTGGGCGCGTTGAAGCTCGTCACGCGACAATGGCCGGATGGATCTGCGCAAGACCTTCCGTCTGTTCGCCCTCACGGCGATTGCCGAGATCGTCGGCTGCTACCTGCCATATCTCTGCAATCTTCATGCAGTGACGGGAGTGCACAGCTCTACAAGCACGCCATCGGGGCACCGTACATACGATACGGTTTGTCCCCACGGCTTGACTTGCGGCGTAGCCATTTCTTTTGCGCCAGCATGAAGAGCGCGATCATGCGCGGCTTGAACGTCATTGGTGACAAGCGCCAGCTCAAAGCCCAGCGGCTGAGGCGACTTGTCTGCACGCACATGGCCACCAGAGAAGTTCATGTCCCCGAGTTCATGCGCAGCGAACGACAGGGTTGTTTGGCCGGTATCGAGTTCGCCATAGGTGCCGCTGTCATGCATGAACTTGCATGACAGCCCAAACGCACGCTCGAAGAACGCAATTGACTCGGCAACATTGGGCACATAGACAATGGTGTAACCAAGTTTCATGCTGACTCACTTTGCTTGTGATGGACCGCAATGGCGGGGTGGTGGGAGCCTAACATCATGTTGGACGCCGGTAGCGAGATAGGCACGCGCACCATCAAACCCGGAACAGACAGCCATGCCGACTGGAACTTAGTGGCCTTCCATACCGCTATACCCTGGGTATAGCTTTCAACCAGACGCCCGATTGAGCATTGCAAGATACGCTCCGGGTCACGGTGCCACGTTCGTTTCCAACCTGGCCTGCCCATGGGATGGTATGGCACCCACCGTCACGGCGCTTCAACGGAATGGCTTGCTGATGTCCGCCCAATGCGGATAGCGCGCAACAGACGGCCTTGTCATGTGGAACGCAGTGGAACTCCATGACGGTGTACCCCGGGTACACCCCGTTTCGTCAGCCAATTGAACCGGATGCCGTGCCGCCCATGCAGTTGCCAGGTCGCGCGCGCGCAAGCGATGGCATAGCCCACGCCGTGACACGCGGAACAGACACCCATGCTTTTTAGACGTTGGTAGATCTCCATACCTCTGTACCACTGTGACAGGTCACCGCTGCCGCAGCCTCCGGCCAAGGCGATGCCGCAAAGCGCCACCCGAAACAGACCCGTTTTCGGGGGAGTTCCCGAATGCGCTGCTGGTTTTTTCCGTATTGATCTTGACGCAGCCTGCAAGCCGTTGTTCACTTGAGGCACCCAAGCGGCTCCTTGTCCCATCCATCGCGGATAAAAAGGCGTTGCGGTCGTTACCCGCCCTTCGAGAAATAGGCAGATAGGCTGAGCCCAGTGCAAAGCCGCTCCCCCTGCCTCAGAGGCCGTAACGGGACCTCATACTTTTTCAGGCCTTCGTGCCAGTAGTCATCGGCCTCGTGCTGATGTTTGTTCGAGAAAGACCCGCAGGTTACGAGCCCTGCTCGATCTGTTGCCGTACCCATTCGGTCGCGGGCCTTCGCATCGATCTTGAACCGATGCCGTCAAAGGCTTGATGCCTGCCGCAGTGTGTGAGCTTGACTCGCCCCTGTCGCAGTGCCTTCAAGCCACGTGCCAGTCTTCAAGGCTGGCCGTGGTGCTTCATGCCCTTCATGGGCGCGTGCTCCAGTGGCGAACAGCCACCCTACCTCCAGAGGCGCAACGCCTCGGCCCGCATGACTCACCTTCGTGGTGAACATGTTGGCTCATCGTCCTGCTGCTGGCGAACCCAGTAGCGAGACTGTCGCAGCGTATGCCTGAAAGGCTGCACGCATGGCGCATCCCGCCGAGGATGCCCATGCAGCAGCCCGAATAGGCAGCGCGAAGCCACTGCTGCAAGGCAATGGCGTGGGTCATCGCAGACGCCACAGGCGAACAGCCGGGCGCCGCCTTCATGCAACGCGAAGCCGACAGGCCGCACGCATGCAGCAATGCTGCACAGCGGTGGCATGCAACGGCGCTGCGCTGCGCCAAGGCGTCGTTACTGGCAGCTTGCTGACAGTGACGACGCCAGTAGCACGACCCAGCGATTTGTCAACGCCCTAGCGAGCGCCCCCGTGATCCTGCGCAGTGATGCCAGCAAAGCGGGGCCTGTCAAGGCGAGCTGACTCAGACGGATCGAAGGCGGCTAGACCTCCCTTCACGCGATCCGATGGGCCTTGAGCCCAGTCCTCTTACACGGCGCATAGATGGCGCGTGGGTCTTGAACCCTCGCCCACTTTGCCCGTGTCGTGCCCTGATGCGGCCCGACCGTATCGGCATCGCCAAGCTACCCGTTAGATGGCTAACCCTGGACGTGCGCGAAACATCGCACCCCTTGGACCTTGGGCTAATGGTCCCTGCGCATCGAGCTATGCCCACAGGCAAGCCAGCGCAGTGCCACAGCGACGTGCAACGCAGGCAAGCAGTAAAGACCTTTGCACAAAACGGGAGTGGTGTCCCGAGTCCCTTGTAGTCCTTGTGTGCTGCGGCACCCAAGGCGGACAGAAACACTTACCTGATATTTCCACACCACAAACACGCCCTGCCTTGCAGCAGGCCTGGATTCATGAAGCGTTCTTCAATCTGGCCCATGTGGCCGGGCCGAATGAACGAAGCCATTTGAAGTGATCTTGAAGCATTGTTGAAGGGGCTGCGGCCATGCGAAACCTGAACCGCGATTTCAAGTTGATGTGCCAGCGCAACCGCGACGGCTCATTTGCCACGCAGAAAGACCGTGAGCGCATGCTCACGATGGTGGCGAACCAGCTCCATGAAGGCGGATTCAAAAATCTGCGCATTCAAGGGCTGCGCACCAAGCATGTCGAATACCTCGTGAGCCATTGGCAGAACGAGGGGGCCAGCAGTGGCACGCTGAAAAATCGCATGTCCGCATTGCGCTGGGTAGCCGAGAAGCTAGGCAAAGAGAACATCGTGGCCCGCGAGAACGCGGCATACGGGATCGCAGATCGCAAGTTCGTCACGAACGAATCCAAGGCCAAAGCCCTGGACACGGCCAAGCTGGCGAAGGTCACGGACCCATACACGTCCATGTCCTTGCTGCTTCAAGAAGCCTTTGGGCTGCGGCGTGAGGAAAGCATCAAGATCCAGCCAGGCTGGGCAGACCGTGGAGACACGCTGGTGCTCAAGGCCAGTTGGACCAAGGGCGGCAAAGAGCGCGAGATTCCCATTCGCACGGATGCGCAGCGCCAAGTAGTGGACCAAGCCAAGGCGCTTGCCACGGCCAATGGCGGCACACGAAGCCTCATCCCCGCCGATCTGCGCTACGTCGATCAACTCAACCGCTTCAAGGCGCAGACCGCCTTTGCAGGCATCGACCGGGTGCATGGCCTGCGCCATGCCTATGCGCAATCCCGCTACCTCGAACTGACCGGCTGGCGCGCTCCTGCCGTGGGCGGCCCCACCTCGCGGCAGTTGAGCCCGCAGATGAAGGACATCGACCGGCAAGCCCGTCTGACTATCTCGCGTGAGCTTGGCCACGAGAGGGAACAGATCACAGCAGTCTACCTGGGCCGGTGATTCGGGGTGATTCGCCATGACATCGCCCAAGCCAGTCCCGCCCGATCCGTTGGCACGCGAGGATGCCCGCGCCGCCCTGGTTCGGTTGCTGGCCCGACAAATTGCGCTTGACCTCTTGCGGGAAGCTGGGCGCATGGAGCGTTCAAATGAAGAACCTTCAAGCCTGCCTGTACGCGAGGTACAGCACGGACAAGCAGCGGGAAACCTCCATCGAGGACCAGTTGAGGAAAGCGCGCCAGCGCGCCCAGCAGGAAGGCTGGCCGGTGGTGGCGACTCACTCGGACGAAGGCGTAAGCGGTAGCACGCCCGTCGCTCTGCGCCCTGGCGGTAAAGCCTTGATCGCCGATGCGCTGGCCGGGCGGTTCTCTGTCCTGATCGTTGAGGGCCTGGACCGCATCAGCCGCGAACTGGGCGAAGCCGAATTGATGGTCAAGCGCCTGGAGCATCGCGGCATCCGCATCATCGGGACCAGCGACGGCTACGACACGACCGCCAAGGGCCGCAAGGTCATGCGTATTGCGCGGGGCCTCGTCAATGAGCTTTACTTGGACGATCTGCGCGAGAAGACCCATCGAGGGCTGGCCGGGCAGTTTGAACGTGGGTTCAGCGCGGGCGGCAAGACCTATGGCTATCGCACTGTCGAGGCCCAGGGCGGGCGCCGCGTCGTCATTGACGAAGCACAGGCCCAGCATGTTCGCGCCATCTTCGCCCGCTATGCAGCAGGGGACAGCGTGCGCTCCATCGTGCTGGACCTGAACGCCCGGCGCATCCCTGGGCCACGCGGCGGCACCTGGGCGGCCAGCGCGCTCAATGGCAGTGCCCTCAAGGGCCTGGGTCTGCTCAACAACGAGCTATACATTGGCCGCGTCGTGTGGAACCGCAGGCAGTGGCTCAAGTGCCCAGACACGGGCGCTCGGCGGTATGTCGAGCGGACATCCGACGAATGGCAAGTGCGAGAGGCGCCGGAGTTGCGCATCATCGGCCAGGATCTGTGGGAGGACGTGCGCAAGCGCATGGCACCGCACGAGGCGCCATGCAGCGCAAGCGAGGACATCGCACCGGGTCGCAAGGGAGGAAGGCCGCCGCGCACCCTATTTGGCGGGCTGCTGCGCTGCGGCACATGCGGCGGCAGGCTGGTTGCCATCAATGCCTGGGGCTATGGCTGCTCAGCTCATCATGACCGGGGGCCTTCGGCCTGCACTTCAAACATCCTGATTTCGCGCGAGAAAGCCGACGCCATGCTGATTGACATGGTGCGCAATGAACTGAGCCGTGCCGATGTACTTGCTGCAATCCCTCACGCAGTGCAGACCGAGATGGCGATTCTTTACCACGCGGAGGACGGAGGCAGACAAGCCCTGCAGCAGCGCCAAACCGCACTGCAACTGGAAATTGACAATCTGGTGCGGTCGCTTGCCCAGGTTGGTACTAGCAGGGCTTTAACCAAACGTCTTCAAGTGCTTGAAGAACAAGAAGCGATCATCGCCCGGCACATAGCGGTTGCACCGTCCGCCAGCAAGGTATCGGCCCTGGCTTACGACGTCATCGGGCAATACAGGCAACTGGTGCAAGAACTTCGTCGCACTCTGGAACAGCAGCCCGACCGGCACAACACGCGCCGCCTGCTGGCGGATTTGCTCGGCAGCCCCGCTCTGCCCCTATAGCCGCCCCGGAAAGACCTGTCACGTCCTTCAGGCCATGCAAGCATCAAGTCTGATCCCGCCATGGGAACCAGAAGATTTGTTCCCAAATCGATAACATCATGATATGCTCTTGGCCATGAACAAGGTCAAGAACACCCATGCGAATCATTGGACGAGAAAAACTTGACCAGTTCTGTGCTGCGCATGCCGATTGTCGAAAGTGGATTGGCACATGGATTTCAGACGTTGGTGGAAGTCAATGGCGCACGCCTCAGGACATCAAGGACAGGTATGCCTCTGCCAGCATGCTTGAGCGAAATATCGTGATATTCAATGTAAGAGGCAACGAGTACAGGCTCGTTACCGTCGTTGCATATCAAACAGGTGTCGTAGTCGTGGAGTGGATCGGAACCCACGCCGAATACACAAAGAAATACTGATGGAACCGAAGATCATTAAGACGGAAGCCGACTATCGCTTGTACCTGAGCGAGGTGGAGCGTCTTGCCCTCGCAGACCCTTCGCCAGACTCTTCGGCAGGCGCTCGACTTGAGCTGCTTTCTCTCCTTGTGGAAGAGTATGAAAAGAGCCGCTTTAGGTTCGACGCTCCGAGTCCGTTAGAGGCGATCCAGTTTCGGATGCATGAACAAGGGCTTCGACAAGCTGACTTGGTGCCCTACTTTGGCTCAAGGAGTCGTGTATCCGAGGTGCTTGCAGGCAAGCGTCCGCTTACGGTGCAGATGATTCGTGAGATTTCGACGGGCTTGGGCATTTCGGCTGACGTCCTGGTCGCTGACTCAAATCCTCCAGTTTCGGAGCCGATCATTGATGTCGTTGAAGCTGAAGTTGATTGGAATCGTTTCCCCGTAAAGGAGATGGAGCGTCATGGCTACTTCAATGAAGTACCAAAGAGAAATACTCGAACGCTGAGTGAACTGGCACGAGATTTTGTGACCAGCATCCTCCCGCCGAACAATGGTTCTCCGATCTTGGCTCGGCAAGGACTTCGCGGAGACGCAGTAAATCCAAAGTCTCGTTACGGTCTGCTGGCCTGGAAAGCTCGCGTCTTAGACATAGCGAGGAAACGAAAGGTCAGTCAGCGTTTGCCAACATATCAACCTGAGGCCATTGACTCTGCATTCTTGGCTCAAGTCGTGCATTTGAGCTGGCATCAGAACGGCATGCGCTTGGCCTGTGAACTGATCGAAGGAAGAGGCATTCCGGTCGTGATTGAACCTCATCTTGCTGCAACGCAACTTGATGGTGCTGCATTTCTAGATCAAGATGGCTCCCCAGTTATTGGACTGACGCTCCGTTTTGATCGCATCGATTATTTCTGGTTCACGCTCCTTCATGAGCTTGCCCATGTGATGAAGCATTTGAGCAATCCCGGAGACGCATTCCTGGATCGTTTAGAAGACAGCGATGCAACGGAAACGCTGGAGATCGAGGCCAACCGTATAGCTCGTGACGCGCTGATTTCAAGAGCGGCTTGGCGGCGGAGCGAAGTCGTTTCCGCACCAAGTCGAGAACGCATCATTCGGTTTGCACAAGAACAGATGGTCCACCCTGCGATTGTTGCCGGGCGCGTCCGTCGAGAGAGTGGAAATTTCCGTATTTATGGTGATTTGCTGGGAACGAACGAGGTTCGCAACCAGTTTCCTGAAGTCTCATTTGAGTGAGGTCAGCAGTGAACGCAAAGACTCTGTATTCGCCGATTCTTAAAGGCAAAGCCAACGATCTCAAAGCACTTGGCAAGATACCGCGTTCACTCGCCCCTCACGTCCATGCTCTCGTTGAGCTTTTGCCTCCGGACGAAGACGAGTCTATTGAGACAGCATGTGTTCGGTTCGCTCATCAGTTGCGGAAGCACTGCCCACAGAATGCAGTCAGCGTTGACCTGCACGCCATCGCACCCGATCATGTGACCGATGATGGCAGCTTGGCCTTAGAAGCACTGTGTGCCAGCTTGCGCGGCCTAGGAGTCTTGTTCACTCCCGTGTTCGGCTTCGACCACGAACCGGAGTTATGGGATCGCATTGTTCCCATTGCAACCCAGCAGGGACGCGGTCTGACGTTTCGACTGAAGATCGATGATCTTGAAGCTGGGGAGGACACGATTGCCGACATCGTTGAGCGTCTACGCTATGCGGGCATTTCGACGAGCGATACAAAAATTTTGATTGACCTCGGATCCCTGGGAACTCTGGATGCGGTGTCGCTTGTTCGTCTGCGCGGAGTCACACAAGACTTTGTTGATGATGCTTTAACCGCCGCGAAGTTCGGGCTTATCTCTGTCATCGGGTCCAGCATGCCAAAGGATGTGAGCGGCGTCGAAAAGGAAGATGAAAAGGCGTTCTATCGACAGGAAATGCCAATCTGGCTCAACATCGCCACCGGCGTACCCGCTGAAGGTATCGCCTTCGGTGACTACGGCATCGTGCATCCCAACTTCTCAGACAAGATCATCCCAAAGCATCCAAATGCCAAGATCCGATACACCAGAGGCCTGCATCATCACATTTTCCGTGGCCACAGTCTGAGAGAGGGTCTGAAGTTCCAACAGTATTACGGGCTGGCTCGTCGCGTGCTGGGCTCATCGGTATACATGAACCGTGACTATTCCTTCGGCGATGACTATGTGTGGCGCTGCGCCAATGGGGAAGCTGGTTGCGGTAATTTAGGAACCTGGGTCGAAGTTGACATGAACCACCACATGGTCCATGTGGCGGCTCAGTTGCCGCAAATCCTCACGCGTGTTGCGGCAGGGGTCAGCGCAAATGAGCTGTTGACACTGACTTCGTAGTTCGTGCATTGACGGCAAGACGCTGATGATCGACATCCTTGCCGACGTTTACGTGCCCCCCTTGCAGACCTGGACTATCTCATCTGCGAATCCATGAACTGAACCTCAAAAGGAGCGTGTATGGCTGACTATGTGTATGTCGATAACTCCAACCTCTACATCGAAGGTCGTCGCGTAAGCGCCGTTGCCCAAGGATTAGCTCAGAACATCGTAGAGGCTATGCAGAACGACATCCTGGACCAGGGCTACACCATCAGCTTCGGCAAGCTGCATGAGTTCCTATGCGGAAATGACAAGAGAACGATTCGGCGTGCGGCACTGTTCGGGTCTCGTCCGCCACCCAATGACGGCATCTGGGCCTTCGCCGAGCGCGCTGGGTTTCAGCTTCATCTTGAAGATCGAAACGTCAGAAACAAGGAAAAGAAGATTGACACCGGCATCGCCACCCTGCTCACAAAGGATGCCTACCGAGACGGCAAGGCAAGCGAAGACGTCTTCGTCTTAGTAGCAGGCGACTCGGACTACGTTCCTACCATCAAGGAACTGAAGAAGGATGGCTATTTCGTGGAGGTCGTTTTCTGGGATCACGCGGCTAGAGAGTTGAGGGACGAGGCTTCACGCTTCGTGAGCCTGAACAAGTTTCTAGAAAACTTGCGGCTGTGATCGCCAGCGTTGAACTGTTTGGCTCCTCCTGGGCCAGGGTCTCGCATCGTCAGCACTCGCGCTCCTCCTACACACAACACAAAATCAGGATTGCTTGATGTCTATGCCTCTAGCTTGCCTGTACGCCCGGTACAGCACCGACAAACAACGCGAAACCTCCGTCGAAGACCAACTACGCGAAGCCCGAGCAAGAGCACAGCGCGAAGGCTGGCCTGTGGCCGCAGTGCATTCCGATGAAGGCATCAGCGGCAGCATCCCCGTGGCACTTCGGCCAGGTGGTAAGGCGCTGCTGGCCGATGCCCTGGCGGGTCGCTTCTCGGTGCTCATTCTTGAGGGCCTGGACCGTCTCAGCCGCGAAATCAGCGAAGCCGAAGGCATGGTCAAGCGCCTTGAGCATCGCGGCATCCGCATCATCGGCACCGCTGACGGATACGACTCCAATGCCAGCGGGCGCAAGGTGATGCGGATCGCCCGGGGACTGGTCAACGAACTGTATTTGGACGACCTGCGAGAAAAGACCCATCGAGGGCTTGCCGGTCAGATGGAGCGCGGCTTCAGTGCGGGCGGCAAGTCCTACGGCTACAAAACGGTTGAGGCCGCTGGTGGTCGGCGCGTCGAGATTGACGAAGAACAGGCCCAGCATGTGCGTTCGATCTTCGCCCGCTACGCGGCAGGCGACAGCGTGCGCTCCATCATCCTTGACCTAAATGCTCGTGGCGTTCCCAGCCCTCGGGGCCGTTCATGGGCAGCGAGTGCCCTCAAGGGTGACACCACCAAGGGACTCGGCCTGTTGAGCAATGAGCTTTACATCGGGCGCATGCGGTGGAACCGGCGCCAGTGGCTCAAGTGCCCCGATACCGGCGCACGCCGCTATGTCGAACGTCCCGAACACGAATGGCAAGTGCGCGAAGCACCCGAGTTGCGCATTGTCGATCAGGAGGTATGGGAAGCCGTGCGCGCAAGGTCTGCCAAGCGCGCAGCAGGGACGGACAAGGCAGCCCCCGGGCGCAAGGGCGGCAGGCCAGCCAAGACCTTATTCGGCGGCTTGCTGCGGTGCGCAGGCTGTGGCGGGAAGGTCGTGGCCCTCAATGCGTGGGGCTATGGCTGCTCAGCCCATCATGACCGTGGGCCAACCGCTTGCGCTTCATCTGCACTGGTGCCGCGTGCCGGTCTGGATACACGGCTCTTGGGCTTGGTACGCGACGAACTGATGCAACCCACGGCCCTTGCCATCCTTGAGTCAGAGGTTCAGACAACACTGAACCAAGCAACCGCGAATCAGGCAAGCGAAGCCCAGACACTGCGGGATCGTGAGGCAACGCTACACAAGGAAATCGACAACCTCGTGCAGTCGCTGGCCCTTGTCGGCGCCAGTGCAGCCATTGCCGCACGCCTGCAAGCAGCGGAAACCGAATTGGTGTCGATCAAGCAGCGCCTGGAGGCCGCAGCCGTTCCCACGGCTCAAGACCTGATGCGCGACGTAGCCGCGCACTACAAACAGCTCATGCTTGATCTGCGTTCAGCTCTAGACAAAGAGACCGACCGAGAACGCACACGGCGCTTGCTGGCTGATTTGCTTGGAGAGGTTATCGTGGGGCGAGATGAAGACGGCGCGTATGCCGATCTCGCAGATCCCGCCACCCGGCTGCTAAGCGCAGCAGGCGGCGGGACGTATATAACCTTGGTTGCGGGGGCCGGATTTGAACCAACGACCTTTGGGTTATGAGCCCAACGAGCTACCAGACTGCTCCACCCCGCGACTGAGACTGCAATTATGACACGAATTGGTGCGCTTGAACACCCTTGGGTGAAAACAATCTATAACAGCACCGCACCAGATCGGTCCCCAAAGAAAAAAGCCCGCATCGCTTGCGCGTTGCGGGCTCTTGCTTGTCAGTCGCCTGACTGACGCTTACTCGGCAGCAGCGTCGCCAGCAGCTTCTTCAGTGCGCTCAACCAGTTCCACATAGGCCATCGGTGCATTGTCACCAACGCGGAAGCCCATCTTGAGGATACGGGTGTAGCCGCCTGGACGCGCCTTGAAGCGAGGGCCCAGGACATTGAACAACTTGACCACGTTGTCGCGGTCACGCAGGCGGTCGAAAGCCAGACGCTTGTTGGCCAGGGTAGGTTCCTTGGCCAGCGTGATCAGGGGCTCGACCACACGGCGCAATTCCTTGGCCTTGGGCAGCGTTGTCTTGATGGCTTCGTGCTCGATGAGCGAGTTGGCCATATTGCGCAGCATCGCCAGACGGTGCGACGATGTGCGGTTCAGTTTACGGAGTCCGTGTCCGTGACGCATGGTGCTAGTCCTTTCTTTATAAAACCGACGGCCGGATTAAGGTACCGCCGGGTGCACCGCATGACCTTCTTTCGAAAGCCATGCACTCTTCAAAAAATCAACGCTTGTCCAGCCCTTGAGGAGGCCAGGCTTCCAGGCGCGAACCCAGGGCCAGACCACGCGAAGCCAAGACTTCCTTGATTTCGTTGAGCGACTTGCGACCCAGATTCGGGGTCTTGAGCAGCTCGGTCTCGGTACGCTGGATCAGGTCGCCGATGTAGTAAATGTTTTCGGCCTTGAGGCAGTTGGCCGAACGCACGGTCAACTCCAGCTCGTCCACTGGACGCAGCAGGATCGGATCGAAGTTCTGAGCCGACTTGGCAGGCGCATCGAAAGCGGCGATCTCGCTGCCTTCCAGTTGTGCGAACACGGCCAGTTGTTCGACCAGGATCTTGGCCGAAGCGCGGATCGCTTCTTCCGGCGAAATAGCGCCGTTGGTTTCGATCTCGACCACCAGCTTGTCCAGGTCGGTACGTTGTTCCACACGGGCGCTCTCGACCGTGTAGCTCACGCGGCGAACCGGCGAGAACGAAGCATCCAGCACGATACGGCCGATGGCCTTGCTGCTTTCTTCGCCATAACGACGGATGTTACCGGGCACGTAACCGCGACCCTTTTCAATCTTGATCTGCATGTCCAGCTTGCCGCCGTGCGACAGATGGGCAATCACATGACCAGGGTTGACGATTTCGACATCGTGAGGGGTCTGGATATCAGCTGCCGTCACAGGGCCTTCGCCATCCTTGCGCAGAACCAGGGTGACTTCGTCACGGTTGTGCAGGCGGAACACGACGCCCTTGAGGTTCAGCATGATGTGAACGACGTCTTCTTGCACGCCGTCAATCGCGGAGTACTCATGGAGCACGCCGGCGATGGTGACTTCAGTGGGTGCGAAACCGACCATTGACGACAACAGCACGCGACGCAGCGCGTTGCCGAGGGTGTGGCCATAGCCGCGCTCGAAAGGCTCGAGCGTGACCTTGGCACGGTGACCGCCCAGCGGCTCCACCTGAATGGCTTTGGGTTTCAGCAAATTAGTCTGCATGAGGTCTTCCTGTCAATACCCTCGGCTCGTTACACCGATAAGGCTGCTGGACCAACCGGAGCACATGCCCCGGCCCTGAAATACAAATGCACAAAGCCACGCGACACGACCACATAGCCGTGAAGCGCAGCCAAGCCGTGCATTAACGAGAATACAGTTCGACGATCAGCGATTCGTTGATGTCGGCGCCGAATTCATCGCGATCGGGTGTCTTCTTGAACACGCCTTCGAGCTTGGTGCCGTCAACGGCAACCCAGCCGGGCAGACCAATGGACTCGGCCAGCTTGAAAGCTTCCAGAACGCGTGTTTGCTTCTTGGCTTTTTCGCGCACAGCCACGACGTCGCCGGTCTTGACCAGATACGAAGGGATGTTGACAACCTGACCATTCACGACCACACCCTTGTGGCCCACCAGTTGGCGAGCTTCAGCGCGTGTGGAGGCAAAGCCCATGCGGTACACCACGTTGTCGAGGCGCGATTCCAGCAGCGTCAGCAAGTTGGCGCCAGTGCTGCCCTTGCGGCGATCGGCTTCAGCGAAGTAGCGGCGGAACTGACGCTCCAGCACGCCATACATGCGCTTGACCTTCTGCTTTTCACGCAGTTGCAGGCCGAAGTCAGAGGTGCGCGAACCGGAGGTGCGACCATGTTGACCAGGCTTGGTGTCGAACTTGGCCTTGTCGCTGATGGGGCGGCGGGCGCTCTTGAGGAACAGGTCGGTGCCTTCGCGGCGGGCCAGTTTGGCCTTGGGTCCGAGGTAACGTGCCACTTTTCGTGTCCTTGTAATCTATCTGACGCCAGTCCCGCTCGAATACGGTTGACCAACGCGAGTCTGGCGGATGAAAATCCAGCCAGACGGTGGGCTTCAATCAAAGCCGCCAGCTTGCAAACCCCGCACCCAACAAAAAGCTGGTCAAGGTTCACGCCGGGCAGGCCGCAGAGAACTTGCGATTATAGCAAGTTGCGCATGCGTTCGTCCAACACCACGCAGTGGTTTTGTCAAGATCGCACAACGCACAAACCTCGCGCGCCCCGTTTCCGGGTCATGCGAGGTGGGTTCTTGACCAGGCACAAGCGCCTGATCAGTCATCCAACAATCAGATGCGACGACGCTTTTGAGGGCGGCAACCGTTGTGAGGAACGGGGGTCACATCAGAGATCGAGTTGATGCGAATGCCCAGCGAAGCCAGAGCGCGCACCGAGGATTCGCGACCAGGACCAGGGCCCTTGATCTCGACGTCCAGGTTCTTGATACCTTGCTCTTGAGCAGCGCGGCCAGCCACTTCAGCAGCCACCTGGGCAGCAAAGGGAGTGGACTTGCGCGAGCCCTTGAAGCCTTGACCACCACTCGAAGCCCACGACAAAGCATTGCCCTGGCGGTCCGTGATGGTGATGATGGTGTTGTTGAACGAGGCGTGCACGTGTGCGATGCCGTCCGCAATGTTCTTGCGGATCTTCTTGCTCACACGACGGGCAGCGCTGTTCGCAGGTGCTTTAGCCATAG